>Ga0180215_1000009_pt1 | contig 369532 bp, 355 predicted proteins | sample eDN3rd37CBELigBY_FD_128871 | JGI IMG/M metagenome (GOLD analysis project Ga0180215, IMG submission 128871) | Enriched backyard soil microbial communities from Emeryville, California, USA - eDNA 3rd pass 37_C BE-Lig BY (version 2) (version 2) | ecosystem: Environmental > Terrestrial > Soil >...
CCCAGTTGCTGCGCGGGAACCTGGTGCGCACCGGGTATCAGGGCGGCAACCGGTGCCGGTTTGGGCCGCGCTACGGTCGCGCGGTCTGGGTGATGAACCCCTACATCCGGGCCCGAGGTCAGCTGCCTTCCTGCCTTCGGGCCGGACTGGCGGCAGGCGGCGACAATGCCGGCTCCCAGGGATGGGTTTCCAGGGCAAGCCACCGGACGGGCGGCCGCGAGGCCGCATAAAATTGTTAGATGAGCGACCGAACGGCCGCCCGTCTTTCCCAGCGCGATTGCCTATCGGCAATCGTCGCGATAGCGCCCAGCGGGATCCGCAGGATCGTCGCGGAATGGCGCTTGAGGGCTCCCGAGGGGGAGCCAGCTCTTTCTCAATGGCCAGACGGCGACAGCCGGGCGTGGCAACGAAGAAGATCGGCTAATTGGAGGCGGGGCGTCGCGGCCGGCGTCACCTCCCCTCAAGGGGGAGGTGACACGACGCGCCCCACGATCCACCCGTTCACCGCTTTGCAACCATGCCGGAGCTAGGGTCGGCCACACAGAGAAAGGCATTCCGTTGCGCGTCATTGCCACCCACAGGCCCGATGCGGCGCTTGCCCTCGCCGGGCCTGCCGGCGCGGTCGCCGACGGCGTTGTGCCGGCGGAAGCTTCCGAGGCCCGCCGCGGGCTCGTCGACCTGCTGCTCGGCCTCGGCATCCTGCTGCAGTTCGGCCTGTCGGGCTACGCGCTCGAATTTTTCGGAATTCCCTACATCACCCAGGGCGGCACGATCCTCCAGAAGGTGCACCCGGCCAACTACGTGTTCGCGCTCGCCCTGCTCGCGGCGATCGTCGCCCACCCGAACCCTATCGGCTATTTCCTCAGCCTGATGACGCGGCGGCTGGGCGCGGTCTCGATGATCGTCGCCTGCGCCTTCATCTACGTCTTCGTCTCGCGCTACCACCCTACCATGAGCGCGGCCTATCTGGTCGACGCCATGATATCGGCGGCCTTAGTCGCCCTGCTGCTGGCCGACGCACCGCCAAGCACGATGCTGCGCCTGGCGCGCCTGCTGCATGTCATCATCGTGGCCAACGCCCTGCTTGCCATCGTCGAGGTCAGCTCGGGCTGGCGCCTCTTCCCGTTCGGGGTGAAGGGAGAGGAAATGGTGTGGGACTACCGCGCCACCGCCCTGCTTGGTCATCCGCTCGACGGGGCGCTGGCGACCGGCGTCTACGCGGTGATCCTGATGACCGCCGGGACGGTTCCCGGCCTGCCGGAGCGGCTGCGGCTGCCCATCATCCTGCTGTGCATGGCCGCTATGCCGGCGATCGGCGCGCGCACCTCGTTTGCGGTGGTCTACGCGGTAGCGGGGGTGATGGCGGGGCTGGCGGTGCTGGCCTTCATGCGCGGGCGCAGCGTGCGCCCGGCCACTGTGCTGGCGATCATGGCCGCGTTGCCCCTGGCGGTGGTTGCGGTCGCGGCCGTGTTCCAGCTCGGCTATCTCGACGGTTTCCTCGGCCGCTTCCAGAACGATTCTGGCAGCGCCGACGCGCGCCTCGACCTCTACAATCTGTTCAGCCACTACGGCCTGAAGGAGATGGTCACCGGCTACGACCCCAACGTGCTGCAGACGCGCGTGCGGGTCGAGGGGCTGGAGGCCGGGGTGGAGAATTCCTGGGTCGGGCACCTGCTGCAGTTCGGCATCCCGCTGTCGGTCATGCTGTGGTGCGCGTTCGCCGCCTTTCTCGCGGACCTCTTCCGAAACACCGGCCGACTGGCACTACTGCCCACCCTGTTCATGCTGGCAGTGCTCAGCACCTCGGTCGGCATTTCGGGCAAGACCACCATGCTGGTGCTGCCGGCAACGCTGATGCTGGTGCTGCTGTCGCCACGTGCGATCGCGCGCAGCCGCAGCGACGGCTCCGTGGGCGGGCCATGACCGGTATTCACGAACTTGGGCGGGACAGCGAGATGAGCGAGATCGACATCCTGATTGCGGAGGCCGGCACGCGCCGCTGGCAGCTCGTGCTGGCCGAAAGGCTGGCCGCCGCGGGGCACGATGTCCGCCTGGTGCGCAAGCCGGGCACGGACGAATGGCCGGCGGCGCTGGAGATGCTTCTTTCGCTGGAGGCCACGCTGGCGCGCGGTCCGGCGCGCCTTTCCACGAAGGTCGACGCCCCTGCGCACACCACCGCGCAGGGCCGGCCGGGCGCGCTGGTCATCGACCTTTCGGGCGCAGCCAGCGATGCCGGGGGTGCGACACTCGTGCCGGTCTTCGACGGTTCGCCATCGGCCTCTGCCGCCGCCGCGGCGCTGGCTGCGGGCAAGCTACCGGTCATAGCGCTGCTCAAGGGTGGCCGCGTCGTGGCCGAGGCCCGCCCGATGGTCGACAGCCGCATCATGGTGGGGCGCGGCCTCGAAGACGTTCTGGCCCGCACGATCAGCCTGGTGGCGGCCTCGGTGGAGAAGCATCTTGCGGGCACGCTGCGCCCGCTGCGAATGGCCGTGCCTGAGCCGCAGGCCGCGACAGGCAGCGGCGCGATCGCCGGGCGCATCGCCTCATCGGTGGCGCCGCGGCTCGCACGCGAAAGCGTGCGGCGGCTGAGCCGCTGGCCGTTCCACTGGCGCGTCGGCTACCGTTTTCATGACGGTCGCGGCGTGGCGGAAACCGGCATGCTGGGCGGCGCGGACTGGTCGATCCTGCCCGACGACGGCCAGCGTTATTATGCCGATCCCTTCGCCTTCGAGCGCGACCGCCGGCACTTCCTGTTCGTGGAGGAATTCCCGCACGCCACGGGCAAGGGCATCATCTCGGTGGCGGAGTTCGGGGCCGACCGCCGGCCGTCGGTGCCGCGGCCGGTGCTGGAGGAGCCGTTTCACCTCTCCTACCCGCAGGTGTTCTCGCACGGCGGCGAGACGTGGATGCTGCCGGAGGGCGGCGCGGGGCGCGGGCTGATCCTCTACCGCGCGGAACGCTTCCCCGACCACTGGGTACGGCATGCGGTGCTGGTCGAGGATCGCGAGCTGTTCGACGCCACGCTGCTGGAACATGGGGGCCGTCTGTGGCTGCTGGCGGCGGAGCGGGACGGAATGGGCAGCACGTCCGACGTGATGGTCGTGTTCCATGCCGACCGGCTGGAAGGGCCGTGGACGCCGCACCGCGCCAACCCCATCCTGATCGACCGCGCGGCGGCGCGGCCCGGCGGCGCCTTCGCAAAGGTGGGACGCCGCATCGTGCGGCCGGTGCAGGACGGCACGGGCGGCTATGGCGGCGGGCTCGGCCTGTCAGACCTGATCCGGCTCGACGAGGACGCCGTGCAGTTCTCCATGCCGGTCGGCATCCTGCCGGCGCGCAACTGGCCGCACCCGCGCATCCACACGCTCAACCGCGCCGGTACGCTCGAAGTCATCGATGGCATCGCGGAGGTGAAGCGGCGCGGCGGCGGGTTGCAGGCGGCCTAAACGCAGCGCGAGTACCCAGCCCTCGCCGACGAACAGGCTGCTATCGCTTGGCGCCGCCCTGCGGCCCGGCCAGCGTGCCGGAGACCTGAGGTGCCGCGCCTTCCGGCGCAGCGCTGCCGCCGGCGGCCAGCGCGGAATGCACCCTGAACAGGCGGCCGAGCTGGCGCTTCACGGAGAAGGGCTGCACCGCCTCATGCAGCCGCTGCGGCTCGATGCGGCCCTCGCGGATGTCCTGCCACAGCGCCACGATCTCGTCGGCCCAGGCTTCCGCGCTTTCGGCCACCGTGGCGCCTCGCTCCATCATGCGGCCGTGCCAGCGGTCACGCACCACCTTCTCGAATTGCGGCAGGTGGGTTCCCGCAAACGCCCTGCCGGAAGACAGCGTCTCCAGCATGAAGCAGGGCATGCCCTCCCAGTGCGAAGTCAGCATGCCGACATGCACCTTGCGCAGCATCGCGGCCATCTGCTCGGCGGTCAGCGCGCCGTGCCTCACAGTGGCATCCTCGATGGCCGCGAATTCCGGCCAGCGGGTGGGGTCGGAGCCACCGGCGTAGTGGAACTCGAACCTGCCGCCCAGCTTGCGCTGCAGCGCGGCCGCCACCGAAAACATCAGCGCCGGGTCCTTCACCATCTCCAGCCGGCCCGCATAGGCGACACGCAGCACGCCGTCCGTCGTGTCGAACGCCGTGGGGCGGTACATGTCGGTGTCGATCGACACGGTCAGCACCTCGGTGCGGGGGGCCACCGCGGGCGCCATCGCCTCGACGCGGTCGCGCAGGCGCTGCGTCACCGTGAAGACGTGCGATGCAAGCCGGTAGGCCAGCCACTCGCTCGCCTTGGTGAGCCGCCAGATGTATTTGGTCAGGCTGTCCTGCTTGGTGGCGTCGCCCACATCGTTATGGATGACGAGAACCATCGGCCGTCCCAGCATCCTGGCAAGCCATGCGATTTCGTAGCGCTCGACCTCGAGGCTGGAGCTGCCCTGCCGGGCGAGCCGCCGCAGGCGCGGCAGATAGCGCAGGACGCCGCCGATGAAGCGCACGGTGTTCGACTTGAGGATGGAGCGGGCGGTTTCCACCTGCTCGTCGGCCGGAACGAAGGCGACAGGCAGGAAGGCAAGCCTGCGGCCGGAGAACTCCACCTCGCTCACCTGGCCCAGCGGCAGGTCGCCCTTGTCGTCGACACCGATGAGCAGGGGCTGCATGTCGGCTGGGGCATGGCGCAGGATCTGCCGCACATGCGTCTCGATTCCGCCGACCTTGACGCCGCGCGGGTCCATCGGGTGAACAACGATCAGCCTGCCTGCCATGAAGCCGCACCTTCCGCGTGTCACGAGGAAACGCGGCACGATATGCCGGCGGCGATTAACGAAGGCTTAGGAACCTGTCAGGCCGCCGATTCCAGCGGCATGTCGTTGAGGGCAAGCACCGTCACCGCCAGCGTGCCGTTGGAGGTCAGGTCCGCATATGCGGCGGCCTCGGCCGGCGAGAGCTCGCCATAGGGCACCACCAGCACAACATGCTCGGCCGCGTCGACGATCTCGGCCGCCATCTCGTTGGCCTCGCCATAGAGCAGGCCCGCGTTGATGACGAGGCGGTCATAGCTGTCGACGAAGACGGCCAGCGCCTCGCGGAAGCCGCGCACGGAAAAGCCGCCGCGCTGGTCGCCGGCATAGACCACGTGGACCGGGGAGTGCGCGTCGCGCGTAAGGATGTCGGCAAGTGCGGCGTGCCCGGTCGAGAGTTCGGCAAGCCCGGGGCGGCGATCCGAGACGAGATCGATGAACAGGGTCGAATAACCTTCCGACGCGGCGTCGCGGGCAAGCTGCACGGACGCCTCGCCCGAGACTTCAGGGTCGCTGACGCTGAGCACCACGAGCACGCGGTCGCGCAGGATCTCGCTGGGGTCTACCGTGGGCGCTGCCATCGCGTCCGCGTGCGGCGCGGCGGCGGGGTCGGAAAGCAGGCTTGCGCTGGCAGGGGCTGGGGCCGCGGCTTCAACGGCCGGCCTTGCCCGGCGGCGCAACGGCCGCTGCTGGATCATGTCGGCCACGATGGCGTTGAACAGGCCGAGGCCGAGGCCGAATACGCCCGATGCGAGCAGTAGCAGGCTGCGGGGCGGAAAGGCCGGCCTGTCGGGAACGGCGGCCGGCGCGATGATGCGGGCGTTGCGCGCGCCGAGATTTTCCTGCTCGGCCGTTTCCTTGGCGCGCACGAGGAAGGCTTCGTAGACGAGGCGGCTCGCCTGCGCCTGCCGCTCCAGCTCGCGCAGCTCGATCATCTTGGTGTTGGTGCCGAAGGACTGCTCGGTGAGGGTCCGCAGGCTGGCGGCAATGCCGTCCTCGGCCTCCTTGGCGGCGCGCCAGGCGTCGCGGGTCGCGGCGACAAGCCGCTCGCTCTCGGTGCGAATCGCCTGCCGGGCCTGGTCGACCTCGGCCTGCGCGGCCGCCGCGCGGGGGTGGCGGGGCCCCAGCACCTGCTGCAGCTCGGCAAGGCGGCGCTGCGCCTCGCTCAACTGGCCGCGCAACTGCACCATGGTGGTGTTTTCGGTTTCCGACACGACGGAGCTGACGTCGCCGCGCTGGCGCATCGCTGCCTCGATCACGTCCAGCCGCGACTTCGCCTCGGCGGTGCGGCCAACCGCGGCCGAAAGCCGGGCCGAAAGGTCGTTGAGACGCGTGTCAAGCAGCAGCCGGCCGTCGGGGTTGGAAAGATTGTTCTCGGTCTTGTAGGTCTGGACCTTCTCCTCCGCCTCGCGCAGCCGGGCCTGCAATTCGGCCAGCCGATCCTCGATCGAGCTGCTGACGTTGCGGGTCGCGTCGGCCGAGGCCGCGGCCTGGTCGTCGGTGTAGGCAGCGGCGATCGCATTGGCCAGCCGCGCCGACTTGGCCGGCTCCCGCGTGGTGACTGCGATCTCGATGACGTAGGTGTTTTCGGAGCGAGCGACCTTCGTGGCCCTGGCCAGGTTCTCGAGCGCGATGTCCTTCGGCGCGCGGCCGGCCGTGTCGGTCGTGGCCTTGGCGAATTCCTCGTCCTCGGCGAGCTTCTCGCGTTCCACCACGCGGCTCAGAACGGTTTCCGAACCGATGACCTCCACCTGGCTCTCGACCAGCAGCAGATTGTCGCCGAAACCGCGCGGCGTCAGCTCGTTTTCCACCACGTTGACGTCGCGCGGGTCGATCAGGATGCGCGCGGTCGCCTTGTAGCGCGGGCCGATCATGGCGAGCGCGGCAAAAGCGAGCGCGACCACGACGACGGCTGTCCCAAGGATCAGCCACTTGCGGCGGAAGATCATCTCGACGAGGCCGAATACGTCAATCGAAGCATCGACTTGCGCGGGCCCGCCAGCGGTCTTTCCGGCCGATCTCATCAACTCTACCCTCCGGTGCGGAGAAGACGGCCAAGCCGCCGCCAATCGTTACCAATTCATCCACCACACAGCGTAAATTTCCGGTTAAGTGGCGCGTGGCCGGATGTTCGCGGCACTTGCGGAGCGGACGTTCCGCGACCTATTGAGACGCGTTGGCTGGAGCGGGATTAGGATCATGGGCCTTCAGGTGCTTCTGGCCGGTTGCGGCAATATGGGCTTCGCCATGCTTTCCGGCTGGCTCGAATCACAGCGGCTGAAACCGAGCGAAGTCGCCGTGGTGGAGCCGAACGACGCGCTGCGGGCGCGCGCGGCCGCCACCGGCGTTGCTGCCAGCGCCGAAGTCTCGGCCTTTGCCGGCGAACGCCCGCGCCTCGTGCTGTTCGCAGTCAAGCCGCAGGTCATCCGTGATGTTGCCGCCGGCTACCGGCCCTTCGCGGCAGGCGGGACGACATTCCTCAGCATCGCCGCCGGCACCCCGATCGCCACCTTCGAGGAGGTGCTGGGCGCCGGCACGCCGGTCATCCGCTGCATGCCCAACACGCCGGCGGCCATCGGCAAGGGCATGATGGTGGTGTTTTCGAACCGCCACGTCGCCCCCGACATGGCCGATTTCGTGCACGGCCTGCTGTCGGCCAGCGGCGAAGTCGCCGACATAGCCGAGGAAGGGCTGATGGACGCGGTGACGGCCGTTTCCGGCTCGGGGCCGGCCTATGTGTTCCACTTCATCGAATGCCTGACCGCCGCCGGAGAGAAGGCCGGCCTGCCGCCCGAGACCGCGCGGCTGCTGGCGCGGCAGACGGTGTACGGGGCCGCCTGCCTCGCCTTCGAGAGCGGAGAGGAGGCCGGCCGGCTCCGTGAGCAGGTGACCAGCCCCAACGGCACCACGGCGGCCGCGCTGTCTGTCCTGATGCAGGACGGACGGATGGAAAGGCTGGTCACGGAAGCGGTCGAGGCGGCGCGCGCGAGAAGCGTGGAACTGGGCAAGTAGCCGGCGCTCAGCCGAACAGCATCTCGTCCTGCATCCGTCGCAGCGCATAGAGCCGCGTTGACGTGTCGGGCGTCGCGTTGGCTGCGGTGAGCAGCTCGCCCTTCCTGACGGGCGCCAGAACCCGGCCACCTTCAAGCAGACCCACCGGGATGGCGCCGCAGGCCCGCGCCTCCGAGGCAAGCATGGTGAAGGAGCGATAGCAGGTCTCGCCGATCGCATCGAGCGGGTCGCCCGCCTTGAGGTCGCGCTTGGCCACCGCGCACACCTCGGCCACCGGCCGGGGCAGCGGCACCATGTCGGGCTTGCCGTGCAGCATGATGCGCGCCGCCGTCAGCGGCACTTCCAGCGAGGTCAGGTGATAGGGGCGGTGGAAGGCGTAATACGGACCCTGCCCCACATGCAGGTCGTCCATCCGCTCGATGATGCGCGGATGCGTCGCCTCCACCACGACGAACACGCCGGGCGCGACGCCCTTGCCGATGGTGTAGTCGACGACGCCCTTCTTCGACAGGATGCCGCCATCCTCGCGCGGGATCAGCACTTTCGCCAGATCGTCGCGGCCGGCATTCGGGCCGTGCATGCCGGGCACGTCGGGCACAAGGCCGGTGGCGTTGGCGATCGCAGCCATCTCGACCATGGTCTTGGAGCCGTCGACGAACTCCACCAGCATGCGGGGGTTCATGTTGCGGCGGGCGGCCTCGTCGCGATAGTCGTCGGGCACCGCGTCGTGATTGAGGGCGTTGTTCTTGCCCTTGCCGGCCGACACGATGGTGTAGCCGAGCGCCGATGCGAACTCGATCAGCTCCATGCAGGAGGAGGGCTCGTCGCCTGCGCCGACCGAATAGACGACGCCCAGTCGGTCGGCTTCCTTCTTGAGGTAAGGCCCGATGGTGACGTCGGCCTCGACGTTCATCATCACGACATGCTTGCCGTGCTCCATCGCCAGCAGGTCGAAATCCGCCGCGACGCCGGGCTTGCCGGTCGCGTCGATCACCACGTCGATCAAGGGGTTGGTGACCATCATCTCGGTCGAGGTGATGGCGATGCGCCCGGCCTCGATCGCCGCCGTAATCGCCGACTGAGTGTCGGCCTCGGCGGCCATGGCGTCGTCGCCATAGGCGATTGTGACGGCTTCGCGCGCCGTGTGCGGCCGCCGCGTCGAGATCGCGCAGACCGACACGCCCTTCATCAGCATGCCCTGGGTCACCAGATCGGTGCCCATCTCGCCGGAGCCGATCACTCCGATGCGCACGGGGCGCCCTTCGTCGGCGCGCCGGGCGAGTTCGCCTGCGATTCCGGTCAGGGCGACGTTTGTCATGGCAGATCGGGGGCTGAAGGCATCATCTGCGGCCCGATAGAGGCCGCGGGACGTGATTTGTCAATGTGGAAGGCTGGTGCTGCGAGAGAGGATTGAACTCTCGACCTCTCCCTTACCAAGGGAGTGCTCTACCACTGAGCTACCGCAGCATTTCGCGGGCGCTAATGCCACAGGCGCGCGGGGAGCGCAAGCGCGTCGCGGCACTTTGCGCTGCCCTGCCCCGGGCTTCGCGCAAGCCCCTGTTTCGGCGCGCCATTGGCCTGTATAGTGGCGGCGTTCCTCACAATTGCCGGCGCAATGCTCCAAGCTTCCGCCGCAATCGAAGAGAAGAGTGATGGCCAAGGAAAGCGAGGGATCGAGGGATCCGAAGGGGAACCGCAGGCAACGTCTGGCCGAGCAGCTCCGCGTCAACCTGCAGCGCCGCAAGGCGCAGACGCGTTCGCGCCGCGACGGCGAAGCCGACGGACGGCCAGCGGGGCTTCCGGCCGCGCCTGCGGGGGACGAGGGCGACCGCTAGCCGGCGGCCCGGAACGATAACCCTGTCGCCGCGCTTTTCTTGAACGCATGGGCGCGATGGTCTAGACCGCGCCGGGGACTTCAACCGTTTCAGACCGGCGTTTCGCCGGGGAGAGTGGGAATTTCCATGGATCGCATCCGGATCGTCGGCGGCAACAAGCTGAACGGCACCATACCGATTTCCGGCGCCAAGAACGCCGCGCTGCCGCTGATGATCGCGTCGCTGCTTACCGAAGGCACGCTGACGCTCGACAACGTGCCGCACCTGGCGGACGTGGAGCAGCTTATCCGCATCCTCGGCAATCATGGCGTCGACTATTCTGTCAACGGCCGGCGTGAGGGCGAGGGCGAGGTCTATTCCCGCACCATCAACTTCTCGGCCAAGAAGATCGTCAACACGACGGCTCCCTACGAGCTCGTGTCGAAGATGCGGGCCAGCTTCTGGGTGGTCGGGCCGCTGGTGGCGCGCATGGGCGAGGCCAAGGTGTCGCTTCCGGGCGGCTGCGCGATCGGCACGCGCCCCGTCGACCTGTTCATAGACGGGCTCGCAGCGCTCGGCGCGGGCATCGACATCGAGAACGGCTATGTTCTCGCCAGCGCCCGGAAGGGGCTGGTGGGCAATCGCTACGTCTTCCCGAAAGTGTCGGTCGGCGCAACCCATGTGCTGATGATGGCGGCGGCGCTCGCCAAAGGCGAGACGGTGCTGGAAAACGCCGCGCGAGAGCCGGAAATCGTCAACCTCGCCGAGTGCCTGAACGCGATGGGCGCCAGGATCGAGGGCGCGGGCACATCGACGATCATGATCCAGGGCGTGGACGAGCTCAAGGGCGCCCGCCACGCCGTGATTCCCGACCGGATCGAGACCGGAACCTATGCAATGGCGGTGGCCATGGCCGGCGGCGACGTACTGCTGGAAGGCGCGCGCGCCGACCTGCTGGAGACCGCGCTCGACACGCTGACGCGTGCGGGCGCCGAGATAACGGCGACGAATTCGGGCATCCGGGTGCGCCGTAACGGCGCGGGCATCGAGGCAGTGGACATCACCACCGAACCCTTCCCGGGCTTTCCCACCGACCTGCAGGCGCAGTTCATGGGGCTGATGACCAAGGCCAGGGGCAAGTCGCGCATCACCGAGACGATCTTCGAGAACCGCTTCATGCACGTTCAGGAGCTTGCCCGTCTCGGCGCGAAGATTTCGCTTTCGGGGCAGTCGGCCATCGTGGAGGGCGTGCCGGTGCTGAAGGGAGCGCCGGTGATGGCGACCGACCTGCGCGCCTCGGTTTCGCTCGTCATCGCCGGGCTGGCCGCGGAGGGCGAGACCACGGTGCATCGCGTCTACCATCTCGACCGCGGGTTCGAGCGGCTGGAGCAGAAACTCTCCAGCTGCGGGGCGGTGGTGGAGCGGGTCTCCGAATGACCGGCGTGGTTGCGCGGCACGGCCAGAACGCATAACAGAAAGCGTCTTCAACCGCGCCCGTGGGCCCATGCAGCCGCTGAAACTCGTCGCGCTCGACGAACAGGATCTAGCCATCGTGTCCGCGCATGTGCAGGACGCGGTGATGAAGGTCGGCGACATCTCCTGGGCGCCGGGCGAAAAACGCCTGCTGCTGACCATGAACCGCTTCGCCTGGGAGAAGAAGACACAGCTCTTCTCCAACGCGCATGAGCGGCGGCGCGCGGTGCTGCATTTCGATCGCGTAACGCACGTCAAGTCCGTGGGCATAGATCGCGCCCGGCCGGACGATGTGCTGTCGCTGCTGGCGATCCGCCACACGGCCGGCGACCCTCCGGCCGCCCGCATCGAGCTTGATTTCGCGGGCGGCGCGACACTGCTTCTCGACGTCGAATGCGTCGAGGTCCGGCTGACCGACCTCGGCGCGGCATGGCAGGCGGCGGCAAAGCCGCGCCACGGAGCCTGACGGCGATGGCGATCAGGCTCGACCAGCGGGAACCGGGTTTCGAGAAGCGGTTCGCCGCCTTTCTCACCACCAAGCGCGAGGTTTCGGAAGATGTCGACGCGGCGGTGCGCGACATCATCGCGCGTGTGCGGTCAGAGGGCGACGGCGCGCTGATCGAATACTCGGCCCGCTTCGACGGCATCGACCTGGAAGAGACCGGCATCCGCGTCAGCGCCGGCGAGATCGAGGCGGCGCGGCGGGAGGTGGACCCGCACACGCTGGCCGCCCTCGTGCACGCGCATGAGCGCATAACCTCCCACCACGAGCGGCAGAAACCCAGGGACGACCGCTACACCGACGCGCTCGGCGTGGAGCTCGGCTCGCGCTGGACGGCGATCCAGGCCGTCGGCCTCTACGTGCCCGGAGGCACCGCCAGCTATCCCAGCTCGGTCCTCATGAACGCGGTGCCGGCGCGGGTGGCGGGCGTCGAGCGCATCGTGATGACGGTGCCCGCGCAACGTGGCGTGCTGAACCCGCTGGTGCTGGCGGCAGCCGAGCTTGCCGGCGTGCACGAAATCTACCGGGTCGGCGGCGCGCAGGCGATCGCCGCGCTCGCCTACGGCACCGAATCGATCCGCCCCGTGGCGAAGATCGTGGGGCCGGGAAACGCATATGTGGCGGCGGCCAAGCGCCGCGTCTTCGGCACGGTCGGCATCGACATGGTGGCGGGTCCCTCGGAGGTGCTCATCCTCGCGGACGGCGACAACGACCCCGACTGGCTGGCGGCCGACCTGCTGGCGCAGGCCGAGCATGACACCGCCGCGCAGGCGATCCTGATCACGGACGATTCCCGGCTGGCCGAAGCAGTCGAGCAGGCAGTGGAGCGGCAGATCCAGAACCTGCCGCGCGCCGAGACGGCGGCTGCCAGCTGGCGCGATTTCGGCGCGGTCATCCTCGTGCAGTCGCTCGAAGACGCGCTGCCGCTCGCCAACCGCATCGCGGCCGAGCATGTGGAACTGGCCTGCGAGGCGGCCGAGAGCCTGCTTCCGGGCATCCGCAACGCCGGCGCGGTGTTTGTCGGCAGGCACACGCCGGAAGTGATCGGCGACTATGTCGGCGGCTCCAACCACGTGCTGCCGACCGCCCGTTCGGCGCGTTTCTCGTCGGGGCTGTCGGTGCTCGATTTCGTCAAGCGCACATCGATCCTGAAGCTCGGGCCGGAGCAGCTGCGCGCGCTGGCCCCGACCGCGATCGCACTGGCCGAGGCAGAGGGCCTCGACGCCCACGCCCGTTCGGTCTCCATCCGGCTGAACATGTAGGAACCCATGTCCGGCAGCCGAACCGCGAGCGCCCGCCTCATCGATGTCGAGCTCGACGCATCGATCGGCCGCTCGACGCCGGACGTCGAACATGAACGCGCCGTCGCCATCTTCGACCTGATCGAGGAGAACAGTTTTCAGCCGGTCGGCGACACCGGCGGTCCCTACCGGCTGAAGCTCGCCCTCGCCGATTCGAAGCTGATCTTCGCGATATCGCGCGAGGACGGCTCCGCCGTGGTCACCCACATCCTGTCGCTGACGCCGTTCCGGCGCATCGTGAAGGACTACTTCCTGATCTGCGAGAGCTACTACGAGGCCATCCGCACCGCCACGCCCAGCCAGATCGAGGCGATCGACATGGGCCGCCGGGGCCTGCACAACGACGGATCGCAGACGCTGATGGACCGCCTCAACGGCAAGATCGATATGGATTTCGACACCGCGCGGCGGCTGTTCACGCTGGTCTGCGTGCTGCACTGGCGGGGATGAGCGTGTGCGCGCCAGCCATCGCAGCCTCCCGACCCGTGCCCCTCGCCGCGGCTAGCCGCAGCTGCGGCCGGCGCCGGACGGAGCCCCGCCTTGGCAGCTGAGATGCCGCCTCCCGCCGACGGCGTGCCGCGCTCTGTGCTGTTCCTGTGCGGCATGAACGCGGTGCGCTCGCCCATCGCCGAGCAACTGGCGCGCCGGATGCTGCCGGCGTCGGTATTCATCGCGTCCGCCGGCGTGCGGCAGGGCGAGCGCGACCCGTTCGTGGATGCGGTTCTGGCCGAAAGCGGGCTTTCTCTGGGCGACCGGCAGCCGCGCACGCTCGACCAGCTGGAGGACGACTATTTCGACCTGATCGTCACGCTGTCGCCCGAGGCGCATCACCGCGCGCTGGAGATGACGCGTTCGCTGGCAGTGGAGGTGGAGTACTGGCCGATGCCGGACCCGACCGGCATTGCCGGCACGCGCGAGCAGATCATGGCGGCGTATCGCGATGTGCGCGAGCGGCTGGCCAGGCGCATCGCCGAGCGTTTCGGAGCGCAGAAAGCTGCAATCGCACGCTGAATGCGGCTGTTCACAAGGCTGCCTTTATCATATAGGTTCCGCGCAATTTTCCGGCCGCCGGCCGGACCTCAAGCCGTAGGTGCATATGCCGAAGGAAGAAGTACTGGAATTTCCAGGGGTGGTCACGGAACTGCTGCCCAACGCCATGTTCCGCGTCAAGCTGGAGAACGAGCACGAGATCATCGCCCACACGGCCGGGCGCATGCGCAAGAACCGCATCCGCGTGCTCACGGGCGACAAGGTGCTGGTCGAGATGACGCCTTACGACCTGACCAAGGGCCGCATCACCTACCGCTTCAAGTAGCCGGCGCGCTTCGGCAAGGGCGGGGCATCGATGAGCGTCTTTCAGAAACTTGTGCTTGCCTCCGGCTCGCCGCGCCGCATCGAGCTGCTGCAACAGGCAGGCATCGAGCCCGACCGGCTGATCCCGGCCGACATCGACGAGACGCCGAAGCGGGCCGAACACCCCGGCTCGCTCGCCAAGCGGCTGTCGCGGGAGAAGGCGGAGAAGGCACGCGACGTCTTCCGCAGGGATCCCGACGAGGGCGACGCCTACATCATCGCCGCCGACACCGTGGTTTCGGTCGGCCGGCGCATCCTGCCCAAGGCAGAGATGGTCGATGAGGCCTCCAACTGCCTGCGCCTGCTGTCGGGCCGCTCGCACCGGGTCTACACCGGCATCTGCCTGGTCACGCCGTCGGGCAAGCTGCGGCAGAAGCTGGTCGAAACCCGCGTGCGCTTCAAGCGTTTGTCGCGTGAAGAGCTGGAGAGCTATCTCGCCTCCGGCGAGTGGCGCGGAAAGGCGGGCGGCTACGCGATCCAGGGGCTGGCCGGCGCCTTCGTGGTGAAGCTGGTCGGCTCCTATACCAACGTCGTCGGCCTGCCGCTCTACGAGACCGTGAACCTGCTGGTGGCCGACGGCTACAAGGTCCACTTCAACTGGCTTTCCGCCCGCGGCTGAAACCCGATGCCAGAGCAGCCCGGAAACGTCACGCCTCTGCGGCCCAAGCGCCCGTGCCCCGAATGCGGGCGGCCGTCGGCGCGCGAGACCTATCCGTTCTGCTCCGTGCGCTGCCAGAACATAGACCTGAACCGCTGGCTGTCCGGCTCCTATGTGCTGCCGGGCGTCGAGGAGGACAGCGGCGAGGACGGCGAAGGCGGCGGCAAGGACTGAGCCGCGGGCCGGCCGGTCTGGCGGCGGACATGTCCCCTGCTGCGGGCCCGGACGATCTGGTGCATGCACCCTGCCCTGCCACGCCTCCATGCACGGCCTCGACCAAGTTCTTGCGGCTATGTAGCGAGTAGCCTGCTTGCCGCCGCCCGCACCCCTTACGCCTTGAAATGCGGGCATTTTCGGCAGGACAGACAAATCGCCCGCGAGGCGCTGGACAGCGGGAATTTGCGTGCTATAACCCACGCGCTTTCGGCGAGACCAGCCGCCGACGGACGAACCGGCAATGGCCACTTCGTCCCGATGCCCAGGTAGCTCAGTTGGTAGAGCATACGACTGAAAATCGTAGTGTCGGTGGTTCGATTCCACCCCTGGGCACCACTGCACCTTCAAGCTGCTGACGTCGCAGGAAAATTCGCAGGACTTTGCCGAGTCGTACCGGCGATCCGCGCGCTACCCTAGGCGGGCGCACTCGCAAGCATCGAAGGTCTCCGGGCGAACGCGGCGAAATTCTGCGCCGCCTGGGGACAGGTCTTTCGCCACGGCAGGTCGGGAAACCTGAAATCGAGGTAGCCTAGCGCGCAGGCGATGGTGATCGTACCGATGTCGACCCGCTCGACCCATTCGGCGGCGCCGGCCTCGATGGTTTCGAGGCAGCAGGCGATCTTGGCAAGCTGCCCTTCCTTCCAAGCCTCCCACCGAAGCACTTCCGGCCGCAGCAGCAATTCGTATCGCACCAGTATTGCCGCATCCAGGAGGCCGTCGCCGACGGTTTGCTCGCGCAGCGCGCGCCAGCGGTCGGGCCCGGAGGGAGGAAAGATTCGGCCCTCGCCCCAGCCGCTGTCCAGATATTCGCAGATGACGCGTGAATCGAAGAGCGGATGGCCCTCGTCGGTCACCAGCGTCGGCACCTGGCCGAGCGGATTGCGCGCCACCACGCTGGCGTCGCGCTGCACGGGGCCGGGTGCGGCAGTGATCTTCTCGATCCGGTCGGCGATGCCGAGTTCGGCCGCCACGACCAGCACCTTGCGGACGAAGGGCGAGGCCGACGAGTAATACAGTTGCATGCGCAATCTCCTTGCTGTGCAGCCCTAGCGCCGAGTGACGAAGCGCACATCCATGTAGGCCTTGATCGCCTCGGAGCCGCCCTCGGTGCCATGACCGGAGTCCTTGAGGCCGCCGAAAGGAACTTCCGGCAGCGCCAACCCTAGATGATTGATGCTTATCATGCCGGACTCTACCTCCTCGCCCATGCGGGTTGCGGTCTCTCCCGCTCCGGTAAAACCATACGCAGCAAGCCCGAAGGGCAGCCTGTTTGCTTCCGCGAGCGCCTCGTCCAGCGTATCGAAGCGGTTGACCACCGCAATCGGCCCAAAAGGCTCTTCGTTCATGATGCGCGCGTCGGTCGGTACGTCCGCGAGCACGGTCGGCTCGAAAAAATTGCCCTGGTTGCCGATGCGACGGCCGCCGGTGGTCAGCCTTGCCCCCCTGCCGACGGCGTCCTCGATCAGTGTCTCCAGCGCGGTAACGCGCCGGGCGTTGGCGAGCGGTCCCATCTCGACACCGGGCTCATCCCACCTGCCGACACGGACTGCTGCCATTCCCTCGGTGAAGCGCTCAAGAAATCCATCTGCTACGGCATCCTGGACCAGGAAGCGGGTTGGCGAGACGCAAACCTGACCGGCATTGCGGACCTTGCTGCCCACCATCATGCTGCTCGCCATCGCAATATCGGCGTCGGCCGCCACGATCACCGGGGCGTGCCCGCCGAGCTCCATCGTGACGCGCTTCATATGCCGCGCAGCCAGTGCCGCCAATTCCTTGCCGACCTGGGTGGAGCCAGTGAAAGACACCTTGCGGATCACCGGGTGCGGAATGAGGTAGCCGGAGATCTCCGCCGGGTCACCATAAACAAGGCCGATCACGCCTGCCGGCACACCGGCGTCGATGAAGGCCTGGACAAGGCCGGCAGGGGAGGCCGGCGTCTCCTCGGGTCCCTTCACGATCACCGAGCAGCCGGCGGCGAGTGCCGCAGAAAGCTTGCGCACCACCTGGTTTATGGGGAAGTTCCAAGGCGTGAACGCGGCGACCGGACCGACCGGCTGCATGATGGTCATCTGCAGCGTACCGGGAGCCCGCGACGGTATGACCTGCCCATAGGTTCGCTGCGCTTCACCGGCGAACCAGTCGATAATGTCGGCGCCGGCAAGCGTCTCGGCCAACGCCTGCGCCAGCGGCTTGCCCTGCTCACGCGACATGTTGGCGGCGATCCCGGGCGCCAAGTCGCGCAGCCGAGCGGCCGCCGCCACCATGATGCGGCTGCGATCGAATGCCGAGGTCTTGCGCCATATGTCAAAGCCGCGTGACGTCGCCGCGAGCGCGTCGTCGAGGTCGCCCCGGCCCGCTTTCGCGACGGTGCCGATCGGCTGTCCGGTGGACGGATCGAGTACCGGCAGGGTCAGACCGCCGGCTGCGGGCCGCCACTGTCCATCGATGTGGAGAAGCGTATCGGGATAATCGGTCACGTGTCGTTCCTTCCAGTTCGTCTCGCGGGTTCGGCGGCAAGCCGCTCGGGCCCTACCCTCAGCTTCACCCTGCCCGCCTAAGCACCTTCAACGTCGAGGGATCGTATGACGCCGCGGCGCTCCAGGTCGGCAATGCGCCCTGGGCCGTAGGTCAGCACCTGCGCAAGCACGGTCCGCGTATCCTGGCCAAGCAGGGGAGGCGCTTTCTGCGCAAGCCCGGCCTGTGCAGCAATGCCGTGCGCAGGCCGCACCAGCTTCACCTCGCCGAGGACCGGATGGTCGAGGGTCTGGACCAGCTGGCGTTCCACCACGCTCGGTGCCGCGAAAGCTTCCGCCACCGATTTCACGCTGCCGGCTGCCACGTTCGCCGCGTGGCAGGCCGCGAGCCAGTCCTGGCGCGAGCGCTGCCGGAAGGTTGCTGCGAGTTCTGGTATCAGCGCTTCGCGGTTCGTTGCCCGGCCGGCCGCAGTCACGAAACGTGGGTCCGCGGCCAGGTCGGGACGGTTCACTACGTCGGCGCACAGGCTGGCGAACATGCGGTCGTTGCCGACGGCAAGCGCGATGACTCCGTCGGAACAATCGAAAACCTGGTACGGCACCACTGTCGGGTGGGCATTGCCGTAGCGTTTCGGCTCCACGCCGCCATTGAGATAGCCGCTGCCGACATTGATCAGCAGGTTGAGCGCGCAGTCGAGCAGCGCCACGTCGATCAGCTGGCCTCGGCCCGTATCGCGGCGCTGGTAGAGCGCGGCGAGTATGGACTGCGTGGCCACCATGCCCGCGACGATATCGATCACCGCCACCCCGAAGCGCTGCGGTGCGCCATCGAGAGGACCGGTAATGTCCATCAGGCCGCTCTCGGCCTGCAGAACGAAATCATAGCCCGTGCGATCGCGTTCCGGCCCGGTCTGCCCGTAGCCGGAGATGGAGCAGTAGATGATGCCCGGATTGAGCCGGCGCAGCGCGTCGTATCCGAGACCAAGCCGTTCGGCCGTGCCTGGGCTGAAATTCTCGATGACGATGTCAGCCTTCGCCGCGAGTTCGAGCACGATGCGCAGCCCGTCCGGCTGCTTCAGGTCGACCGCGACGCTGTCCTTGCCGCGGTTGGCGCACAGATAGTAGCTGCTCACACCCTTGTAGGACGGGACCGACCAGGCCCGCGTGTCGTCGCCGCCGGTGACGCTCTCGATCTTCCACACCTCGGCCCCGAGGTCGGCGAGACTCATCGTCGACCACGGTCCGGCGAGCACGCGGGACAGGTCGAGCACGCGGATGCCCTCAAGCGGCAGTTTCGATGTCACCTTGGCTCACCTGTGGAGTTGGTGCTGCCGGGTCCGGCCAGCAGGGTGCCGCCGGGCCCGTTTGCGCCGGGGTCGGCTAAGCTGGCCGGAACTTGGGCAGCGACACCTCATCCGTCATCTTCTCGAAAACGACTTCGACAGGCATGCCGATGCGAATGCGGTCGTTCTCACAGTCGACCAGGTTGCTGATGATGTAGGGCCCCTCCTCCATCCTGACGACGATGATGCTGTAAGGCACCTTGTGCGCCATGGCGGGGTGCACGACGTGGTGCGCGATTGTGTAACTGAACACCTCGCCGCGGCCGCTCGACGGTACCCATTCGGTCTCCAGCGAGGTGCAGTTCGAGCACATGGGCGTGGGCGGGTGCCGGTAGGCGCCGCAATCCTTGCAACGCTGCAGCAGAAGCTCGCCGCGGACCGCGCCGTCCCAGTAGGGCGCCGAATGAAGCGTCCTGCGCGGGAGGATCATGGGCTGCTGGTTGTCCATTCGAATGTCCCTTCTCAGTTTCGCAGGATTGCCGAGCTCCAGCCGGCATTGGTCACCAGCGCGATGCTGGCGTCCTTCACCTGGTTGGCGGCGGTGCCGCGCAGCTGGCGTACCGCCTCGTTGAAGTGGTTCTGTCCGTGGATGTACGCCTCCGACAGGTGGCCGCCATGCGTGTTGATGGGCAGCGTGCCGCTCTTGTAGAACTGGCCACCCTCCCCCCAATCGGCGAAGCCCACGGTCTCCAGTGTCGCCAGCACCTGATAAGAGCTGGCCTCGTAGATGGCGGCGACGTCGATGTCGGAATGGCGCACGCCGGCCGCTTTGAAGAGGCGCTCCGAGGAAGCGCGCGTGGCCAGGCGGCCGAAATCGTCGCGATAGAAGTTGAAATTGTTCGCCTGCCAGGGCTCGAGAGACTGCTCGGCCGACATGATGTAGACGGGCTTGTTGGGCAGGTCGCGGGCGCGCTCCGCCGACACCAGCACCATCGCGCAGGCGCCGTCCGTCTCCAGGCAGATGTCGAAGAGGCGCAGCGGATCGGCGATCATGCGGCTGTTGAGATAGGCCTCGCGGTCCAGCGGAATGTCGCGCATGACGGCGTTGGGGTTGGTGTTGGCGTAAGTTCTCTGCCGGATGCACACCTCGGCGAGATGGTCGGCCATGTCCTCGTCGCTCACGCCGTACTCGTGCATGTAGCGGCGGGTCCACATGGCCATGGCCTGCGCCGGCGCCATCAGGCCGTAAGGCGACGCCATCGCTCCGCCGGGTACCCTCTCGCTGTCAACATAGGTCGCGGTATTGGACGGGGCGGCATGGCGCTCGCCGCGCCCGAGTCGCGTGCCCGAGCGGCCGTTGAGGGCCCGGAAGGTAACGACGGCGTCGGCCTGGCCGGTGGCGATCGCCATGGCGGCGTGCAGCAGGATGCCGGCAGTGGCCATGCCTCCATATTCGACGGCGCTATAGAATCGCAGCTCGGGAATGCCGAGGTTCTTGATCACGTCGGCTTCGCTCGTGGTGTCCATCGTGTAGCGGGTAACGCCGTGGATGTCCGCCGGCGTCAGGCCCGCGTCCGCGATAGCGGCCTTGATGGCCTCGACCGCCAGCGTGGTGTCGCTCTTGCCGGAGGCCTTGCTGAATTGCGTCTGGCCGATGCCGGCGATCGCAACCTTTCCGTTCAGAATAGACGTCATCCGCATTCCTTCTCGCAATCGTGCAGCACAGGTTTCACGTGGGGCCGCCGCCCGGCTGGTGGCCGCGGGCGGCGAGGCAGGTCAGAACACGTTGTTCGGAAGGAACATCGCGATGTCCGGATAGATCAGCAGCAGGATCACCATCACCCATGTGGCGATCAGGAATGGCGTCACGCCGCGGTAGATTTCGCCAAGCGAGACGCTGTCTCCGGCTATCGCCTTGACTGTGAACACCATGATCCCCACCGGCGGCGCGATCATGCCAAGCTGGGTGGCGAGCACCATCAGCACCCCGAACCACACGCCGTCGATGCCAAGCGCCTCTACCGCGGGAAAGACGATCGGCAGCGTCAGCGTCAGCATGGGAATCTCATCCATGAACATGCCGAGGATGAAGTACATCACCATCAGCAGCACGATGATCCATGTCGGCGAGACCGGCAGCGATGTCAGGAAGTCGATGACCTGGTCGGTCAGCCCGACGAAGGCGAAGAAACGGCCGAAGATCATCGAGGCAATCAGCAGCGCGAAGATGAGCCCGGTGGTGTAGGCCGTGTCCACGAGCGCGTTGGTCATGGCCGAGCGGCTGGTGAGGCGGCGGCGGAACAGCCCGATGAGCAAGGTGACCAGCGCGCCCGCCGCGCCCGCCTCCGTTGGAGTGAATATACCGGTGTAGATGCCGCCGATCAGCGAGGCTGCGATGATCGCGACGCCGGTCAGCAGCTTCATCGATGAGATCTTGTCTCGAAGCGTTGCCCGGCTGACCACCCGCGGCGCGACGTCCGGGTTGATCAGCACCTGGACATAGATGGCGAGGCAGAAGAGTACCGTCAGGATGATGCCCGGCACCACGCCGGCAAGCAGCAGCTTGCCCAGGCTGACCTCGGTGATGAAGCTGTAGATCACCATCAGGCCGCTCGGGGGGATCATAACCGCCAACGTTCCGGCCGTAGCGATCGACGCCGATGCCAGAGACGGGCGATAGCCGCGCGACAGCATCTCGGGCAGGCTTACGCGGGTGAAGATGGCGGTCGTGCTGATGCTGGAGCCGCTGCAGGCCGAAAAGAAGGCACAGCCCACCGTGGTGGCCATGGCGAGTCCGCCGCGAAGGCCGCCCAGCCACAGCACCGCGACACGGTAGGCCTCCTGCGCTATTCCCGCGCCGGATGCGAACGAGCCCATCAGGATGAACATCGGCAGCGCCGAGAAGACGTAGCTGGTCGTCTTCACGTAAGGGGTCGTGGTCAGGAGGCCGAGAGCCACCGAACTGCCGGCGACGATCCATGTGCCGACGAACGACACGGCCAGCATCGAGATGAAGACTGGAACCCCGACGAAGGCGAGGACCACCAGAACAGCGATGCTGAGGATACCGATGAGTTCAGGGGTCATATCGGGTCACCCGGTGCGTGCGTGGCTGCCACGGCGGCACCCTCGCGTTCAGCGCGCACGGCCAGCAGGGCCGCGGTGAGGAGGTACTGGAGAGCCAGGAAGACCAGACCCACCGTCAGCAGGAACAGGAAAGGCGCGCGCGGAATGTTGAGAAGCAGCGAGGCTTCCGCGAAGCGCATCGTGTCGAACGCGTATTTGAGGCTGCGCCACGCGAGCAGCAGCACCACCGCGGCGGCCAGCAGGTTGTTGGTCATCTCGATCCAGCGCCGCCATCCGGCGGGAGCGTAGTCGAGCAGCATGGTCATGCGGATGTGGCCGCCCCCATTGGCTTCGGGGGCGGCGATGGCGAGGAACACGATCGGAACCATGCTCAGCTCGACCAGTTCGTAGGCGCCGTACAGCGGACTGTGGAACGCATACCGGCCGGTGATGTCGGTGATCGTGACGAGCATCGCCATGAAGGCGATGCCGCCGCTGACCACGCACATGGCCATGCTTGCCCTCGATAGCAGGCGCTTCAGGCGTATGAGGTAGTCGATCATCCCGACAACTCCAGGCTGGGCCAGCACGCGCTCACCTGCGTGCTGGCATGCTCGTCAGTTCAGCGGCCGACGAGTTCGACCAGCCGGTCCATGAACTGGCGTCCCGGCAGGCCACGGGACTCGGCCTTGGCCACCCAGGCGTCGCGGGTCTGCTGCAGCGCATCCATCTGGCGCCACTTCTCCTGGTCCTCGACGCTGAGCGTGCTCACTGTGACACCCTGCGCCTTCAGGCCCTCGGCGATGACCGGGATGTCGGCTTCCCAGTAGCTCGCGAACACCTCCATCAGCTCCTGCCCGGTATCGGTCAGGACCTTCTGGTCCTCGGGCGAGAGCGCTTTGAACTTGTCGAGGTTGATCGACAGGCCGAAGCTGGCCATCAGCTCGCCGGCGCCGAGGTTCAGTACGTGCTTGGCGACTTCCTGCCACTTGTTGCGGTAGCCGCTCTCCAGCCCGACGAACGCGCCTTCGACAACGCCCTTCGATATGGCGTCATAGACCTCCGTCGGCGGTATGCTGACGCCGGTGGCGCCGATCGCCTGGAACCAAGGGGCGACCGAGCCCGGAACGCGGATCTTCAGCCCACTGAAATCCTCGAGCTTGAGGATCGGGCCCTTCGAGAACACGACCAGGCCGCCGTTGCTCGAGGTCATCCACAACAGCTTCTGGTTCTGCCGGGTGAATTCCTCCTCCATCTGCGGGAACTCGCCATACAGCGTCCAGAACACCTGGCTGCTCTCGCGGATCGAGTCCTTGGCGAACAGGATCGTGCTCGACAGCGACGAGGCCAGCGGCAGCTTGTCGGGCCAGTAGTTGGGAACCACGAAGGCGGAATCGACGATGCCCTGGCTGATGCCGTCGAGGGCCTCTAGCGGCTCAAGGAGCGTGCCCCAGAACTGCTTGAACTTGACGCGACCCTCGGTGCGCTTCTCAACTTCGTCGAAGTACCAGCCGAAGGCGCGGTGCAGCGAGGTCTGGTTGCGCGCGGTGGGATAGGAGAAGGACAGCTCCACCGGCTCCTGCGCCTTTGCCGGCATGACGCTCATGCTGCAGGCTAGCAGTGCGGCGGCAAGCGCCGTTCCGGTCATCCTTCCAACGAGACCTGACGTGAACTTCATTCGAACCTCCCTTTGTGGACAGTGCCGTTTTTCGTTTCTGCTACCGCCGGCGGCGGGTCGCATTTCATGTGTTCCCTGTCGTGCCGGCTCCGCGCCTACAGCTTCCCGCTCGAGCGCAGGCGCGCGACCTTCTCGTCCTGGGAAATGACGCCCTTCGCGGCCAGCGCGGCGATCTCGGCGTCGGAGTAGGAAAGGACGGCGCGCAGGATCTCTTCATTGTGCTGCCCCAGCAGCGGTGCGCCGCTGTCCACCGAGACCGGCGTCCTGGAGTATTTGTAGGGCGCCACCATCGTCGGCACGACGCGGTCAAGAACCGGGTGGTAGAGTTCCTTGAACAGCCCGCGCGCCTCCACATGCGGATGGGAGACCACGTCGAGCGGCGTGAGCACGGGCGCGGCCGGGATGCCCTTCGACTGCAGGAACTCCGCCGTGGCGTTGGCGCTGGGCTGCTGCCTGAACCAGCCTTCCAGCCGGCGGATGACCTCCTCCCGGTTGGCTATGCGATGACCGGCGGTGTCGAAGCGCGGGTCCGCGATCATGTCGTCCAGGCCGGTCGCGCGGCAGAAGCGGCCCCACTGGCTGCCCTCGCCGGCCCCCGTCGCCTGCAGCATGACGTAGCCCTCCTTGCAGGCGAACACGCCGAGGGGAACGACTGCGCCATGATGGTGGCCATGCGGCTTCGTGTTCTCGCCGCGCGTGGCGGCGTAGGGCACGTTGATGGCATCCAGCCATATGAGGGAATCGAACATCGCCGTGTCGACATATTGCCCGACCCCGGTCCGCTGCCTGTGGAAGAGCGCGGCAAGTACGGCCAGGCAGCCATTGATCGCGCCATTGGCGTCGCCCGGCAGCAGCCCCGAGGGGCGCGGATGCCCATCCGGGTCTCCGCTGGCGTGGCTAAGCCCCGACATCGCCTCCACGATGGGCGCGAGCGCCAGCCAGCTGCGCAGCGGGCCGGTCTGGCCGAAGCCGGACATTGAACAGTACACGATGTCGGGCTTGATCGCCGACAGCGTCGCGTAGTCGAGGCCGTATTTGGCCATCTGGCCGGGCACATAGCCCTCCAGCACCACGTCGACATGCAGCAGTAGCTGCTTCACCAGGTCCACGCCCTCGGGGCTCCTGATATCGATGCAGATGCTTTTCTTGCCGGCGTTGCAGAGCAGGAAGAACGGCGCGACGGGGTCGCCGGCCGACAGTGTGCCGCCGGTGCGCGCGATGTCGCCGGTGGGATGGCGCTCGACCTTGATGATGTCGGCACCCATGTCGCCCAGGATGCGCGAGCAGAAGGACGATCCCACAACCTGCGTGAAATCAAGCACTCTGATGCCGCTGAGTGGCCCGCCATGGGGTGTCTGCGGCCCAGCTTCGTCACGCGCGCCTGCGATTGCCTCCATCACCGCTGTCTCCCTTCGATCGCTTCTCCGGCAGGCAGGCCTCCGAGTGGATCGTTCTCGAAAAGCAGGTCGTTGAGGATCACGGCGATGCGCTGTCCGGCGCGACGCGCCAGCACTGCCTCCGAGCCCGACAGCCGCTGCGCGAGCGCGAACATCTCGCGCGCCATCTTCACTTCTTCGTCGTCAAGCATGGAGCGGCCGATCCTCCCGCTGTCCTGCGAGGCCGGCGCGGCCTTCGCGACGCTCGTCCTTCCAGCGGCGTGACTTCTGGTCGAAGCGCGGCAACGAACCGGCCTCGGCCTCCTGACACACCATGCTGATATCGGTGCGCGCCTTGATGGCCGAGGCGATGGCGTCGAGCATGGCGCCGCGCTCCGCCTTGCCGCCCGCGCCACTGCGGAATTCCACGCGCAGGTCGACGCGCTCGCGGCCCGTCTCATCCAGCCACACGCGCCCCTGATATTCCTCGACCTGCAGATGCTGGAACACGGCAGCGTCGATGGCGCTGGGCCACACGTTCTGCCCGCGTATCTTGATCATGTCGTCCACGCGCGAGACCGACCCCGATTCGATGCCGTGGAACGGTCGGCCGCAGTCGCAGTACCCCGCCGGCAGGAAGCGGACCCTGTCGCGGCTGCGGAATCTGATGACGGGAAAGTTCTCGTTGAACAGGTTGGTGAGCAGCGCTTCGCCGTACTCGCCGGGCCCGACCGGCTCGCCGGTCTCAACGTCCAGCGCCTCGAAATAGATCCTGTGGTCGAGGTTGTGGAGCATGCGCGGCCGGCCGTCATCGAAGTAGAGCCCGCCCTCGCAGGAGAACATGTGGCTGCCGCCGGCCTGCGTGCTGCCGAACCATTCCATGATCGGCGCCCCCCAGGTCGCCTCCATGTGCCTGACCCATTCGGCGCCGCCATGCGCTTCGCCGGCCAGCATGATCGCCTTGACCTGCGGAAAGGCCTCGCGCGGCACGATGCCGGCTTCCTCGCAGGCAAAGACCAGCCGTGTCAGGTAGCTCGGCTGCGTCATGATCAGGTTTGGCGAGACCCGCTGCATGATCTTCAGCCGCGTCGGCGTGTCGTAGGGCTGCAGCGCGAACTGCGTCAGGCCGTAGCGCTCTCCCGCCGCCTTGTGCCAGAGCCCGCCCGCCTCCATGCCGATGCGCGTGAAGCGCACTACCCGATCGCCCGGCTCGATGCCGGCCCAGCGGCACTCGTAGAAGAAGCTGGTCACCCAGAGCTCGGCATCGGCCTCGGCCAGACAGTGATATTCCTGGCCCACGCCGCTGGTGCCGCTCGTCTGAACGATGGCGGCGATGCGGTCCTGGTTCGCCTCCGCCCGGGCGCCGAGCGGCGGGCAGTCTTCCTGGTCCTTGAGGAAGGTCGACTTGTCGATGAACGGAATGCGCTTGCGGAAATCGTCCAGCGTGCGGATCTGATCAGGCGTGACTCCGGCCTTGTCGTAAAGGGCTCGGTAGAACCGGTTGCGATGGTAGGCGACGGTGACGATCCGATGCAGGCGCGCCAGCTGAATCGCGTCGATCTCCTCGCGGGAGGCTCGTTCGAGCCGCGGATTCACGAAACGTCGTTCTGCCGGACGCATTCACCCTCCCCGTTCATTGCCCCGACCGTCTCCCTTCGCGGTCCTGGCCAGCCGCCGCCTAGGACGTCGCGCCTGGGCCGCCCGCAGACAGCCACGGCGCCTCCGGCGCTCTTTCTGACTGATGAGTCAGTATTTCATCAACTGCGATGATGTCAATCGATGAGGGGCAGATCAGGGGCGCGATTTTTCCAAAGGCGGAGGGAGATCGACGATAGCCCCTCAGGTATAGCGTCCCTAACATGCTGTTTTATATTGCTCTTTTTCCCACATCGCATCCGCCCACCCCATTCCTGAGGATGCGGCATCGCTCGCGCCGCCACCCACTCCTGTGGACATGACCGACCGTTCATGTCGACAACGGCCGCGGCGTGACTTGACATTTGAGTCATGATTCATAATTCGTAGCGGCATGGTGAAAGTTTCCGCTTCCGGCGACAGCCGTGCCACACGTCAGGGGTCGCCCGGGAGCGTCCGGGACACCGATTCGGGAACTGCCCTCTACAGGACGATGATGCGCATCCGCCGCAGCGAGGAGACGCTCTCGGCGCTGTTCGCCAACGGCGAGGTGCCCGGATTTCTCCATCTCAGCCTGGGCCAGGAGGCGGTTGCCGCCGGCGTGATGAGCGCGCTGTCCGAGACCGACACGATCGCATCCAACCATCGCGGACACGGCCACTCGCTCGCCAAGGGCATGTCCATCGACGCCTTCTTCGCCGAAATCTTCGGGCGTGAGGACGGGCTGTGCAAGGGCAGGGGCGGCTCGATGCACGTCGCCGACATGTCGCTCGGCATGCTGGGTGCAAACGGCATCGTGGCCGCTGGGGTCCCCATCTGCCTGGGAAGCGCGCTGGCCCATCGCATCCGCCGCAACTCCGCCATCTCCGCCGCCATGTTCGGCGACGGAGCGATGGCAGAAGGCGTGGTGCACGAGAGCTTCAATCTCGCCAGGCTCTGGGAACTGCCGGTCCTGTTCGTCTGCGAGAACAATGGCTGGGCCGAGTTCCGCCCCACCTCGAAGCAGATCGCCTTCCGCCTCGAAGACCTCGCTGCAACCTTCGGCCTGCCCTACCGCTGCGTCGATGGAAACGACGTCTTCGCCGTCGCGGAAGCCTCCGCCGCCATCGTCGAGACGTGCCGCGCTGGCCAGCCCGCGGTGCTCGAATGCATGACGACGCGCGTGCGCGGGCACTATGAGGGCGATTCGCAGAGATACCGCGATGGCGCGGATGACGGCGCGGCCGACGACCGCGATCCGCTGGCGATCGCCGAGCGCGCGCTGCGCGAGCTCGGCGTCGAGGACGCGGTGCTCGCCGGCGTCAGGGCCGAGGTCGACCGCGAGGTCGCCGCCGCCACCGATTTCGCGCGCAATTCCGCTCACCCCAGCATCGCCGACGCGCTGTCGGGCGTGTACGCGTCTGCGGGAGCCGCGTGATGGCTATGCTCTCCTACAGCCGCGCGATCGGACAGGCGCTTGGCGATGCGATGGACGCCGATCCCGACGTCATCCTGATCGGCGAGGATATCGGCGAGGCAGGCGGGCCGTTCGGGGTCACGCGCGGGCTGCGTGACAAGTTTGGCGAGATGCGGGTCTTCGACGCTCCGATTTCGGAAGCGGCTATGGTCGGCGCGGCGGTTGGAGCGGCAATGCATGGCCTCAAGCCCGTGGTCGAGATCATGTTCATGGATTTCGCCACGTTGGCGATGGACGCCATCGTCAACCAGGCGGCGAAGGCGCATTTCATGTTCGGCGGCCAGCGTTCGCTGCCCATGGTCATCCGCATGCCGCATGGTGGCGGCATAGGCGCGGGCCCGCAGCATTCGCAGTGCCTTGAGGCATGGTTCGCCCACGTTCCGGGCCTCAAGGTCGTCTGCCCCTCCGACGTCGCCAGCGTCTACGCGCTTCTGCGCGCCGCGATCGACGATCCCAACCCTGTGATCTTCGTGGAGCAAAAGGCGCGCTATGCCGCCAAGGGCGAGTTGCCTGACGAGAGGCCAGTTGCCCGGATCGGCGAAGCGCGCACGCTGCGCGGCGGCCGCGACGCCACCGTAGTCACCTATGGCAGCACCGTGGAAAGGGCGCTCGCCGCCGCCGACGCACTGTCGGTCGATGGCATCGACGTCGAGGTGATCGACCTGCAGTCTATCCAGCCATGGGACACGCGGACGGTGCTGGACTCGGTCTCGCGCACCCATCGCTTGGTTGTCGCCCACGAAGCCACGCAGGCCTTCGGTGTGGGCGCAGAGATCGCGGCTTATGTGGGCGAGCAGGCCTTCGACGAGCTTGACGCGCCGGTCATGCGTGTCGGCGCACCCTTCATGCCGGTGCCGTTCTCGAAATCCATGGAGCAGGACTTTGCCCCCGGCCAGCAACGGATCGCGGACGCGGTCCGCAAGGTGATGGAGTAGTCATGAGCGGGCCCCCCGTACTTCTGGAAGTCAGCGGCGCCACGGCGTGGATCACCGTCAACCGGCCTGACGTGATGAACGCCATCGACCTGCCGACGCTCGCGGCACTGGGCGAAGCCTTCGACGAGGCGCAGGCCGATTCCCGGGTACACGTCATCGCCTTCACCGGCGCTGGCCACAAGGCATTCATAGCCGGCGGCGACATCGCGGATCTCGAAAGCCGTGGCGGGCTGCCCCACTACCTCGAATTCGCCGAACGCATCCATGGGCTCTTTGCCCGCGTCGAGCGCTGCGACAAGGTCACCATCGCTGCGGTGAACGGCTGGGCGCTGGGCGGCGGCGTGGAGCTGCTTTTGTGCACCGATTTGCGGATCGCCTCGCAATCCGCCCGCTTCGGCCTGCCCGAGATCAATCTTGGCCTGTTCCCTGGCGCCGGCGGCTCGCAGCGGCTGGCGCGCCAGATACCGCTCTGCAAAGCCATCGAGATGATGTTCCTGGGTGATACGGTCGATGCCGCACAGGCTGAGCGGCTGGGCCTGATCAACCGGGTCGTCCCGGACGACCGACTGCGCGGCGATGTCTCCGCAATGGCTGAAGCGCTCGCCCGCAAGTCGCCGCTCGTGCTCAAGCTGCTGAAGCGGACCGTTGCCGACGGTTTGGAGATGCCACTCGGTCAGGCCCTTCGTCATGAGCAGGCGATGATCGGTCTGGTTCTCGACACAGCCGACGCGCATGAGGGCTGCCGCGCCTTCCTGGAAAAGCGCCAGCCCCGGTTCACCGGTGCCTGAGACGATGGCCACGCCGCTCCTCATGCCGAAGCTCGGCCTGACCATGACCGAGGGGGTGCTCGCCTCCTGGCATGTGAAGGCAGGCGACAGGGTGGCGCCCGGCTCGGTGCTTTATGTCGTCGAGACCGACAAGATCGCCAACGAGATCGAAGCGCAGGGCAGCGGAACCATCTCCGAGATCGTCGCTGAGGAAGGCGCGGTACTGGAGGTCGGGGCGGTCGTCGGCTACTGGATCGACGACAGCCAGGCGGGCGCTTCCACTTTGCCGGATGTTTCGCCCCAGGATCGGGCGTCGCCGGATCAGTTGGCCCGGCATCCTCAAATTCCAGTCGCCGTGCCGGCGCATATCGAGCAGCCGCCACGGGCAAAGGCTCCCGCATCGTCGGACGAACAGCCGCGCATCGTGGCGACGCCGTTGGCGCGACGCATGGCGCGCGATGGCGGAATCGACATCCGGCAGATCGCCGGCACCGGTCCGCGCGGGCGAGTGAAGGCGGCGGATGTGGCACGTGCGGCTGCCAATGCAGAGCCTGTGGCGGTACGGCATCCTGCCCCGCCGTCGGTGACCGCTGAAGCCAGGCAGGCGCGCGCCGTCGCAGCCCGCGTTACGCTTGCCAAGCAGACGATACCCCATTTCTACGTCCGCGCCGAGGCCAACGTGTCGCCGCTGCTGGCCCTGCGCAAGCAGCTGAATGAAGATGGCACTTATCCCCGCCTCAGCGTAACGCATTTCCTCGTCGCCGCGATGGGGCGCGCGCTTGCGTCGGTGCCCGAATTCGACGCGGTGTGGACCGAAGACGGCGTGAGCTCGCTGGGCACGACCGACGTCGGCATCGTTGTCAGCACCGAGCGCGGCCTCATCATCCCGGTCGCTCGCGCCGCAGGTCAGCAGCCCCTCGACCATGTCTCGCGCACTGCCGACGATGTCATCGAGCGCGCGCGCCGGGGCGCGCTCTCGGGGGCCGACATCGGTCGGGCCGCGGTGTCGGTTTCGAATGTAGGCTCGCGCCGGGTGTCGGGGCTCATCCCGATCATCGACGTTGGACAGGCAGCGATCCTCGGCGTCGGCATGCCGTCGCCGGTGTTTCGCCCCGACGAGAATGGCCAGCCTGTCCTGCGGCAAGAGCTGGGCCTCTACCTTTCCTGCGATCACCGCGTCAGCGACGGGCTTCTCGCCGCACGCTTCCTCGAGACGGTCACCGACCTGCTCGAACGACCAATGACTCTGCTTAGGGGGCCACATTGAATGCAAGACTGAATCCGGACCACCGTCACGCGACGTCTCTGACGGAGGATCAGCGGAACCTTGTCGACCTCTGCCATCAGGTCGGTGCGCGGTTCGGGCTCGAATACTGGCGAGACATCGACGCGCGCGGCGAATTCCCCCATGCCTGCTGGCAGGCCATATGCGACGCCGGCCTGTGCGGCATCGCCATGCCGCAGGAATATGGCGGTTCCGAACTCGGCATGACTGAGTTCGCACTGGCGGTCGAAGCGCTCTGCGCGTCGGGCGCTGGCGCGACTCTCAGCCAGGTGTTCATGGTCAACGCCATATTCGGCGGTGTCGCCCTGTCGCACATGGGCACCAACGAGATGAAGCAGGCTATGCTGCCCAAGCTCATGGATGGGTCGATGACCTTCTGCATGGCCCTGACCGAGCCGGACGCCGGCACCAACTCGCTCGCGATCAAGACATTCGCACGGGCGACCGACCGCGGCTGGGTGCTCAACGGCCAGAAGATCTGGATAACGGCCGTGCCGCAGGCAAAGAAGATGCTTGTCGTGTGCCGCACGACGCGTCCGGAAGACGTCCGCAGGAAGACCGACGGGATCACGCTCTTCATGATCGACACCGACCGGCCGGGCCTGGAGCACCGAGCGATCGACAAGCTCGGCACCAACACGCTTCCCGCGAGCACCGTATTCTTCCAGGACGTCGAGGTATATCCCGAAGAGCTGATCGGCGAGGTGGACCGCGGCTGGATCGCTCTGCTCGAGGTCCTCAATACCGAGCGCATCGTCACTACCGCCGGCCTGCTCGGCACCACCGAGCTGGCGCTTGGCATAGCAGTGGGATACGCCAACGAACGCAAGGTTTTCGACGGCAAGCCCATCTCGTCCTATCAGGGTATCCAGTTTCCCCTCAGCGAGGCCTATATTCAGGCACAGTGCGCGAAGCTGATGAACCAGAAGGCGGCGACCCTCCATGACCAGGGGCTTCCGTATGGAAGCGAGGCGAACATGGCCAAGTGGCTGGCCGCCCGCGCCGCGACGGCTGCGACCGATCGCGCCATCCAGACACTCGGTGGCATGGGCTATGCGAAGGAGTACCATGTCGAGCGGCTGTGGCGCGACACGCGCCTCTTCCGCCTCGCCCCCATCTCCGAGGAGATGGGTCTGAACTACGTCGCTCAGCACAATCTCGGCCTGGCGCGGGCTTATTGATGCGCCCGGCTGGCCGTCACGTGCCTGGAGGCTGAAAATGCCGAACTTCGTCGCCCACCTTCGCCGGATGCTGCGGCAGGACCCGCTGCCCCAACTGGGAGTGTCCACGGCCTCACAGCTGGAGCGCAGCATCGACGCCGGCAGGCTGGATGAAGCGAGGGAACTGGCGCGCTATGCCGAGGCCGAGCGCCGGCCGCTCCACGACCTGTTCGCAGACTGGATCTGGCACCTGCTCACCCGCGTCTCAGCCAATTACGGCGAGGCCGAAGTGGGCCGGATGCTGCGCGAGACGCAGTCGAGCTGGATGATGAAGCGCGTCTGGAAGTCGTTCCAGAAGATGACAGTGCTCGAGCGCGTCCAGATGACGGCCGAGATGATGCGCTCCCATGCCTTCGACCACATGTCGGGCACCCAGACGGTGACGGTGGTGGAGGAGGAGGACCGCTACAGCGTGGTGATGGACCCTTGCGGAAGTGGCGGGCGCATGCGGCGGGGCGATCCTCAGTCGCGGCTGGATCCGCCCTACGGTTTCGGCGTCAGCCAGGAAGCGCATGACTGGACCTGGGGCCAGAAGGGTGTGCCCTATTATTGTTCGCACTGCGCACTCAACGAGATCCTGCCCATGGAATGGGGGGGCTATCCATTGTGGGTCACCGGTTACGACCCCGACGCCTCCAAGCCATGCGCGTGGCACTTCTACAAAACCGCCGACGCCATTCCGGAACACTACTTCACCAGGGTCGGACGGACGAAGCCGGCGTCGGGAACCTATTGAAGGCGGCAATCGAATCGCACCATCCGGTGCGGAACAAATTGACTGATGAGTCATAATTCAATATCCGTGACTGGCGCTTGAGGCCAGCCGCGTACTTCGGGAGGACTTGATGGATTTTACAGCAGGCTGGACGTTTCCGGACGTTCTCGACGGCCAGGCGGAAAAGCTCGGCGACCGGCCTTTCTTGCGGTTCGACGACAAGGTCTATTCCTTCGCCGACATGGCCGAAAGATCGCATGCCTTCGCTTCCGGCCTGTCCAAGGCAGGCGTGAAGGCGGGCGACCATGTCGCCGTCATGCTGCCCAACTGCATCGAGTATGTTGAAGCATGGTTCGGCATTCTAAGGCTCGGCGCCGTATACGTGCCGATCAACATCCTGCATCGCAACGAGATGCTCGCCTACTTCATCGGTCATTCTGACAGCATGACGCTGGTGACCAATTCCGAGTTGTTCCCGCACGTCGCACCCATACTTCCTAACCTGCCGAACCTGCGGCAGATCTTCGTGCGCGGCTCACTGCCGACGGATGCGCCCATTCCGGTGGCAGATTTCGAGGAGCTGCGCGTTCCCGGCAGGCATTACCCGGTCCCCACGATCCATCCCTGGACGCTGGCTGCGATCAAGTACACGTCCGGCACCACCGGCCCGTCCAAGGGCGTGATGGGCTGCCACCACCACGTGTTCCACAAGGCCGCCACCTCGGTGCGCATGATGGGCATCGAGGCCGACGACATCGTCTACGATCCGCTGCCGCTCTATCACGGCCAGTCCAGCCATCGGGGCGTCATGGCCTGCCTGCTCGCAGGCGCACAGATCGCCGTTGTCGAGAAGTTCAGCGTCAGCAAATTCTGGCCGGATGTCGTGCGCTTCGATGCCACGGTGGCCATCGGCGTCCACTCCATGGTTCCCATGCTCAAGGCGGCCGAGCCGACCGAGTTCGACAGGAAGCATCGCGTGCGCGCCATGTATGCCGCGCGCGCCGACGACGAGTTCACTCAGCGCTTCGGCGTGGCGCTGCTCGACGCCTATGGCCAGACTGAGACCGACGCTCCGCTTCACGTGCCCTATGGAGAGGGCCGTCCCGGCTCCGTCGGTCGCGAGGCGCCAGAATATGTCGTGCGCATCGTCGACGATCATGACCAGGAAGTGCCGGATGGCGAAGTCGGCGAGATCGTCGTGCGCCCGCGCAATCCGTGGGCGATCATGATGGGCTACTACAAGATGCCCGAGGCCACGATCGCGACCTGGCGCAACCTCTGGTACCACACTGGCGACTACGGCTCGCGCGACAGCGACGGCTACTTCTACTACGTCGATCGCAAGAAGGACGCGATCCGCCGGCGCGGCGAGAACATCTCCTCCTTCGAGATCGAGCGCGTGCTCAATGCCCACCCCAAGATCCTGGAGGCCGCGGCGATCGCGGTTCCTTCCGATGTCCTCGAGGACGACGTGAAGGTCTGCGTGGTGCTGCGGGAAGGCGAACACCTGACGCATCAGGAGGTTGTCGACTTCTGCACCGAGAAGATGGCCGCCTTCATGGTGCCCCGCTACGTCGAGTTTCTCGACCAGGCGTTCGACCGCCGCACCCCCACGCTGCGCATCGAGAAGAACGCCCTGCGCCAGGAAGGCAACCGCGGCATCACCCCCGCCACATGGGACCGCCTCGCCGCATCATCAAACTGAAGAAGTTCAACATCGGGAGGAAAACGATGAGACTTTCTGCTCTGAACGCGCTTGCAATGACCGCTCTGCTTGGGCTTGCCGGAGGGCAGGCCCTGGCCCAGACCGAAAGATACCCCGGCGAACAGGCTCTCTACGAGGCCGCGAAGCCGGAAAAGACGATCACCTGGTACTTCAGCATCCCTGCCGCCGCCGCTCGTGCGCTCGGCAGCGAGTTCGAACAGCAGTATCCCGGCGTGACCGTCGAGGGCATCTTCGCGCCCTCCTCGCTTGGCTACCAGCGCTTCCTGACCGAGACCGAGAACAAGCAGTACGTCGCCGACGTGGTCAGCATCAGCGACTTCCCGCTGATGAACCAGTTGCACGCCGCCGGCCACCTGATGCAGCACAAGGTCCCGGCCTTCGACCAGATCCCGTCGGCATTCCGGGCGGGCGAGTGGGGCTACACCCCGACCGCGACCGAGCTCGTCGTGATCTACAACGCCAACAAGGTCACACCCGAGGAAGCGAAGCTGCTCGAACAGTGGGAGGGCGTCCTTGATCCGGCATTCGCGAACGGACGGCTGGGCGTCGCTGCCATGCGCAATTGCGGCACCTGCTATGCCGGGCTTCACATGTTCCTCGATCCCGACCCGGAAATGCAGAAGCGTTTCGGCACCGACTTCCTGAAAAAGATCGCCGATCAGAAGCCCAAGGTCTACACCGACGTCATCGTCGCGCTCGATCGCGTCGTTGCCGGCGAGATCGACGTCTATTTCTTCCTGCATGACGCGGCCGCCAACTCCAAGTGGGCAGTCGGCGCGCCGATCCGCTGGACCAAGCCTGCGCCCACCCCCGTCTTCGGTGGCGGGTGGACCGCAGTTTCGGCCAATTCGACGCGGCCCAACGGTGCCAAGCTGTTCATCAACTGGCTGACCGGCCCCGATGGCGCCGCCGCGATCCAGAAGCACTACGGACGAGCAATCCTCGACGGAGTCGCCGACTCACGCAAGGTCGCTCAGGAGCCTTGGTACGTGCAGGTGAAGGATCGCTATGACGTCGATTTCGAGCGCTGGGAGAAGACCTTCATCTCCTACAACGATATCTGGTTCGACATCCTCCAGCAGCAGTAGGCAGCCCGATGCAGGACAGCGCGATGAGGCACCGTCTTCTTCCGTTCAGGTCGACGAATCTCGCCTGGGCGCTGGTCGGCGGTCTCGTCGCCATCATCGCGCTCGTCCCCATCCTCTTTGCAGTTGACTCGGCGCTGCGGGTTCAAACGCCCGCGGGGCTGGGAAGTGAATACACGCTGGCCAATGTCGAAAGCGTGCTGTTTTCCGCGCAATACACTCGCGCACTCATGCGGGCGGTGACCCTGGCACTCGTCGTCACCTTTCTGTCGACCGTGGTCGGGGTCATCACCGCCTATCTGATCAGCCGGACCGACCTTCCCGGCAAGGCGGTGTGGGACATCCTCATCCTCACCCCCATGTTCCTCTCCCCCTTCGTCGGGCTGGTCGCCTGGATTACGCTCGGCTCGCGCGAGACGGGCATGATCAATGTCTTCCTTCGCGCCGTGTTTCCCTTTCTCGGCGACCGCTTCGCCCTGGTCGACATCTGGACATGGTGGGGGATCGTCTGGGTCATGTTCCTGACCTTCTGCCCCTTCGTCTACCTGTTCGTGCAGGGCCCGCTGCGGCGCATGGACTCCTCGCTCGAAGAGGCGGCGCGCATGTGCGGCGCCAGCCACCTGTCCACCATCACGCGGATCACCATCCCGCTGATGCGCCCTGCCCTGGTCGCCACCATCCTGCTCATTTTCGTCATGGCCGTGGAGATGTACACCATCCCCGGCATGATCGGCCCCAGCTTCGGCTACATCACGCTGCCGTGGAAGATCGTGGCCGATGCGACGCTCTACCCCATACAGCGCGGCAACGCGGCTGCCGCCGGCATCATCCTGCTGCTCATCACACTGGTCGGCATGTGGCTGCAGCGGCGGCTCACGCGCAAGGCAGAGCGCTTCGTCACCGTCGGCGGCAAGGGCTTCCGTTCCGCCCCGGTCAAGCTCGGCAGGCTCAAGTGGCCGGCGCTAATCCTGTGCGGCGCCTATGTGGCGCTGGCGGTTGTGCTCCCCTTCGTATCGCTGACCGTCTCCTCCTTCATGCGGTTTTCCAGCTCCACGCTCAGCGCCGACATCTTCACCGCCATCCACTACCGCGAGATCTTCGCGCGCAGCGACACCTTTGCCGGCGTCATGAACAGCATCTATCTGTCGCTCGCCGCGGGCGCGCTGTGCCTTTCGATCGGCTTCCTGATAAGCTACGGCGACATCAAGGGCGGTAACCGCACTGCCCGCGTGCTCGCCGTCCTAGGCGTCCTGCCCATCGCCGTCCCCGGCTTCGTCTATTCGCTGGGCATCATGGAGATGTACGTCCGCACCGTGCTCTACGGTACGGCCTTCGTCATGCTGCTGGCGCATGTGGCCAAGCTGCTACCCTATGCGATCCTGGTCCCTCGCGCCGGCCTTCTGCAGACCAGCAACGACCTGGAGGAAAGCGCCCGCACCACTGGTGCGAGCTGGTTCCGCGCCTTCCGGCTGGTCACGATCCCGCTGCTCAAGCCCGTGCTTGTGGCCGTCTTCTTCTTCTCCGCGCTGAACAGCATGAAGGAGCTCTCGGCCTCGGTGCTTCTCTATTCGCCGCGGTTCCCGCTCCTGTCGGTCCAGACCTTCCATGCCACGCAGAGCGGCGACTACCAGCTGGGCGCCGCGATGAGCGTGGTGCAGACCGTCATCATGCTGGCGATCGTGGTGATTACGCGGATCGTCTTCCGCGTGCGCCTCGAAAAGGGCGCGATCTGAGATGGAGCGGAGCGTCACAGTTGGTACCGGAGGCTTTCGATGAACGACACGATGCGTGAAGGGGCCGAGGGCCGGCCCTTCATTGAGATCCGGGACCTACACAAAAACTACGGCGCATTCCGCGCGGTGAAAGGCGTGGACCTCGACCTCTACCCCGGCGAGTTCGTCGCGCTGCTCGGCCCCTCCGGCTGCGGCAAGACCACGATCCTCCGCTGCGTCGCCGGACTTGAGCCGATCACCGGCGGAGAGATCCGCATCGCGGGCAAGGTCGTGTCCAGCCCCGGAAACTCCATTGCGTCCGAGAAGCGCGGCATCGGCATGGTGTTTCAGAGCTACGCGATCTGGCCGCATATGAGCGTGTTCGACAACGTCGCCTTCGGCCTGCGCTCCACTGGCATCCCCAAGTCCGAGATCAAGGATCGCGTGGAAGGCGCGCTCGAGCTCGTTCAGCTGGCCGGCCTCGGCGCGCGCGATGCGACCCTGCTTTCGGGCGGTCAGATGCAGCGCGTGGCGGTGGCCCGCGCCGTCGCCTTTGAGCCGCAGGTGCTCCTCTTCGACGAGCCGCTCTCGAATCTCGATGCCAAGCTGCGCGAACGCATGCGCTTCGACCTGCGCGAACTGCAGCAGCGGCTTGGCATCACGTCGCTCTACGTAACGCATGACCAGCAGGAGGCGATGGTCGTCGCCGACAGGGTCGCGCTCATGGAATCCGGCAAGCTCGTGCAGATGTCGGCCCCTCGGGAACTCTATGAAAAGCCGGCGAGCAAGTTTGCCGCGCTCTTTATCGGCATCGGCAACATCCTGTCAGGCACGGTTGATCTCGCCACCGGGGGGCCGGTCCTGCGGCTCGACAACGGCCTGGAATTCGCCGTCGGCGGTGCGCACGAGGCGCGGCCGGGCTCGGTCGTCCAGGGCGCGCGGCTCGCCGCCATGATCCGGCCAGAGATGATAGAGATTTCCGACGACGCGTTCGGTGCTGAGAACACCCTGCGCGCCACCGTTTCGCGGACGACCTATCTTGGCAATCTGAACGACATCTATGTCGACGTGCAGGGACAGGAGCTGCGCATCCAGTGCAGCCCGCCCCGCCATTTCGAGATCGGCCAGACCGTCAACGTCCGCTTGCCGGCGCGAAGCATGGTGCTGCTCGACGATGACGCGGATTTTTCACCCGAGGATTTCGTATGACCTACCTGCCGGAAGAGTTGCCCGCCCCCCAGCCCGGCATCGATGATGCCCCCTATTGGCAGGGCTGCAGTCGCAAGGAGCTGCTGGTGCAGCGCTGCGCCGCCTGCGGCGAGTTCCGCCATCCTCCCTCGCCTGCCTGCCCCCACTGCAAGAGCTTCGAGCGCGAGTGGTTCGCCTCGCGCGGCGAGGGCAAGGTCTACACCTTCACCTGGGTGTCACACGCGCCGCATCCAGCACTCAAGGGCTACACCCCATACAACGTCGTCCTCGTCGAGCTCGACGACGCGCCCGGCGTGCGCATCGTGTCGAACGCGGTCAACGCCACAGCCGCGAACCTGGAGATCGGCACGCCAGTTTCCATCGCCTGGGAAGAGCTGGGGAACGGCGTCGTTCTGCCCCGCTTCCGGGTGGCCGGGTGACCGTCCCCGCAAGGCTTTGCCCGTCGCAGGTGCCCGAACGCAGCCCCGCAGGCGTCGCCGGACGCCTCCCATCACGAGATGACGCACGATGATCGACCGCCGCAGCACCAACGCCACCACCTGCATCGCAGGCATCGGCCAGACACCTTACGCCAAATGGGGTTCGGTCATGGACAGGAGCGAGCTAGAACTCTGCTGCGAGGCGATCGTCAACGCCTGCGCCGACGCCGGGATGGACGTCGACGAGATCGACGGCTTCTGCTCCTTCGGCGACGACAGGAACCAGCCTTCCCTGGTGGCGACGACACTGGGCGTGCCCGGTTTCCGATACGCCAACATGGTCTGGAGCGGCGGCGGCGGCGGCTCGGCTGCTGCCGTGCTCAACGCCGTGCTCGCCGTGCATTCGGGCATCTGCCGCTCGGTCGTCGTCTACCGGGCCATCTGCCAGGGCCAGTTCGAGCGCTACGGGCAGTTCAGGCCGCGCCCGCTATCCAGCTTCGCCGCGCCCTTCGGGCTGCACTCACCGCCCAACATGGCCGCCATGATGACCCGCCGGTACATGCACGAGACCGGCACCACCAAGGAGCAGCTTGGCGAGGTGGCGCTGGCCTTCCGCCGACACGCCAACCGCAATCCCCGCGCGCTCTTCGCCGACAGGACGCTCGACATGGACGAGTATCTGGCGGCGCGCGAGATCGCTTCGCCCTTCTCGCTTTATGATTGCTGTGTCGAGACCGACGGAGCCTGCGCCGTGATCGTGACCTCGCCTGAGCGTGCGCGCGACGGCCGGCAGCGCCCCGTCTCCATCCTGGCCGCCGCGCAGGGCTCGGGGCCGCGCTTCGGACTCGGCCTGATGGGAAGCTGGAACATGCCAGCCGAGACCTTCGCCACGCTCAACAGCAAGGAGGTCAGCGACCAGATCTGGAGCATCTCCGGTCTCGGCCCGAAGGATGTGGACGTCGCCCAGTTCTATGACGCCTTCACCAGCCTGATACCGATGGCACTGGAGGAATATGGATTCTGCAAGCGCGGAGAGGGCGGGCCTTTCGTCGCCGACGGCCATCTCGACTGGGCCGGCGGCAGCCTGCCGTCCAACACAGCCGGCGGACTGCTGTCGGAGGCCTACCAGCAGGGCATGAACCTGATCGTCGAGGGCGTGCGGCAGATGCGCGGAACGTCGACGTCGCAGGTCGAAGACGCCGAGGTCTGCCTGGTCACAAGTGGTGCCAACGCGCCGCACACAAGCGGCCTGCTGCTTGGCCGGTGCTGAGCGGATCGGCCGGCTCGCGGGCGTCGTGTCCGAATAGTTCGCGCGGCGGCCGCGGTGTGGTTGCGAAGGCCTGTACTTTATGTTGCTAGACTGTGGCACCGGTTAGTATCAACTGCCCCAGGATGAACACGGTAAGGCTGCCATGACCTTGAAGCATGCGACCCGTCGGCGACTTACGCGGGCCGAGAGGATCGAAGATACGAAACAGAGGATCCTGGCGGCCGCCATCGAGGTTGTGGGCCGGCTTGGCTATTCCGGCAGTTCCGTGGCGCTGATCACCCAGCAGGCCATGGTCGCGCAGGGCACTTTCTACAATTATTTCGAATCGCGCCAAGACCTTCTGGACCAGCTTCTGCCGCATCTCGGCGGCAAGCTGCTCGAATTCATCCGCGAACGGCTCGTCGACATCACTGACAACTTCGAGCGCGAACGCGTCGGGTTCATCGCTTTCTTCGAATTCGTCAGAAAATATCCCTCTTTCTACAGGATATTCCACGAGGCCGAGATATTCGCGCCTGCCGGCTACGAAAGCCACATGGCCAACATGGCGCGTGGCTACATGCGGGCCCTTTCGCGCAGCCTCCGGGAGGGCCAGATCTCCGGCTATTCCGAACGGGAGCTGGAACTGATCACCTTCATTCTGCTGGCCGCGCGCGATTTTGTCGGCAAGCGGTACACGCAGGGTCCGGACGGTATCGCCGTCCCGCCCGAGTGGGTGATCGAAGCCTACATGAAATTCCTGTCCTCCGGCCTTATGCGCCAGCCTTTCACACCTCCCACCGCCCCTCGGCCGGTCGAGGCCGTGCGCGCCGGAGCCGAGCCCGCCTCACTTACGCATGAGGTGATCGGCGAGCGTGCGGTCGTGGCGCGCGCGACGCTCGGTCCGGAGGACTGCGCGCGGACTGGTACGCTGCTCGCGCAGATCGGCGAGTATGCCGCCACCCTGGCGGTCGACGCGGCCGGCTCCGGCCGCAGGCTGGAATCCAGCTCGCTCTCCGTCGTTCGCAGGATCGAGCCCGGGTCGCTCGTAGTCGAGGCGCACGGCAGCGTCGGTAGCGGGGTGAGAACCACCGCATCGCTGGTGTTCACACAGCGCGGCGAAGTCGTGGCCTACAGCACAATCGGGTTCGACGGCGGCAACTGAGCTGCGGCCGGCCAGTTTCGGAGCTGTGCCCCACCGGAGCAGCGGCGAGAACGGTGAAGGGCAGGAGCCCCGAGCGTACCATCGTGGCCTAACAGGCTAGGACGAAATCTGTTTCAGGCTTGCTAGCGGAGATTTCCGGGTTAGACCGTAGGGCAGCGGTCTCAACTGCCGAGCAGTGGCGAACGAGGGGAAGTCTCTCTGCTGCCGCCGGAATCAACCGGACTGGATTGGAAAGCCTTGAAGAAAACATCGACAGCGGTGGAGGAAAAGGCGGAGCGGACGCCCGTCGGCGCGCTCGAACGGGCGCTCGCGATACTTCAGACCTTCAAGCTGAAACAAGAGAAGTCGATCATGGACCTGGCGGCCGAGGTCGATCTCAGCAAGAGCACGACCTACCGGCTCGCCGAACGCCTGCGCGAACTCGGCTTCCTCGAGGTGAACCCGCGGACCGGCCTGTGGCGTCTGGGCGGCGAGGTTGTCCAGCTAGGCGTCGCCGCGCTCCAGACCACGGACCTGATGGAGATCGCTCCGCCGATACTGCACCGGCTTTCCGAAACGACACGGGAAGCGGTGAACCTCGCGGTCTTCGACAGCGACCGGATGATCCTCGTCTATCGCGAGCAGGGGCCGCAGTCGGTGACGATCAGCTCGCGCCTCGGCTCTCACCGGCCCATGCACGCAAGCAGCCTGGGCAAGGCATACATGTCCGCGATGGAGGATACCGAACTGTCGGCGCTGATCGGCAAGCTGACGCTCAACGCCTATACCGACAGCACCATCACCGACCGCGAGGCGCTAAAGCGCGAAGTCGCCGAGATTCGCGCCCGCGGCTATGCCAGGGACGACAGCGAGTTCGAAGCGACGCTTGCCTGCTGCGCTGCACCGGTCTTCGACCATCGCGGCATGCCGGTCGCCGCGATCAGCGCCTCGGGCCCCGTCGAACGCGTGGAGGGCAGGACCGTGGAGATCGGCGAGGCGGTCCGGGCGGCCGCTCGCGAGATTTCCGAGCGGCTTGGTTTCAATCCCGCAGGAAGGTTGGGCACATAGGCAGGGCTGATCCGGCATCCTTGCGGCGCCGCAGCGCTCCGACTTTCACGACATCGCGATCCGACTGCGCGGCCAGTTGACAGCAGCCGCGCGCCGATGCATCTAGTCCCAACAGATAAAATCTATTCTCACTCAGTGAGACTTGTTGGAGTTCCTGGTGCCTGCAAATCGTGTAATGGATGCTGTCTCGCACGGGATACTCGCATTTCCCGCGACCGCCTTCAAATCCGCCGACACGCTCGACCGTGAGGCGAATGCGGCCCACATCTCCTTCCTCGTTGGCCATGCGCCGTCGGCGATCGTCTGCAGCGGCGGCGCAGGCGAAATCTTCTCGCTGGACCTTGCCGAACAGCGCGCCCTCGTCGAGGTGACCGTCGCCAACGCCGCGGGCATACCGGTCGTCGCCGGCATCGGCCAGGGTGCGGCCAATGCAAGGGAAGGCGCGCGCAACGCGGAGAAGGCTGGCGCCGACGCGCTTCTGCTGTTTCCGCCCTATCTCGTGCATGCCGAGCAGGAAGGCCTGCGGGACTATATCGCCGACATATGCCGGTCCACCGGCCTCCCGGTGATCGTCTACAGCCGCGACAACGGCATCGTGACGACGGAGACCGCGTTGCGGCTGGCCGACGAATGCCCGAATTTCCTCGGTATCAAGGACGGCGTCGGCGATTTCGAGGCGCTGCTCGAGTTCAAGCTGCGCGGCGGCGACAGGCTGGCGCTGATCAACGGCGTCCCGACCGCCGAGATCCTGGCCGTACAGTGCTTCGCCTTCGGCATCGAATCGTACAGCTCCGCCGTCTTCAGCTTCCTGCCCGAAGTGGCCACGCGGTTCTTCAAGGCGGTCTCGAGCCGGGATGCGGCCGAGACGAGCCGGCTGCTGCACGAATTCTACCTGCCGCTGACCGCGCTGCGCAAACGACGCCGCGGCTATGCGGTGTCGATCATCAAGGCGGGACTGCGGCTGGTGGGCCAGCCTGCCGGCCCGGTGCGGCCGCCGCTGACCGACCTGACCCATGAAGACATGGCGGAGCTGGAGCGGCTGATCGGCGTGGCAAGGGGCCAGGAGGCGGCGCATGCCCTATCTCATTGACGCTTCCGACCGCGCCGGCGCGGCCGACCTGCGCCAGGCCACGCGCCCGCGCCATCTGCGCTTCGTGGAAGAGAACCTGCATCGCCTGCTCGCCGCCGGCGCCAAGCTGGATGAGGACGGCGTACCCACCGGTACCTTCTACATCCTCGACTCCGAAAGCCGGGCGGAAGCGGAGGATTTCATCGCCGCCGACCCGTATGCGGCCGAGGGGGTGTTCGGCCGGACCTCCATCATGAAGTGGCGCAAGGGCTTCTTCAATTTCGCGCGGGCCGACGCGCGCCCAGCGGAGGCGCGGCCATGAGCAGGATCGTCACCGTCTCCGCGAGTTCCCAGGTAAAGGCGGAAGACGCCGGCTGCGTCGTCGTCTCCGGCTCCTATGGCGGCCAGTACAATGCCTGGCATGCCGGCAAGTGGGGGCTGCGCGGTGTCGTGCTCAACGATGCCGGCGTGGGCAGGAACGACGCGGGGATCGACGGCCTGCCCTATCTCGATACGATCGGGCTGCCGGCTGCGACCGCTGATGTAATGAGCTGCCACATCGCCGATGGCGACCACATGCTCGCCCATGGCGTCGTCAGCCATGTCAACGCGGCCGCAGCCGCGCTCGGATGCACCGTCGGCGACAGCGTTCGCGCCTGCGTCGACCGGATGCTGGCCGCCCCACCCGTCTCGGGCGAGCTGCCGCCGATCGCCGGCGGGCGCCGCTACACGCTCGACGACGGCAACGGACGGCGCAAGCTGGTGGCGCTGGATGCCGCGCCGTTGCTGCAACCCGACGACGCAGGCGCCATCGCGGTCACCGGTTCGCATGCCGCACTTTTCCGGGGCAAGCCCGATGGCGTGGTCAGCGCGGACGTCTATGCCATCTTCTTCAATGACGCCGGCGTGGGGCTCGACGGCGCGGGTATCGCGCGGCTTCCGACGCTCGACGAGCGCGGCATCATCGCGGGCGCGGTAGACTGCAACAGCGCCCCCATCGGCAACGCCCGCGCCATCTATGCGGACGGCGTGCTCTCGCATGTCAACGAGACGGCCGCGCGGCACGGCGCGAAGCCGGGCATGGCGCTCAAAGCCTTCATCGACATGCTTCAGGCCGAAGGAGGGAAAGGCGCATGAGCATTGCCGCGACCAGGCCAATCCTCACGCTGGAACAGGCGCAGCGCATCCTCGACGCGGCCGAGGCCGGCGCGCGGGAGCGCTCGCAGGCCTTCAGCTTCGCCGTGGTGGACGATGGCGGCGCACTGTTCGCCTTCCGGCGCATGGACGGAATTCACATCGGCACGGTCGACGTCTCCATCGCCAAGGCGCGCGCTGCCGCCTCGTTTCGCCGCCCCACGCGCCGGTTCGCGCAGGGCGTGGCCGAAGGAAACCTCGCCCTCCTGTCCCTCCCAGGACTTGTGGCCCTCGACGGCGGCGTCCCTCTCCTGATCGAGGGCGCCGCTGTCGGGGCCATCGGCGTGAGCGGAGCAAGCCCGCAGGAAGACGACGCGATCGCCGAGATCGGCGCGGCGGCGCTGGGTGGAGACGCACCATGACCCTCACCGTCTACATGCCGGCGCTGGGCGCGATGGGTGCGGCGCTGGCCGCCAGGCTGGTTGCCGCCGGGGCGCAGGTGGTCAGCGATCTCGACGCGCGCGGCGCGGACACGAGGCAGCGGGCGGCGGCGGCGGGCGTTGTCCATGCCCCCGAATATGCCATGACCGAAAGCGACATCGTCCTGTCCGTCGCGCCGCCAGACCAGGCGATGCCGATCGCCGAGCGCTTCGCCGCACTGGCCCGTTCGCCCCGCGGCGACACCGTGTTCGCGGACATGAACGCGATCAGCCCGCAGCTGGCGGTGCGGATAGGCGAAAAGATCGAGCAGGCCGGCGCCCGTTTCGCCGATGGCGGCATCATAGGCTTGCCCCCCGACGGCGTGCGGCCCGACCCGGCGCTCTACGTTTCCGGCCCGGCCGCACCGGCCCTGTCGAAGCTGGGCGAATACGGGCTGCGCATCTGCCTGCTCGATGCGCCGGCTGGCGCCGCCTCGGCGCTCAAGCTCTCCTACGCCGGAATCACCAAGGGCCTGATCGGCATCGGCGCGGCGATGATGCTCGCCGCCACGCGCGCCGGCGTCGCCGATGCGCTGTCTGCGGAGCTTGCGGCGAGCCAGCCGCGGCTCCTGGAGTCGTTTGGCCGCTCGATACCCGACATGATGCCGAAGGCCGCGCGCTGGGTGTCGGAGATGCATGAGATCGCGCGCTTCGTCGGCGACGACCGCGCCGACGCCGAGGTCTATTCGGCTCTGGCCGCCTTCTACGAACATATCGGCCGCGAGCATGCGCAGGCAGGGCCGGAGGTCGAAAGCCTCCTTGCCTTCCTGTCGAGCGGCGCACCGCACAATGAACGGGACGCGGGATGATGAGCACCAGCAAGCCGGCGGGCAACGCGGTGGAGATGCGCGGGGTCGGAAAGACGTTCGGCGCGTTCCAGGCGCTCAAGGACATCAATCTGACGGTCGGCATGGGCGAGCGCATCGTGGTCTGCGGGCCTTCCGGCTCCGGCAAGTCCACGCTGATCCGCTGCATCAACCAGCTCGAAGTGCATGAGCAAGGCACCATCACCGTCGACGGGACGGAGGTGAAGCCCGGCCAGTTCTCGAACCCTGTGCTGCGCGAGATCGGGATGGTGTTCCAGCAGTTCAACCTCTTCCCGCACCTGACGGTTCTAGAGAACTGCACGCTGGCGCCGATGCGCGTAAAGAAGATGAGCCGCAAGGACGCCGCCGAGGTCGCGCGGCGCTTCCTGGCACGCGTGCGCATCCCCGAGCAGGCCGACAAATATCCGGGCCAGCTTTCCGGCGGGCAGCAGCAGCGCGTCGCGATCGCGCGGGCGCTGTGCATGAACCCGAAGGTCATCCTGTTCGACGAGCCGACCTCCGCGCTCGACCCCGAGATGGTGAAGGAGGTGCTCGACACCATGGCCGCGCTGGCCGAGGAGGGCATGACCATGATGGTGGTGACGCACGAGATGGGCTTTGCCCGTCGCGTTGCCGACCGGGTGGTCTTCATGGATGCGGGGCAGATCGTGGAGGTGGCGAAACCGGAAGCGTTCTTCGACAACCCGCAGCACGAGCGCACCAAGCTCTTCCTCAGCCAGATCCTGCACTGAGGCGGCCATGCGCGTGATCGCTCCTCCGAACGCCCCGGACCCGGCGGTCCGCACCCCGAGGGGAGCGGCGCGGCCATGAGCTACACGTTCCAGTTCGCCGACATCTGGGCCGCGCGCTTCGACCTGCTGTGGGGCACATGGCTCACCGTGCGGCTGTCGGCCATGGCCATGGCGCTCAGCCTCGCCTTCGCCGTGGTTGGCGCGTTCCTGCGCCTCGTCGGGCCCAAGCCGGTGCAGTGGCTGATCACCGCCTATGTCGAGGCGATCCGCAACACGCCCTTCCTGGTCCAGATCTACATCATCTATTTCGGCATGCCGTCGATCGGCATCCGCCTCAATCCCAACAGCGCCGCGCTTGCGGCCATGGTGCTGAACGGCAGCGCCTATGCGATCGAGATCCTGCGCGCCGGCATCGAGAGCGTCGCGCGCGGCCAGCTCGAGGCGGCGCAGGCGCTGGGTCTCAACCGTGCGCAGACCTTCCGCGACATCATCCTGCCGCAGGCTTTGCGCAACGTGCTGCCGCCGCTGGAAAGCCAGTTCATCCTGCTGCTGCTGGCTTCCAGCGTGGTCTCGGCCATCGCCGCCAACGAACTGACGGCCGTCGCCCACCATGTCTCGTCCGAAACCTACCGCAGCTTCGAAGCCTATTTCACGGCCGCGGTCATCTACGTGCTGCTGACGCTGCTGTTCAGCGTGGCCTTCGCGCTGATCAACAGGCTCGCATTCGGAAAGCTGGACCGCAAATGATACGGGACTTCGCCTCCGCCGATGTGACCTTCCTGCTGCTGGCGACGCGGTGGACGATCCTGCTGGCGGTCGTGTCCTTCTTCGGCGGCTCCGTGCTCGGCCTGCTCATCGCGCTGATGCGGGTGAGCTCCAGCGCCGTGCTGCGCTGGATTGCCATGCTGGTCATCCGCGTGAACCAGGGCATGCCGCTCTTGCTGCAGCTTTTCATCGTGTTCTTCGGCGCGGACATGATCGGCCTGCCGATGACGCCTTTCATGGCTGCGGTCATCGCGCTCAGCATCAATGCCGGCGCCTTCCTCGGCGACATCTGGCGCGGCGCGATCCAGTCGGTGCCGCGCGGCCAGACCGAAGCCGCCCGCGCGCTGGGCCTCGGCTACGTGGCGCGCATGCGCGACATCGTCATCCCGCAGGCGGTGCGGATCGCGGTGCCGCCGACGGTCGGCTTCATGGTGCATCACATCAAGAGCACGTCGCTTGCGGCCATCATCGGCTTCGTCGAGCTGACCCGCGCCGGGCACCTCATCAATGCAACGGTCTTCGAGCCGTTCCTCGTCTTCGGCATCGTTGCGGGAATCTACTTCCTGCTCTGCTGGCCGCTGACCGTGGCCAGCCGCCGCCTGGAGCTGCGGCTGGCCCAACCCTATCGCAGATGACCTTTCACAGGAGGAAAATGACATGAAACTGCTGAAGTCTATGGCGGCCGCCGCCGTCATGCTGGCCGCCGGTCTGTTCGCCGCCCCGGCAACGGCCCAGGAAGGCCCCCTGACGATCGACCGCCTGATCGAGCGCGGCTCGGTCAATGTCGGCGTGATCCTGGATTCGCCTCCCTACGGCCTGCTCGACGCCAACCAGCAGCCCGACGGCTTCGACGTCGAGGTGGCGAAGCTGCTCGGCAAGTATCTCGGCGTCGAGGTGAATATCGTGTCGCTGGTCGGCGCCAACCGCATCCCGTTCCTGCTGACCAACAAGGTAGACCTGGTGATTGCCGGCATCGGCATCACGCCCGAGCGCGCGCGGCAGGTCTCGTTCTCGATCCCCTACAGCTCGATCGACAACGTCGTCTACGCTCCGAAGGACCGCAAGATCGAGAGCGCCGACGACCTGGCCGGGCTGCGGATCGCGGTGGTGCGCGGCAGCGCCCAGGACACGATCATCACCCGCGACCTCGACGGCCGCGCCGAGATCATGCGCTTCGACGAGAACCCGTCCGTCATCCAGGCCATGCTGACCGGCCAGGTCGACGCGGCGGCGCTGACGGCAATCCTCGGCGATCCGGCCTTCGCCCGCGTCCCGCAGGCCAATGTCGAGCGCAAGTACACGCTGCTGCAGCAGTCGAACGGCATCGCCATGCGCAAGGAGAACGCCGAGCTGCTGCAGTGGGTGAACACCTTCGTCTACTATATCAAGTCGAACGGCGAGCTCGACCGGGTCTACCGCAAATGGTGGGAGCGTCCGCTGCCCGAGCTGGCGACGTTCTGAGCCGCAATACGGCCGAAGGCGGGGCGCATGTCGTTGCGCCCCGCCACCTCATGACAACGGTGAACCCATGACACAGCAGAGCCGACCCTACGAATTCGCGCAACGCATCGGCGGCGGCTCCGGCCTGCTCACCGGATGGGTCGGCATCCCCGATCCCATCTCGGCAGGACATCTGGCGCGCGAGGATTTCGACGCCATCGTGCTCGACATGCAGCACGGTCAGCTCGACCTCGCCTCGACCATAGGCTGCATTGCCCAGGTGGCGCTGGCGGGCAAGCCGTCGATCGTGCGTGTTCCGGTCGGCGATTTCGCAACCGCCTCGCAGGTTCTCGACGCTGGCGCCATGGGCATCATCGCGCCGATGATCAATTCGGCGGAGGACGCCCGCCGCCTCGCCGCCTTCACCAAATACGCGCCGCTGGGCGAGCGCAGCTGGGGCCCCGGCATCGCGCTCAACATGCATGGGGTGTCGCCTGCGAGCTACCTTTCGGGTGCGAACGCCGCGACGCTGGTCTTCCCGATGATCGAGACGATCGGCGCGCTGGCCGCGCTCGACGAGATCCTCTCGGTCGACGGGATCGACGGCGTCTTCCTCGGACCTTACGACCTCTCCATCGCGCTGTCCGGTGGCACGCTCGACCCGACCCATGCCGATGTCGAGAAGGCGATCGACAGCGTAGCGGAGCGATGCCGTTCGCACGGCAAGCGCGCAGTCGCCATGGCGGGAAGCGGCGCGCGGGCGCGGCACTTCATCGCGAAGGGTTACGACCTGATAGCGGTCGGGCCGGATTCGGCCCAGCTGCGCGAAGGTGCCCGCATCAACATCGAAGCCGCCCGGCGGGCGTAGCCTCGGGCGCCCTGCCCGGTGCGCCGGCAGGCGGGGACGCGCAAGGCTCCCCTGCCCCGCCGGCCGAACAGCGGGCTGCTATGCGACGGCTGAAGGTTCCGTCTCGGTCCTGACGCGGTCCCTGATGCGCACCCAGGTGTGGCGCTGATGATCCTGGAGCGCGTGCGCGAGGCGGTCGCCGTCGCGGTCCCGCAAGTACTGGATGATCTGCTGATGCTCGGCCACCGCATCGCGCCAGTAGCTTCCGTTGTCGCTGCCGGCGAACCGCAGCCGCTTCATCCTGGCGCTGAGGGAGCGGTGCGTGTCGATCAGCACCACATTGTCCGAAAGCGCCACGATGGCATCGTGGATCGACTGGTTGAGCTCGAAATATTCGTGCCGCTCGCCCCGGTCGTAGTGGCGCATCATCGTCTCGTGCAGGCGCACGACCGAATCGATCTGGGCCGGCGTGGCCCGCGAGCATGCAAGCCGGCCCGCATGCGCCTCCAGAACCCCCATCAGGTCGAGCATGTCTTCCGCTTCCTTGACCGAAACGGCCCTGACCACGGCGCCGCGGTTGGGAAGGAGCTCGACGATTCCCTCCGAGGCGATCACCTTGAGGGCTTCCCTGAGCGGCGTTCGGGAGACGCCCAACTCCTCGCAAAGCTGCAGCTCGGGAATTCTCTCGCCGGCCTGCCAACGCCCTTCCACGATCATGTCGCGCAGGCGAGAGAGAATTTCGTTGTGGAGAGAAGAGCGGACGATCTTCGCGCACATGGTCTTCTTCGCCGCTCAGCCTTCGAGTTCAGGATTGTAGAGCCGATATATCGATGCCGTTTCCGCCATGCCGCCTCCAGCGGCGACATACTGGTCGAAACGTCCCTTGGCAGCGTTGACCAGCGGCAGTTCGACCGACAGCGACTGGCCCTCTTCTAACACGCCCCGGAGGTCTTTCAACATCTGGCGGGCGAGGCTGGCCGGTGGATCGAACTGGCGGCCGGCCATACGCGGATATATGACCTGGAGCATGGTGCTGTCGGCGTGGCCGCCGGCGAGGCACTGGGGGATGCGACCCGAATCGATGCCGCTCTGCTCGGCCAGCCGCAGGATCTCCGCCATCAGAACGTAGCCGACGCCGCACACGGCCTGGTTGATCACCTTCGCCATCTGCCCCGCGCCCGTGGGACCCATCAGGGTGCGGTTGCCGCCATAGGCGCTCATTGCCGTGTCGGCGGTGGCGAACGCCGCTTCCGATCCCCCCGCCATGATCGTCAGCCGGCCCTCATGGGCGAATGGCGGCCCCCCGGAAATCGGCGCATCCACCCATTCCATGCCGGTTCTTTCATGCAGCATGTCGGCAAGACGCTTCGTGTCGCCCGGCGAAATAGTCGAGTGGTCGACGAGAATCTTTTCCGGGCCGCCGCCTTCGCAGACCCCGCCCGGGCCGAACACCACCGCCTCGACCGCCTTCGCGTCCAGCACGCAGACGAACACGATGTCGCTGCGACGGGCGACATCGGCAGGCGATGAGGCCGAAACCGCTCCCAGTTCTACCAGGGGCTCGACCATTTCCGGCTCCCTGTTCCAGATCACAGGCTCGTGCCCGGTCTTCAGAAGACGCGCCACGATCGCGCTCCCCATCAGTCCGGTTCCGATGAATCCCAGCCGCTTCGGGGCCTGGTTCGAGGCATTTTCCATTGTCTGCTCCATGGCGCTTGACAAGCGTTTTCGCGTCGACTTAATTCATAATTATAAATTCATAATTGGCAAGCTTGAGGGCTGCCGCCAAAGGAAAGTGGTTCTGCGCGTGCAAAAGTTGATGGCTGTCATGCTCGGTGACAGGTACGGAATCGGACCGGAAATCGTTGCTGCCTTCCTCAAGGATTTCAGGGGCGACGACCAGGTCAAGATCGCGGTCGTGGGCGATCCGGCTGTGTTCGAGCAGGCGCGCCGCGTTGCCGCCATGGACGGCGCATTCGAGGCGGTCGCGGATTTCAGTTCCGCACGCAGCACGGACGCTCCGTGGTGCCTTGTGGAAAGGCCGTTTGAGGCGGAAGTCGCCCCGATGGGCCGGGTCTCGGCGACGGCCGGGCGGGAAATTCTCGACACGCTCGGTGAGCTTCTCGATGCCGCTACCGCGGGATCGGTGGACGGCATTCTCTACGCACCGTTCAACAAGCAGGCGCTGCGCGACGCGGGTCATGCGGCCGCCGACGAACTCGATTTCGCCATCGGCCATCTCGGCCACACTGGCGTGGCCGGCGAGATCAACACGCTGGGCGGGCTGTGGACGTCGAGGGTCACCTCGCACGTCCCGCTCAAGGATGTCGTGTTGCACATCAGCATCGAGAGCATCCTCACCGCGATCACCCTTCTGGACGGCGTCCTGCGCAGTGCGGGAATCGCCGAGCCGCGCATCGCCGTCGCGGGCATAAACCCGCACGCCGGCGACGGCGGAGCCTTCGGGCGCGAGGAGATCGAGCTGGTCGAGCCGGCAATCGCGAAGGCGATAGCTGCAGGAATTCAGGTGGAGGGACCTTTTCCCTCCGACACGATCTTTCCGATGGCGGGCAGCCGCGGCTACAACGCCATCGTCACCATGTATCACGACCAGGGCCAGATCGCACTGAAGCTGATGGGCCTGGGCAAGGGCGTGACCGTGCTGGCGGGTCTGCCGGTGCCCATCGCGACGCCGGCCCACGGCACGGCCTATGACATTGCCGGCCATGGCAAGGCCAGGGCGGACGGCCTGCGGGCAGCCTACGACATCTGCCGGCAAATGATGGTTTCCAAGGCGAGCTGAGGTTCATTGTCATGCGGGCGCTGATACTTCTGGATACAACGCTCGAAAGGCTGTGCGGCCTGCTCGACATCGGCCTCAAATGGCTGGCCTTCGGCGCACTCGTCGCCCTGTCGGGCAGCGCCATGGCCGAGGTGCTGATCCGCTACATATTCTCGGTGCCGCCGCGATGGGCCGGCGGAGAGGTCCCGTCCATCGTGCTCCTGTGGGTGACGGCGATCGGCATCGTCATCGCGGTGCGCCGCGTCGCCCACCTGCGGCTCGACATCGTGCCGACGCTGCTTCGGCCGCGCCCGGCCGCGGCCATACAGCTCTTCGTCGACATCGCCTCGCTGTTCTTCATGGTCCTGCTGGCGGGCCTGCTCTACGACTACCTGGCGGACAACCTGCGCACGCAGATGCCTGGGCTCGGCATCTCCTATGGCTGGGTCAACGCCGCGCTGCTGTTCGGCTGCGGGCTGTCCTCCCTCTACTACCTCAAGCAGGTGTCGAGCGGTCTGGTCGCGGTTTCGGCCGCGCCCGGCGACGCCGCGCATCCGCAGTGATCCGGGTCGGCCGGCAAAGGACACGCACATGGTAACCACCGTCGCAATCGTGGCAGTCGTCATCTTCCTGGTCGCCCTCGTGATCGGCCTTCCGGTCGCCATCGGCATCGGCTTCGGCGTGCTGTTCTATCTCATCTGGTCGGACATCCCGCTCATCCTGATCGCGGTGAGGGCGACGTCAAACCTGAGCTCGATAGCGCTCATCGCGGTACCGCTGTTCATCTTCGCCGCGCTGCTGATGATGGAGAGCGGCATCACGCGGCGGCTCGTCAATTTCTGCATGTCGCTGCTCGGCTGGCTGCGCGGCGGCCTGGCGCTCGTCAACGTGCTGATCGGCGTCATCTTCGGCGGCGTCTCGGGCGCCGCCCTCAGCGAGGCGGCCAGCATCGGCAGCTGGATGATCCCGACCATGAAGCAGCGCGGCTATTCGCCGGAATATGCTGCGTCGGTTACCGCTGCCGCATCGACGATCTCGCCGATCCTGCCGCCCAGCATCGTCGTGATCGTCGCGGCGAGCGTGGCTGAACTCTCGGTCATCGACCTGTTCATTGCCGCCATCGTGCCCGGCCTGCTCATGGGCCTCGTGCTCGGCATCACGGTCTATGCGACCGCCGTCTTCATGGGGCATCCGCGGGAAGGCGACTTCAGCTTCGCTGCGGTCGGTTCGTCGTTCAAGGCAGCGCTGCTCGACCTGATGATGCCGATCCTGATCATCGGCGGCGTGCGCTTCGGCTGGTACACGGCCACCGAAGGTGCTGCGGTCGCTGTGTTCTACGCGCTTATCCTGGGCGCGGTCGTCTACCGCGAGCTGACCTTCGAAAAGCTCGTCAACGCGGCGGTCGAGGCGGCCGTCATCACCGGAGCCGTCCTCCTCCTTGTCGCGATGGCCTCGACCATGTCGTGGATCATCACGATCGAGCGCATCCCGCAGACCATCGTCGCGCATGTCGCCGGCATGGACATGTCGTCCTGGGTGCTGGTGCTCGTCCTGATCTTCTGGCTGCTGATCGTCGGCATGTTCATGGACGGCCTGGCTGCCACCATCCTGTTCCTGCCCGTGCTGCTGCCGCTGGCGCCGCTGCTCGACATGCATCCCTACCAGGTCACGCTGTTCGTCGTGCTGGCCATGGTGCTGGGCGTGCTCACGCCACCGGTCGGGGTGTGTCTCTTCATCACCGCCAGCATCGCGAAGGTGAGTTTCCTTCGCGTCGCCTACACGGTCCTGCCATTCATCGCCGCACTGCTTAGCGTGCTGCTGATGATCGCCTTCGTGCCGTCGGTCACGCTCTGGTTCCTGCCGTGAGGCGACCAGGGAAAACTGAATTCCATACTCACAGAGGGAGACTAGATAAGATGACTGGAATTCGTGCATTGCTTGCCTCGGGCGTCGTTGCCCTCGGCGCCGTACTGTCCACGCCGTCGCTGGCGGAGACGACCTGGCGCATCAACTTCAGCGTTTCGCCCGAGCATTCCTGGAGCAAGGCGCTGCAGGAATGGAGCTCGGAGGTGACCGAGCGGACCAACGGCGACCTCAAGTTCGACCTTCACTATTTCGACGCGCTCGGCGCGCAGAAGGAATCGCTTGAAGGCATCCGCCTCGGCACGCTCGACGGCGCCTACAGCCTGGAGCCGTTCTCGATCTGGGTTCCCGAGATCGACATCTTCGGCATCGGCTACCTGTTCCGCGACGAAGACCACCTGATGAAGGCGCTCGCCGGCCAGTTCCGCGAGATCCTCGACGAGAAGCTCATCGCCGCCGGCTTCCGCCCGATGATGTATTTCCCGCGCGAGCCGCGCAACATCACCAGCAACAAGCCGATCAACACGCTTGCCGACATGCAGGGCCTGAAGATCCGCGTGCCCCAGGGACCGTCGAACCTCGCGCTGTTCCAGGCGCTCGGCGCCAATCCCGTCGCCCTGCCCTTCCCGGAAATCGTGCCAGGCATCGAGGCCGGCATCCTTGACGGTCAGGAGAACCCGCTCGATCTCGTCTGGGACTTCAAGCTCTTCGACGTGCAGAACCACGTGGCGGTGACCGAGCATCAGCGCCAGGCCGTGATCTTCGTGGTGAGCGAGCGGTCGTATCAGCGGCTGTCGGACGAAACCAAGGCGATCCTGCACGAAGCTGCCGACACCGCCATGGCCAACCAGCTCAAGCGCTTCAGGGAAGAGTCGCCGCAGCTGAAGGCCCGGCTCGAAGCGCAGGGGATGACCTTCACCTACCCCGATCAGGCGCAGTTCCGCGCCGCCGTGGAGAACGCGTTCGACCACGCCCACCCCTCGGTCAAGGAACTGATCGAGATCGTCAACGCGATCGACTAGCACTTTCCTCCCGCCCCAGGGCCAGGGGCCGCGGAACGGCGCGGAAAGCAACGAGGCTTTCCGCGCCGTTGCAATCACCTACAAGAAGGAGTGACCCATGGAACTCGAAGTCAGAAAGATCGTCACCGTCGTCGACAAGATTCTTGTCGAGGGTGGCAAGGAAAACAAGAACGGCCCATGCGTTAAGGTAGCGTCCGGCGCCATCATCAAGAACCCCATGGCCGGCCGCTTCGAGGCCGATCTCTCCGGCTTCTTCGACATCGGCGAAAAGATCGGCGACATCCTCACCCGTGAGGCCCAGGCAGCGACCGGCAACGTGCCGTTCGAGACCTTCGGCAAGGCGGCGATCGTCGGCCTCGACGGCGAACTCGAGCATATTGCGGCGATGCTGCACACCAAGATGGGCCTGGCGATGCGCCGGCTGGTCGGCGGTGGCAAGGCCATCATCCCGTCGACGGCGAAGCGCGCGCCTGCCGGCACGCTGATCGACATTCCGCTGCACTACAAGGATGCGGCCACCCTGCTGTCGCACTACGACACGATCGAGCTGCTGATCCCGGACGGCCCGCGCGCCGACGAGATCCTCGTCGCCGTGGCCTACGGCACCGGCACCCGCCCGCAGCCGCGCATCGGTGGCCTGTCCAAGAGCGAGATCACCACGGCCGACCGCTACGCGTTCACCGGCACGATGGTGTTCACCAATGTCGACGAATCCGGCACCGCCGGAAGCTCGGTCTGACGGGACGATCGAAAAACGCGCCGGGCCGTCGGCCCGGCGCTACCCCACCAACATCGGAGGCTTGCACGTGAGCGGTGTTATCGAACTGAAAGGCAGCCCGGCCCAGCGCGGCGAGACGATCGGCAAGCTCTTCTCCAGCCAGATCGAGCGGCTGGTCGGCCGCTACCGCCGTTTCCTGCTCGATACCACCACGCAGCGCGGCCTGCAGGTGCTCGACGACAAGGCATGCAGCCGCTACGTGCAGCAGTGCCTGCCCCACTGCCGCGCCTTCGCGCACGACCTGGTCGAAGAGATCGAAGCGACAGCCCGCGCTGCCGGCCGCTCTTTCGAAGACCTGATGCTGCTGAACGCATTCCTCGACATCATCGACCAGACCCACGGCTCGTATCCTGACTGGGGCTGCACGAGCTTCGCGACGCGAAGCGGCGGCAGGCTGGTCTTGGGGCAGACCTACGATCTGCCTAACCTCTTTCAGGAAGGCTCCATCTTCGTCCGCCTGCGCGACCCGCACGGGCCGGATGCCGCCTACTACACCGTCGCCGGCGTGGTCGGTGCGGCCGGCTTCAACGACCAAGGCATAGCCCTCGTCATCAACAATCTGCAGCCGGCCGATTCCAGGCCCGGCGTTCTCTATCCGCTTGTCGTGCGCAAAGTGCTGGCGGCGCGCCATGCCGCGGAGGCGATCGGCGCGGTCATCGCGCCGAGACGCGCCTCCGGCTTCTTTTACCTGATCGGCGACAGCGCGGGCGACGCCTATCCGCTGGAGACGACCGCCAGCGAATACCGGCTGATGCCCGAAGACTTCCCCGTCACGCACGCCAACCATTACGTCCACGAGGCGTTCCTGGCACAGGACCGCAGGCACCCTTCCGCCTTCGGCCACAGCATCGTCAGGCAGAAGCGCCTCGCGCGCCGGCTGCGCGAGGGCGACGGCTCGCCGGAAGCAATGATGGACGCGATGAGCGATCATGTCTGTCATCCGGTGTCCGTGTGCCAGCATGCGCCGTCCGCCGAGGACTTCGCCTGCGGCAAGACTGTCTCCGCCTTTTCAGTGGATTTCGAGAAGCTGGAGATGTCGGCCGTGATCGGCAATCCCTGCGAGGCCGAGCCGTTCACGATCTCGCTGCGGACGTGAGGGCGCTGGCGTGCTGGACTGGCTGATACGCAACGGCACCATCCTTTCCGGCGACGGCAAGAGCTGCGCGCGCGGCGACGTGGCCATTGCCAACGGCCGCATCGTGGAAATGGGCGACGACCTTTCGGACCGTCAGGCCGAGGCCGTTCTCGATGCCTCGGGCCGGCTGGTCACGCCGGGCTTCGTCGACATCCACAGCCATTGCGACCTCTACCCGCTGGCGCAGCCGCAGGCGCCCGCGATGGTCCACCAGGGCATCACCACCGCGCTCGCCGGCAATTGCAGCCTGTCCGTCGCGCCGTGCGACTGCGGCAACGTTCCTTTGTGGAGCCGGATGTTCGAGAGCATCTGGGGCCGGACCGAGACGCCGTGGCGCTGGGGCACGATGAAGGCCTATCTCGACCAGGCCGAGGAGAGCGCGCTTTCGGTCAATCTGTGCACCCTGGCGGGCATCGGACCGATCAGGCTGGGCCTCGGCGGCGACGGACCGGAGCAGTGCCCGCCCGAGGAAATCTACGACATCTGCATCCAGGCGCTGGAGCAGGGCGCGTTCGGCATCTCGCTGGGGCTCGCCTATTTCCCCAACTGCTACTCCGGTACGCCGGAACTGGAGGCAGCGGCGCGCGCCACTGCCAGGTCGAAGAGCTTCCTCGCCATCCACATGGCTAGCTACGGCGACGAGCTTATCGAATCGACCCGCGCCTGCCTCGAGCTTGCCGAGCGCACCGGCTGCAGCCTCCAGATATCGCACCTGTATGCCGCCGGCCGGCGGAACTGGCCCAAGCTGCGGCAATCGATCGAAATGATCGCCGAAGCCAATGCGCGCGGCGTGGACGTGCATTTCGACCGCCATCCCTATGCGGCCGGCTCGACCACCATCCTGTCCGTGCTGCCGCCCTGGGCGCAGGAGGGCGGGCTCGACGAGATTGGCGAGCGACTGTGGGACCCTGCCGTTCGCGACCGCATCCGCAGGGATCTGTCGACCGGGCTGCCGCAATGGGACTGCTTCGCTCTGCTGGCGGGCTGGTCGGGCATCGTCATTCCCGCCATTCCCGGCCTCGACACTCTTTCCAATCTTTCCATCGCGCAGCACGCCGAGCGGCTGAACTGCGACGAGGTCGACGTGCTGGCGCGGCTGATCATCGAGCACGGCCCGACGCTGCCGGTCGTGCTGCACCACATGGAAGAGGAAGGCGTGGTCGACGTGCTTGCCCACCCGCTCGGGATGGTTGGCTCCGACAGCCTGTTCTCCGACTTTCCCCATCCGCGAACCTTCGGCACCTATGCGCGGTGGCTGGAGAAATACGTTCGTCAGGAAAACCGGATCGACCTTGCGTCGGCGATCCGCAAGGCCACCTCCCTCCCCTGCGAAAAGATGGGCATTCTCGACCGCGGCCTGCTCGAGGCAGGCCGCTGGGCGGACCTGCTGGTGATCGACTATCAGCGTCTCGCCGACCACAGCACGTTCGAGGATCCGACCCGCTCTCCGGACGGCATCGACAGCGTCTTCGTGAACGGCCGTCCGTCAAAGCTCGAGGGCAGGCTCACCAAGGTTCATCCGGGGCGCGTGCTGCGCCGCCGCTTCTGCGTGGAGGCGTGACCATGCGGCCGGATGCGGATACCGAAGCGCTGCCGATCGTCGATGCGCACCATCACTTCTGGGACCTCGGCCGCAACGTCTATCCGTGGCTGCAGGACACTCAGCCGATCCCGTTCCGCTATGGCGACTACAGCGCGATCCGCCGCAACTACCTGCCGGCCGACTATGAGCGCGACATTGCCGGCTTGCCGGTCGTCAAGTCCATCCACATGGAAGCCGAAATCGACCGATCGACGCCGGTGGCGGAAACGCAGTGGCTGACCGCGATCGCGCAGGCCACCGGCCGGCCGAATGCGTGCATCGGCCATGCCCGGCTCGAGGCTGCCGACGCGGCCGAGGTGCTTGCCGGTCACGCAGCCTGCGCGCTCGCGCGCGGCATAAGACAGAAGCCGGCGGCCGCTTCCGCACCCTCCTCGGCGCGCCGTGGCGAGGCTGGATCGATGGACGACGAGCAGTGGCGGCGCGGCTATGCGCTGCTGTCCCGCCACGGCTTCTCGTTCGATCTGCAGACGCCCTGGTGGCATCTGGACGCGGCCGCCGAGCTTGCCGGCGACTTTCCGGACACGCCGATCATCCTCAACCACACCGGCCTGCCGGCCGACCGGAGCGAAGACGGGTTGGCGGGCTGGCGGCGCGCCATGGCGCGCTTCGCCGCGATGCCCAACGCAGCGGTCAAGCTGTCGGGTCTCGGCCTCCCTGGCGGGGTATGGCGGCGCGAACAGAATATCGGCCTGCTGCGAGAGGCGATCGCCATCTTCGGGGCCGACCGCTGCATGTTCGCCAGCAACTTCCCGGTCGACAGCCTCGTCGCATCCTACGGCGAGATCGTCGATGCCATGCGATCCGCGATAGCCGTGCTGCCGCTCGAAGACCGCCGAAAGATCCTGCACGACAACGCCGTCCGCTTCTATCGACTCTGAACGGAGCAGCCAGATGCCCATCGGATGCATTGCCGACGATTTCACCGGCGCCAGCGATATCGCGAACACCTTCGCCCGAGAGGGCATGCGCACAGTGCTGCGCATCGGCGCGCAGAACGGTGCCGGGTCTGCTGACGCCGCCGACGCCGTGGTCGTGGCGCTCAAGACCCGCTCCGAGCCCGTCGCCGAGGCGGTCGAGCATTCCATGAAGGCTTTCCGCAGCCTGCAGGCCATGGGATGCGACCGGTTCGTCTTCAAATATTGCTCGACCTTCGATTCGACGCCGCAGGGCAATATCGGGCCGGTGGCCGAGGCGCTGGCGAACGCGCTCGATGCACGCGCCGTGGTCGTGTGTCCCGCCTTTCCCGGCGCGGGGCGCACGGTCTACCAGGGGCATATCTTCGTCAACGACCGGCTGCTTTCGGAAAGCGGCATGGAGAACCACCCGCTTACCCCCATGACGGACCCGGACATCAGGCGCTGGCTGGCACGCCAGACCAGCCTTCCCGTCGGACATGTGGGGCATGGGCTGGTGCGGCGCGGCAGCGAGGACGTCGCCGCCGCGCTTGACGAGGCGTCGCAGAAATTCGGTTTCGTCGTGGTCGACGCGGTCAGCGACGACGACCTTCGCACGATCGGCCGCGCCGCGATCGACGCGCCGCTCGTCACCGGCGGCTCGGGCATCGGCATGGGGCTGGCGGCCGCCCTGCGCGAGCAGGGCCATTCCGGCGCGCAGGCCGCCACCTATGCCGGACGCGAAGGCCCCGCCGCCATCCTCGCCGGCTCCTGTTCTTCGGCCACGCTCGGGCAGATCGCATGGCATGCCCAGCGCCATCCCGTCTTCCGCGTCGATCCCGACGCGCTGATGAGCGGCGCAAACCTCGTGGATGCCGCACTCGCCTTCATCGCGCAGCACCCCGACGGCGCCCCCCTCATCGCCTCGTCTGCCTCGCCCGACGATATCCGGCGCGCGCAAAGAGCGCATGACGCTGCGGCACTTGCGAGCGCGGTCGAGCGGTTCTTCGGAGAGCTGGCCACGGGGTTCGTGCGCGCCGGCGGGGCGCGGCTGGTTGTCGCCGGCGGCGAGACCTCCGGCGCCGTCGTGTCGGCGCTGGGATTGACGTCGCTCGACGTCGGGCCTGAAATCGATCCCGGCGTACCTGCGCTCGCCTCGGTCGAACCGCCGCTGGCCCTGACCCTCAAATCGGGCAATTTCGGCGGGGTCGACTTTTTCGAGCGGGCGCTGGAGGCGTTGAAGAGGAACGCATGAAGACCGAAGCGGAACTGCGAGAAGATATCTGCCTCTGGGGCCGGTCCTTCTTCGCGCGGGGACTGACCGGCGGCTCGTCGGGCAATATCAGCGTCAGGCTGCCGGATGGCGGCTTCCTGGCCACCCCCACCAACGCCTGTCTGGGCCACCTGTCGCCCGACAGCCTTTCCCGACTGGATGCAGCGGGCAAGCGCCTCGCCGGCGACGCGCCGACGAAGGAGATTCCGCTCCACATGGCGTTCTACGCCGGGCGTCCGCAGGCCGGCGCGGTCGTGCATCTCCACTCCACCTACGCCACTGCGCTTTCCTGCCTGCGCGACGTCGATGCGGCGAACATGCTGCCCGCAATCACGCCCTACGCCGTCATGCGGATCGGGCGGCTGCCGCTTCTGCCCTACGCCGCGCCGGGGTCGGACATGGGGCCGGTGGTGCTGGAGGCGGCAAGGGACCATGTGGCCGTGCTGCTCGCCAACCATGGACCCGTGGTGTCCGGCGTCACGCTGGAGGCCGCGGTCTATGCCGCCGAGGAGCTGGAGGAGACCGCCAAGCTGCTCTTTGTGCTACACGGGCACGAGATACGCAGGCTGTCGGCACAGCAGATCGCCGATCTGGAGGCGCGCTTCGATCTTCGCGGCGCAAAGCCGCGCCCGTGATGAAATCCGTTCGCGTTGCGGCCCATGCCCTGGCGTGACCTGGCCCTGCTGGTGGTCGTCTGCCTCACCTGGGCAACCAACGCCATCGTGTGCAAGCTGGCCTTCGAGGCGGGCGCTCCGCCGCTGGTCTATGCGGCAATCCGGTCGGCACTGATCGCGCTTGCCGTGTCGCCATGGCTGCTGCCGCTGCCGGCCAACACGCTTCGGATGGCGACCGCGGCGTTCCTGATCGGAGGCGGCAGCTTCGGCCTCGTCTTCGTGGGGCTCGCCACCGCGTCACCGTCTGGCGTTGCGATCGTGCAGCAGCTCAGCGTGCCAATGACCACGCTGCTGTCGGTGGTCGTCCTGGGCGAGCTGATCCGCTGGCGCAGAAGCCTCGGCATACTGATGACGCTGGCGGGTGTCCTTCTCGTGATGTGGCGGCCGGACGCGGCCGGCCTCGAAGCCGGGCTCGTGCTGGCGGCGGTCTCCGCGGTCGCCAGTTCCGTCGGCGCCATCATGCTCAAGCAGATGCCCGCCATCCAGCCGCTGCAGTTCCAGGCCTGGGTCGGCCTCACCGGCATCGTTCCGCTGTTCGCCGCCTCGCTTGTCTTCGAGGACAACCAGGTCCAAGGACTCGTGCAGGCCGGCTGGTTGTTCGTCGGCGCCGTAGCGTTCTCAGCCCTGATCGTCTCGGTCGTGACGCACACCGTCTACTACTGGTTCGTGCATCGCTACGACGCCAGCCTCGTCGCGCCGCTCATGCTGATGGTGCCGCTGTTCACCATCGCGCTCGGCGTGCTTTTCACCGGGGACAGCTTCGACCTGCGGATGGCCATGGGCGCATTGCTCGCCATCATCGGTGTCCTGATCATCGTCCAGCGGACACGCCGACCGGACATCAGGCCCGGCTCGTAGACGCGGGGCAACCCAGCAAGGGAGTTTCCATCATGCCGCGCTTTTCCGCCAATCTGGGATTTCTCTGGGCTGAATTGCCACTCTTGGAGCGCATCGACCGTGCCGCGGCCATGGGCTTTCGCGCAGTCGAACTGCACTGGCCGTACGAAACGCCGGCCAAGGAAGTGCGCGCCGCATGTGCGCGGCACGGGCTGGCGCTGCTCGGCATCAACACGCCTGTCGGCGAGCGCGCCGGCGACTTCGGGCTTGCGGCGCAACCGGGCAGGGAGGACGAATTCATGGCGGGAGCGCAGCGTGCGCTGGACTATTGCCGCGCCGCGGGCGGCACGTCGGTCCATGTCATGGCAGGCGTCGTGCCGGGCGAGCTGCGCGAGCAGGCGACGGAAACGCTGCTGCGCAATCTGCGCACACTGGCGGCAAGGGCTGAGGACCTCACGCTCCTGCTGGAGCCGATCAACCATGTGGACAAGCCGGGCTACTTCTATTCGCGCCCTGTCGAGGCATGCCGCATCATTGATGAGGTCGGCACCGGCAATGTCCGGCTGATGTTCGATTTCTACCATGCCGCACACGCAGAAGACGACGTGCTGGCAAGTCTCGCTGAAAGCTACGACCACATCGGCCATGTCCAGGTCGCGGGCTATCCCAGCCGGCAGGAACCCGACGAGGGCGTGCTCGACTGGGAGCCTGCGCTGCGGTGGCTCGACGAGCGCGCCTATGAAGGCTGGGTCGGGGCCGAGTACCGTGCCCGTGCCGCGGTGGAAGAAGGCCTTGCGTGGAAGAACCGGTGGGAAACCGGCTGATCGCGACGCAGGCACTCAAGGCTGCGATGCGGTTGGGCATCGCGGGCGAGTGTGCAACACTCCGGCGTGCCTCCACAGCCGGCTGAATCTCGCTATGGTGGCGCCGCGCTTGCCAGGCCTCCGGCCGGACACCAACATGAGGGCGTCGGGACGCTCATGCGAGACATTCGACTTTCCAGCCTGCGGATATGCCTGGAAGTATTGCGGCGGCAGAACCTGACGGCGGCCGCGCAGGCGCTGAACATGACGCAGAGCGCGGTCAGCAAGAATGTCCAGCAGGTGGAGTCGCAGTTGGGCGTGCCGCTGTTCAGGCGCAGCAAGGAGGGCGTCGTCCCTCACGACAACGCGCGCATATTCCTCTCACGCATCGCAAAGGGCATCGGCACCATCGACACGGCGATCGAGGAGCTGGTCGACGCCCAGGGAGCCGGCACGCTGAGGATCGTGGCGCCGCCGATCATCGCGCAGCGCTTTCTCATTCCCTTCCATCATGACCTCGTGAGCCGTCATCCCGACCTGGAACTGGTGTTCAGGGTGCGTACGGCGCCCGGCCAGCGCTATGCGGACACGGATGCGGAGATCTTCTTCAATGGCGGCGGCACTACCCCGCACGGCTCGCAATGGCTGATCGGCGACCGCTTCTGGGTCGTGGCCCACCCCTCGGTCGTCGCCGCCGACGCCACGTTGGAGGATGTCGTCAGCTACCCCCTGCTCCAGCATGTGAAGGTGGAGACGGCGTGGTTCCAGCTTGCCGAGCGGCTGGGCGTCAGCCTCGCCGCGACCCGGTTTCACTACTATGAGCAGTATGGGCTTATCGTCGATGCGGCCCTGCAAAGCCTGGGCGTCGCCATCGTGCCGCATTTCCTGGTCCGCGACGCGGTGCGCGCCGGCCAGCTGCGGCAGATCGGCGGGGAGATCAACTTTCCCGAGATGGGCTACCACTACCACCTGGTGCGCCACGAGAAGCTGGCGGTGTCGCGGAAGTTCTTTCTGTGGCTCAGGGAAATCACGGCGGCACATGCGTGACTATTCCGGATTGGAATAGATCGGCGACGAGTTTTCGTTCCTCCCTCCAAGACAAGCCTTGTTAAGGGTGGTGCATTACCAAGGGAGGAAATCAATGTTTCGTTTGCACTCCGCGCTGCTCGCAGCAGTCGCTGCCGTGATGATCGGTCAGCCGGCAACGGCCGCCGAATGGCCGACCGGCACGGTCACCATCATCGTCCCCTACACGCCCGGCAACATCACCGACATCGCGGCCCGCATCGTCGCCCAGAAGCTGCAGGAAAGCACCGGCAAGTCGTTCATCGTCGAGAACAAGCCCGGCGCCAGCACGCAGATCGGCACCGCCGAGGTGGCCCGCGCCAAGCCGGACGGGAATACCCTGCTGATCACCGGGGCCGGCTACGCAACAAATCCCGCGCTGTTTGCGGAACTGCCCTACGACACCGACAAGGACCTTGTGCCCGTGGGTCTGGTCGTTTCCAATCCGCTCATCCTGGTGACGGCGGCCGACAAGCCGTTTCCCGATTTCGCGGCGCTGATCGATCACGCCAAGTCCAATCCCGGCCAGCTGACGATGGCGTCTGGCGGCAACGGCACGCTGTCGCACATGGCCGAAGCGCTGACCGCCGTCGCCACCGGAACCCAGATCATCCACGTGCCCTACAAGGGCGGCAGCGCCGCCGCCACCGACACGCTGTCGGGCCACGTCGATTCGATGTGGGACAATCCCAGTTCGGCGATGCCGCAGATCCAGGCCGGCCGGATTCGGCCGCTGGCCGTGTCGGGCAAGGTCCGCAGCGACGCCTTCCCCGACGTGCCGACCGTCAGCGAACTCGGATACAACGATTTCGAGGTGATCAACTGGTTCGCCGCATTCGCGCCCGGCCAGACGGACCCCGAACTGCTGGACATCATCCACGACAAGGTGCAGGCCGCGCTCGCGCTGCCGGACGTCCAGGCCCGCTTCGCCAAGGACGGCGTCACCGCCGGCGGTCCCTCCCGCGCCGAGTTCGCCGCCTTCGTGGCGAGCGAGACCGCCAAATGGGGCCAGATCATCCGCGAAAACGGCATCCACGCCGACTGACCGCTGGCGCGGGTCGGGCAGATTGTCCGACCCGCCTCCCGCGGGGGCGTGCCACGGCCGCCCCGGCAAGCGCGATGCGCTTGCCTTCCCACGCGAAGACAATTTCCGAAAGGCCTCAGCATGTCGGGTTCAGCCGCATCAAAGCCAGGTGCCGACGCATCCCAGCTAAGCGTCCTGCAGCGCAAGGATTTCTGGTCGGCGGTGGTCTTCACCAGCCTCGGCCTGGGCACCATCGCCGCTTCGCTGCGCTATGATTTCGGCAGCCCGTCCAATATGGGCCCCGGCTTTTTCCCGATCGTCCTCAGCACGATGCTGGTTGTCATAGGCTGCGTCATCGGCATCCGTGTCTTTGCTGGAAGCAAGGCCGGACCCGAGGTCCGCGTCGGCTTCATCAATCTGAAGGCGCTGGCGCTCGTCACCGCGTCGACCGTGCTGTTCGGCCTGCTGCTGCCCTATGCGGGCGTGCTGATCGCCCTCCCCGTCCTGATGCTGGTGGGGGCCATGGCCAGCCGCCACTTCCGGCTCAAGCTGCAGGCGATCGTCGGAATGCTGTTGCTCAGCACGGCCACCGTACTGGTCTTCGTCATCGGGCTCGGCGTGCCGATGCCCCTGCTCGGCTCGCTGTTCGGAGGCTGATCCATGGACATGGCCGCCAATCTCCTCATCGGCCTGCAAACGGCAGGCAGCCTGACGAACCTGTTCTATTGTTTCGTCGGCGTTTTCCTCGGCACGGCCATCGGCGTGCTGCCCGGTCTCGGGCCCACGGCCACGATCGCCATCCTGCTGCCAATCACCTTCACCATGGGGCCGGAAAACGCTCTGATCATGCTGGCCGGCATCTATTACGGCGCCCAGTATGGCGGCTCGACGACGGCCATCCTGGTCAACCTGCCGGGCGAGCCCTCCTCGGTCGTGACGGCGATCGACGGGTACCAGATGGCGCGCAAGGGCCGTGCGGGCGTGGCGCTCGCAACGGCAGCCATCGGCTCATTCGTGGCGGGCACCATCGCCACGCTGCTCATCGCCTTCTTCGCGCCGATCCTGGGCGAGGTCGCGCTGAAGTTCGGACCCGCCGAGTACTTCTCCCTGCTCAGCCTCGGGCTGGTCGCCGCGCTCGTGCTGGCGCATGGCTCGCTGCTCCAGGCTTTCGGCGCGGTGATCGTGGGCCTCCTGCTCGGCCTCATCGGGCCGGACGTGAATTCGGGCGTGCAGCGTTTCACCTTCGGCGTGACCAGCATGCAGGATGGGGTGAGCTTCGTCATCGTTGCCATGGGCGTGTTCGGCCTCGGCGAGATCGTGGCCAATCTGGGCGACGAGAGCGCACGCTCCATCTCGAGGGATGGCATCAGCAAGATGCTGCCGAACCGCGAGGACATCCGGCGCATGGCCGCGCCCATCATGCGGGGCACCGCATTGGGGTCGCTGCTCGGCATCCTGCCGGGCGGCGGCGCGATGCTGGCCTCGTTCGCCTCCTATACGGTGGAAAAGAAGCTCTCCAGGACGCCGCAGGAATTCGGCAAGGGCGCCATCGAGGGCGTGGCCGGTCCGGAATCGGCCAACAATGCCGGCGCCCAGACCGCCTTCATCCCGATGCTCACGCTGGGCGTGCCGTCGAATTCCATCATGGCTCTCATCATCGGCGCCATGATCATCCAGGGCATTCAGCCGGGCCCCTCCGTCATGATCGAGCAGCCGGCGCTGTTCTGGGGCGTCATCGTGTCGATGTGGATCGGCAACCTGATGCTGCTGGTGCTCAACCTGCCCATGATCGGGCTCTGGGTGCGCATGATCAGCGTCCCCTATCACTACCTGTTTCCCGCCATCCTGGTGTTCTGCGCCATCGGGGCTTTCAGCCTCAACAACTCCACCTTCGACGTCTTCCTTCTCGCCCTGTTCGGCGTGGTCGGCTACGTGCTGCGCAAGCTTGACTGCGAGCCGGCGCCGCTCCTGCTCGGCTTCATCCTCGGCCCGATGATGGAGGAGAACCTGCGCCGGGCGCTGATGATCAACCGGGGAGACGCGACCGTCTTCTTCACCCGGCCGATCAGTTGCGTGCTCCTGCTCGCCGCCGTCGCTCTGCTCGTCATGGTCCTGCTGCCGAGCATCCGCGCCAAGCGGGAAGAAGCGTTCCAGGAAGAGTGAGCCGGCGATGCGGACCCGCCCGACCGAACGCTTCCCGGACGAGTGACAACCAATGAGCCTCGCATCGACTGCTCCAGGTCTGCTGAGCCAGGCCAGCGGCTACAGGCGCGCCGAAAGCGTCTTCGGCGAGGCCGGCACGGTCGACGCCTATCTCGCGGTCGAGGCCGCCTTGGCCGAGGTCGAAGGCAGCCTCGGCGTGATCCCGCCGGAAGCCGTGGCGCCGATCGTCGCGGCATGCCGGCGCGAGGCCATCGACATGGACGCGCTGCGCAGCGCAGCCGCCGTGGTGGGCTATCCGATCGTGCCGCTGGTCTCGATGTTGGCCAGCCAGGCCGGCGAACATGGCCAATGGGTGCATTTCGGCGCAACGACGCAGGACGTCATGGACACCGCGCAAGTGCTGCAACTGCGCGAGGTGCTGGCCGTAACACTGGCCGACACCGCAAGGGTCGAGCGCCTGCTGGCCGAGCTGTGCGACCGGCACCGCACGACGCCCATGGTGGGGCGGTCCAAGCTGCAGCACGGCGTGCCGATTTCCTTCGGCTACAAGGTCGCCGCCTGGCTCGACCAGATCGTCCGCACGAGGGCCGGGCTCGCGCGCGCGCTCGATGAGGCTTCCGTGCTGCAGTTCGGCGGGGCAGTGGGAACGTTGGCGTCGCTGCGGGCGCATGGCATGGACGTGCGCCGGCACCTGGCGCGTCGCCTGTCGCTGGCCGCGCCCGACATCTCCTGGCACGTCAGTCGGGACCGCATGGCAGCGCTGGCGGCCGCCGTGGCGGCCCTCCTGGCGGCGCTGGCCAAGCTGGCCATCGACATCGCACACCTCATGTCCACCGAAGTGATGGAGCTGCGGGAGCCCGCGGCGGCGGGCAGAGGAAGTTCCTCGACCATGCCGCAGAAGCGGAACCCGGTGATCTGCGAGGCCATCATCGAGGCCGCGCGCAGCGTCCGCCACGTTCCCAGCGTGCTGTACGAAGCCATGATGCAGGAGCATGAGCGCGGCATCGGGCATGGCTATCGCGAGCGGGTCGCGCTCTGCGATTCGGTGATGCAGCTGTCCGGGGCGGTGTCGCTCGCCGAGGACCTGATCGCCGGCCTGGAGGTGGACGCCGACCGGATGGCGCAAAACCTGAAGCTCACACGCGGGCTGGTCTACACCGAAGCGGCGATGATCCACCTGTCGGATCGAATCGGGCGCATCAAGGCGCATGAACTCCTGCACGCGGTGTCGCACCGGGTGAATGAGACGGGGGCCGACCTCGGCGTCGCGTTCCGTGAGGTGTCCGGGCTGGAACTGCCGGCCGGCATCCTTCAGTTCGATATCCAGGTGGAGGCCGCCCAGGAGATGATTGAGCTGGTCCTGGACCGCGCCTCGCATCGCCGCGCGACCTCCCCCGCTGCCTGACTGCCGGCCGGCTGAACTGGACGCATGTCCCCTGCGGAATCAATGTCAGACGGTCCCGTGCAGCGCGTCGGGCAGCTCTGCGATCCGGCTGTGTCCCAACAGCGCCATGGTCTGAAGCGCTTCGGCCTCGATGATGTCGAGAGCGCGCGTGACGCCCTCGCCGCCGCCCGCGGCGACGCCATAGAGCAGCGATCTGCCGAGCAGAACTGCGTCGGCGCCCAGTGCGAGCGCCTTCACCACGTCCGAGCCGCGGCGGATGCCGCTGTCCACCATGACGGCTGCCTGCCCGCCGACGGCGCGTTTTACCGCCGGGAGCATCTCGATCGGGGCGGGCAGCGAATCGACCGTGCGACCGCCGTGGTTCGAGACGACGATGCCATCGGCCCCCAGGCCCACGGCCATTTCCGCATCCGCTGGATCGAGAATGCCCTTGACGATCAGCCGCCCGCGCCAGCGGGCGCGCACGGTCTCGAGATCGCGCCATACGAGGTCGTCCGCGGCGCGGACGGCGATGCCCGTGCGGCGCATCTCCTCGAGCACTTCGGGCGGAAAATTCTCGAAGCGGGGCAGCCCGCCGGACAGCCATCTGCGCAGCATCACGCGGAGCAGCCAGCCCGGCCGGCTGAACATGTCGGCAGCGTTGCGCCGGGAGAGCCGATAGGGGTGCACGAATCCGTTGCGTCGGTTGTATTCGCGGTTCGAGGGCACGACAGAGTCGACCGTCACCACCAGGGCCTCACAGCCGGCTGCCGCTGCCCTGTCGACAAAGTCCATCGTGACCGCCCGGTCCGGCCATATGTAGGCCTGGAACCAGACCGCGCCTGCGGCGGCGTCAGTGATGCGCTCCAGCCGGTCGAGCGAGTAGTTCGAAACGATGACCGGAACGCCACGCGCACCGCATATCCGCGCCAAGTCGCGCTCGCCATCATGCCACAGCAGGCCGGCCGAGCCCGTGGGCGCGGCGATCAGCGGTGACCGACGCTCGATCCCGAAGAGTGTGGTACGCAGGTTGCGACCCGAGACATCGCGAAAATAGCGGGGCTTCAACTTCACCCGCTCGAAGGCTGCGCGGTTGTTGGCGAGCGCGATCTCGTCCTCCACGCCGCGGTCGATGAATTCGAAAACCGCTCGCGGCAGGCGCCTGCGCGCGAGCCTCCGCAAGTCGTCTATGTTCGTGGCATCCCGCAGCCGCATGCGCCATCTAGGCGTGCTTCGCCCGAAAACCCCCGCGGATAGTGTTGCCTTTTCCGCTTGCCGGAACCCCGAAACCGGCCGCCGCGATTCCTTCTGTTGGCACGTCGGCGCATGCGAACCCGGCATACCCGGCTCGGAGTTCCGCAGGGTGGAACTCAGGTCCCTTTTCAATTTCGGAACGCCGGCCCGCGATGCGAGACAGGCATGCCGCGTGGAAAATGGAGATCGAGGGCATGAATGAGATGGGCCGGCCTGCAGCGGAAGTTGCGGATCCCGAACCGGCGTCGGCAGCAGCAAGGTTTGCCGTCTTCGATGCGTTGAACGGCGCGCTGTTGAATGATGGCTACGTTGCGCGCGCCGTGGCCGAAGGGGTGCGGACGGTGCATGTCACCGTGAACAATTTCGGCAGCGTCATGCCCAACCCCTCGCTGCGCCAATCGCTGGCGGCGCTGAGCGCGCTTCGGCGCAAGATCGCTTCGCTGCCTCAGGCCTACCTTGTGCGCAACGCGGCGGACCTGGAAGGGCGCCCCGGCAAACTCGGTGTCGTGCTCGGCTACCAGAACATGCCGGGCATAGGCCGCGACGTGGAGATGCTCGACCTCTTTCGCGATCTCGACGTGCTGATCATGCAGATCAGCCACAACTTCCGGAACCACTACGCCGACGGATGCAGCGAGCCCGCCAACGCGCCCCTTTCGGCGATTGGCGTGAAGGCGGTGAAGCTTATGAACGAGCTCGGCATCGCCATCGACCTGTCGCACACGGGCGAAGCGAGTTCCATCGACGTGCTCGAGCGTTCGTCCCAGCCCGTGGCCATCACGCATGCCAACGCTTTCGCCGTCGCTGCGAACGCACGCAACAAGACCGACCCGGTGCTGTCAGCACTCGCCAGGAACGGCGGCGTAATCGGCATCTGCTACCTCCCGCCTCTCGTGCATGTGGAGCGGCAGCCGGCGACAGTCGACGACGTGATCGCGCATATCGACTACGTCGCCGAGAAAGTCGGTCCGCAGCATGTCGGCATCGGCTCGGACTTCATCGAGGGCCAGCCGGCCGAGCGCTACGAGGAATTCATGCGCCAGCCGGAGGTATACGGAACCTGGCCCTGGCGCTTCGCCATCACCGACCTGCCGGCACAGAACCGGCTCTTCGAGGAGCTTCTGAAGCGCGGCTACAGCGACGACGACGTCTCCGGCATCGCCGGCGGAAACTTCCGCAGGCTGCTTTCCACTGTCTGGTCCGCAAGGAGGGAACCATGAGCAAGCCACTGACCGGCAAGATCCCGGCCGAATACATCCTGCTGACCGAGGTGCCGCGCATCGCGCCGGAACTGATCCAGGGATATCTCGATCTCGGCGACATGACCGGCACTGTGTCCGACGCCCTCGACGAATACGGGATTGCCGGCGTCGTGCCGGCCTCGGTCCTGAAGCCGACCATCGGCGATGCCCGTATCGTCGGGCCCGCGCTGACACTGCGCAACGTCATGCAGCAGGACCAGCCCTACAAGGGTGCCAAGGAGCGCAAATCGCGCATGGCCGAGATCGAGGCGCACAACCTCGCCAGCCCCGGCGATGTGCTGGTGATCGAAGGCGTCGACCACATCTCCAACATGGGCGGCATCTCGGCCACCATCGCCAAGCGACAGGGCGAGGTTGGCGCCATCGTCGACGGAGGCATCCGCGACGTGAATGTTTCGCGCGGCATCGGCTTCCCGCTGTGGAGCCGCAGCATCAGCTCGATCACCGGCAAGTGGCGGCTCGAAACCGTGCTCATCAATGGCCGCGTCGAGATCGCCGGCATACAGGTACGGCCGGGCGACCTGGTGGTAGCCGACGAAGGCGGCGTGTGCTTCGTTCCGCACGCCTTCATCGAGAAGGTGCTGGAGCGCGCGCGGCAGATCACCGAAGGCGAAGACCTGCGCTACAAGGACATCGAAGCGGGGGTGCCCGTGGTGGAGTTGGCGCAGAAGACCCATGTCTATAAGTTCGAGGGGTGAGGACTAGCGAGGGAGGGCGGCGATGGAAGCCGTGGCGAGGATCGCGGCGATCCTGCGGTTTCTGGCGTCGAGCGGAAGCCGCGGCGCGCGCCTTTCCGACATAGCGGGCTCGACCTTCCTGGCCAAGAGCACGACGCATCGCCTGATGCAGTCGCTGCTCGACGAAAGGCTGGTCAAGCGGCACCCCCGCACGGGCTATTATCAGTTGGGCGACGACATCGCCCTGCTCGGCCATTCGGTCTCGGCCAACGCGCTAGAGATCCACAGGATCGCCATTCCGATCGTGCAGACGGTGGCCGACCTGACCGGCGACACCGCCTACCTTTCGGTGCGCTCGGGGTTGGAATCCGTCTGTGTCGAGCGCTGCTTCGGCCCTTTTCCGATCAAGACGCTCACCATCGATACGGGCAGCAGGCGTCCTCTCGGCGTGGGCGCGGGAGGGCTGGCGATCCTGTCGGCCCTCAGCGACCACGAGATCAACCACATCATGGCGGACATCCTGCCGAGCCTCGACCAATATCCCGGATTCGCCGCACCGGTCATTCCCAAGCTGATCGCCGAGACGCGCAAGCGCGGCTACTCGTTCAGCGACGGCCAGATCGCAGCCGGGGTGCGCGGGCTGGGCGTGGCCGTGCTCAACTCGGCGCGCGAACCTGTGGGCGCCCTGAGCATCGCCTCCATATCGAGCCGGATTGCGGGAAAACGCGTCGACCGCTTGCTGCAGATCTTGTTCGAGCAGAAGGCCAACCTGGAGCGGCTGGTGCGCAACGCCGGCTTCTGATTTCCTCAGGCGGAAAAATGGCCGCGCAGATGCGCAAGGCCGACATCGAGCGCGGCCGCCAGGCTTTCGGGCGAACGGCCCGCCGTGTGCGGCGTCAGCAGCACGTTGGGCAGCTTGGCCAGCCGCGCGAATTCCTCCGGGGTCGCCTCCAGGACGTCGAGCGCGGCGGCGGCGATCATCCCGTTCTCCAGGCAATCGACCAGCGCTGACGTGTCGACCACGCTGCCACGCGCGACATTGACGAGATGGCCGCGCGATCCCAGCCGCCCGAGAACGCCGGCGTTGACAATGTGATGTGTTGCCGGTCCGCCGGGACAGCACAGCACCAGCGCATCGGCCCAGTCCGCCATCCCGGCCAGGTCTGCATAGTATGGGTAGGAGGTGTCGGGCTGCGGATTGCGTCCATGATAGGCGACATCCATGCCGAAAGCCTCGGCGCGCCTTGCGATCCCACGGCCGATCGCGCCGAGACCCACGATGCCAAGGCGTGTATCGGGCACCGAGGCGGGCGGCTCGCAGGTCCAGCCCCAGCCCTTCGCGTGGACGGCGCGATCCAGCGGAACGATGTTGCGCAGCGATGCCAGCAGCAGCGCCATGGCATGGTCGGCTACGGTCGCGGCGTTCACCCCGCGACCGGTGGCCAGCCGCACTTCCCGTTCGGCCAGCGCCTCGGCGTCTATAGCATCGGCGCCGCTGCCCAGAACCACGACCAGCTCAAGCGCCGGAAGGGATTGCAGTTCGCCCTTGCCGATTGGAACGACATTGCGCGCGACGATGGCGCGCACCTCTCTGCCGCGCCCGGCCAGCGCCCCGGCAAAGGCTTCACGCGACGGCGCATGGACCACGTCGAACGCATCGCGGAACCGGTCGAGTTCAGCCGGTTCCAGCGGTACGGCAACAAGAAGGACCGGGCGGTCCACGCCGCCGCTCAGTCCTTGTAGGACTGGTCGATGCGGTCGACCATGCGCAGCATGGCCGGCCACTCGGCTTCGCCGCCGATGCCGTCATGGCGCTCCCACTGCTGCGCGGCCTTCTCGCAGGTCTCGGGATCGGGTGTCAGGATCTCGGCGCCGCTAGCCTCGAGCATGAACTGCGTCTCGCAGGACGTGACCAGGTACTTCATCAGGATGAGACCTTCGCGAATGCTGGCGCCGCAGGTCAGCAGCCCATGGTTGCGCAGGATCATCGCTTTCATCTTGCCGAGGTCGCGGGCGATGCGCTCGCGCTCGTTCTCGTTGGAGGACATGCCCTCATAATCGTGGAAGGCGAGCCGGTTGTAGAAGCGCATCGCGCCCTGCGTCAGCGGCAGCAGCCCGCTCTTGCGCGCCGACATCGCCATGCCGGCCACGGTGTGCACGTGTACGGCGCAGTTGATCTCCGGACGCGCCTTGAACACCGCGGTGTGAATGTTGAAGCCGGACACGTTGAGGCTGCGCTCGTCGCCCTGATCGACGAAGTTGCCGTCGAGGTCGAGCTTGACCAGAGATGACGCAGTAACCTCCTCGAAAAGCAGATGATGGGGCTTGAGAAGGAAGTGGTCCGGCTCGCCGGGCACGCGCGCGGTGACGTGGTTGTAGATCAGGTTGGTCCATCCGAAGATGGCCACCAGACGGTGCGCGGCGGCCAGGTCGACGCGCGTCTGCCACTCTTCGTTGCTCATTCCCGCAGGCGCGGTGCGTTCAGCTGCCTGTGCCATTCCATCCTCCAAATGTCGTCGCGACTGTCCGCAACGGAACCTGTCATGCGGCCGCGGCCGCTTCCGACGCGCCTTCTGGCGCGAGCACCAGCCCGACCGTCTCGGAGCGCCGGGTCAGATTGACCTCTGCGTCCTGCTCGAGAACCACATCGTTCGGGGTGACGAGGTGGACCCGCGCGTCGCCGCCAAGATCGATGATGTAGATGTAGCGGTCGCCCTGGAACAGGCGCTGGCGGACCTTGCCGCTCCACAGCGCCGTTCCGGCGTCCTTCGCCACCACCAGGTCCTCCGGCCGGATCATCAGGAGCGCGTCGTCGCCAGTTGCCGGCAGGTTGCCCGCGCTCACCCGGGCAGGCCGCAGCATGGCCGGTCCCCCAATCTCGACCGTATCGCCCTGGCGCGAGAGGATGCGCGCGGGCACGAGATTGGCCGCGCCGAGGAAGCCGGCCACAAAGGGATCGGCAGGACGCTCGTAGACAGCCTTGGGATCGCCGCGCTGGGCGATCGCGGCCTTCGTCATGACGATGAGCTGGTCGGCGAGCGCCAGCGCCTCCGACTGGTCGTGCGTGATGTAGATCATGGTGATGCCCAGCCTGCGCTGAAGCTCCTTCAGCTCGACGCGGACCGATTCACGCAGCAGCGCGTCGAGGTTGGACAGCGGCTCATCCATCAGCAGCACGCCCGGCTCCGAGGCGAAGGCGCGGGCCAGCGCCACGCGCTGCTGCTCGCCGCCGCTGAGTTCGCCCGGCATGCGGTCGCCGTAGTTCGGCATGCCCACCATATCCAGCGCCCAGCGCACCTTGGCGCCGATCTGGGCGGAGGCCATGCCCTTGACCTTGAGCGGGAAGCCGATGTTGCCGGCAACCGTCAGGTGGGGCCACAGGCCGTAGGACTGGAACACCATGCCGATGTCGCGCTTATGCGGCGGGACGTTGACGGACTTGGCGGAATCGAAGACCGCCCGGCCGCCGAGCATGATCTTGCCTGTATCGGCCGTCTCGAGGCCAGCAACGCAGCGCAGAAGGGTCGTCTTGCCCGAACCGCTGGGCCCGAGGATGACGGTGATCTTGCCTTCGGGAAAGGTCGCCGAGACGTCGTTGAGCGCGGCCTTGCCCTTGAAGAACTTGCTGAGGTTGGTGACTGTGCATTCCATGAGGACAATCCTTAGCGCTTGGGCAGGGCGGGTTCCGCGCCCGGCGCGGCGACAGCGGTTGAGGAGCTGCGGCGCACCACAGCGAAACGGGCGATCTTCTGGATCACCGAGCCGGCGATCACGGCGATGAAGACGACCGAGGCGATGAGCGCCGTCTCCACGATGCCCACGGCGGCGAGCCGCGGATAGCTGCCCTCACGCCATATCTCGAAGGTGAGCACCGGCAGGGTGATGGTGCGCGACGACCACAGCAGGACCACCGCGGAGAGCTCGCGGAAGAACAGGATGAACATCAGCACCCACGCGCTCTGCAGCCCCGGCAGCATCAGCGGCATCAGGATCCGGCGGATTGCGTAGAAGCGCGTCGCGCCGCTCACCCATGCGCTCTCCTCGACGTCGCGCCCGATCTGGACGAGCACCGCCGAGATGGCCCGCACGCCTGTCGTCAGGAACTGTGTGATGCAGGCGATGATGATGATCGTCAGGCTGCCGTAGACGAGGTAGCTGAGCGGCAGCGACAGCCATGTCCACAGCAGCGCCGCGCCGATGACCACGCCGGGGACGCCGAGGGGGATCGAGATGAGATATTCGATAAACGTCGCCCAGCGCGGCTTCAGCCGGTAGACGATGTAGGCCAGCGTCACCGCGATCGCCACCGCGATGAACGCGCCGAGGATCGAGGTGATCAGGCTGTTCTTCACCGCGCGGTGGAAGAGTTCGTAGTCTAGCAGACGATAGTATTGCGTGAGACCCAGCGAACCGTATGCCCCCGAATAGGCGGTGAGCGAGACGACCCCAATCACCACCGTGGGAAGAGCTGCGACGAGGAACCAGTAGAGCACGATGAACGCCGCGCCTGCCCAGCGCCAGGCGCCGATCTTGATGCGTATGTCGCGCGCGGTCTTGCCCGAAACGAGCGTGAAGTCGCCCTTCTTGACCAGGCGGCGCTGGAGGAAGATGCCTCCGAGGATCAGCGGCATGAAGACTACCGTCATCGCGCCTGCCATGCCCCAGTTCACGGGCGGAACCGAGAGCAGGAAGAAGATGCGCGTGGACAGCACGAAGAAGCCTTCCGGCCAGCCAAGCACCGCGGGGATCGCGAAGATGCCCATGGCGAGCACCAGGATCAGCACCCCGACGAAGGCGATGGCCGGCAGGATGGTCGGCACGGTCAGACGCAGGAAGGTCGAGAAGGGTCCGAGCCCCGCGATGGAAGCAGCCTCCTCGATCGCCGGGTCGACGTTCCGGAACGCCGCCCACAGGTAGAGGAAGACGTAGCTGGAGAAATAGGCGCCCATCAGGAGCGAGATGCCCCAGAAATTGCGCAGGTTGAACTCCGGCTGGAACAGGCCCCCGGTCAGAAAGCGAATGACGCCAGTCGGCTTCGAGCCCATCAGGTCCCACGCCACCGACGATAGGAGCGGCGAAAGAAAGAGCGGCGATATGCAGAGGAAGCGTAGCGCGCCGCGCCAGGGAATGTCGACGCGTGCGATAAGCCACGCCTGAGGCGTGCCGATGAGGAAGGCGATGGCGGTCGATGCGACCGCCACGCCGACGGTGTTGTACACGGTTTCCCAGATCCAGCTCGTTGCGAAGAGCTGGCGGTAGGCCTCCAGAGTGAAGGTGGCGTCGCCCTGCTTGCCGGTCCAGAAGCTGGCCGCCACGATCATGGCGAGCGGCAGGCCGATCATGAAGAGCAGCGGCGCCGATACAAGCGTCGGCGCCGCGACCGCCCGGAGCAGTTTTCCGAAGGCCATATCCGGTTCTGTCCTACTGCAGGCCGAGGATTTCGGCGCCGCGCTTCAGAAGCTCGTCGCGATCCTTGTCGGCCTCGACCTGGTCGAACGGCATGATCTTGGCCTCGCTTGCCGGCGGCAGGCCGATACCGTCTGGCCACCATTCGGTGGAAGCGCCCTCACGCATCGGTGCCAGGAACGTCTTGGCGAACACCGCTTGCCCCTCTTCCGAAAGCACGAAATCGTAGAACAGTTTCGCCGCGTTCGGATTGACGGCGTTGTTGCCGATGGCGACCGCCTGCGGCACGGGGATCATGCCCTCCGCCGGCACGATCCATGCGACGGGAGCGCCGGCCTGAGCGATCGGCACGAAATTGTGGAACGGGATCTGGTGGATAATGGGGCATTCGCCGCTCGCCACCAGTTCGCGCGCCTGCGGGGCGCCGGTGTAGATGCGCACATTGGCGTCCTTGAGGCCCTGGTACTGGGCCCACGCCTGGTCCTTGCCGTAGTGCTGCGAGATGGCCGCGATATTGTTGAAGGTGTGGGACGCCACGCGGATGTCGCCGGTGCAGATCTTGCCGCGCCACTCTTCCTTCGCATTGGCGAAATCGGCCCAGTCCTTAGGCCAGCTCTCCTTGTCGGGGAAAGCGTTGGTATTGATGATCTGGCCGTTGGTGTAGCTGAACACCGCGGTCCAGTAATTGTCCTTGGAGCGCGCCCACTCCGGGAAATGCACGGCCTCGGGCGACTCGTACTGCACGATCATGCCATCGGCCGCGAAGCGCTCGAGCTCGGCCGGGTCGAGGCTGAGGATATCCGCGCTGTGGCCACCGGCGTTGTATTCCGAACGGAAGCGCTCGGCGACCAGTGGGCCGCCATTGCGGTAGAATTCGATATTGATCTTGGGGTACTTGGCCTTGAAGGCGTCAGCCATGGCGGCAACGTCGTCGGTCAGCCACAGCACGTAGATCACCAGCTTGCCTTCCGCCTCGGCCGCGGCGACGTCGGCGCCCTGCGCGAGAGCACCGGCCGGGAACATCGCGGAGGTTGCCAGCGCGAATGCCAGCGCCTGCCAGTGTCTGCGCGCTTTCCGCACAACGGAACAGTTCATGGTCATGTATCACTCCCTTTGTGTTCGTTGCGCACAATGACCCGCGGGTCATGATGTCGGAGCCCAAGTTTCTCCCCGGCTCTCGGGCGCGCAATCTACAAGCGCGGGCACCATCAGCATTTAGTCTAACGGTGTAAACCGCGACATCGGCGCGAATTCCGCTCAATGGAACCGTCCCAAATGGGAGTGCGCGGCTGCGGTGTGCCGATTGGGCCGGCTGGCCTGCGTCAACCAGCACTGCCGCAGGGGGCCGAGGCCACGAATGGCCGCTAGTTCAGCCTGGCATGTCGGGGGGCGACGCCCTCCGAAGACCGCTCCGGAATCCGCAGTTTTCAACCGGCGGCTCGTGGCGTCGATTTTTTGGTGGATGTAATTGGCATCGGCTCCCTATGCTTGGTCCCGCGATTCCGCGTCCGGCGGCGGGCGAGCAGTGCCGGCCGTACTTGCGAAGTAGAGGAAGACCCGATTGTCCCAGGTAACGAATCTGGCCAGGAAGCGCTTGTCGAAGGCGGCACAGCGCGCCGAAACCATCGAACACATTCTCGACGCGGCCGAACGCCTCTTCTCCCGGCACGGGTTCTACGGCGTCACGCTGAAGGACGTCGCCAGCGAGATCGGCGTACACCACACGCTCATCAACTACTATTTCGATGACAAGAAGCAGCTCTTCGACGAGGTGTTCGCGCGGCGCGCCGTGGTGACCAACGAGCGGCGCATGAAGGCGCTTGCGGATTGCGAGGCGGCGAGCGGCGGCAAGCCGACGGTGGAGGCGGCCTTGCGGGCGTTCCTCGACACCGACCTCGACCTCTACATCCAGGGCGGCGAAGGGTGGAAGAACTACGCCGCGATGGGCGCGCAGGTCGCGAATACGCCCGAGTGGGGCGCCGAGATGATGGACAAGCACTTCGACCCGGTGGTGCTGCGGCTGATCGACCTGCTGAAGAAGGCGCTGCCCGACGCCGCCGAGGAAGACATCTTCTGGGGCTACCACTTCGTGACCGGCGCGCTGATGCTGACGCTCGCGCGGACCGGCCGCATCGACAAGCTTTCCGGCGGCATCTGCAAGTCCGACGACTTCATGGCGGTGAAGGAGCGCATGGCGACCTTCATGGCTGCCGGCATCCTGGCGATCTGCTCCCGCAAATAACGAAGCGCAGGAATTGATTTCCGGCTTGCGGCGGCAGCAAGAATGCGCAACATACATTCACTCACTGGAGAGTGATTGAGGAGGGGGAGCAATCGGGAAGGTGCGGAAGCCCGGCAGACCAGGCCCGGCAGCACCAAAGCATCAGCACGAAGAAACAGCACCGCCGTCATAGGAGCGTTTCGCAAAGCGAAACGGACGGCCGGAAGCTCACAAGGAGGAGAACCATGAAGAACGCATTCCACAGCTCGGCGCTCGCGCTGGCCATGATGGGCGCCTTTGCCGTTCAGGCACACGCGCAGGACACGCTCAAGATCGCCTATATCGACCCGCTCTCGGGCGGCGGCGCAAGCATCGGCCAGATCGGCATGAACCAGCTCAACTTCATCGCCGACGAGGTGAACGCCAAGGGCGGTGTCGCCGGCAAGAAGGTGCAGATCGTCGGCTACGACAACCAGACCAACCCGCAGATCAGCCTCGTGCAGGTGCAGAAGGCGATCGACGAGGGCGCGCAGGTCATCGTGCAGGGCAACGGCTCGTCCGTCGCGGTCGCGGTGTCCGACTTCATCACCAAGTACAACGACCGCAATCCCGGCGCCAACATCGTGCACCTGAACTACGCCGCGATCGATCCTGTGCTGACCAACGAGAAGTGCAGCTACTGGCACTTCACCTGGGACGCCAGCGCCGACATCAAGATGGAAGCGCTGACCAACTTCATCAAGGACAAGCAGGACGTCAAGAAGGTCTACCTGATCTCGCAGGACTATTCCTTCGGCCACGCCGTGGCCGGCGCCGCCAAGCGCATGCTGCAGGAGAAGCGCTCCGACGTGGAGATCGTCGGCGACGAGTTCCACCCGCTGGTCAAGATCACCGACTTCGCGCCCTACGTCGCCAAGATCCAGGCTTCCGGGGCCGATACCGTGATCACCGGCAACTGGGGCCAGGACCTCGCGCTGCTGATCAAGGCTGCCGGCCAGGCCGGGCTCGACGTCGACTGGTACACCTTCTACGCCGGCGGCGCCGGCGCTCCCACCGCCATCAAGCAGGCAGGCCTGGAGAACCGCGTCTTCCAGATCAACGAGGGCATCAACAACCAGGGCTATGGCCCGGCCGAAGAGCGTGCCGACGCGCTGATGAAGCGCTTCTCCGACGCGCCGGTCTACTATCCCCGCATGTTCAACATGATGGACATGGTCTTCAAGGCGATGGCGGAGGCCAACTCGGTCGACCCGGGCGATTTCGTGCCGGTGCTCGAAAACATGAAGCACGACAGCTTCGCCGCCGGCGACGAGGGCTTCATGCGCGCCGACGACCACCAGTTCTTCCAGCCGCTCTACATCTCGACGCTCGGCGCGCTCGAGGAAGGCCAGAAGTTCGACGAGGAGCACACCGGCTGGGGCTGGAAGATGGCGGCGTCCGTGCCGACCGAATCCACCCTGCTGCCCACCACCTGCCAGATGAAGCGCCCCTGAGGGCCTCGTGAACGGGGCGGCGCCATGCGCGCCGCCCTTTTCCTTGCAACCTTTTGACGCCGTCGCGCGCGGCGGCGGGAAGGCGGGACCGTGCTTGAGATCATCTTCATCTCGACGCTTAACGGCATCCTCTACGGGATGCTGCTTTTCCTGATGGCCAGCGGCCTGACGGTCATCTTCTCGATGATGGGCGTGCTCAACCTTGCTCATGCCAGCTTCTACATGCTGGGCGCCTTCTTCGGCTTCGAGCTGACCCGCCGGCTGGGTTTCTGGCCGGCGCTGGTGCTCGCGCCCGTTCTGGTCGGGCTGGTCGGCATGGCCGTCGAGCGATACGGCCTGCGCCGCGTCCACAGCCACGGCCACGTGGCCGAGCTTCTGTTCACCTTCGGCCTCACCTTCGTCATCAAGGAGGTGGTGGAGATGGTGTGGGGCAAGCTGCCGGCCGACTACCGCATCCCGACATCGCTCGACTTCCCCGCCTTCACGCTTTTCTCGACCAACTATCCGGCCTTCCGGCTGTTCGTGCTGCTGATCTCGATCGCCATCTTCGTGGCGCTGCTGCTGGTCATCAAGAAGACCCGCGTCGGGCTGGTGGTGCAGGCAGCGCTCACCCATCCCGGCATGGTCGGCATGCTCGGCCACAATGTCGACCGGGTGTTCATGCTGGTCTTCGGCGTCGGCGTCGGGCTTGCGGCTGTTGCCGGCGTGATCGCCGGCCCCATCCTCATTACCCAGTCCAACATGGCGGGCCTGCTCGGGCCGATCCTGTTCGTGGTCGTGGTGGTCGGCGGGCTCGGCTCGCTCGGCGGGGCGCTCGCCGCCTCGCTGCTGATCGGCCTGGTGCAGACCTTCGCGGTCGCCTTCAACGTGTCGCTCGCCGATCTGTTCGGCAGCTCCGCCGTCGGGGCGGTCCTGTCGGTGTGGCTGAGCGACATCTGGCGCGTGACGGTGGCGCAGGTGGCGCCGATCCTGCCCTACCTGCTGCTGGTGCTCATCCTCATCTTCCGGCCGCGCGGCCTCATGGGAACGCGAGACACATGACGCAAGCCCGCACGATCGACCTCCCCGGCCGCGCCGTCGCGCGCCCTGCCGGCTGGAAGCGCTACGCCGTCTGGATCGCGCTCGCCGCCATCCTGCTACTGCTGCCCTACGTCTTCGGCTCGCGGCTGGCGCTGTCCACCATGAGCCTGATGGGCACGATGATCATCTTCGCGCTCTCCTACAACATGCTGCTCGGGCAGACCGGGCTGCTGTCCTTCGGCCACGCCGTGTTCTTCGGCCTCGGCGGCTTCTGCGCCGTCCACATTCTCAACATGGCGGGCGCCGGCGGCTGGCCGATACCGCTGCCGCTGTTCCCGCTGGTCGGCGGGCTGGGCGGCCTGTTCTTCGGCGTGCTGTTCGGCGCGGTGGCCACCAGACGCGCCGGCACGGCCTTCGCCATGATCACGCTGGGCATCGGCGAGCTGGTCGTCTCCAGCGCGCTCATCCTGCGCCGCTTCTTCGGCGGCGAGGAAGGCATCACCACCGACCGCACCGACGTGATGGGCTTCCTCGGCTACGGCTTCGGCCCGCAGATACAGGTCTACTACCTGATCGCGGCCTGGTGCTTCCTGTCGATCGCCGCCATGTACGGCATCACGCGCACGCCCTTCGGCCGCATCGCCAACGCGGTGCGCGACAACCCGCAGCGCACCGCCTTCATCGGCTACGACACCAGCCGCGTGCGCTTCATCTCCTTCAGCCTGTCGGGCCTGTTCGCAGGCGTCGCCGGTGGTCTCTCGGTGATCAATTTCGAGATCGTCAACGCCGCGCAGATGGGCGCGGTGGAATCCGGCACGGTCGTGCTGATGACCTATATCGGCGGCGTCGGCAATTTCGCCGGTCCCATCATCGGCGCCATCCTCATCACCTGGCTGCAGCTCATCCTCAGCGACGCCACCCAGATCTGGCCGCTCTATGTCGGCCTTCTGTTCATCGGCATGGTCATGTTCGCGCCCGGCGGCATCGCCGGCCTGCTGGCCATGCAGGCGCCGGTGCTGGCCGCGCGCCAGCTGCACCGCGTGCTGCCGTGGTACCTGCTGGCTGCGGTGCCTGGCATCGTCGCCGTCATCGGCCTCAGCATACTGATCGAGACCACGCACCAGTTCAGCATCCGCGCCGCCTACGGCCCGGACCTCACGCTGTACTACATCCCGTTCAGCGTCACCTCGCCGCTTCCCTGGATCACGGGGCTGGTTCTGGCGGCCGCCGGAACCTGGCTGTTCCTGCGCGCAGCGCGGCTCGCCCGCGACGCTTATGACGAGGCCGTAGCCGCCGGGAGGGAAGGATGAGCACGCACACTGCGGTCCCCGCCATCGAACTCGCCGGCCTGCGCAAGAGCTTCGGGCCCACGGACATCATCCGCGGCGTCGATCTTGCCGTGCGCGAAGGCGAGCGGCACGCCATCATCGGCCCCAACGGCGCCGGCAAGTCCACGCTGTTCCACCTGATCAGCGGCCATCTGCGTCCGAGCGCCGGCGCCATCCGCCTGCGCGGCGAAGACATCGCCGGCATGGCGCCGCAGCTCATCAACCGTCGCGGCCTTTCGCGCAGCTTCCAGGTCACCAACATCTTCCCGCGCCTCAGCGTGTGGGAGAACGTGCGCTGCGCCACGCTCTGGTCGCTGGGACACCGCTACTCCTTCTGGCGCGGGGTCGACGGCCTCGAGGACGTGACCCGGCGCACCGAGGAGATACTGGGCGAGATCGACCTGCTCGACCGCTGGCGCACACCGGCCGGCGTGCTCACCTATGGCGAGCAGCGCGCGCTGGAGATCGGCCTCACCATCGCCGGCAACGCCGAGGTCATCCTTCTGGACGAGCCCACCGCCGGCATGAGCCATGCCGAGGTCGAGCGCGTGGTGGCGCTCATCCGCAAGGTCAGCGAGAAGCGCACGCTGCTGATGATCGAGCACGACATGCATGTCGTCTTCGACCTCGCCGACCGCATCTCGGTGCTGGTCTATGGCGAGGTCATCGCTTCCGACACGCCGGAGCGCATCAAGGCCAATGCGGCCGTGCAGCAGGCCTATCTGGGTACGGAGGCTGCCTGATGCTCAGCGTACGCGACCTTCATGCCTATTACGGCAAAAGCCACATCCTGCAGGGCGTCGACCTCGACGTCGGCGAGAACGAGATCGTCAGCATCCTCGGCCGCAACGGCGTCGGCAGGTCGACCACGCTGAAGGCGATCATGGGCGATCCCGAGCCGCGCGGCGACATCACCTTCCGCGGCGCCCGCATAACCGGGCGCAAGCCGCACGAGATCGCGCATGTCGGCATCGGCTTCGTGCCGGAGGAGCGCGCCATCTTCCCCAGCCTCACAGTCGAGCAGAACCTGGTGCTCGGCATCAAGTCCGGCCGCGGCGGCGGACGGTGGAGCATCGACGAGACGTGGCGGCTCTTCCCGCAGCTCAAGGAGCGTGCCAACGCGCCGGGCGGCGCGCTGTCGGGCGGCGAGCAGCAGATGCTCACGATCTGCCGCACGCTGATGGGCGATCCCGACCTGATCATGATCGACGAGCCGACCGAGGGGCTTGCGCCGCAGATGGTGGAGCGCATCGGCGAGCTGCTGCAGGAGATCGCCCGGCGCGGCATCTCCATCCTGCTGGTGGAGCAGCGGCTGGTGATCGCCATGCGCATCTCGCACCGCGTGTACGTGATGGGCCACGGGCGCATGGTCTTCGAGGGCAAGCCGGACGAGCTGACCGCAAACGCCGACATCCGGCGCGAATGGCTGGAGGTCTAGGCCGCCCGCTCCGTCTGTCCCAGGGCCTACCCCCGCCGGAGAGACCGCGCGTCCGCGAAGCCTATTGCAACGCACCGATTTGTAGGCAACGCTCGGCACCGCTCGCGGGCCGGCGCGGCGCCGCCCTGCGCCATCGCGACGTCGCGCCGCGGGTGGTCGAAGTGGGCCGGGCGGGCGCGGAAACGGGGAGGAAGTCGATGGGTGGACGGCTCGCAGGCAAGGTGGCTCTGGTCTCGGGCGGCGCCGGCGGCTGCGGCCTGGCCGCGTCGATGCTGTTTGCCGCGGAAGGCGCCAGCGTTGGCATCGTGGACCTGCCGCGCAGCAAGGGCGAGCAGACGGCGGCCGAAATCCGGGCGCGTGGCGGCAAGGCCGTGTTCGCCGCGGCCGACGTCTCGGACGCCGGACAGGTCAAGGCCGCGGTCGATACGGTCGCGGGAGAACTCGGCGCGGTGACGGTGCTGATGAATCACGCGGGCATTCTCGCCGTCGGACCCTTCCTCGAAACGACCGAGGAGGAATGGGACCGCGTCATGGCGGTCAATGTGCGCTCGATGTTCCTGGTCACGCGGGCCGTGCTGCCCGGCATGCTGGCGGCCGGCGGCGGCAGCATCGTGTCGACATCGTCCATCTCGGGCGTCATCGCCACGCCGATGGAAGTGCTCTACTGCACCAGCAAGGGCGCCTGCCACATGTTCGCCCGCGCCATCGCGGTCGAGTTCCGCGACCGCAACATCCGCTCCAACGCCATCTGTCCCGGCTTCATCGCGACTGACCACGGAAAACGCGAGATCGAGGGGCTGTCGCGGCTGGGAGTCGATGTCTCGCCGCAGGCCATCGCGCAGCAGCAGGGCCGGCTCTGCACGCCGGAGGAGGTCGCGGCCGCGGCGCTCTTCCTGGCCAGCGACGAGTCGAGTTTCGTCAACGGAGCGCATCTGTTTGCCGACAACGCCTTCACGGCGATGTAGCAGCGCAGCGGCGCGGGATGGAGAATGGCATGGACGCAGCACGCAATCCCGACAAGGGCGGCCTCTGGCGAAACTGGGTCGGAAACCAGGCCTTCGTCGCGCGCGGCTTTGCCCAACCGCGGTCGGAGGACGAGCTTTCGAGCGCCGTCCGCGCTGCCACCAGCCAGGGCCTCAACGTGCGCTGCGCGGGGTCCGGCCATTCCTTCACGCCCGTGGTCGAGACGAGCGGTCTCCTGCTCAGCCTGCGGGAACACAGCGGCATCGTTTCGGTAGACGAGACGAGGAAGCGGGTGACGGTCAAGGCCGGCACCACCATCAACGCCCTCGGCAAGCAGCTGAAGGCGCTGGGCCTGTCCATGGTCAACCAGGGAGACATCGACAGCCAGGCGGTGGCCGGCGCCTTCACGACCGGAACCCACGGCACCGGCGCCCGGCTCGGCAATCTCGCATCGTCGATCGTCGGCATGCGGCTCGTGCAGCCGGACGGCAGCGTCGTCGTGGCCGACGAGACGGACCCCGACCTGCTGCTCGCCTCGCGCGTCCACGTCGGCACGCTCGGCGTCATCTCCGAGATGACGCTGCAGGTGATGGACAGCTACAATCTGCACGAGAAGCTGTGGCGTGCCGACTTCGACGAATGCATGGAACAGCACGACGAGCTCGCCGCCAGGCATCGCCATTTCGGCTTCTTCTGGTGCCCGGTGCCGGAGAGCCGCGACCTCTACTGTCTGCCGGACACGGCCTCGACCTCACGCAGCGGGCGGACGCACGATGTCTGCGAGATGAAGATCATGGACATCACCGAGGAAGCGCCGATGGAGCGCGGCTTCGAGAAGATCGCCTACAGCTCGGAAATCTACCCGATCGAGTACGTACCCAACTTCCACGAGCTGGAATATGCGGTGCCGGTCGCGCACGGCAAGGACGCGGTGAAGGCCGTGCGCCGGCTGATGCTCGACAAGCACCCGACCTGCATCTTCCCCATCGAATACCGCTTCACCGCCGGCGACCCAGCCTGGATGAGCCCCTTCCACGAGCAGGACAGCATCACGCTTTCGGTGTCGGGCCAGCCGGGCACGGACTACTGGCAATATCTGAAGGACGTGGACGACATCCTGCGCGGCTATGGCTCGCGTCCGCATTGGGGCAAGCTGCATTTCCTCACCGCCGACGACGTGAGCGCGCTCTACCCGAAGGCCGAGGCGTTCCGCGCGCTGCGCCGCAGGCTCGATCCCGAAGGCCGCTTCCTCAACGACCACCTGACGCAGCTGTTCGCATAGGCGACGGCGTTGATCTGTGTGGTATCGGCGCGCGGCAGCTTGCCTGCAAATGCGACTCGGCGGAGACTGCGCCCGCCCGGTCATCGCGAAGACGCCTGCAATCTGGCAGTCGCAAGGGTTCAACCGGAAAGCTGGAGGGTAACATGGGGGCCGATCCCGCGGATCTGATCGCGGTGCGGCAGCTTGCCGAGCGCTATGCTGCGGCGGTCGACCGCAATGACGGGCCTATGTTTGCCGCGCAGTTCACCGAGGACGGCGTGCTGGCCGCGATGCGGGGCGAGTTCGCGGGGCGCGAGAAGCTGGCCTCGGTGCCGGCGATGCTGAAGGAAATATATCGGTCGACCTTCCATGGCGTGCTCACGCAGGTGGTCGATTTCGACGGCGACACGGCCGCGGGCGAGACCTACTGCATCGCACGTCACTATTACGACGACCCCGTGGGGCGCGCGGCCTGCTACGAAATGACCATCCGCTACCAGGACCGGTTTCGCAGGGTCGGAGGGCAATGGCTGATTGCGCGGCGCGAACTGGCCGTCGACGCCACCCACCGCTACCCGGTCGATACGCCGCAGGCGCAACAGAGGACCGTCCATGGCCGGTGAACCGGCGGCCGGCAAACGGGGAATGAGCTTGCAATGATCGACCTTTACGCCTCCACGACGCCCAACGTGCTCAAGATCGTGCTGATGCTCGAGGAGACGGAGCTTCCATATGCTCTGAAGCCCGTAAACGTCTGGAAGGGAGAGCAGTTCACCGAAGAGTTCATCCGGCTCAACCCCAACAGCAAGGTCCCCGTGATCGTCGATCACGATGTCCCCGGCGGCTATGCGGTGTTCGAGTCGGCGGCGATCCTCTTCTACCTTGCCGAGAAGACCGGCCGTTTCCTGCCCGCTTCCGGAAGGCAGCGCCACGACGTCATGCAGTGGCTGGTTTTCCAGGCTGCCAATCTCGGCCCCATGAACGGCCAGTTCAACCATTTCGAGCTCTATGCGGGCGGCAGCCAGGACTACGCGCTGGCGCGCTACACGACCGAGCTCAAGCGGCAATACGCGGTGATGGAACGGCGGCTGGCCGAGGCGCCCTATTTCGGCGGCGACGAATTTTCCATTGCCGACATGGCCATCTTTCCGTGGCTCATGGTCCAGTCCAACCGGCAGCGGGAAAAATACCCGTTCTTCGACAAGGATTCGCCCGACGCGCCCAATATCGCGGCATGGTTCCGGCGCTGCGAGCAGCGGCCCGGCATGCAGCGCGGGCTGGTCGCTCATTCGGCCTTGAAGTCGGGGCTGCCGACCGCGACGCCCGACGATCTCGACCGCATCTTCGGGCGCGGCCGCTACGCCTATCAGGCGCAGGGCGGCCGGTAGAAGGGGCCGCCCCGGCGGGGCGTTTCACGCGTCAGGGCTATTTCAGCGAGGAGATGAAGGAACGCAGCGCCTCGAACAGAAACGCCTCGGTCGCTTCGTCCTGCAGGTAACCGTCCTTCACCTTGGTGTTGGCGTGCGTCACCGCCACCTCCTGCCAGACGAAGGTCTTGGCCAGCACGCCGCCCAGCACGTTCTTCAGGTGGGCCTGCGCGCGCACGCCGCCCAGCGCGCCGCCGGAAACGGATGCGATGAAAACCGGCTTGTCCTTCAGCACCGAGGCGTAGCCGGGTCGCGAGGCCCAGTCGATCGCGTTCTTCAGCACCCCCGGCACCGAGTAGTTGTATTCCGGCGTCACGATGATCATGCCGTCGGCATCGGCGATCGCCGCCTTCAGCGACGTCACCGTCTGCGGCAGCGGATCGAGATCGGCGTTGTAGTGCGGCAGCGAGCCGATGTCGAAGCGGAAGAACTCGGCCTCGTCCGCGAGCTTGAGGCAGATCGTCTCCACCACCGCCTTTGACGAGGCGGCGGCGCGCAGGCTTCCTGCAAGGCAAAGGATAGATGGCATTGTCAAAGTCTCGCTAGCCAGGTCGCGATCCCGGGGAAGATCGCAAGGATGACGAGGCAGGCCACCATCGCCAGGACGAAGGGAAACGTGCCGCGGAAAATGTCGCCCACCTTGAGCGTGCGGTCGTCGATAGATGATTTGATCGTGTAGACCGACAGCCCGAAGGGCGGCGTCAGCAGACCGATCTCGACCGCCACCACGGTCATCACGCCGAACCAGATCATGTCGAAGCCGGCGGCCTGCGCCACCGGCAACGCGATCGGCAGCAGGATGAGCATGATCGAGATGGAATCGATGAAGCACCCCATGACGATCACCAGCGCGATGAACAGCAGCATGAATCCCCAGGGCCCGAGCGTGCCGCCGATCAGGAATTCGGCCAGGGCCGCCGGCAGTCCCGACATCGCCAGCATGCGGCTGAAGAAGGTGGCCGCGAGGATGAGGAACAGCACCGATACGGTGATCTGGCCGCATTCCACCAGCAGCCGCCAGAAGCTCGCAGGCGTGAGCGAGCGCCGCAGCAGCGCGATCAGCAGCGCGCCGAGCGCGCCCATGGCGCCGGCTTCGGTCGGGTTGAGGAACCCGCCATAGAGCCCGCCCAGCACGACAACCACCAGCGAGACGATCGGAACGCCCTTGCGCGCGAAGTCCAGCACGCCCGTATCCGCGACGTCCTCGACCCGGGATTCGCGGTCGAACACGGATGCCGGTCGAAGCCATGCCATCAGCATGATGGTGAGCGCGAAAAGCCCGGACAGCAGGATGCCCGGCCCCACGCCCGACAGGAACATGCGGCCCACCGACTCTTCCGCCAGCACGGCATAGACCACCATCAGCAGCGAGGGCGGGATGAGCATGCCCAGCACGGAGCTGCCGGCCACGACGCCGGTCGAGAATTTGCGCGTATAGCCATGGCGCACCATCTCCGGCACCGCGATGCGCGAGAAGACCGACGCCGAGGCGACCGAGATGCCGGTGATCGACGCGAAGACCGCGTTGGCAAACACGGTGGCCATGCCTAGGCCTGCCCGAACGCGGCGCAGCAATCGCTCGAACAGGTCGAACGTATCCTTGCCGACACCGGAAATGGTGACCAGCAACCCCATCAGCACGAAGAGCGGGACGATCGCGAACAGGTATTCCTCGAGGCTGTCATTGGCGACCGAGCCGAGCATCCGCAGCGCCACCGTCTCGTTGCGGATGAAGGCGACCGCGCCGAAGGACGACACCATCATGGCGACGCCGATCGGCATGCCCAGCAGGATCAGCACGAGAAGCGCCGCGATGGCGATGACGCCGATCTCGATGCCGGTCATCGGGCGGCGTCCCTGCCGCTTGCCCGCCGCAGGCGGGTAACGGCCATCAGCAGGAACTGCGCCGCGGCGATGGCAGCGCCGACAAAGATCAATGCACGAAAGGGCGAGGTCGGCATCGTCATCACGCCGGTCACGCCGATGAACTCGCGATGCGCCAGATCGCGTTGCAGGATGCCCCAGCTGGACCAGGCTATGCCGGCGCAGACGGCCGCCCCGGCCAGGTCCCACAGCGCGCGAATGGCGAGCGCCACCCGCGGCCTCCACGCCCCCACCGCTTCCAGGAAGAAGTCGGTGCTGGCGAGACGGTCGTTGCGGACCGCAGCTCCCAGCTGCAGGAACACAATCAGCACGACGGTCAGCGCGCCGAGTTCGGAGACCAGCGGCAGCGAAGCGCCCATCGTGTTGCGGGCGACCACGTCGGCGAAGATAATCCCCATCAGGAAGACGATCATGATGGAGCCGAGCGCCGCCAGGCCGTCAACGCCTCTGTTCCAGAAGCGCATGGGTCCTGGCGGTGGCGCGGGCGTTTGCGTCCCCGCGCCGTCGCTCCTGGTCTCGCCGCTCATCGGCCCGGCCTCGCGCTCGGCCGCCTACATGCCCTGGTCCCACTCGCGCGCGGGCTTCTCGCCCTTGGCGCGCAGGCCGTCCATGTAGGCCTTCATGAAGGCCTTGCCCGGCAGGCCGCGGGATTCCGCGTCCGCGGCCCACTCGCCGGCGATATCCGGCAGGCCGTCGATCCACTTCTGGCGGTCGCCCGCGGGCAGCTCGGTGATCGTCACCGGCGGGTTCTGGCCGGCGCCGAGCTCCACCATCTTGGCGAAGGCCGCCTCGTGCCGCTCCAGCAGGTCCTTGGCGTGGGCGTCGGTATAGAACTTGCCGGCCTGGATCATCGCCTGCTGCACTTCCTCGGGAAGCTCGTTCCAGCTGTCCTTGTTGATGGCGACCGCGCCCGAGAAGGCCGTGCCGATGCGCACGCGGGTGATGTAGGGCGCCACCTCGTAGAGCTTGGCCGGCAGGGCGCCGAGCGCGAGCGACAGGACGCCGTCCGACACGCCGGTCTGGATATCGGTGTAGAAGGTGGTCAGCGCGCCGTCGACCGCGTTGGCGCCGGTGCCGCGCAGCCACTGGGCGGGCACGCCCGGCGCCGACAGCTTGATGCCGTTCAGGTCGGCGATGCCGTTGATGGGGCGCTTGGTGTAGATGTCGTAGTCGTCGGTGCCGGTGAGGCCGAGAACCTTGAGGTTGTATTGCTCCCACTCGTTGCGGAACGCCTCGTTGTTTTCCATGAGGTCCCACATGACCTCGAGCTGCGCGGGCGGATTGGCCGTCGAGAATGGCGCATAGGTGGAAGCCTGGCTCAACGGCAGCTTGGCGCCTTCGAGGAAGGAGAACACCCAGCCCACGTCGGTCACGCCTTCCTGTACGGAAGTCAGCGTCGCATTGGCCTTGTAGAGCGAGCCGCCGAAGGCCTCGTTCCAGTTGATCTTGTAGTTGCCCTTCTCCGCCAGCAGGCGGTCGGTCTCGGCCATGAAGTGGCTCTTGATCATGCCGACCCAGGGGATCGCCAGCGGATGGCTGGAAGCCACCGTCAGGTTGATCGTTTCCTGCGCCATCGCGATGCCCGGGAACGAAAGCGCGCCCGCGAGCAGGATGCCCACCATCTTGTTCATGTCATTCCTCCCTGTTGTCTTGCTCCCCGCGCGGTTCTCCTCCACGCGGCGGTCGTCATTCGGTCTTGCGCCGTTTCACTTCCTCGCGGATCTGCTCGCCGTGTTCGTCCAGGGTCGGCGGCGGAAGCACGTCCAGATCGGGCTTGCCGTCGAAGCTGTAGGGCGGGCGGACGGTCTTGAACGCCCCCATCGTGGGGTGCTGCGCTTCCACTGCGATATTCAGGTGCACCGCCTGCGGATCGTCCAGCGCCTCGTTGGAATCGTAGGCCGGCGAATAGGGCACCTCGTTGTCCTGCAGCAGCGCGCACCACTCGTCGCGCGTGCGGGTGCGGAACACCGGCGTCAGCACGTCGATCAGTTCCTGCTGGTGGTTGATGCGCTTCAGCCGCTCGCCGAAGCGCGGGTCGGTCAGCAGTTCGGGCCTGCCTGTCGCGGTGGCCAGCCCTTCCCAGAATTTCTGCGGCGACGACAGGTGGATGGCGATCCATTTGTCGTCCGCGCAGGCGAAGGTGTAGGACTGCGACACCATCGGCCGGCTGAGCGGCCCCATCACCTCGCCCACCGAAAAATAGTGGGTGAAGCTGTCGAGGTTGAAGTGGCACATCGCCTCGAGCATGGAGATGTCGAGGCGGCGGCCCTTGCCGGTCTTCTCGCGCTCCAGCAGCGCGGCCGTGATGCCAAGCGCGGCGTAGTGGCCGGTCACCGCGTCGGCGATCGCGGGCCCTATCACGCGCGGGTTGGTGGGCGGCGTCAGGAGCCGCAGGTAGCCGCTGGCTGCCTGCGCGACCGTATCGTAGGCCGGCCGGTCCTTGGACGGGCCGGTCTGCCCGAAGCCGGATATGGCGCAATAGACCAGGCGCGGGTTGAGCTTCTGCAGCTCCTCCTGCCCCGCGCCCAGCTTCTCGGCCACGCCCGGGCGGAAATTCTGGATGAACACGTCGGCGGTGCGGATCAGTTCGTGGAAGACGGCGCGGTCGTCGGGTTTGCTGGTGTCCAGCGCGATCGACCGCTTGTTGCGGTTGTAGGTCTGGTAGTGCGGCGAATAGAGCCCGCCCTTGAAGGCGCGGAACGGGTCGCCCGTCTCCGGCTTCTCCACCTTCACCACGTCGGCGCCCAGGTCGGCCAGATGCATGCCGGCCGCGGGCCCCGTGATGTAGGTACCCATCTCGATGACCCGGACATCCTTCAGGATCTTCATGGCTGGTCAGGCTTTCCTGCTCGAAGCGTCGGCGGGGGCGCCGTCATAGGAGATTGCAAGGTCGGCATTGTGCGAGAGGATGAAGCCTATCGACCGCTGCGCCTCTTCATAGAGATGCGCCACAAGGCCCGCCGCGCGCGCCAGCAGCGGCACGCCCTTCATCGCCTCGACCGGCCAGCCCGCATCGAGCATGAGCGCGGGGATGGCGCCCGAGACGTTGATCGGCAGCGGCCGGTTCATCACCTCCGGTGCGACGCGGCCGAGCGCCCGCAGGCAGGCCACGGCGTCGCCGGAGACCCCCTGCTCGTCGGCAAACCGCAGCAGCACGTTGGCGCGCGGATCGCCGCCGCTGTGCTGGGGATGGCCCAGGCCGGGTACCTTGGCCTTCTTCGCCTTGAGGTCGGCCAGGCTGGCGCGCACCGCGCCGTCGAGGTCGCCGGTCGCGCGCGAGGCTTCGAGTATTTCCACGATGTAGCGCCCGGCGGTCTCCGAGCTGCCGGCCACGACCGTGCCCATGCCCAGCAGCCCGGCCGACATCGCGCCCTGCCAGGCTTCCGGCGCGGCCGCCAGCGTCATGCGCGCAGCCTGCACGCTCGGCACCAGCCCGTGCTCGGCGATCGCCACCAGGCAGGCGTTGGTCACAGCGATCTGCGTGTCGGTGGGCTTCTCGCCGGTGACGAGCAGCCAGAAATAGGCGGTGAAGTCGATCTTCCCGATAAGCTCCGAGCAGAGGTCATGGCCGCGGATGGTGATCGACTCGGCGTCCGAGGTCGCGATTGCCGTGAAGGCGCCATCCTGCTTGCCGATCCGCATCGAGCCTCCAATTTTTCGCACTGCGAATATTTTTTCTCTTGTCGGAAAGTATGGCCCGAATTACGATCGTGTCAAGCCGGAGCCGGGGTCGCTGGACTTGTGCGCCTGAGCCTGTGGACGGCATCAAGGGAGGAGAATGGCGCGATGCGTGACATCAACCAGTTCACGATCACCGAGGCGGTGAAGAAGAGCTTCCAGGCCGAGGAGGGTTCGCGCTTCAAGTTCCTGCTCGATGCGCTGATCGACCACCTTCACGACTACACACGCGAAACCAGCCTCACCCACGAGGAATGGATGCGCGTGCTGATGTTCCTCTACGACTGCGGCAAGATTTCCACGCCCGAGCGGCACGAATTCATCCTTCTCTCCGACGTTCTGGGATGGTCGGCGCTGGTCGACATGATCAACACCCGCGGCGGCGCCACCGAGGGCAGCAATCTCGGCCCGTTCTATCTCGACAACGCGCCGCGCAAGGCGCTTGGCGCCGACCTCGCCGGCGAGCGGCAGGGCGTGCTGGTGCTGGTGCACGGGCAGGTGCGCCACATTCTCGGCAAGCCGATCGCCGGCGCGATCGTCGACACCTGGCAGGCCGACGGCTCCGGCGCCTACCCGATCCAGGAGCAGGAACGCGGGCAGGACAAATACGACCTGCGCGGCATCTTCGAGACCGACGACCAGGGGCGCTACTACTACACGACCGTGCTGCCCAAGCCCTACACCGTGCCGGATGACGGGCCTGTCGGCGAGCTGCTGCGCGCCGGCGCCCGCCACAACTGGCGTGCCGCGCATCTGCATTTCATGCTGCGCGCCAGGGGCATGCGCACCAACGTCACCGAGGTGTTCTTCGAGAACACCGACTACATCGACAACGACGCCGTGTTCGGCGTGCGCCGGTCGCTGATCGGCAAGGTCGAGCCCTACAAGGCCGACAAGACCGGCGACCTCAAGCTCGAGCGCAAGCCCGACGCGATGCTGAAATTCGACTTCGTGATGGCTCCCGAAGGGTGATAGGCCGGCCGCCGGCTGGAGACTTCTCGCGATGCTGGAAGACAATCAGGACCGGGAACGCCCCGTCGAATTCGTCGAGGCGCTGGCCAAGGGTCTGCTGATACTGGAGAGCTTCGACGCCCAGCATGCGGAGATGACGCTGAGCGACGTCGCCCGGCGCGTGGGGCTTAGCCCCGCGGCGGCGCGGCGCAGCCTGCTGACGCTGCAGGCGATGGGTTATGTCGGCCAGACGGGCAAGCGCTTCCACCTGCGGCCGAAGGTGATGAGCCTGGGCTCGGCCTTCTATTTCTCCGCGCGCGTGGACGAGGTGCTGCAGCCGGAACTGCGCAACCTCGTGGGCATCTTCGGCGACGCCTCCTCGGTCGCCACGCTCGAAGGCAACGACGTCCTCTACATCGCGCACTATTCGGAGCAGCGTGCGCGGAGGGCCACGGCAGTGGTCGGCGCCCGCTATCCCGCGCACGCCACCTCGCTTGGCCGCGTGCTGCTGGCCGCCATGCCGGATGACGATTTCGAACGATATCTGCGCGAGGTGGAGCCGGTCCCCCTCACCCGCAAGACGGTGGTCGACAAGGACGAACTCAGGCGGCTCGTCCACGAGGTGCGGGACCAGAACTACTCCACCACCGTCGACCAGCTCGACTACGGCATCACCGCCATCGCCGTTCCCATCCGGGGCCAGTCGGGCCGCACCATCGCGGCGCTCAATTCGTCCGGCTATTCCGGGCTGCTGACCGCCGACGAGCTGGTCGACAAGCGGCTGCAGGAACTGCGCCTGTCGGCCGCCCGGCTCGCCACGACCATAGCCCGCTATCCCGTGCTGGAATCGATCATCGGAACACGCTGAGGCGGTCTGCGGGCCGAAGCCACGGCATTGACTCCGGGCGTCCGGCGCACCTAACATCAGGGCCGAAAAATATTTCGCCTAGCGAAAACTCTATCTGGGCGAAGGCACGCATTCTTTGGGAGGAGAAAGCATGTGCAGATTCTGTGCTGACGGGCGTCCCGGCATCTATCACGGTCCCGCCGGAGAGGCGTCCGGCGCCTCGCAGAGCGGCAAGCCCGCGGCCGGCGCCATGCCGGCATGGTCGGGCGAGGACGGCCGCAAGCTGCTCATCAAGGGCGGCCACGTGCTTTCGATGGACCCCAAGGTAGGTGACTTCGCGGGCGGCGACGTCCTCGTCTCCGGCAGGAAGATCGAGGCTGTCGGCAAGGACCTCAAAGCCGGCGACGCCGCGGTCATCGACGCCACCGGCATGATCGTCATCCCCGGCTTCGTCGACACCCACCATCACCAGTTCGAGACAGCGCTGCGCGGCTTCCTGGCCGACTGCATCCTCATCAATGACGGCCAGCCGCACAGCGTCTATAATTATTACGAGCACATGCTCCAGAAGTTCTCGATGGTGTACCGTCCCCAGGACGTCTACATCAACGAGGTCTTCGGCTCGCTCTCGCAGATAGACGCAGGCGTGACGACCGTCATGGACGTCTCGCAGATCCACCACTCCCCCGAGCATTCCGACGCTGCGGTGCAGGCGCTGCGCGACGCCGGCCGCCGCGCCGTCTTCGGCTATTTCGAGGGCTGGGGCGACCGCTCGAAATATCCTGAGGATGCGCGCCGCCTGAAGAAGGAGCACTTCTCCTCCGACGACCAGCTGCTGACCATGGTGATGGGCGGCGAGATCTACATTCCCGGCTACGAGAAGTCCTGGGAGATCGGCCGCGAGCTCGGCATCCCCATCGGGCTGCACGTGGTCGGCACGTTCGGCATGCGGCCGGTGTTCGACGAATTGGCGAAATCGGGCAAGTTCGGCCCCGACAACATCTTCATCCACATGACCGGCATGTCCGACGAAGCGTGGAAGGCCGCCGCCGACGCCGGCTCGCACGTCTCGCTCTCGGTGCCGATCGAGATGACGATGCGCCACGGCATGCCGCCGATCCAGAAGGCGCTCGACCTCGGCATACAGCCTTCGCTGTCGTCGGATGTGGAGTGCACCATGACCGCCGACCCGTTCACGCAGATGCGCTCTGCCATGACGCTGCAGCGCGCCTTCATCAACGAGGAGGCACTGGGCGGCAAGACCGAGTGCGCGGCGATGGTGACGACGCGCGACGTGCTGCGCTTCGCCACGCTGGAAGGTGCCAAGGGCCTCAAGCTCGACCGCAAATGCGGCAGCCTCACCCCCGGCAAGGAAGCCGACATCGTGCTGCTCGACGCCAATGCCATCAACGTCGCGCCGCTCAACCACGCCACCGGCGCGGTGGTCACGCTGATGGAGCGGTCCAACGTCGACACCGTCATGGTGGCCGGCAAGATCCGCAAGTGGAAGGGCGAACTGCTCGGCTTCGACGTGCCCAAGCTGCGGGCCGAGCTGGAAGCCAGCCGCGACCATCTGTTCGAGGCCTCCGGCATCGACCGCGACGTGTTCAGGAACTAGGAGCCGACATGGCCAGCAAACTTCCGCTCTTCCCCACCTCTCTCGTCGGCTCCTACGCCCAGCCCGAATGGCTGCTCGACCGCAAGAAGCTGGCGGGACGTTTCCCACCGCGCGTGCGTGCGCGCGAATTGTGGCGCGTCGCGCCGGAGTTTCTCGACGAGGCGCAGGACGACGCGACCATCATCGCCATTCGCGACCAGGAGCGCGCCGGCCTCGACATCCTGACCGACGGCGAGATGCGGCGCGAGAGCTACTCCAACCGCTTCGCCACCGCGCTGGAGGGCGTCGACATAGACAATCCCGGCACGGCCCTCGACCGCTCCGGCCATCCCAACCCGGTGCCGCGCGTGGTCGGCAAGATCAGGCGCATGCACGCGGTGGAAACGCGCGACGTGCAGTTCCTGCGCGCCAACACCGACCGCACGATCAAGATCACCGTGCCCGGTCCCTTCACCATGTCGCAGCAGGCGCAGAACGATTTCTACAAGAGCGAGGAGGAACTGGCGGTCGACTACGCTGCGGCCGTCAACGAGGAGATCAAGGACCTCTTCGCCGCCGGCGCCGACATCGTGCAGATCGACGAGCCCTACATGCAGGCGCGGCCGGAGAAGGCTCGCCAGTACGGCCTCAAGGCACTGGCCCGCGCGCTGGAAGGCGTGACCGGCGAGACCGTGCTGCACATCTGCTTCGGCTATGCCGCGATCATCCACGAGCGGCCGAACGGCTACAACTTCCTGCCGGAGCTTGCCGACACCGCCATCAAGGGCGTCTCGATCGAGACCGCGCAGTCCAATCTCGACTGCTCGGTGCTGGAGAAGCTCAAGGGCAAGACCATCGTGCTCGGCGTGCTCGACCTGTCCACGATGGAGATCGAGACGCCGGAGATCGTGGCCGGCCGCATCCGCCGCGCCCTGCCCTACGTCGCGCCCGAGAAGCTGGTGATCGCGCCGGACTGCGGCCTCAAATATCTGCCGCGCGAGGTCGCCTTCGGCAAGATGAAGGCGATGGCCGACGGCGCGGCGATCGTGCGCGCAGAACAGAAGGGCTGAGCCGGGCTAGTCCAGGCGGGCAAGTGCTGCCGCAATCTGCGCACCCAGGGCGGCGTTGTTCTTGACCAGCGCGATGTTGGCCACGAGGCTTCTGCCGCCGGACAGCTCGTTGATGCGGGCGAGCAGGAAGGGCGTCAGCTCCTTGCGGGCGATTCCCCTGCGCGCCGCCTCGGACACCGCGTCGGCAATCGCCCCGTCGATGAAGGAAGGGTCCAGCGCATCCGCCTCGGGGATGGGGTTGGCGACGACGATGCCGGTCCCGGTTCCCAGCGCCTTGTGCAGCCTGATCGCACTCGCCATCTCCTGCGGCGTGTCGAAGCGGTGGTCGGCCTTCAGCCCGCTTGAGCGCGTATAGAAGGCCGGAAAATCGTCGCTCCGATAGGCATAGACGGGAACACGCTGGGTTTCGAGGAACTCGAGCGTCTTTGGGATGTCGAGGATCGACTTCACGCCGGCGCAGACCACGGCCGTCTCGGTGCGCCCCAGTTCCGACAGGTCGGCCGATATGTCGAAGGTCTCCTCCGCCCCGCGATGCACGCCACCCACGCCGCCGGTGGCGAAGACCTCGATGCCCGCCAGCGACGCGACCCGCATGGTGGCCGACACGGTGGTGCCGGCCGTGCCTTCCCGCACCAGCGCGGCTGCGAGATCGCGGCCCGATGCCTTCACCACGCCGCGCGCGTCGCCCAGCCGCTCCAGCTCGGCCGGCGCCAGCCCCACGCGGATACGGCCGTCGAGCACGGCGATCGTCGCGGGGATCGCGCCGTTTTCACGCACCACCGCCTCCACCGCCAGCGCCGTCTCCACATTCTGCGGAAACGGCATGCCGTGGGTGATGATGGTGCTTTCCAGCGCGACCACGGCTCCACCGCCGGCAAGCGTGTCGGCCACTTCCGGAGCGATGACGAGCAGTTCGCGAAGCGGGTTGTTCATTCCGGTACGATCCTGTGCTGGTTCGCCGCCAGAAGGCGCGGCGAGAGTTCGGGGTGGACGCTGGCTTCGCTCTCCGTCGTCAGCGTTGCAAGCAGCGCTCCGGTGCGCGAGGCCTGCCGCACCGTGTCGCCGGCCAGCATGCGATAGAGCGTGCCGGCGATCATGGCGTCGCCGGCGCCTGTGATGTCAAGCGGCCGCGCTGGCACCGCCGGCATCTGCACCAGTCCGTCCGCCGAGGCAACCGCGTAGCCTTCAGGCCCGCGCGTGACGATCACGCCGCGCGCCCCCGCCTCCCGCAGCGCCGCCGCCGCATCGGCGGGCGAAAGCCGCCCTGCGGGTTCGGCAATGCCGAGTACGGCGTGCGCCTCGTCCTGGTTGGTGAACAGCAGGTCGATCCCGCCGAGGTCGCGTGGCAGCTTCCGCGCCTTGGGCGAAGATACCGTGTCCACCGCCAGCCGAAAGCCCGCTCCCGCCTTCCGGCGCGCGATGATCGCAGCGATCGTCTCTGCCGGCAGATTGCAGTCCATGAAGACCCAGTCGGCGGCGTCGAGCGCTGGCCATGCCCCTTCCAGCCGGGCTGGCGTCAGCAGGTCGAATATCGCCATGTCGGCCAGTCCGAGTGCCAGGTCGCCGCGCGGGTCGAGTATGGCCACATATTCGGCGGTCGGCCGTTCGGCCGCCATGGTCGAAAGCGCGGTGTCGGCGCCCAGCTCGCTGAGGTGGCGCAACAGCGCGTGCCCCGCCTCGTCGTCGCCCACCACCGAGACGAAGCCGAGATCGACGCCGAGACGCGCCAGGTTCTCAGCGACGTTGCGCGCCACGCCGCCGAAGCTGCGATGGCCGTCGACGGGATTGGAGGTCTCGGGGATCAGCTCCGCCCGCGCGTGATACTTGCGGTCGAGCACCGCGCCGCCGACGCAGATCATGCGCCCTGCCCGCCCGCCTGTGCCACGCTCGTCCATCGCATCTCCCCGCGTCCGACGCGCCGGTATGGTCGCCGGCGGCTGGCCGCGTCAACCGCCGCCGCGTGCCGGCGGCGCTACCCTTCCTGGGCCCAGCGCGGCTTGCGCTTCTCGTTGAAGGCGGCAAGGCCCTCGCGCGCATCATCGGTGCCGGCGGCAAGCATGATCTGGCTCTCGGCAAAGGCGATGGCCTCGTGGAAGTTCATCGCCTGCATGGCGGCGATCGCATGTTTGCCGCGGCGGATAGCGGCCGGCGAGTTGCGCCTCAGCGTGCCCAGCAGCCAGTCCACCTTGGCGTCGAGCTCGGCCGCGGGCACCACCCAGTTGACCAGCCCGATCTCGCGGGCCCGCGCCGCATCCACCAGTTCGCCGGTGAAGATCATCTCGGCCGCGTGGCGCGGCAGCACCATGCTGCGGAAATAGACCTGCACCTGCATCGGGAAGACGCCCAGCCGCGCCTCGGGCAGGCCGAAGCGGGCATGGTCGGCCGCCACCGCCAGGTCGCACAGCGCCATCAGGCCCATGCCACCCGCCACGCACGCGCCGTTGACCCGCGCCACCAGCGGTATGCCGACATCGCGCACGGTTCGCGCCAGCCGGCCGAAGTCGGTGGTCGGCTCGTCGCCCACGCCGAAGATCGCAGTGCCCTCCTGCAGGTCGCCGCCGGCGCAGAAGGCCTGGTCGCCGGCGCCGGTCAGCACGATGGCGCGCACCGTCGCGTCGCCCGCCGCCTGCTCGATGCCGGCGTGGATGCCGTCGATCACCGCGCGGTTGATCGCGTTGCGCTTGTCGGGGCGGTTGATGGTGATCCATTGCGCGCCGCCGCGGCGCTCGAGGACGATCGCATCGGTCTCGCTCATCGGTCTCCCTTCCGCCTCATGGCTCCACCCGCCCCTCCCGCACCCATCGCAGCGGCACGCGCACCGGCATCTCCAGCGCCATCTGCCCATACGCCTTGCCCAGCGGGTCGATGCGCAGCGATGCCGTGCCTCCACCGCCCAGCGCGTTCTGCATCAGGAAGTTGAGCGCGTTGAGCCCCGGCGCCTCGAACCTTTCGACCGGTCCTTCCACCAGCCCGCGAAAATGCTCCAGCATGCGGTGCGCGGTCACCTCGCGGCGCAGCACCGGCAGGAACTCCGGCCGGCGCGCGATGATTGCGACATTGGAACTGTCGCCCTTGTCGCCGGAGCGGGCATAGGCGAGCCTGAGCAGCGAAACCTCGATCGCAGGCTCATCGTCGGGCGGGGCTGTCTCCCCTTCAGGCCGAGGTTCGGCCCCTGCCGAAAACGCGCTGCCGGGCGGGATCGCGACGACGATCTCGGTGCCGTCCAGATGCACCACCGGCTGGGGCATGTCCGCCTTGGGCACCAGAAAGGTGACGAGCCTCACCACCGGCGTCGGTTTCGGCCTGCCGCCAAACATGCCGGTCGTGCCGGGCGAGAACGATAGCCCGGTCGAGCCTATCTCGCGCGCCAGCATGTCCAGCGCCTTGGGGTTCTCGTGCTGCACCACCAGCCGCAGCACGACCTCGCGCGCGCCCCGTGCCAGCGACCGGCTGCCGTAGCTCGCCTCCGCGCCCAGCACCTCGACATGGGTCGCGGTGAAATCGCCGATGCCCCGCGCCGCGAAGGCCGCGCGGGCGCGCGCCAGCAGGGCGTCGGCCGTGCGCTCGGCCTTGCGGGCCGCGTCCCGCCCCACGATGGAGATGGTCGCCACGGTGCGCCAGCCGTCGACCCATGTGGCCGAAACCTTGTAGCTCGGCGTCGGCGCCTGCCCCCTTGCCCCGCTCACCCGCACGCGGTCGCCGCCCTGCTGCTCGGCTGTCACAGCGGAGAAGTCGGCCACCACGTCGGGCAGCATGTAGCGGGCGGGGTCGCCAATCTCGTAGAGCACCTGCTCGGCGACGGTCGCCGGCGTCACCAGCCCGCCGGTGCCGGCCGGCTTGGCCAGCACGAACGAACCGTCGTCCCGACATTCGGCAATTGGGTAGCCGATATTCTCCCAGCCGGGCACGCTCTCCCAGTCGGTGAACAACCCGCCCGTCGCCTGCGGCCCGCATTCCAGCACGTGGCCTACCAGGCTGCCGGCGGCGAGCCGGTCATGGTCGTCGTCTCTCCATCCAAACTCGTGCATCAGCACGCCCAGCGCCAGCGCGCTGTCGGCGCAGCGGCCGGTGATGACGATGTCGGCGCCGGCGGCGAGCGCCGCCTTGACCGGCAGCGCGCCGAGATAGGCGTTCGCCGTCAGCAATTGCCGCGGCATCGCCTCCCCCTGCCGCGCACCGCTGATCTCAGCCGGGTGCAGGCGATCCAGCAGCGGCAGCACGTCGTCGCCCTCCACCACGGCGATCCGCAGCGCCAGGCCGAGCTCGGCGCAGGCCGCGGCAAGCGCGTCGCGGCAGCCCGCCGGGTTCACGCCGCCGGCATTCGACACCACCCTGATGCCGCGCGCCGCGATCTCCTTCAGGCACGGCTTCAGATAGGCGATGAAGTCGGGCGCGTAGCCGGCTGCCGGATCCTTCATGCGCGCCCGCGCCAGCAGCGACATCGTCACCTCGGCGAGATAGTCCATCATCAGATAGTCGATCTCGGCGGTCAGCAGTTGCGGCACCGCCATGGGGCTGTCGCCCCACGCGCCTGAAGCGCCTCCGATGCGGACCACTCTTTCGTTCACGCCTGTCCTCCCGCCGGGCCGCCGGGATTCGGCGGGCAGGCACGCGGCGCAATGTGGCACAGGATGGAAGCCGGCGACACTGCCGCGGATCGAACAGGCAGCTGCGTCCGCAATGGAAATTTAAGTCTACCGCTTCACCGACCCGAAACGACTTGGAGTTAGACGATTTTCGAGCAACAATATTTGCCGGGCATGTCGGGGGCAGTATCCATGAAGAAGCTTTTCGCAGGCGCGGCCATCGCCCTGGCAGCGATCGTCGCGCTGCCGGCTGCGGCATCGGCGGCCACCGTCGTGGCCCAGGTCGACATCTCCACCCAGACGATGACCGTCACCCATCGCGGCGTGGTGGCATATCGCTGGAAGGTCTCGACGGCACGCGCCGGCAAGGTCACGCCGACCGGAACCTGGACCGCCAAATATCTGTCGAAGAACCACCGCTCCAGCCGCTATCGCGGCGCGCCCATGCCCTACTCCATCTTCTACAGCGGCAACTACGCCGTGCACGGCACCAACCAGGTCGACAGGCTCGGCCGCCCGGCGTCGGCCGGCTGCGTGCGGCTCGATCCGAAGAACGCCGCGGTGCTGTTCTCGCTGGCGCAGCGCGAGGGCCTCCACAACGTGAAGATCGTCGTGCGCCGCTGACGTCCACTCCCAGCGGATCGCAACATCACGATCGCCGCCCCGCCGGGCGGCGATTTTTTTTGCCTCGTGCCTGCCTTTGCCCTAGAACCGCGCCATCGCCGGCCGAAAGGATTTGGGGCGGCCGGCAATCCCCCGATCTTCCATCGGCATACGCCGCTGAAGCTGGCAGGAGGCACAACTGGGGAGTTTCGGCTTCGGCCTTGAGAGGCTCGGCCTTCTCGTGGTGCGATTTCCGCGCTTCTTCGCGGCGCTGCTTGTGGCATCGCTTGTGACCTGCGTCGCCGCCGTCCCGCTGCTGCGCTTCGACGGCAACATCCTGAATGTCCTGTCCGGCAACAGCGACGCCTTCATCAACTATCGCGAGGTGCAGCGCGACTTCCGCGACTTCTCCGGCGATCTCGGCATCATCGTTCGCGCCGACGACCTGTACGAGCCGGAAGGCTTCGAGCGGCTGCGCGACTATCACCTGGAACTCAGCCTGCTCGACGGGGTCGAGGGCGTGTTCTCGCTGTTCACCTCCAGCCGTATCGACCCGCAGACCGGCGCCATCACCCCCGCAATACCCGAGCGCATCGGCGGCGGCACTGACATCAGGGCGCTGGTCAAGGCGGCGGCAGAGGACGATCCGCTGGTCGCCCAGCTCTCGCGGCCCGATGCCAACGCGGCGCTGATCTCGATCGAAAGCCCGTTCTCCGAAAAGAACGGCATCGCGCCCGACCCCGAACCCGTGCGCGCCTTCATCGACGGGCTGCGCCAGGCCGCGCCGCCGGGCCTGCAGCTCGACTTCGTCGGCTACCCGCTCATGCGCGCCGACGCCGTGGACGCGGTGGTCTCCGACCAGGTGCTGCTGACCATCGTCGGCATAGCCATGGTTTTCGTGATCGCGGCGCTCACCTTTCGCGCGGTCGTGCCCGCGTTGCTGTGCGCCGCGCCGGCGCTGACCGCGATCGCCTGGGTGCTGGGCTCCTATGCGCTCACCGGCGCGCACATCAACTACCTGTCCACGGCGCTGCCCACCATCGCCATGGTGCTGGCGCTGGCCGACACGGTGATGCTCTACTTCGCCTGGGCGGCCAGGCGGCAGGAGGGCATGCCTTCCCGCGAGGCCATCATCGCCGCGCTCCGCCGCGTCGGGCCCGCCAACTCGATGACCTCGATCACCACGGCCGTAGCGTTCGGCTCGTTCGCCTTCGGCGGCAATCCCGCGCTGCGCTCGCTGGCCGTGCTCGGCTCCACCGCCGTCTTCGTCGCGTTCGCGGCGGTCATGGTCGTGCTGCCGCTGCTGCTCTACTATTTCGGCGAGCGGGCGAGCACGGTGACGGGCAGGCCCTTCTTCGCGCCCTTCGGTCCGCTCGCCTCGCGCCTCGCCGCATGGCGGCCCGCCGGGATTTCCGCCGCGGCGGCCATCGCCATGGCCGCGCTGTCGACCGGGCATTTCACGATCACCCAGCAGCACCAGATCATCAACCAGCTGCCGCGGGATTCGGAGGCGGCGCGGGGCGAGAAGCTGGCCGAGCGCATATTCGGCGGCGTCGCCCCGATCTACCTGACGCTCCCTGTGCCGCCTGGCATGGCCTGGACCGACGACGCGGCCATGCGCGCCCTCGCCAGGGCCGAGGAGCGGTTTGGCGAGGCGCTGGGGCGTGACCGCGTCTTCTCGCTCGCCCGCGTCCGCGACGCCGGGCTGGATGGCGGGCAGATCGCGGAAGCGATGAAGGATGCCCCGGACAATCTGCGCGGACGCTTCATCTCCAGCGACCGTTCGGAATACCTCGTTACCGCCACGGCGCCCTACGGCATGGACCCGGCGGTCGCGACGCTCGCCGCCCACGACGTGGTGGAGGCGCTGGAAGCCGAAGGCATCCAGGGCGCCGAAGTCACCGGCTACCCGATCCTGGCTTCGATCGAGATACCGGCCATCGTCGGCTCGCTGCGGCAGAGCCTCATCCTTGCGATCATGCTGGGCGTCGGCGTCGTCGCGGTCGCCTCGCGCGCGCCCGTCGTTGCGGCGGCCGCCATCGTGCCGAACCTCATTCCCGTGCTCTTCATCGAATCCGCGCTGTCGGCCTTCGGCCTGCCGATGGACATACCGCACGTGATCGCGCTGACCATCGCCTTCGGCATCTCGATCGACAACGCCATCCACGTCATCAACGCCTTCTTGGCCAATATCGAAGACGGGATGGACGATGGCGCCGCGATGGACGCCGCCCTGCGGGAGGTTGCGCCGGCGCTGGTTTCGGCCACTCTGATGTTCGTCGCGGGCTCGGCGGGCACGCTGCTCAGCAGCCTGCCGTCCGTCGTCAATCTCGGCTTCCTCATCATCGCGACGCTGATGATCGCGCTGGTGGCCAACCTCGCCTTCCTGCCCGCCATGATACTGACACTGCGGCGTATTAGCGGACGTCGGACATGAGCAACGATCGGAGGGAACGCCCGGTGCCAAAGCCCATCCTGCGCTTCGCCACGGCCGCTTCGATGGCGGTCGCCACTCTTGCAGCAGGCGCGACCGCGGCCCTGGCCGACAGCGCCGCGCTGCTGTCGGCCTATCAGGGCGACTGGCGCGGCAGTGGCGAGGCGAGGCCCAATCCGCAGTCGGAGCCGATGCGCGTCTCCTGCAAGATCTCGGCCGTCTTCGACAGCGACAAGGTCGCGCTGCTCAACACCGGCCGCTGCGGCACCACTTCGGGCGCGCGCAACCTCAACGGCAGGATCGAAGCCAGGGGCGACGCGATCAGCGGCGATTTTCTCGGCGGCACCGCCACCCAGGACGTGACCAACCAGCGGCTGCGCGTGGTCGACGGCATGATCGTCTCGGAGGCCGAGCTCGAGAACGCCGGCAAGGTGTGGAAGCTGCGCACCTTCCTAACCGCGCCGAAGGACGATGCCTTCCTGGTGCAGAGCCAGTTCTACGACCACGCCAGCAAGAACTGGGTGGTCGCGGGCGAGATCGAGTTCCGCAAGCAGTAGCGCCCGGCGCGACCCCGCTTCAGCGCGAGCGGATCCATTCCGCCAGGCGCTCCGCCGCCGTCTGCACATGGTCCAGCCTGCGGTGGAAGCACAGGCGGAACCATTCCTCGCCGCCTGTGCCGAATGCGGTGCCCGGCGCCAGCCCGACATTGGCCTTGTCGATGATGTCGAAGCAGGCGGCGAGCGAGTCCTTCATCCCGTCCACCGAGAAATAGAGGTAGAACGCGCCCTGCGGCGGCATCGCCCGCACGCGCCCGGTCTCGGCCAGCACCTTGCAGACGATGTCGCGCGCCTGCCGCGCCCGCTCCACCTGCGAGGCCAGGAAAGCATCGCCCTCTTCCAGCGCCGCCACCGCGCCGCGCTGCATGAACTGCGCCACGCCCGAGGTCGAATACTGGATCAGGTTCTCGAACACCTGCCCCAGCGAAGGATGCGCCTGCAGCCAGCCGACGCGCCAGCCGGTCATGGCCCAGTTCTTGGAGAAGGTGTTGACGAAAAGCACGCGGTCCTCGTCGTCCTTCATGTCGAGGAACGACGGGGCGCGGTCGCCCCCGTAGTAGAAGCGCGAATAGGTCTCGTCCGCGATGATCCACAGCTTGCGCCGCCGCGCCATGTCGAGGATGGCGCGCAGCGTGTCGTGGTCGGCGGTCCAGCCGGTGGGGTTGGCGGGCGAGTTGACGAAGATCGCCCGCGTGCGCGGCGTCACCGCAGCCTCGATGGCGTCGACGTCGCAGACCCAGCCATTGTCGCTTGCCCTGAGCGGCACGGGCACCGGCCTGGCGCCGGCGACACCGGCGGCGCCCGCAATGTTGGGCCAGGCAGGCGAAAGATAGATCACCTCGTCGCCCTTGCCCGCCGTGGCGTCCAGCGCAAGCTGGATCGCCTGCATGCCGCCGCCGGTCACGAAGAACTCCTCCGGCGCATATGGCCGTCCAAACACGCGCGTGTGGTATCGCGCCAGCGCTTCGCGCAGTTCGGGAATGCCCCGCTGGCGCGTGTAGAACGTCTCGCCGCCGGCCAGCGCGCTCGAAGCCGCGTCGGCGATGAAGGACGGCGTCGGCAGGTCGCCCTCGCCTGCCCACAGCGGAATGAGGCCGGGCCGGCCCCAGCCGTAATTGGCCACGGCGACAATCCCGCTTTCGGGGGCGGAGCGGGCTTCCTCACGCAGGTCGTCGAGCAGCAAGGCAGATCCTCTTCTGGAAAAGACGAAGCGGGGCGATAGCCCCGCTTCACACTCTCTAGCTGGCGGCCCCTGCGCTGGCAAAGGGCCGCGATTGGTCCAAGCCCGGAACGCCGGTGCGAAGGCTCAGCGCCTCGCCAGCAGGTCCCGGATCTCGGTCAGAAGCTGCACGTCGGCGGGCGGTGCGGGCGGCACCGCCGCCACTTCCTTGTCCTTCTCCAGCCGGCGGCGGAGATTGTTCACCGCCTTGACCATCAGGAAGATGATCCAGCCGAGGATCAGGAAGTTGATGACCACGGTGATGAAGTTGCCATAGGCGAACACGGCCCCCTGCTGTCGGGCGGCTTCCAGCGTGTCGGCGGTCACGCCGGACGCAAGCGGCAGGAAGTAGTTGGAAAAGTCGAAGCCGCCGAAGATCGCACCCACGATCGGCATGATGATGTCGTCGGTTAGCGACTTGACGATCAGGCCGAAAGCCCCGCCGATGATCACGCCGACCGCAAGATCCATGACGTTGCCCTTGGCAATGAATTCCTGAAATTCCTTGAGCATCGAATCTCTCCTGCTTCTCTTGCTGCGCGGCAAATGCCGGCCCTGCACAGCTTAGCAAATACGCAGCCGGCGGAAAGTGGCGCGGGCGCGGACCTTCGCGCACGGGCGCGGACGAGGGCGGGGACAAGGGCGGCCGGCGCGATGGACAGCGCTTTCAGGCTGTGATTGCATCGTTTTCGCTGCCGCGCTGCGGCATCTTTGGAGGGGGGACGGTCGCCTTTGCAGGGCTGGGTCATAGCCATCGTAGCCATCGTCTACGTGACGCTGCTGTTTGCGATAGCGAGCATCGGCGACAGGCGGGCGGCCGGCATCGACCCCGGGCGGCCGCGGCCATACATCTACGGCCTCAGCCTCGCCATCTACTGCACGTCGTGGACCTTCTTCGGCTCGGTCGGCCTGGCGTCGGAGCGCAACTGGGAATTCCTGACCATCTACATCGGCCCGGTTCTGGTCTTTGCCTTCGGCTTTCCGCTGCTGCGCCGCATCGTGCGCCTGGCGAAGTCGGAGAAGATCACCTCCATCGCCGACTTTCTCGCCGCCCGCTACGGAAAGAGCTTCGCCGTCGCCTCGATCGCTACCCTCATCGCCACGCTGGGGACGATCCCCTACATCGCCCTCCAGCTCAAGGCGATCTCCAATTCGGTCAGCCTGATGGTCGAGCACTATGATGGTGCATGGCCGACCTTCGATTTCTTCATCGGCGACATCTCGCTGATGATCGCCATGCTGCTGGCCATCTTCGCCGTGCTGTTCGGCACCCGCCATGCCGACGCGACGGAGCACCAGGACGGGCTGGTGCTGGCGGTGGCGGTCGAGTCCATCGTCAAGCTGGCCGCCTTCCTGGCGGTCGGCCTCTCGGTCACCTTCCTGCTCTTCGACAATCCCGCGGACCTGATGCGCCGGGTGAGCAGCCATCCCGACGTGGCCCAATCGATCGAATACCGCACGTCGCCGGCAACCTGGGTGGTGCTCACCACGCTCAGCGGCCTCGCCATCATCATGCTGCCGCGCCAGTTCTACGTCACCATCGTGGAGAACCGCCGCGAGGAGGAGCTGCGCCAGGCCAGCTGGCTCTTCCCGCTCTACCTCATCCTCATCAACATGTTCGTCATACCGATCGCCTATGCCGGCCTGGTGCTGGTCGGGTCGAACACGTCGTCCGATCTCTACGTGCTGTCGGTGCCGCTGCTGCAGGGGCAGGACACGCTGGCGCTGATCGCCTTCATCGGCGGCCTGTCTGCCGCCACCGCGATGGTCATCGTGGAGAGCGTGGCGCTCTCCATCATGATCTCCAACGACCTCGTCATCCCGCTCTTCCTGCGGCGCTTCCTGCGCGACGACCTGCGCGACAAGGAGGACATGACGAAGCTCATCCTCAACGTGCGCCGCGCAGCCATCTTCCTCATCCTGTTCGCGGCCTTCCTCTATTATCGCGAAACCACCACCAACACCCGGCTGGCCGCGATCGGCCTGATCTCCTTCGCAGCCATCGCCCAGTTCGCGCCGGCGATGATCGGCGGGCTGATCTGGCGCGGGGCCAATGCGCGCGGCGCCGTGCTCGGCATGTGCGCCGGCGGGCTGACCTGGGCCTACACGCTGCTTTTCCCTTCGCTCGCGCCGCCCGGCACCGACATCCTCGTCCACGGGCCGTTCGGCATTGCCGACCTGCGGCCGCAGGCCCTGTTCGGCACCATCGCCGAGCCGCTCAACCATGGCGTCATGTGGAGCCTGTCGATGAACGCGCTGTTCTTCGTGCTGGGCTCGCTGATGCGGCCGGCCGTGGCGCTCGAGCGCATCCAGGCGGCCATCTTCGTGCCGCGCGAGGCAAATCCGATGCCCTCGCTGCGCCGCTTCCGCACCGCCGTCACCGTCAACGACCTGAAGGACACGATCGCGCGCTACCTCGGGGTCGAACGCACGGAACGGTCGTTCCAGAGCCTCGAGGCGCGCGAGGGGCTGAAGCTCGTCGGCACCCAGCCGGCCTCGATGGAGGTGACCCGCTTTTCCGAGCAGCTACTTGCGAGCGCCGTCGGCTCCTCGTCGGCGCGGCTCATCCTGTCGCTGCTGTTCCAGCGCAACGACAGCGCCTCGCGCGACGCGCTGCGGCTGCTCGACGACGCGTCGGAGGCGCTGCAGCACAATCGCGACCTGCTGCAGACCGCGCTCGACCAGATGGAGCAGGGCATTACCGTCTTCGACAAGGACCTGCGGCTGATCTGCTGGAACCGGCAGTACCGCACGCTCTTCGCGCTGCCCGACGAGATGGGCCAGGTGGGCGTGTCGGTCGCCGAGATCCTGCGCCACCTGACGCATCGCGGCGACATCAAGCCCGACGAGGAGGATGTCATCCTCGACCGGCTCACCAGCTTCGGCAAGGCCTGGCAGATCGAGCTGAAATCGAGCCGTCGCATCATCGAGCTGCGCTCCAACCCCATGCCCGACGGCGGCGTGGTGGCCACCTATTCGGACGTCACCGCGCGCGTCGAGGCCGACCTCGCGCTGAAGCGCGTCAACGAGACGCTGGAGCAGCGCGTGGTCAGCCGCACCGCCGAGCTCGTGCGGGTCAACGAGGAGCTGGCGCAGGCGCAGATGCTGGCCGAGGAAGCGAATTTGTCGAAGACGCGGTTCCTCGCGGCGGCGGGCCACGACATCCTGCAGCCGCTCAACGCCGCGCGCCTCTATTGCTCATCGCTGGTGGAGACGACGCGCAACGGCGTGCTGCGCAGATCGATCGGAAACATCGAATCGTCGCTCGACTCGGTCGAGACCATCCTCGGCGCCGTGCTCGACATCTCGCGCCTCGACACCGGTGCCATGAAGCCGGCGGAGACCACATTCAGGCTCGACGCCCTGTTCCGGCAGATCGCCACCGACTTCCAGCCCATGGCCGCCGAGAAGAAGCTCGACCTGCGCATTGTGCCCTCCAGCGTGGCGGTCACCACGGACCGCAACCTCTTCCGCCGGCTGGTGCAGAACCTGGTGTCGAACGCCATCAAATACACCCGCACCGGCCGCGTCGTCATCGGCGCGCGGCGGCGCGGCGACCTGGTGGAGCTGCAGGTCTTCGATACCGGCATCGGCATCGCGCCCGACAAGCTCAACACCGTCTTCCGCGAGTTCACCCGCCTCGAGGAGGGCGTGCGCGAAGCGCAGGGGCTCGGCCTCGGCCTGTCCATCGTCGACCGCATCGCGCGCGTGCTGCGGCTGGAGATCCAGATCGAATCGCACCAGGGCAAGGGCACCCGCTTCTCCGTCGTGCTGCCGCGCAGCGAGGCGGTCGAGCCGACGCAAACCGTCGAGGCGCGGCCCGAGGTGAGGTCGGGCGCCATGCTCAACGGCATGTCGGTGCTGTGCATCGACAATGACGCCCGCATCCTGGACGGCATGCGGCTGCTGCTGGAGGGCTGGGGCTGCACGGTCGAAACCCACAGGGGCTCGGCCTCGCTCGCTCAGCGGCCGGTCAAGATGCGGCCGCCCGACATCATCCTGGCGGACTACCACCTCGACAATGAGACCGGCCTCGAGCTGGTCAACACGCTGCGGGGCGCCTTCGGCAGGCAGGTGCCTGCGGTGCTGGTCACCGCCGACCGCTCGACCGAGCTTCGCTCGGCCGCCGAGGCGCAGGACGTCGCCGTCATCAACAAGCCGGTGAAGCCGGCTGCGCTGCGCACCATGCTCACCCGCTTCCGCCGCATGCTGCTGGCGGCCGAATAGCGGGATCGCGCGTCAGGCCGGCGCCTGGTCGGCCCCGATGCGGGACAGCCGGATCACGGCCTGCGTGCGGCTGTCGACCCCCAGCTTCTGCAGCACGGCCGACACATGCGCCTTGATGGTGGCTTCCGAAACCTGCAGCTCGTAGGCGATCTGCTTGTTCAGCATGCCTTCCGCCAGCATGCCCAGCACCCGCGTCTGCTGCGGGGTCAGCGTCTGCAGCCGCTGGATGAGGTCGGATATCTCGGGATCGCCCTCCACGCCCAGCTCGATGCCTTCGGGCGCATGGATCCCCCCGGCTAGCACGGTCGAGACCGCGGCGCGGATCTCCTCCATGCTGGCCGATTTCGGGATGAAGCCGGATGCTCCCAGCTCCAGCGCGCGGCGGATCGTCTCCGGATCGTCATGCGCGGACACCACTATCATCGGCATGGATGAGTGCAGGCCACGCAGCGTCACCAGCCCGGACAGCCCGCTGGCACCCGGCATGGTCAGGTCGAGCAGCACGAGGTCGGCATCGTCATTGGCCGCGATCAGCGTCTTCACGCTGTCGAAGTCGCCAGACTCCAGCACCGTGCTCCCTTCCGCCATGCCGAAAAGGGCCTGCTTGAGCGCGCCGCGGAACAGCGGATGGTCGTCCGCCACCACGAATTTATAGCCAGATGCCACGATGCCCCTCCTCGCGCCGCCGTGTGCCGCCTGCGCCGGTTTCGATTATGCGGCTGCGGCCCGGCATTTCAAGCGCCGTCTGCCGAGGCCGTTTGTCCGCGGGCATCCGAAAGTCGCCGGAATGTTACTTGCTGGAACCTCCGGCCTCATACCAAAGTTATAGGCGGCACAACCAGGAACTCCGACGATGGAACGGACCAGGCAGGTTGCCTTCTTCTGCGTCGGCCGCGCGGTGATGTTCGGCTGGCTCGCAATTGCGTGCATCATGTTCAGCTTCTCGTTCAGCCCCGTCATCGCCTTCAAGGCCGGCGCGGTTCTGGCGCTCGCCATGTCGGCGATCCTCCTCTTCAAGGCCTTCGCGTCCGCGCGGCAGAACCCGCGCCACACCGAGGTCTGGCTCTATCTCGACGACAAGACCCGGCCGATGAACGACCAGGCGCGCGCCGTATTCCGCAACACGATGCGCGAAGTCTATGGCCGCTACGCCAGGGGCGTGTTCATCATGAGCTGCGTGTTCTTCGCAACGTCGGTAGCCTTCATCGGCCTCGGCTTCGAAACGTCGTTGCCCCAGATCGCAACCGTCGCCGCCGCCGGCTAGCCGCGGGCCAGTCGGGTCAGGTCCGGCGGGTCAGGTCCGGTCGGGCGCCTGCCCGTTTGGACCGGATTCGCGCTCCAGATCCTTGGCCACGCCCCAGAAGCGGCGCAGGAAGCGCTCCATCAGGCCCATCGTCTTCTCGAATTCCTCCTCCGAGGGTAGCCCCGCCGCAGGCGGCTTGCCCTCCAGCGCGGCCAACCGGCCTTCGAGCGCCTCGATCCTGCGCGTCAGCTCGGGAAGCTTGCCGGCATCGGCCGACCGCTCGTCCGCGGCCGGCTTGCAGGCCAGTTCGCCGCCCCGCTCCTCGCACAGCGACATCGCGCCGGTCAGCGTGTCCATGCGCACGAAGCCCTTGTCAGTGCGCTCCAGCCGGTACCGGTCGGCCTGCTCGGCATGCGCGGGCGCGACCGCGGCCAGCATGGCGGCAGCCAGCGCGGCGGCGACGAGTGTGGAAAGCATGGGGCGCATGGCGGTCTCCTGCGAGTGTCGCCGCATCATAGCAGCCAATCCGCCGGAAATGCGGTTGAAATCCGCAATATGCGCCAGACACGTCTTTCCCCTGGCGCGCGGGCGAACTATAGGCCGGTCATGTCCACCATCTACAAGATCTGCCCGCGCGAACTCTGGCAGGCGGCGGAACGGGCCGGCCGCTTCGACGGCGCGCCGATCGACCTTACCGACGGCTACATCCATTTTTCCACCGCCGCCCAGGCGAAGGAAACCGCCGAGAAGCATTTCGCCGGCCAGGACGACCTGCTGCTGGTGGCGGTCGACGGCAGCCGCCTCGGCGCAGCGCTGAAATACGAGGTCTCGCGCGGCGGCGCGCTCTTTCCGCATCTCTATGCGCCGCTCGATCCGGCGGACGTGCTGTGGGTGAAGCCGCTCCCGCTCGACCCGTCGGGCCGGCACGTCTTCCCGCCGCTCGCCTCATGATGCGGGTGTTCGACCGGCTGGGCCGGGCGGCCCTGTTCCGCCTCGATCCGGAGACAGCTCACGGGCTTTCCATCGCGGCGCTCAGGAGCGGCGTGCCGCTTGGCGCGGCGGCGGCCGCCGACCCCAGGCTGGCCGTCAGCGTCGCCGGCATGCATATGCCAAACCCGCTCGGCATGGCCGCCGGCTACGACAAGAATGGCGAGGTGCCCGATGCGCTGCTGGGGCTCGGCTTCGGCCATGCCGAAATCGGCACGGTCACGCCTCTGCCGCAGCCCGGAAATCCGCGCCCGCGCATCTTCCGGCTGGAGGCGGATCGCGCCGTCATCAACCGGCTGGGCTTCAACAATCAAGGGCACGAGGCAGCGCTCGCCCGCCTCGCGGCGCGGGCGGCCCGCGGCGGCGTGGTCGGCGTCAACATCGGCGCCAACAAGGACAGCACCGACCGCATCGGCGACTACGCGCTCGGCGCCGCGCGCTTCGCCGCGCTCGCCGCCTACCTCACGGTCAACATCTCCTCGCCCAACACGCCCGGCCTGCGAAACCTGCAGAGCCGGGAATCGCTGCGCGAACTGCTGGCCCGCGTGCGGGCCGCCCGCGACGAGGCGCTCGCTGGCTCCGCGAAGCGTACTCCCATCTTCCTCAAGATCGCGCCCGATCTCGTCGAGGCCGATCTGGCCGAGATCGCCGAGGAGGTTCTGGCAAGCGGCATCGAAGGCGTGATCGTCTCCAACACCACGCTGGCGCGCGACGGCCTTCGCAGCGCGGCGGCGCTTGAGGCGGGCGGCCTCTCGGGCGCGCCGCTCTTTGCGCGCTCCACTGCCGTTCTTGCCCGCATGCGCCGGCTGCTGGGGCCAGGCGTCGCAATCATCGGCGTGGGCGGCGTCGATTCCGCCGCGGCCGCGATCGACAAGATCAGGGCCGGCGCGGATCTCGTGCAGCTCTACACCGGCATGATCTATGCAGGTCCCCGCCTGCCGGGCCGCATTGTGCGCGAGCTCTCGGCCCATGTCGCGCGGCAGGGTCTCCGCAACATCGCGGAACTGCGCGACACCGCGCTGGAAGACTGGGCCTCGCGGCCGCTCGGCTAGGCGAAGGTCGTGCGCGCCCTCACGCGCATGACGGCCCACAGGCTCAGCCCGCGCGCGATCAGGAAGATGTGGAGCGCCGCCCACAGGCCGTGATTGCCGAACAGCGACCCCAGCCACCACAGCGCCGCGACATAGAGCGCGAATGACAGCAGCATCATGTTGCGCATGTCGCGAGACCATGTGGCGCCGATGAATATGCCGTCCATCTGGAAGGCAAGCACGCCGCTCACCGCCGTCAGCGCGGCCCAGGGCAGGTAGCGCGCGGCTTCCGCCCGCACGTCAGCCGCGGTGGTGATGAAGGCTATCGCGGCGTCGCCGAACGCCAGCAGCACCACCGAGGTCGCGCCGGCCAGGCAAAAACCCCAGATCGCCGTCAGCCGCACCGTGCGGTGGAAGGCGGGCGCATGACGCGCGCCCACCGCGCGTCCGGCAAGCTGTTCGGCCGCCGCGGCAAACCCGTCGAGGAAATAGCCCGCCAGCATGAAGAAGTTCATCAGCACCGCGTTGGCGGCGAGCGTCACCGTGCCCAGCCGCGCGCCCTGCTGCGTCAGCAGCGCGAAGGCGGCCACCAGCACGAAAGTGCGGATCATGATGTCCCGGTTCAGCGCCATCATCGCGCGAAAGGCGGCGGCATCGAACACTTCGCCCGGCCGCAGCCGGCGGCCCCTTCGAAAGCGCGGCAGCACGATCGCCGCGCCGACCAGCGCACCCAGCAGCTCGCCCGTCACGGTGCCCCAGGCGACGCCCGCGATGCCCCAGCCCATCCAGAGCCCGAACACGATCGAGAAGACGATGTTGCCGCCGTTCACCACCAGCTGCAGCACCAGGCCGGTCGTGCCCTGCCCGCGCCCCAGCACATAGCCCAGCAGCGCGTAGTTGATGAAGGTCACGGGTGCGGCGAGCATGCGGATCGCGACATACACCGTCATCGCCTGCGAGACCGCCGGGTCGGGCGCGACGAAACAGTCGGTGGCCGCGATGACCAGCGGGGTCGCCAGCGTCATGACCAGGCCGATGCCCGCTGCCAGCAGGATGGCGCGCCAGAAGACGGCGCGTTCCGCCGCCTCCTCGCCGCGGCCGAAGGCCTGCGCCACGAGGCCGGTCGTGCCTGTGCGCAGGAAGCCGAAGCTGGCAAACACGAAGTCGAAGGCAAGCGCGCCGATCGCAAGGCCGCCGAGCAGCGCCGCGTCGCCCAGCTGCCCGACCACCGCCGTGTCGACGATGCCCAGCAGCGGCGTGGTCAGGAATGCAAGCGTCATCGGCACCGCGATGCCGAGAACCGCCCTGTTGGTCACTGCGAAGGCGCGCGTCGCGGGGTCGGGCGGCGTGCCGCCTGCTTGGTCGATCGTCATGGCCACGCCATGCACCGCCGGTGCCGCATGCGCAAGCGCCTGCCGTTGGACCAGGAGGCCGGTGGCCGGGCGGCCGTCCCGCCTATCGCCGATAGCTCAGCAGGCGCAGTATGATGAAGGCGGGGATCACCACCGCCGCGCCGATCAGGATGTATTCGCCGAACCGGCCCAGCGCCGCGAATCCCATGTTCCAGATGCGCAGCACGAAATCGCGCACGCCGTCATAAATGTCCCACGGGCTCCAGCCGAACGCGGCCATCACGATGCCGACGATGAAGGACAGCACCAGCAGCTTCAGGAAAACGCGAAACGGGCTGTCCCCGAGAAACCGTTCGATGGCCGACACTGCGATTCTCCCTCAACTGCCCCAGCAGGTAATCCGGCGGACGCCGCGATGCAACGGCGCACACCGCGCGCCGCGATGTCTGCGGGCTGCTACGTGGGGATGACTGCCGAAACGGGCGAAAGATAGGCTGGAGCGGGTGAAGGGAATCGAACCCTCGTATGCAGCTTGGGAAGCTGCCGTTCTACCATTGAACTACACCCGCTTGCGGCATGAGTCATCGCGGGCGTGCCGCGCCGTGTCAAGGCTTCGCGTCGCGAGCCCGCACGAAATCACCGGGTCTGTTAACCCGTTAACGGAACCGCAAGGTTAACAATCGTTACCATTTTCCCCCGGGTCAGGCGGGTGGTATCTGTATCGATGCGGGACACGGCGAGGGATTTTTCGGAGGCGGTCCATGGGCATCGAAGTCGGTTCACCCTTTTCTATGGTGGCAGAGCGCGTTTCGGACGAGGTGGCAACGCTCAGGCGCCGCGTCGAAAGCCGGCTCAAGCTGGGGCTGTCGCTCCGCTCGATGAGCTACGGCCTGCGCCGGGACCTGAACGTGCCGATCGAGCATCCGTCCGCCAAGATCCCCATCTCGGTGCGGCCGATGCGCGACGAAGACCTCGACATATTGCTGCCCGACGATCCGCTGCTGCCCGAGCAGGAGCGGATGGAGGCGAACTGGCGGCGCGGCTTCGCCCGCAATGTCGGCGGCGGCGGTTTCGTCGCCATAGACGAGCGCGACGGCTCGCCCGCCTACATGCAGTGGCTGCTCAGCCCGGCCCAGAACGATTTCATCGCGCGCCTCAAGACGTTTCCGCTGCTGCAGGCCGACGAGGCGCTGCTGGAAAACGCCTACACGCCGCCCAGCCACCGCGGCCTCGGCATCATGTCCGCCGCCATGGCGCTCATCGCCGAGCGGGCGGCCGACTTCGGCGCGCGCTACGTCATGACCTTCGTGGGGCACGACAACGTGCCCTCGCTCAAGGGCTGCCGCCGCGCCGGCTTCGATCCCGACATGGTGCACCATCGCCACGACAGCCTGTTCGGCGTGATCCGCCGCAACAGCTTCGAAAAGATGGCGGCCGAAGACCCCCGCCGCGGGTGGGAGCAGATGTGACCGGCGGGCGCGCCGCACGCGGCGCGCCGCTTGCATTCCGGCGGGTTTGAATCCATCTGTCTCGCGTTTTCCGCAGACAGGCAGGGATCCGTGGACCAGCTTCGCTCACTCGTCGAATCGCGCCGTTTCGACGCCTTCATCACCGCGATCATCATCGTCAATGCCATCACGCTGGGACTGGAGACATCCGCCCGCGCGGTGGAAGCGGCCGGTCCGCTGCTGACGGCTGTCGACCGCGTCATCCTCGGCGTCTTCGTGCTGGAACTGGCTGCAAGGGTCGTGGTCTATCGCGGCGCGTTCTTCCGCGATCCCTGGCGCATCTTCGATCTGGTGGTGGTCGGCTTCGCGCTGGTGCCGGCCACGGGCAATCTGTCGGTGCTGCGGGCGCTGCGCATCCTGCGCGTGCTGCGGCTCGTCAGCATCGTGCCGTCGCTGCGCCGTGTCGTCACCGGCTTCATCGCCGCGCTGCCGGGCATGGGCTCCATCATGCTGCTACTGGCGCTGGTGTTCTACGTGTTCTCGGTGATGGCGACCAAGCTCTACGGCCCGAGCTTCCCCGAGCAGTTCGGCACGCTCGGCGCGTCGCTCTACACGCTCTTCCAGATCATGACGCTGGAAGGCTGGTCGGACGGCATCGTGCGTCCGATCATGGAGGTCTATCCGATGGCGTGGGCCTTCTTCATCCCGTTCATCGTCGCCACCTCGTTCACCGTGCTCAACCTGTTCATCGGCGTCATCGTGTCGGCCATGGAGGCCGAGCACGAGGCAACCGCGGCGGCGGAGCGGAACGCGATGCAGGACGACCAGGACGCGATCCTGCGCGAGATCAGGGCGTTGCGGGCCGAAGTCGCCGAAATGCGCAGGGAAGCAATCTGACGACGCAAGCCGCCGAAACTCAGGCGGCGCGAAAATGCTTCGACAGCTTCAGGCCCTGCGCCTGGTAGTTGGATTTGAGGTCGCCGCCATACAGCCTGTCGGGGCGCGACAGCATGTGTTCGTAGACCAGCCGGCCGACGGTCTGTCCATGCTCGAGGATGAACGGCACCTCGTGGCTGCGCACCTCCAGCACCGCGCGGCTGCCCGTGCCTCCCGCCGCCGAATGGCCGAAACCGGGATCGAAGAAGCCCGCATAGTGCACGCGGAACTCGCCCACCAGCGGATCGAACGGCGTCATCTCGGCCGCATGGTCCGGGGGCACGTGAACCGCCTCGCGGCTGACGAGGATGTAGAACTCGTCTGGGTCGAGGATGAGTTCGGGGGCGCCGCGCGCATGGATCGGCTCCCAGAAGTCGAGCACGTCCTGGGCGGCCTTGGCGTCGACGTCGATGAGGCCCGTATGGTGCTTGGCGCGATAGCCCACCAGCCCGTCCGGTCCCCCTTCGAGGTCGATCGACAGCGCTATCCCGCCGCCGGAAATGTGCGGCGCCTCGGCTGCAACCAGCGTCTCGCGCTCGTGCAGGTCCGCCAGTTCCGGCTCCGACAGCAGCGCGTTTCCGCGCCGGAAGCGTATCTGCGACAGCCGCGAGCCGGTGCGCAGCACGATCGGGAACGTGCGCGGGCTCACCTCCAGGTAAAGCCTGCCGCGATAGCCGTCGGCGATCTTGTCGAACTCGCGGCCATTGTCGGTCATCACGCGGGTGAAGATGTCCAGCCGCCCGGTCGAGCTCTTCGGGTTGGCCGAGGCCGACACGCCCGCGGGCAGTGCCAGTTCCTCGATCAGCGGCACGATGTAGACGCAGCCCGTCTCCAGCACGGCGCCGCCGCCGAGCGGTATCTCGTGCAGCTTCAGCCGCTCCAGCTTGTCGGCGACGCGGTATCGCTCTCCCGGCAGGAAGCTCGCGCGCACCCGATAGGCGGTGTCGCCCAGGCGCAGGTCCAGGCTCGCCGGCTGGATCTGGTCGGCGTCGAGCGGGCGCGAGGCCGACAGCGCGCCCGAGGCGAAAAGCCCCGCGATGTCGCGGTCGGGAAGTATGCCAGTTGTGCGCAAGCGCTGGACCTCAGCAAAGTCGGCAGGAGGATTAATGCCGCTGCCGATTGACGCAAGCGGAAGCCGGGTCTAAAGCAGCGTTATCCCGTGGTGATTTGGCCGGTCGGCTTGCAGCCACGTTAAACAAGTCGCTAAAGGGCCGAGGTGACCGAACCGGCTTGCGACTTTCGCGGCCGGTTTTTTTGTTTTTTGGGGCACAGACATGAGCGGAACGAAGAACTGGAAGCCGGCCACCGAGCTCGTGCATGGCGGCACGATGCGCTCGCAGTTCGGCGAGACCTCCGAAGCGATCTACCTCACGCAGGGCTTCGTCTACGACAGCTCCGAGGCCGCCGAGGCGCGCTTCAAGGGCGAAGAGCCGGGCTTCATCTATTCGCGCTACGCCAACCCAACCGTCCACATGTTCGAGCAGCGCATGTGCCTGCTCGAAGGCGCCGAAGACGCCCGCGCCACTGCGTCAGGCATGGCCGCCGTCTCCGCGGCCCTGCTCTGTTCGGTCAAGGCGGGCGATCATATCGTGGCGGCGCGCGCGCTGTTCGGCTCCTGCCGCTGGGTGGTCGAGACGCTGATGCCGCGATACGGCGTCGAGGCCACGCTGGTCGACGGCACGAAGATCGAGGAGTGGGAGAAGGCGGTCCGCCCCAACACCAGGCTGTTCTTCCTCGAAAGCCCCACCAACCCGACGCTCGAGGTGATCGACATCGCCGCCGTGGCCGCGCTCGCAAACTCTATCGGCGCGCGCGTGGTGGTCGACAATGTCTTCGCGACGCCCCTGCAGCAGAAGCCGCTGGAGCTCGGCGCCCACGTCGTCGTCTACTCCGCCACCAAGCACATCGACGGCCAGGGCCGCTGCCTGGGCGGGGTGATCCTGTCCGACAAGAAGTGGATCGACGAAAACCTGCACGACTATTTCCGCCACACCGGGCCGAGCCTGTCGCCCTTCAACGCTTGGACGCTGCTCAAGGGCCTCGAGACGCTTCCGGTCCGGGTCAAGCAGCAGACGGAGAGCGCCGGCCGCATAGCGGGCCATCTCGCCTGCCATCCGGCGGTCGCGCGCGTCATCTATCCCGGCCGCAACGACCATCCGCAGGCCGCCATCATCGCGCGACAGATGAAGGGCGGCTCCACGCTGATCTGCTTCGAGCTGAAGGGCGGCAAGAAGGCCGCATTCGGCCTCCAGAACGGGCTGGACATCGTGAAGATCTCCAACAATCTCGGCGACGCCAAGAGCCTCATCACGCACCCGGGGACGACCACGCACAAGAACCTCACCGACGAGGCGCGCGCCGAGCTCGGCATTTCGGGCGGCACGCTGAGGCTCTCGGTCGGGCTGGAGGACGCCGACGACCTCATCGCCGATCTCGACCAGGCGCTCGAGCGGGCGGCATAGGCCGCCCCTCCTGCTTCCGCTCAGGCGGGAGACAGCAGGCCGAGCAGCTTCTTCGGCGCGACGTTGCGCCAGGCGATCTTCAGGACATGCAGCGCCTCGTCTTCCGAGGCGGCATCGAGGTCGAGGCCGGTCCAGCCCTTCTGGCCCCAGCCGCCGGCAATGGGCGCCAGCATGTCCGGCATGGTCTCGACCAACAGGCGCTGCTCGTCCGGCGTCAGCTTCACCACGGCGCGGCCCGTATTCTCGCGCAGCGTCGCGAATATCTTGTTGCGGACGCGGAAGTCGGCTGTCTCGAAATGGCTGCTCTCGACCGCCTCGGGCAGCGACAGCGCGAGCGCGCGGTATTCGGCTTGAGTGATCATGGGGCGAAATGTCTCCATGCAAGGGCGATGCGGGCGGCCGCGGTGTAGAATGTCATCGCTGCGAACACATAGGCAAGCTGAGCGAACCACCCCGGAAACACGCAGAAAGCGGCAAACACCGCAATGGTCTCCGTCGCCTCCGCCAGCCCGGTTGTGAAGAAGATTGATTTCCTGCCGCGTGCCTCGGTCGTCAGCTTGTGCTTCTCAGCCAGCAGCGCATAGGCCAGGAAGCTCGCGCCGTTGACGTAGAAGGCCAGCAGCAGCACCGCGCCGGCAACCGCGTTGGCGGCCGGGTCGAGCAGCACGAAACCCAGCGGGAACGCCCCGTAGAACAGGAAGTCGAGCACGATGTCGAGATATCCGCCAAGGTCGGTCGGGCGCGTGCGCCGGGCGATGGCGCCGTCGAGGCCGTCGCCCAGCCGGCTCGCCAGCATCAGCGCCAGCGCTACCCACAGCGCTCCTGCCGCCACCGCCGCGCAGGCGGCGAGGCCCACCGCGGCACTCGCCAGCGTCACCGCGTTCGCGGTCACCCCGGCGCCCGCGAGCCGAGCCGCCACCGCCTCCACCGCGGGATCGATCCGCCTTCGCGCCCAGCCGTCCAGCATGCCGCCTCCGTCGCCATCCCTTGCCGATCATAGGCAGCTGTCCAAATATCGCCAGACGGGCAAGTCCAATCCGACCGAAAGGAGGCAGCACGAATGTACCGGGCAATGACGCACGACATCGAGATCAGCGTCCAGCCGATCTACATGGAGGAACGGTCGGAGCCGGAGGACGGCGAATATTTCTGGGCCTATCGCGTCACGATCGCCAACAAGTCCGATCGCCGCGTCAAGCTGCTGTCGCGCTACTGGCGCATCACCGACGGCAAGGGAAAGGTGGAGGAAGTGCGCGGCCCGGGCGTGGTGGGCGAGCAGCCGGTGCTGGAGCCGGGAGACAGCTACCAGTACACGTCCGGCTGCCCGCTGACCACGCCGTCGGGCTTCATGGTCGGCCGCTACACCATGGCTGATGGCAGCGGCCAGACCTTCGAGGTCGACATTCCCGCCTTCTCGCTCGACCTGCCGAGCGAGAGGCGTTCCGTCAATTGAGGGTGCGGCCGGCGAGCTCGTCGCCGAATTCCGCCGGATCGAACTCGTATTCGGTCGAGCAGAACTCGCAGTTCACGCGAATGCGGCCTTCCTCGGTGCTTTCCGCGATCTCCTCGGCGGTGAAGCCCTTGAGGATGTCGCGGAGCCTGTCGCGCGAGCACGAGCAGTCGTCGATCACCTGCGTGCCGCCATAGACGCGCACGCCATGCTCGTGGAACAGACGGAAAAGCAGCCGCTCCGTGCCCACGGTCGGATCGGTCAGCTCGTCCTCGCCCACTGTCAGGAACAGCGCGCGCGCCGTCTGCCAGGCGTCGTCCGCCGGCCCCGCATTGTCCGGGTCGGCCGGGTCGCCATCGCCGCCATGCAGGTCGGGCAGGCGCATCCGCTCCACCGAGGGCGGCAGGAACTGGATCAGCGCACCGCCGGCGCGCCAGTGCTCCTGCTGGCCTTCGGCCCCGCGCACGAACTGCCGCGCGACGCCCAGCCGCACCTCGGTCGGGATCTGCTCCGACTGGCGGAAATAGACGCGCGCCACCTCCTCCAGCGAGGTGCCGTCCAGCTGCACGATGCCCTGGTAGCGCTGCATCAGCGGCCCCTGGTCGATGGTGAGCGCTAGAACGCCGGTGCCCAGCAGCTCCTCCGGCGCGGCGCGGCCCTCGGCCACGGCCTCGTCCAGCCGCTCCTGGTCGAAGCGGGCGTAGGCGCGCACCGAGCCCGGCGTGCGCAGGTCCGCCACCAGCATGTCCACCGGCCCGTCGGAGCGCGTCTGCAGGATGAACTTGCCGTCGAACTTCAGCGACGTGCCCAGCAGGACGGTAAGCGCCACCGCCTCGGCCAGCAGGCGGGCAACCGGCTCGGGATATTCGTGCCGGCTCAATATCTGGTCGAGCAGCGGCCCGAGCTGGACGGCGCGTCCGCGCACGTCGAGCGTCCCCACCTCGAAAGGCACCACATTGTCATCGCCGGCGAAGCCGAATTCGCCGAGCGTCGGCTGCTGTTGAGTCACGGCTGTCGATTCCCGATCATGCGGACAGGCTACCGGGCGCGTGCCCGGCACGGAAGGTCCGCGGTTTCATTTGATGTTGAAGCCGGTCAGATAGGTATCGGCGACGCCAGGATCAAGCGCCGGATCAGGCGTCCGGCCCGGCAAGCCGGCGGCTCAGGCCCCCAGGCACCAGGCCAGCACCGCCTTCTGCGCGTGCAGCCGGTTCTCGGCCTCGTCGAACACCACCGAATGCGGGCCGTCGATGACCTCGTCGGTCACCTCCTCGCCGCGGTGGGCCGGCAGGCAGTGCATGAACAGCGCGTCGGGCGCCGCATGCGACATCAGCTCGGCGTTCACCTGGTAGGGCTGGAACACGTTGTGGCCGCGCGCGCGATGCTCCTGGCCCATCGACACCCAGGTGTCGGTCACCACGCAATCGGCGCCGGCCACCGCTTCCTGCGGAGAGCGCATCACCTTCACCCTGCCGCCATTGGCCTGCGCCCAGTCGATGAACTTGTCGCCCGGCTCGCTGCCTTCCGGCACCGCGATGTTGACCCGGAAGCTCAGCCGCGCCGACGCCTCGACCAGCGAATGCAGCACGTTGTTGCCGTCGCCGGTCCAGGCAAACAGCCGGTCCTTCACCGGGCCGCGATGCTCCTCGAAGGTCAGGATGTCGGCCATGATCTGGCAGGGATGCGTGTCGTCCGTCAGGCCGTTGATGACCGGCACGGTGGCGTGCTCGGCAAGCTCCAGCATGCGGTCGTGCGAGGTGGTGCGGATCATGATGATGTCAACATAGCGCGACAGCACCTTGGCGGTGTCGGCGATCGTCTCCGACCGGCCGAGCTGCATCTCCGCCCCGGTGAGCATGATCGTCTCGCCGCCGAGCTGGCGCATGCCGACGTCGAACGAAACCCGGGTGCGCGTCGACGGCTTCTCGAAGATCATCGCCAGCACCTTGCCGTCCAGCGGCCGCTCGCGCTCGCCCGCCTTCAGTCTGGTCTTGCGCGCACGCGCATCATCCAGCATCGACCTCAGATCGGAGGCGGGAAGCTGCGACAGGTCGGTGAAATGGCGCACCATGGCCGGCTCAGGCAGCGCCGGCTGCGGACGACAGCGACTTCGCGCCGGCGCGGATGGCGTCGAGCGCGATGCGGATCTCGTCGTCCGTCACGTTCAGCGGCGGCAGCAGGCGCACGACGTTCTCGCCCGCCGGCACGGCCAGGAAATTGTTGGCGCGGAAGGCCGCGTTGACCGAGGTGTTGGGCATCCGGCACTTGAGGCCCAGCAGCAGGCCCACGCCGCGCACCTCCTCGAAGACGCCCGGAAACTCGTCCACGATACCGGCCAGGCCCTGCTTGAAGGCGAGCGACTTGCGCTTCACCTCGTCCAGGAAGCCATCCTCCAGCACCACGTCCAGCACGGCGTTGCCCACCGCCATGGCAAGCGGGTTGCCGCCGAAGGTGGTGCCATGCACGCCGGCGGTCATGCCCTTCGCGGCCTCCTCAGTCGCCAGGCACGCGCCCATCGGAAAGCCGCCGCCGATGCCCTTGGCGATGGCCATGATGTCGGGCTCGATGCCGGCCCATTCATAGGCGAACAGCTTGCCGGTGCGGCCGATGCCGCATTGCACCTCGTCGAGGATCAGCAGCAGGCCGTGCCTGTCGCAGATCTCGCGCAGCCTGCGCAGCTTCTCGGTGGGCAGGTCGCGGATGCCGCCCTCGCCCTGCACCGGCTCTATCAGTATGCCGGCGGTCTCCGGCGTGATCGCCTTTTCCGCGGCCTCGATGTCGCCGAACGCCACCTGGTCGAAGCCTTCGACCTTGGGGCCGAACCCTTCGAGATATTTGGCCTGGCCGCCGGCCGCGATGGTCGCCAGCGTGCGCCCGTGGAAGGCGCCTTCGAAGGTGATGATGCGATAGCGCTCGGGATTGCCGTTCACATAGTGGTAGCGCCGCGCGGTCTTGATCGCGCATTCCAGCGCCTCGGCGCCCGAATTGGTGAAAAACACCCTGTCGGCGAAGGTGTTTTCGGCAAGCCGCTGCGCCAGCCTCTGCTGCCCCGGCACATTGTAGAGGTTGGACACATGCCACAGCTTCTCGGCCTGGTCCCTGAGGGCGGCGACGAGATGCGGATGGCTGTGGCCCAGCGAGTTGACCGCGATGCCGCCGGCGAAGTCGAGATATCGCGCGCCGCTGGCCTCGATCAGCCAGGAACCCTCGCCCCGCTCGAAAGTCAGGGGAGCGCGCGCAAAAGTCTCGTACAGCGCCGAACCGCTCATTCTTGCCTCTGTCGCCACCTGTTTCCGCGGAAAGTCCCGCAAAATCAAAAAAGCCGCCCAAGGGGCGGCGCACGCCTGTGTATATCAGGACATTTCGCTGCAAAGTCAATGAAAAGTCCACCCCGGCCGGGGCACGCGCGCGCCTGCGCGCAACCCAGCGTCGCAAGCCCAAGTTGGGGAAAACCGAAAAAAGCGATTCCCCTTCCGGGGCGGACTCTTGTCACGGAGTCAAGCATTAGGGTATTTTGGCCCTGACATAACAAGATTTCGTGCGGCGGACTCTTTCACCAGCGTAGATGTGGTGCTCACCCGGTATGTCACCGGTCGAGAATGGATTCCGATTCCGCGCGTTTGTCGAGGAGCGGCTCCTTATGAACTGGACGGACGAACGGGTCGAGATGTTGCGGAAACTGTGGTCGGAAGGTCTGAGCGCAAGCCAGATCGCGGCCCAGCTCGGCGGGGTCAGCCGCAATGCGGTCATCGGCAAGGTCCACCGGCTGAAACTGTCGGCCCGCGGGCGTGCCACCGCGGCCGCGGCCCGGCCCAAGAAGGCGCATGCGGCGGCCGGCGCGCGCACCACAGCGTCGCGCCCCACGCGCACCGTCACCACCTCCATCGGAGCGACCGCGCTGCAGACGCAGTTCGAGGTCGAGCCCGTCGCCCGCCACGTGCTGCGGCCGGTCGAAAACGTCGTCGTGCCGATCTCGCGCCGGCTGGTCCTCACCGAGCTGACCGAGCGGACCTGCAAGTGGCCGAACGGCGACCCGCTGGCCGAGGATTTTTCCTTCTGCGGCAATGACGCGGGCGAAAGCGCGCCCTATTGCGGCTACCATTCGCGGCTGGCCTACCAGCCTGTCTCGGAGCGCCGGCGCGCGCGCTGACGTTCCCGCGTCGGGCGCGTTGCCGGTCAGTCCTGCTTCGACGCCAGGAAGGCCGGCGCCTCGAAGATGATGCGCGAATCCTCGGTTCCGATGGCGGCCTCGTCGCGTCCCTCATAGGGTATCGACTTCAGCACGCGCCGCATGACGGCAAGGCGCGCCCGGCGCTTGTCGTTCGCCCGCACCACATGCCAGGGCGCATAATTGGTGTGGGTGCGCGCCAGCATCAGGTCGCGCTTCTCCGAATACTCGTCCCATTTGGTGATGCCGGCCACGTCGATCGGCGAGAACTTCCAGTTGGTCAGCTGGCTGTGGCGCCTGTCGTGGAAGCGGCCGAGCTGGGTTTCCTGCCCGATGTCCAGCCAGAACTTGAAGAAGCGGATGCCCTCCTTGACGATGGACAGCTCGAACTGCGGCACGTCCTCGATGAAGCGGCGGTGCTGCTCGGGCGTGCAGAAGCCCATCACCGGCTCGACCCCGGCGCGGTTGTACCAGGAGCGGTCGAAGGTCACGAACTCGCCCGACGTCGGAAACTGCACGACATAGCGCTGGAAATACCACTGCCCGCGCTCGGTCTCGGTCGGCTTGGGCAGCGCCACGTTGCGCGCCGTGCGCGGGTTGAGATACTGCCTCAGCACGAAGATGGTGCCGCCCTTGCCGGCGGCGTCGCGCCCTTCCAGCACGATCATCACGCGCTCGCCCGTCGCCAGCAGCCATGACTGCAGCTTGGTCAGCTCGGCCTGCAGTGTCTGCAGAACCGTCTCGTATTCCTTGTTCTTCAGCTTGTCGGGATAGGGATAGCCGCCGGCGGTGATCTCCTTGTCCTTTACCCAGTCGGGCAGCACCGGATCGTCGATGTCGAACGTCCGCTTCTTGCCCGCCACGGTGATCTTGATCGCACCCTTGCTGTCGTTCCGGCCTGCCACGGTTTTTCCTGTCGAAGTTGTTCCCAGCCTTCCACCTCATGCTATTGGGAGGGCGGAAGCGGAGCAAGCTCCGGCAGGTGTGATGAGCGAGCAGGAAACGAGCAAGGGCAGCAGAGCCATGGCGGAGCCGCCTGCCGGCAGACTGGCGCAGGCGCGCTGGACGCTGGTTGCGGCAGCGCTCGCCATCGGCGCGGTCACGGCGGCCGCCGGCGGGTCGTGGCTCCTGGCGGTGGGGGCGCTTGCCGCCGTGGCGGCGGTGGCCGCGTTTGCGCCGCGCCGCACCCGCTCGATGCGCCGCGCCGACAGCGCCGCCGCGGCCGCACAGTTCCCGCTCGACCGGCTGTCGGCGCTGCGGCTGGCAGCAGCCGTCCCCGACCCGTTGATCGTGTTCGACGCCGCCGGCGTCATCGTCCACGCCAACCCGGCGGCCGAGATCACCTTCGGGCCGGTGCTGCGGGGGGTCGACCTGCAGCTGCGGTTTCGCGCGCCCGAAATGCAGGACCTGATCGGCAAGGCGCTTTCGGGCACCGCCGACGGCGCGGTCGTCGACTATGCCGAGCGCCTGCCGGTCGAGCGGCTCTACCGCGTCAGCGCGACGCCGCTGGGCGACGCCACGGGCCTGTTCGTGCTCGTCTTCAAGGACCAGAGCGAGGTGCGCCGCATCGACCGCATGCGCGCCGACTTCATCGCCAATGCCAGCCACGAGCTGCGCACGCCGCTGGCCTCGATCGCCGGCTTCATCGAAACGCTGCGCGGCCCGGCGCGGGACGATCCCGCGGCGCGCGACCGCTTCCTGGAAATCATGCAGGCGCAGACGGCGCGCATGGCGCGCCTCATCGACGACCTGCTGTCGCTGTCGCGGCTGGAGATGAAGCCGTTCGTGAAGCCCGGCGAGACGGTCGACATAGTGCAGGTGGCGGCGGGCGTCGCAGATGCGCTGGGCCAGCGGGCGGCGGATGCCGGCGTCGTGGTGGAGCGGCATTTCCCGGCCGGGCCGGTCATGGTGGCGGGCAGCCGCGACGAGCTAACCCAGGTCTTCGAGAACCTGCTGGAAAACGCGATCAAATACGGCCAGGCGGGCAAGCGGGTGACGCTGACGGTCGAGCGCGCGCCGGGCGCGCCGAAGCCGCAGGTCGATGTCACCGTGCGCGATTTCGGGCCCGGCATCGCGGAGGAGCACATCCCGCGCGTCACCGAGCGCTTCTACCGGGCCGACGTGGATTCCGCGCAGAAGGGCACGGGGCTCGGCCTCGCCATCGTCAAGCACATACTGACGCGACACAATGCGCGGCTCACCATCAACTCCAGCCCCGGCGAGGGCGCGGCCTTCGTCGTGCACCTGCCCGCCGGCTGAACGCGCCGCGCCGGCGGCTTTCTTTTTTCCGTCATCCGACTCGCCTATATTCGCGGCAGTCGCCTCCCGACCCCGAACCCAACCGGCCCCGCCAGGCAATGCACATCGTCCGCGCCTTCGACGAAGACCTGAAATACCTGTCCGGCCGCATCGCGGCGATGGGCGGGCTGGCCGAGCGCATGGTCGAGCAGTCGGTGGCCGCGCTCGTGCATCACGACGCACCCATGGCGCAGAAGGTCATCGCCGATGACCGCCTGCTCGACGAGGCGCAGCGCGACATCGACGAGAAGGCCATCGCCGTGATCGCCCGGCGCCAGCCGCTGGCCGACGATCTGCGCGAGATCATCGGCGCCATCCGCATCTCGGCTGATCTCGAGCGTGTCGGCGACCTTGGCAAGAACAACGCCAAGCGCGTCGTCGCCATCACCGCGTCGCGCCAGCCGGTGCAGCTCTTTCGCGGGCTGCAGGCGCTCTCCGACCTGGCGCTCACCCAGCTGAAGGACGTGCTCGACGTGTACGCCTCGCGCGCGGTCGACACGCTCGGCTTCGTGCGTGACCGCGACGACCAGATCGACGCGATGTACACCTCGCTGTTCCGCGAGCTGCTCACCTACATGATGGAAGACCCGCGCAACATCACGCCGTGCACGCACCTGCTGTTCTGCGCCAAGAACATCGAGCGGATCGGCGACCACGCCACCAACATCGCCGAGACCGTCTACTACATCGCCACCGCCGAGCAGCTGCCGATCGATCGCCCCAAGGGCGACAAGAGCCACCGCGTCACCCTCGACGTGCCGGAAGCGGCGAAGTAGCTGCGCGGCCCTCTCTTTGTCCTGGGGGCCGCCGAAATGCGGCGTCTTTTCCGGCCTTGTGTGTCAATGGCACCAAGCCTTTGAATCGGCACCGAACACGGAAGCGGATAGCGCTAGCTATCTTGCTCCAGTGTGGTTGGGGGGCTGTTGTTGGCCGCCCTCATGCTTCCTTCGCGTCTCCGAGGGAAGTTGGCCTCATACACGAATTCGCTATTCTGTTCGATAAGGAAGAACTGGATCGACTGCTGCTTGTTGAAAACATCAGTCCAAACCATCGTGCATTCAACCATGATAAGCCGCGTTCCGGTCGCCAGTTCATCCCTGATATCGGGTGCGAAGGGAACCTGCAGGAGAAGGGTATCGTCCTCTTCACCGGCGGCAGGTATCGCGAACATTTCCGTTAACCTGTACGGCCCGCGCAAGAATTGGTCGTCGTTCCCAACGCTGTCCATATTGTAAGCTATCAGCCGCCCCGAAATTGTGGCCTGCTTGGCAGGCGATTGACCGGAATTCCTGATTGCGACAGTGACGACACAAAGCTGATTCACAATTCGATATTTGGCACCGGTACACGCCAGATAAGCCCGCACCTGGGCCTCGCCAATGCGGCGGGTTTCGGCCACGGCATCGTCGGCAGCTCTAACAGCAGCACGAGTCTCCGTGAGGGTGTCGCGCAGAAGCAGCACGGCATAGATACTCGCTACCGTCGCAACGATGCTGAACACAGCCATGAGCCATTGGGCCGGGGTGTCTTCAAGAACGATAAACCGCTCAGTCCAATACCGCCACGCTGGTTTCTGGCCGGGTTCTTCGGATTCTTCGTGGGCGTTGTTTCGACCGGTGGTTTCGCTAGATACCTGCTGATTGAGCGGATAGCGAAAATCTGGGACCGACCACGCCAGAAATAGCAGCGCTAGAAACAACCCTGCCACGAATCCAAGTGCAGCGTATGTGAACCTATCGCGCTTAGGCATTGAAGTAAGAAAGCCGCCATGAATTTCACCCGAGACAGCTTATTACGGATGTTAACTTCCTTCTCGTCAACGCCTATCGCCGCCAGCTTCACAACGAATTGGGCATAGGTGACGCTTTCCGCTTCAACTCAATCTTCAGGACAAGGCTACTCCGCCCCCTCATCCCCCGCCCTTCCCGCCGGATGCGGGGTCTTCTCCCAGCGGTGCGGGTCGAAATAGAGCTGCCACAGCGCGCGCCAGGCAGCCACCGACAGCAGCATCCAGTAGACCGGCGTGAACAGCGCGATCTTCGGCAGCTGCAGCCGGTCGCCGGCGGTCAGCGTCGAGCGCCCCAGCAGCAGGAACGCGGCATAGCCCAGCGTGATGTTGAAGATGTCGATGCCCAGCAGCGTCGACTGCACGACGCCGAACTCGTGGCCGCGCACCATGTCGATCGCCAAAAACACCAGCGTGCCGAGCAGCAGCGGATGCACCAGCGCCGACACGATCATGCCGGCGAAGAGTATCTGCGAAACCACGAAGGAGGCCGGGCCCAGTTCCGCCAGCAGCCGCCGCGGCTCGCGCATATGCACCAGCCAGGTCTGGATCCAGCCCTTGAACCAGCGGGTCCGCTGCGGCAGCCATTCCCCCAGCGTCTCCGGCGCGATCTCGTAGGTCGGCAGCGAGATCGTCTCCGTGCGGTAGCCGAACCGCTTCAGGCGCAGGCCGAGATCGGCGTCCTCCGTCACGTTGAACGGGTCCCACCCGCCCAGCCGGTCCAGCGCGTCGCGGCGGAAATGATTGGACGTGCCGCCCAGCGGCAGCACCAGCTCGTTGCGCGACAGGAAGGGCAGCATGCCCTTGAACAGGCCCGAATATTCGAAGGCGAACATGCGCGCCAGCATGCCGCCGGAGCGGTTGGTGATGACCAGCGGCGCCTGTACGCAGGCAAGGCTGGGATGCGCGGCCTCGAAGCGCTGCCAGGCCTCCACCAGCTGCATCGGGTGGGGCCGGTCCTCGGCGTCGTAGAGCGCGACGAATTCGCCCGATATCATCTGCATGGCGTAGGCCAGCGCCTTCGGCTTGGTGCGCGGTCCGCCCGCCGGCACCTCGATGATCTCCACCAGCGATCGCAGATCGTGGATGCGGATCGCCTCTATCGTGGCGCGGTCGTCGGCTTCGCAGACCAGCTTGATCTCCAGCTTGCCGCGCGGCCAGACCAGCTTGCCCAGCGCCACCAGCAGCTCCGGCACGATCTCGGCCTCGTGGTAGAGCGCGACCAGCACGCAATAGCGGGGCATCGTGTCCGGCCGCAGCGCCGAGATGACCGGCGGCGGCGCCGGCGTCCTGCGCACGGCGAGCAGGCGCAGCACCACGCAGGCCATGAAGAAGAAGGTGAAGAAGACATGCGCGCCCACGAAGGCGCCGGTCGGCGCCAGCGCCAGCAGCAGCACCGTCAGGCCGATCAGCGTTCCGGCGACAAAACCCTGCCAGCCGGTCAGCACCGTCCTGGCCGAGCAGTGTGGCAGGGCGTTGAACAGGCGGTCGACCGCGCGGTCGACCAGCAGGTCGCGGCAGCGCGCCTCGACCGCGCGCCGCAGCACCGACGGCGCCACGATGCGCATGCGCTCGGCAAGCTCCGGGCGGCGCGCCAGAAGCTCGCTGAGACGCTCGAAATCCTGCTCGCGCGGCGCCATCAGGATGAGCTGGCCGCCATCGGCCGCCTGCATGCGGCCGAGCCGCACGCCGCCCGGCTCGCGCAGCAGCGAAAGCCCGTCGCGGTCGCGCAGGATCAGCGCGTCGCCGTCGATGGCGGCCATGAAGGGTATTTTCAGCATGCGCGACATGGCGCGGAACAGGCCTTCCTCGCCGACGCGGCCGCTCGCCAGCAGCTCGGCCTGGAAGGTGGTGCCGTTGATCCTGGCGCGGCCGGCCACCGAGCGCACGAGCTCGGCATCGAGCCGCAACGCATCGATCATCGGCAGCCAGCCCTCCGCCGCGGGTCCCCGCGGCGGCTCCATGTCCTGCATTGCTACCCCAACCGCTCGCGCGGCCCCCGTTTCTCCCTTTCGCCTCTCGCCCGTCCCCGCGGGCGGTCAGGCCGCCATTCGCGCCAGCCTCGACAGGCGTCTGATCGTGCTTTCGTCCTGCAGGGCGCCGTGGAACAGCGATATCTCGCGGTCGATGCGCTCGCACAGCAGGCCCGCGTCGCCGCGCAGCAGCGCCCGCGTCTGCATCATCGCGCGTGGCGGCTTCTTGGCGAGCGTGCGCGCCGTGCGCATCGCCAGCGCTTCGGGTCCCTCCTCGCCATCGGCCAGCATGTGCACCACGGCCAGCCGCTCGGCCGTTGCCGCGTCCAGCGTCTCGCCCAGGCAGAAGAAGCGGAAGGCCGCGCCGTAGCCCATCTTCTCGGGCGCCAGGATGCTGGTCGCGGCGTCCGGCACGAGGCCGAAATCCACGAACGGCACGCGGAAGGTGCTGTTGGCCGACGCGATGACGAGGTCGCAATGGAAAAGGATGGTGCAGCCCACGCCAACCGCGTCGCCGTCGACGCAGGCGATGATCGGCTTCGGGAAGGTGGCGAGGGTGCGGAACATCTCGGTGACCGCCGCGATCAGGTCGCCGTGCCGCGCCGGATCGAGAAACTCGCCGAAATCGCCGCCCAGGCAGAAGCAGCCCGCAAGTCCGCGCAGCACGACGACGCGTGTCTCCTCGTCGTCTCCCGCCTGCCGCAGCAGGCGCGCCAGGCGCATGTAGGCGCGGCTGTCGAGAAACGGCCTGCCGTCCTCCGAGGCCACGGTGATGGTGGTGATGTGATGACCGAATTCCGGTTCTGCTCGAAAATCCATGTCCCGTCCCCTTCTGGCCGGTTTTGGATTGATGGTTCTGGTCCCGGCTCCGTCAGGAGGCCTTGCGGTAACCGATGAACTGCGGCTCGCCATGCGCCAGCACCGGGGCGTGATGGTTCCGCTTCTGCCGCACCACGCTCAGCGTGTTGGCGTCGAAACCGAGCAGCGTGGCCACAACCTGTTGGCGCCCATAGGTGCGCTGGTAGCCGAGGGGGCGGGCGAGGAACTGCAGTTGCAGGGCGCGCAGCACCCAGGACGGATCGAACTCGATGATGACCTGGTCGACGCCGCGGGTCATGCCCCATTCGATGAAGCCGGCCACCAGCTCGCTGCCGACGCTGGACAGGCCCCAGCGGCCCTCGCGGTAAGGCGCCGCTACGGCATATCGGGTCAGCTCGAAGATGTTGGGGCCGCTTGGCGGCGTGCCTTCGTAGAGGTCGGTCAGCACTTCGGTCAGCAGGTGCGGGCGCGTGGTCGGCAGCATGCGCTGGTAGCCCGCCAGTTCGCCATTGCGCATGACGAGGTGGTGCACCGCCGCCTCATGGTCGAACTGGTCTATCTCCAGCCCGTCGGTGCGGCGCAGGGCTTCCCAGCCCATCTCCTCCACGAAGATGCGGTGGCGCAGGGCATGGACCGCCTGCCACAGGTCGGGCCGGTCCATCAGTTCGCAGGTTGAGAGTGCGTATAACATGCTGGGTCTCCATGGGTTGGAGAACCAGTGTATGGCGGGTCGGACGACGATATATTGCGTGATCGCGTAGGCGCGCGGCCGGCCGGCTTGACCGGCCCCGGCGGCCTGCTCACGCAGGGGCCGTCAGCGCCCGCCGGCCTACGAGATGTATCCCTGACGGATCGCTTCGGCCACCGCCTGCACGCGGTTCGCGGCTCCCAGCTTCGCCTTGGCGTTGAGCAGGTGCTTCTCCGACGTGTGCTCCGAAATGCCCAGTATCTGGGAGATCTCCCATTCCGACTTGCCGAGCGCCGCCCAGCGCATGCATTCCTTCTCGCGGCTGGTCAGCTCGGCGCGATGCTCGATCACCGGCGTGGTCGAAAGCTGCATGGCGCGGCCGATGGCGAAGGTCGAGGCCAGCGAGATGACGCTCACCGCCTCCTCCGACAGCTCCACCTCCTCGCCGCCCAGCGACACCATCACCACCTCGCCCTCGACCGTGATCAGCGGCATGGCGAAGCCGTCCTTCAGCTTGAAGGCGCCGGCGTCGCCATAGACGCGCTGCCCCTCCATGTCGGCGCCGACGCGCGCGATGGCGTCGTGCCAGAAGACCGCCGAGGGTTTCCGCTTCATGTAGGTGACGAGCGGATCGCGGTCGACGTAGTTCATCGACACGTAGCGCTCCATCCATTCCTTCGGCCAGTCGCACAGCATCACGTGCGAACGCTGCTCTTCCCGCGGGGTGCCCGGCTTCGGCACCGTGCCGGCCAGCAGCGCCGTCAGGCCGTAGCGGCTGGTTACGCCGATAAGCGCGCGGCAGACTTCTTCCGGCGTCCTCGCCTTCTGAATTCTGTCTATGTAAGCAAGAGTGTCGTCGAAGTTCGGCATAGCAACATCCGCCCCTATGTTGCCCACTTGATGAGCACACTATTATGCTTCTCCGCGGCACGCTACCCACTAACTCGATATTGCGGGTCCGGCCGCGGCCATCTCTCGCGGCGGGGGTTTGCCTGCGCCCAATGCGGCATGATACAGCCGGGCCACACGCTGCGGAGCGCGCATGATTTCGAGACCGGCGATCCTGCTTCTCATGGCGGTCCTGCTGGCGGCAATGCCCGCCAGGGCCGACAATCCCGCCATCCCGCAGTTCTGGGATGTGAAGGAACGCCTCATCAAGCCGGACATTTCCAGCTTCGCGCGCGTGCGCTTCCTCACCACGACGGATTTTCCGCCCTTCAATTTCATCGACGCCAACGGCCTGCTGTCGGGCCTGCATGTCGATCTCGCGCGCGCCATCTGCCGCAAGCTCGAAATCCTCGACCGCTGCCAGATCCAGGCGCTGCCGTGGGACGAGCTGGAGCCGGCGCTCGAGCGCAACCAGGGCGACGCGCTCATCGCCGGCCTGGCGATCACGCCCGACAAGCGCGAGAAATATGCCTTCACCCGCTCCTATCTCCGGTTTCCCGCCCGCTTCGTGGCGGGCCGCGCTTCCGTGCTGGAAGAGCCCATAGACGCGGCCGTCGCCGGCAAGCGCGTGGGCGTGCTCGCGCGCTCCGAGCACGAGGCCATGCTGCGCGACTACTTTCCCGACGCGCGGCCGGTGACCTATTCGCGGGCCGAATGGCTGTTCGAGGATCTGCGGGCCGGCAAGCTGGACGCCGCCTTCGGCGACGGCATGCGGCTGGCCTTCTGGCTGGCGGGGCAGGAATCGGGCGATTGCTGCCGTTTCGCCGGCGGGCCCTATCTGGCGCCGGAATATTTCGGCTCCGGCCTGGCGATTGCCGTTCGCGGCGGCGACGCCGCGCTCGCCGACGCGTTCGACTACGCGCTGCGCGAGATCAACATGGACGGCACCTTCGCCGAGCTCTATCTGCGCTACTTCCCGGTCAGCTTCTTCTGACCGGCGGCGCGGGCCGGCCTCAGAAGGTCCGGTGCCGCGCCCTGGCCGCCCGCTCGATGGCCGAGACGGTGGCGCGGTCGAGGCTCAGCTTCTCGCGCAATATCTGCAGCAGCCGCACTTCCTCGGGCTTCACCTTCAGGTTGGCGATGGCGATGTCGACGGCCAGCGCATAGGCCATGTCGTGCGCGGCCTCGGGGATCGCGGCCGAAGCCGCGTCCAGTATCTCCACGAAGCCGTCTTCGCGCTGCAGCCATTTCTGGCAGTCCTGCGCCACGGCCAGCGTCTGCGACTGCTCGAAGCCGCGGAAGGCGGGAAGCGTGCGCACGATGGCGCCGATGCGGGCAAGCTCGACATCGTCCATCTCGCGGTCCGAGGCCGACACCATGACCATCAGGTAGATCACGGCTTCCTGCGGCGTCAGCTTCTTCATGGCGTGTCCCCGGTCTGGATGTCGGGGCATAGTTAGGCACGCGGCCGCGGCTTCGCAATGAAAAAGCCGGCGCAGATTGACGCTTGGCCGATCGGAGCCTAGACGCCTTGGCGAACTAGAGAACAGGAAGTCTGGAAATGGACGAAACGGGGCTGCCCCCTGTGCAACTGTCGCCCGAGATAAGCGCCGCCGCCGCGGCCAGCAATGCCTGGCCGTTCGAGGAAGCGCGCAAGATCATCGAGCGCTACAAGGGCGGCGACTGGCCCGAGGCCGTGCTGTTCGAGACCGGCTACGGCCCGTCGGGGCTGCCGCATATCGGCACGTTCGGCGAGGTGGCGCGCACCACCATGGTGCGCCACGCCTTCCGCGTGCTGACGGAGGGCAAGGTGCCGACGCGGCTGCTGTGCTTCTCCGACGACATGGACGGCATGCGCAAGATCCCGGACAACGTGCCGTCGCGCGCATTTCTGGAGCCGCATCTCCACAAGCCGCTGACCTCGGTTCCGGACCCGTGGACGAACGAGTTCGACAGCTTCGGCCACCACAACAACGCGATGCTGCGGCGCTTCCTCGACACGTTCGGCTTTGACTACGAATTCGCCAGCGCCACCGACTATTACCGCTCCGGCCGCTTCGACGCGATCCTCAGGCGCGTGGCCGAACGCTACGACGCCATCATGGCGATCATGCTGCCGACGCTGGGCGAGGAGCGCCGCGCCACCTATTCGCCCTTCCTGCCCATCTCGCCCAAGACCGGCCGCGTGCTCTACGTGCCGATGAAGAAGGTGGACGCCGAGGCAGGCACCATCACCTTCGACGACGAGGACGGCACCGAGACGACCCTGCCGGTCACCGGCGGCCACGTGAAGCTCCAGTGGAAGCCCGATTTCGGCGCGCGCTGGGCAGCGCTGGGCGTCGATTTCGAGATGTTCGGCAAGGATCACGGCCCCAACATGGGCGTCTATGACCGCATCTGCGAGGCGCTGGGCGGGCGCGCGCCGGAACATTTCGTCTACGAGCTGTTCCTCGACGAGAACGGCCAGAAGATCTCGAAGTCCAAGGGCAACGGCCTCACCATCGACGAGTGGCTGACCTACGCGCCGACCGAGAGCCTGGCGCTCTACATGTTCCAGCGGCCGCGGCAGGCCAAGAAGCTCTATTTCGACGTCATCCCGCGCGCCGTCGAGGAGTATTACCAGTTCCTCGCGGCCTATCCGCGGCAGGACTGGAAGGAGCGGCTGGGCAACCCGGTCTGGCACATCCACAACGGCAATCCGCCGGCGATCGAGCTGCCGGTCTCGTTCTCGCTGCTGCTCAACCTGGTCAGCGCCTCCAACGCGCATGACAAGGCCGTGCTGTGGGGCTTCATTTCGCGCCATGCACCGGGCGTGACGGCGCAGACACATCCCGAGCTCGACCGGCTGGTCGGCTACGCCATCCGCTACTTCGACGATTTCGTGAAGCCGTCGAAGGTGTTCCGCGCGCCGGACGAGATCGAAACCGGCGCGCTGCGCGCGCTGTCCGAAAGGCTGGGCGCGCTTCCGGCCGGCGCCGACGGCGAGGCGATCCAGAACGCGGCGCTCGACGTCGCCCGCGGCATCGAGCGCTACCAGGACCACAAGAAGAAGAGCCCGGAAGGCGGCCCCGGCGTTTCCGTCGCCTTCTTCCAGATGCTCTACCAGGTGCTCATCGGGCAGGAGCGCGGTCCGCGCTTCGGGTCCTTCGCCGCGCTCTACGGCATCGACAACACGCGCGCGCTGATCGACCGCGCGCTCGCCGGCGAGCTCGCCGCCTGAGCTATTCCCGCACGGGGAACATGTCGGTGGGGAACAAATCGGCCGGCTGCGCGACGTCGACCGGTGGCGCCGCCTCCACCGGCTCGACCACCGGCGCCTGGCCGAATATGCCCTTCGCCTGCGCGCGCGCAGCTTCGCCCAGTTCCGCATAGGCGCTGCCGGGCAGCGGCTTCGCCCAGCCATTGGCCGCCAGCCACGCGCCGACATCCTGTTTCCCGATCGTGCAGGCGACGGTGTATTCCTTGTGGGTGATCTCCTCCGGCAGGTCGCAGGCCAGCGCCCGGCCGCGCACGAAGGAGCGGAAGGCCGTGCGCGCACGCATGCCGCAGGGCCACGCCGCGCCCGCCGCGTCGACGCATGTCGCGTCCGCCAGGGTCGGCTCCAGCCCGGCGATCGTCACCGTCAGGCCCGAACCGGCCACCTGGCCGGCCGCCGTGATCAGCGGGCGGTGTATGCGGCCCTGGTTCTTCAGGCGCGGCGGCAGCGGCTGCGCGAAGCGGCTCAGCGGCTGGCGCGGCTCCACCCGCTGCAACTCGACGGCCGCGACCTGCGGCTGCGCCACCACTTCGGGCGCCACGCGGCGGATGCGTTCCTGCTTGGCGGCGTCAACCGGCGCGGGCGCGGCTTCGGCCGGTGCCGACGCCTGCTCGACAGCCTGCTCGAGCGCAGGCTCGTCCGCCGGCACGAAGTGCTCGCGCAGGCTCAGCACGGCAGCACCCACCGCAACCACGCCGGCCGCCGACAGCGCTAGCGCCGCGCGCCGCATCGCATCACTGGCTCGCCCATACGATGCGGGCGATCCATTCCAGTTCGCCCGCCGGTATCTGGCGGTTTGGGTGTTCGGGGTTCAGCGACAGCAGCTCGATCGCCCCGGCGCTCTGGCGCACCAGCACCTTCGCCATCACCTCGCCGGCGGCGGTCTTCACAACCACCCGGTCGCCCAGGCGCAGTGCGGCGCCCGGCTGCACGATCAGCACGTCGCCGTCGCGATAGAGCGGCAGCATGGAATCGCCCTGCACCTTCAGCGCGTATGAACCCTCCGCCGAGGCGGTGGGCAGGTCGATCATCTCCCATCCCTGCCCCACCGGAAAACCGGCATCGTCGAAGAAGCCGCCGGCGCCGGCCTGCGCGAAGCCCAGCAGCGGGATCGCGGGCGGTCGAAAATTCTGGTTGGCCGCGCTGCGCTGGCTCCGCCCGTCCACCATCGCCAGGAATTCGTCGAGCGTTTCGCCGGTGGCTTCCATCACCTTGGCCAGCGACTCGGTCGACGGCCAGCGCGGCCGCCCGTCGGCAGACCGCCGCTTCGACTTGTTGAAGGCGGTGGAGTCGAGACCGGCGCGCTTCGCCAGCCCCGAGGCCGACAGGGAATGCCGCGCCGCAAGCGCGTCGATGGCCGCCCAGACCTGGTCGTGCGAGAGCATGGACTGCTCCTGCCGGAGAGGAAAAAATGCCTTTTGATTGTTAGCCGCAGCCGCCGCCATTGTCCAGCGCGCAGGCCATCCCGGCGGTGGAAAGCCGTCGGTTCAGAGCGCCGGGCGCCGCAGGCGGTCCGCGATCCGCAGGCGCGCGGCCGCCAGCCTCTCGCCCGCCATGCGCGCCCACTCGGTGAAGGGAAACAGCATCAGCCGCACCACGTCGTTTTCGGGCACGCCCTGCGCGCCCAGCGGCGCCTCGCACCGTCCCGCCGCGTAGTAGGTGCCGAACATCCGGTCGAAGACCGGGAACATGCCGGCGAGGTTCTTGCCGTAGGCGGCCTTCACGTCGGCATGGTGCCAGCGGTGGAAGCGCGGCGAGGCCAGCCACATGCGCAACGGCCCGTGGTCCCAGTCGACATCCACATGCACATAGATCACGTGCAGCGTTATCAGCACCGCGCCGATGCCGATCGCGTCGGCGGGCAGGCCCAGCCAGGTCAGCAGCAGGGTGTAGGATGCCCACATCACCACCGTCTCCAGCGCATGCACGCGGTAGGCCGTCAGCCCGTTCACGTCGTGGTCGGAGTGGTGGATCGCATGGATGGGCCACAGCCAGTGCATGTGCAGCACCCGGTGCGCCCAGTAATTGGCGAAATCGTGGGTGACCAGCCCGATCGCAACCAGCAGCCAGATCGGCGTGCCCTGCCAGAACGCAGCCGGCACCGAGGGGACGCCAAGCGCGGCATAGCCCATCTCGATCCACATCACGCTGATCCACACGATCGGCAGCAGCAGGAAGTTGAGATGGAAGATCGCCAGCGTGGCGCCGATGCCCTTGACGGCACGTCTCGACCACGACAGGCGCCAGCCGCGGCGCGCGAGGTCGAACACCAGAAGCAACAGCAGGAACGCGATGACGGCCAGCGTCTTCGGCGCGCTCACCAGCAGCCACCATGCTTCCAGCCGCATGCCCAGAAACCGAAGCAGACCGTCCAAGACAGCATCCCGCCGAATGGGCCGCTCCACCTGGCGGCCGACCGGCCGCACGGTCCGACAATTTGCTTAAGATGGCTTGAACGGCATGGCGCCAATTTTCCCCGCGCGCGCCTGCGCCCGCTCACGTCGCTGCGACGGGCTACCTCAGCGCTGGGGCTTCGCCAGCTTCCTCAGCCCGGCATGCGAATTCATGAAGATGCGCTCTTCGGCGCTCGGTGGCCGCGGCGTGATCGCATGCCCCAGCTCCGCGATGATCTCCTCGATCGGCATGAAGCGGCGCTCGCGCGAATTGTAGATGCCGGCCGTCGTCATCACCAGCGCCGCGGTACGGCCGTCCTCCAGCTCGAAGCGGTGGCGGCCGATCACCTGCGTGTCCTCCCAGGTTTCGATGGTCGACACCACGTCGAAGCGCTTCCACAGCCTGATCTCGCGCACATAGACGGCCTGCAGGCCGCCCATCATCGGCGCCCAGCCCTGCTTCCGCGCATGTTTCAGCAGGCCGGCGCGGATAAAGATGTCGATGCGGCCGACATCGGCCAGCATCATGTAGCGGGCGTTGTTGAGGTGCAGGTTGGAATCGATGTCCGACGGCAGGCAGCGGAAGGCAAGCCGGCTTTCGTCGCCCATGCGGTAGCGCCCCCGCGACTTCGCGGTGAGCGCCATGCGCGCGAGACGGCCCCAGACATACATTCAGGCGGCCCGGCTCAAGCCGCCTTCTTCTGCGCCTTCCCGTAGGGGTCGAAGCGGTCGTAGAAGGTCTCGCCCTTCGCCGCCATGTCGGCCAGCAGCTTCGGCGCCTTGAACTGCGCGCCGTACTTCTTCTGCAGCTTCTTCGCCAGCGCCAGGAACTTCTCGCCGCCCATCCCGTCGATGTAGCTGAGCGCGCCGCCCGTGTAGGGCGCGAAGCCAAAGGCGAGGATCGAGCCCACATCCGCCTCGCGCGGATCGGTGACGATGCCCTCCTCCATCACGCGCGAAGCCTCGAGCGCGATGGTCACGAGGAAGCGCTGCTTCAGCTCCTCCACGTCCACCTTGTCGGGGTCCTGCTGCGGATAGAGGTCCTTCAGCCCGGGCCACAGATGCTTCTTCGCCGGCTTGGCCGGGTAGTCATAGAAGCCCTTGCCGTTCTTGCGGCCGTGGCGCCCGTGCTTGTCCACCATCGTGTTGATGAGCGCGAACTGGTCGGCCGGCACGGCCTTCTCGCCCAGGTCGCGGATGGTCTGCTTCATGATCTTCTGCGCCAGGTCGATCGCCGTCTCGTCGGTCAGCGCCAGCGGCCCTACCGGCATGCCGGCCATCTTCGCGGCATTCTCGATCATCGCCGGCGGCACACCCTCGATCAGCATCTGGAAGGCTTCGGCCATGTAGCGCAGCACGCAGCGGTTGACGTAGAAGCCACGCGTGTCGTTGACCACGATCGGCGTCTTCTTGATCGCGCGCACATAGTCGATCGCGGTCGCCAGCGCCTTGTCGCCCGTCTTCTTGCCGAGGATGATCTCTACCAGCATCATCTTGTCCACCGGCGAGAAGAAGTGGATGCCGATGAAGTTGGCCGGCCGCTTCGAGTTCTTGGCCAGGCCGGTGATGGGGATGGTCGAGGTGTTGGACGCGAAGACCGCGTCCTTGGCGATCACCGCCTCGGCCTGCTCGGTCGCGCCCTTCTTGACCTCCGAATCCTCGAACACGGCCTCCACGATCAGGTCACAGCCGTCCATGTCGGCATAGTCGGTCGTGGGCGTCAGCAGCGCCAGCAGCTTCTCCTTGTCCTCGGCCGTTGCCCGGCCCTTCTTGATGAGGCCGTCCATCAGGTCGGCCGAATGCTGCTTGCCCTTCTCGGCGCTCGCCATGTCGCGGTCGAGCAGCACCACCGGGATGCCGGCCTTGGCGGTCACATAGGCGATGCCGGCGCCCATGAAGCCGGCGCCCAGCACGCCGATCTTCTTGAACTTCGTCTCCGGCACGCCGGCCGGACGGCGCGCGCCCTTGTTCAGCTCCTGCAGCGACACGAACAGCGAGCGCACCATCATCGCCGCCTCGGTCGAGCGCAGGATCTCGGTGAAATAGCGCTGCTCGATCCGCAGCGCCGTGTCGAAGGGCACCAGCAGCCCCTCATAGACGCATTTCAGGATCGCGCTCGCGGCCGGATAGTTGCCGTAGGTCTCGCGGCGCAGGATGGCGATCGCCGGCGGCCAGAGGTTCGCGCCGGCGGCGGAATAGACCGGGCCGCCCGGCAGCTTGAAGCCCTTCTCGTCCCAGGGTTGCACCGGCTTGAGGCCGGCCGCGATCATCGCCTTGGCGGCGTCGACCAGCTTCGCCGGGTCGACCACGTCGTGGATCAGGCCCATCGCCTTCGCCTTCTTGGCCAACAGGTTCTGGCCCGAAGTCAGCATCTGCAGCGCCTGCTGCCCGTCGGTCAGCCTGGGCACGCGCTGCGTGCCGCCGGCGCCCGGGAAAATGCCCACCTTCACCTCGGGCAGCGCCATCTTCACCTTGTCCGAATCCGCAGCCACGCGGCCGTGGCAGGCCAGCGACAGTTCGAACGCGCCGCCCATGCAGGTGCCGTTGATCGCCGAGACCCAGGGCTTGCCGCAGGTCTCCAGCTTACGCCACAGCCAGCTCATGCGGCCGGCGCCCTCGAACAGCATCTTGATGGCGGCGTCGGGGTTCTTCCGCTCCTCGGCCTTGTAGACGCCCAGCATGCGCTGCAGCATCGTCAGGTCGGCGCCGCCGGAGAAGCTGTCCTTGCCGGACGTTATCACGGCGCCCTTGATCTTCTCGTCGGCGACCACCTGGTCGATGATCTTGTCGAGCTCTTCCATCACCTCCTCGGTGAAGACGTTCATCGAGCGTCCCGGCATGTCCCAGGTGACCAGCGCAATGCCGTCGGCGTCGGTCTCGACAGTGAAGTTCTTGTACTTTGCCATTTTCCTGTCTCCTCCGGCCGTCAGACGCGCTCGATGATCGTGGCGGTGCCCATGCCGGCGCCGATGCACAGCGTCACCAGCGCGGTGTTCAGGTTGCGCCGCTCCAGCTCGTCCAGCACGGTGCCGAAGATCATCGCGCCGGTCGCGCCGAGCGGATGGCCCATGGCGATGGCGCCGCCATTGACGTTGATCTTGTCGTGGTCGATGTCGAAGGCCTGCATGTAGCGCAGCACCACGCTGGCGAAGGCCTCGTTCAGCTCGAACAGGTCGATGTCGGCGAGCGTCATCTTCGCCTTCTTCAGCAGCTTCTCGGTCACGTCCACCGGCCCGGTCAGCATGATCGCCGGCTCCGAGCCGATGTTGGTGAAGGCGCGGATGCGGGCGCGCGGCGTCAGGCCCATCGCCTTGCCGCCCTTCTTCGAGCCCAGCAGCACGGCCGCCGCCCCGTCCACGATGCCGGACGAATTGCCCGCGTGGTGCACGTGGTTCACCGCCTCGATCTCGGGATAGCGCTGCACCGCCACCGCGTCGAAGCCGCCCATCTCGCCGGGCATCACGAAGGATGGGTTGAGCGAGGCCAGCGTCTGCATGTCGGTGCCGGGCCGCATGTGCTCGTCGCGGTCGAGGATGGTGAGGCCGTTCTGGTCCTTGATCGGGATCACCGAGTTCTTGAAATAGCCCTTCTCCCAGGCATGCGCGGCGCGCTTCTGGCTTTCCACCGAATAGGCGTCCACGTCGTCGCGGGAGAAGCCGTGCTTGGTGGCGATCAGGTCGGCCGAGATGCCCTGCGGCATGAAGTAGGCCGGCAGGCCGACCGACGGGTCCATGAACCAGGCGCCGCCAGACATGCCCATGCCGACGCGGCTCATCGACTCCACGCCGCCGGCGATCACGATGTCGTCGGAGCCGCCGGCGATCTTGGCCGCGCCGAGGTTGATGGCGTCGAGGCCCGACGCGCAGAAGCGCGACAGCTGCACGCCCGGCGCCTTGTTGTCATAACCCGCCTCGAAAGCGGAGGAGCGCGGGATCACCGAGCCGGCCTCGCCCACGGGGTCGACGCAGCCGAACACGATGTCGTCCACTTGGGCCGTGTCCAGCCCGTTCCTGTCGCGCAGCGATTCCAGCACCTTGGCGCCGAGGCGCACGGCCGGCACCTCGTGCAGCGAGCCGTCCTTCTTGCCGCGTCCGCGCGGGGTGCGCACGGCGTCGTAGACATAAGCGTCAGCCATTGGCTTTCTCCTTCAGTCGGCCCCGTCGCGTGGCGCGGCCTCTTTCGTGTCAGTCACGGGACCATTCCGCTTTCGCGGCGTGATCCATCTCCTGTTCTGTCGCAATTCCGGATGGAACCCGCGTCGCACTTTCCTGGAATTGCTTTCGCCGCGGTCACATACCGTCGGGCATGATGTCTTCGGCCCGCTTCCAGCCGGGCAGCGCCTGCAGGCGCTGCAGCCATGCCTTCACCGCGGGAAACTCGTCCGGGTCGTAGCCTATCTGCCGCGGCCAGAACTGGTAGGCGCAGAGCGACAGGTCGGCGATTGTCGGCCGGCCGGCCGCCACCCATTCCCTGTCCTTCATATGGGTATCGAGGACCTTCAGCGCATCCTTTGCGCGCGAAAGCATGAAGGCCACCACCGGATCGTCGTCCGGCTTGTCGCGGAAAGTGCGCATGAAGCGCACCGTCGCCGAGTAGCTGGTGAGCTTGTGGTTGTCGAACAGGATCCAGCGCAGGATCTCGTATTCCTCTGCCTCGGTCTCATGCCCGAATTTTCCGAAGTGCCGCGACAGGTAGGTGAGGATCGCGCCGGACTGGCTCAGCGTGAAATCGCCGTCGGCCCTGTGGTGCACGAGCACGGGCGCCTCGCCCATCACGTTGGTGCCGCGGAATTCCGGCGAGCGCGTCTCGCCGCCGAAGAAGGCGATCCGCTTCGCCTCCCAGTCGGCGCCGCACAGCTCCAGCATGATCGCGGCCTTGAACGAGTTGCCGCTCTGCCAGAATGAATGGAGCGAGAATTCCGCCATCTCAGTCATTGCCTCCCTTGCGCGGCTCCACGACCACCTCCGTCTTCACCGAATTGGCGATGAAGCAGGCCTCGTGCGCCTCGTGGTGCAGCCGCGCCAGCGTGTCGGCGTCGGCGCCGGTCTCGACCTTCGGCCGCAGCGTCACGCTCGCCAGCCACATGCGGCCGGCGGTGTTCTTCTCCAGCACGCCCTCGGCCTCGTCCTCGTAGGACAGGATCTCCACCGAGGCGCGGCGCGCCAGGTCGAGAAAGGTCAGCATGTGGCAGGAGGCCAGCGAGGCCACGAACATCTCTTCCGGGTCGACGCCGGCAGGATTGGAGAACGGCTCCCGCACGATCGCCGGCGACGCCGATGCCATGATCGTGGTGCCGCCGTCGAAGGCGATCTCGTGGACGCGCGTGTAGCGGCCGAGGCTGAAATGGTCGTCCTCGTCCTGGCTCCAGCGGATGGTGGCCGTGTGCGTCGACATCCTCAGAGGCTCCGCGCGATCAGCAGCTTCATGATCTCGTTCGTGCCGCCATAGATGCGCTGCACGCGGGCGTCGCGCCACATGCGCGCGATCGGGTATTCGTTCATGTAGCCGTAGCCGCCGAACAGCTGCAGGCACTCGTCCACCACCTTGCACTGCAGGTCCGACAGCCAGTATTTCGCCATCGAGGCGGTCACCGGGTCAAGCCCGCCGGCGAGATGGCGCGCCACGCAGTCATTGTAGAACACGCGGCCGATCGTGGTTTCGGTCTTGAGTTCCGCCAGCTTGAACTGCGTGTTCTGGAACTCCAGCACCGCCTTGCCGAACGCCTTGCGTTCCTTGACATAGTCTGTGGTCACGGCCAGCGCGCGCTCGGCCATCGATATCGCCTGCGCGCCGACCAGCAGCCGCTCCTGCGGCAGCTGCTGCATCAGCTGCACGAAACCCTGCCCTTCCTCGGTGCCCAGCAGGTTCGCGGTGGGCACGCGTACGTCCTCGAAGAACAGCTCGGACGTGTCGTTGGCCTTCAGCCCCACCTTGTCGAGGTTGCGGCCGCGGCGGAAGCCTTCCACCTCGTCGGTCTCGACCACGATCAGCGAGGTGCCCTTGGCGCCCTGCGCCGGGTCCGTCTTGGCCACCACGATGATGAGGTTGGCGTTCTGGCCGTTGGTGATGAAGGTCTTGGAGCCGGAGATGGCATACTGGTTGCCATGCTTCTCCGCCCGGGTCTTGATGCCCTGCAGGTCGGAGCCGGCGCCCGGCTCGGTCATGGCGATGGCGCCGATCAGCTCGCCCGTCGCCAGTCTCGGCAGCCAGCGCTGCTTCTGCTCCTGCGAGCCGTAGTGCAGGATGTAGGGCGCCACGATCGCGTTGTGCAGCGCGATGCCGAAGCCGTCCGTGCCGACATGGCCGATCGCTTCGGCGATGGCGCTTTCATGCGCGTAGGTGCCGCCCGCGCCGCCATATTCCTCGGGCATCGAGGCGCAGAGCAGGCCGGCCGCGCCCGCCTTCTCCCAGGCCGCGCGCTCCACGATCTCCGCCTTCTCGTATTCGTCGTATTTCGGCGCGATCTCGGTCCGCAGGAATTTTTCGGCCATGTCGTAGAGCATGGCGACGTCGTCGCCCGCCCATTCGGGCTTCGGCACCTGCAGCACGGAGGCGGGATCGGAAGCCAAGCAACGCTCCTTCGTATCGCGCTAGCGATCTAGCAAGAAAGTTCAATCTTGAACAGACACCGCGGGTGACAATCGCTCAGAACGCTTCCGCCGCAAGCTCCATCATCGAGTCGGCGCCGGCCGAGATGCGGGCAAGCCGCATGCCGGTCTCGGGCATCACGCGTTCCATGTAGAAGCGGGCGGTCACGAGCTTGTTCTCGTAGAAGGCGGCCGAGCCGTCGGCCCCTTCGGCAAGCTTGCGCCCGGCGCTCTTCACCATCTGGCCCCACATGTAGCCGAGCGCCACGAGACCGAAGAGATGCAGGTAGTCGGTCGAGGCAGCGCCCGCATTGTCCGGCTTCTGCATGGCGTTTTGCATCAGCCACATGGTGGCCGCCTGCAAATCGTTCAGGCCCTTCTTCAGCGCCTTGGTGAAAGGCGCCATCTTCTCGTCGGCGCGGTTCTCCTCGCAGAACTCGCCCACCTCCTTGAAGAAGGCCTGCACGGCGCGGCCGCCGTTCTGCGCCAGTTTGCGGCCGACGAGGTCCAGCGCCTGGATGCCGTTGGCGCCCTCGTAGATCATGGCGATGCGGGCATCGCGCACGAACTGGCTCATGCCATGCTCTTCGATGTAGCCGTGGCCACCAAACACCTGCTGCGCCATCACGGCGTGCTCGAAACCCTTGTCGGTCAGCACGCCCTTCAGGATCGGCGTCATCAGCGACAGCAGGTCGTCGGCGTGCTGGCGATCCTTCTCGTCGCCCGAGCGGTGCGCGATGTCGGAGCGGATCGCGCTCCACAGCATCAGCGCGCGGCCCGCCTCGTTGAAGGCCTTCATGGTCATCAGCGAGCGGCGGATGTCTGGGTGCACGATGATCGGATCAGCCTTCTTGTCCGGCGCCTTCGGCCCGGTGAGCGAGCGGCCCTGGATGCGCTCGCGGGCATAGTCGGCGGCGTTCTGGTAGGCGACCTCCGACATGGAAAGCCCCTGCAGGCCGACGCCGAGGCGCGCCTCGTTCATCATCACGAACATGGCCTTGAGGCCGCCATTCTCGGCGCCGATCAGATAGCCCTCGGCCTCGTCATAGTTCATCACGCAGGTCGAATTGCCGTGGATGCCCATCTTCTCCTCGATGGACCCGCAGGTGACCGCGTTGCGCGTCCCAGGATTGCCGTCGGCGTCGAGGATGAATTTCGGCACGATGAACAGCGAGATGCCCTTCACGCCCTCCGGCGCGCCCTCGATGCGGGCCAGCACCAGGTGCACGATGTTCTCGCTCATGTCGTGCTCGCCGGCCGAGATGAATATCTTCTGGCCGGAAATCTTGTACTTGCCCTCGCCGGCCGGCACCGCCTTGGTGCGCAGCATGCCGAGATCGGTGCCGCAATGCGGCTCGGTCAGGTTCATGGTGCCGGTCCATGCGCCCTCGACCATCTTGGGCAGCCAGGTCTGCTTCTGCTCGTCCGAGCCATGCTCGATGATCGCGGCGATCGCGCCCTGGGTCAGGCCAGGATACATCATCAGCGACATGTTGGCGGATATCATGTACTCCGACACGGCGGAGTGCACGATGTAGGGTAGGCCCTGCCCGCCGAACTCGGCCGGCACCGAAAGGCCCAGCCAGCCGCCCTCGCGATACTGGTCATAGGCCTGCTTGAAGCCGGTCGGGGTGGTCACCGAGCCGTCGTCCTTGCGGTGGCAGCCTTCCATGTCGCCGACGCGGTTGAGCGGCTGCAGCACGTTCTCGGCCAGCTTCGCACCTTCCGAAAGGATCGCTTCCAGAATGTCGGGCGTGGCGTCGGCAAAGCCGGGAAGGTTGGAATAGCGCTCGTAGCCGAGCACGTCGTTGAGCACGAACAGGGTGTCCTGAACCGGCGCCTTGTAGGTCGGCATGGGCTTCCTCCAGCATGCGGGCGGGGCTCCGCGCAGCCGCCCGGAGCCTTATCGATCGGTTGGAAACGCTACTACCAAACTTTGACGTTTGCGTAAACGTCAATCTGTCGCACGCGGACGCTGCACCGGTGGAAAAAGCCCGCATCGCGGCCCTTTTTCACGGTTAATAGCGTGAAAACGTGAAGGAAGCACCAAAACCCGCGCCCCTCGGGGAGGAGCGCGGGTCGAAACGGGATGCCTGGATCGAGGCGCCTCGAAAGGGCCTAGCGGCTGGCCACGCGCTGCTGGCGGTCGCCCACCCGTTCGCGCAGGTCGCCGATCAGGCCCTGCATGTCGGCGATCGCCTCGTCCAGCGCCTGGCGCTGGCGCTCCAGCTTGCCGAGCTGACGCTCGGATTTCTCCAGCGCCACGCGATACTGCTTCGGGTTGGCGCCGCTCGGGTCGTGCAGGTCGAGCATCTGCTTCACCTCGCGCAGCGAGAACCCGACCTTGCGGCCGAGCAGGATCAGCTTCAGGCGCGCCTTGTCGCGGCGGGTGTAGAGGCGGGTCGTGCCCTGCCGTATCGGGTTGATAAGCCCCTTGTCCTCATAGAAACGCAGGGCGCGCAGCGTCACGCCGAACAGGCGCGACATGTCGCCGATGCGGGTAAGGTCTTCGGAAGTCTCGTCAGAAACATGGGAAGCCGGCAGACGGCCGGCCGAGGCGACGTTCATCATTTTTTCTTGACCCCTTGCGCGCGGGTCCATCCAGTGGATCGTGCGCCAAAGGCACCGCCGGGGGGCTGACGGGCCTTATGTGGTTGCAAACGCGAACGCACCCGCCTTGCGGCCGGGTGCGCCCCTGATCATGGCAGCGATATAGGGTCGGTCTGGTCGACTGGCAACTGCGAACTGGTGACGCAGGCGATCACTTATTAACGCGCCCGGTAAGTTTGGTTAACGCCTTGTTTACCACGTTGGGGGAAAGGTGCGCATGTCGGTGTCCCGTGGTTATCCTGTCTGATGTTGCCCACGGTCTCTCTACCGAGGGAACGAGGCTCCGGGCGATAGCCCAGCGCTGAAACGGCCGCTCCCGACCGGGCGCTATCGTTCCGACCGATCGACGGATGGCCGGTCCTCCCGGCCGAGGTGCGGACAGGCGTTTCTGATGAATACCAAACGGTCATATCTCGACACCCTCAACACCGGCCGCCAGCGTCGCCCGGATCCGACCTTCGACGATCTCGACCGCACGCTCGCCAATCTCGAAGGCAAGCTGCAGCGCAGCCAGGCGCCCGCGCGGGCCGAAGCCCGCCGCCCCGCGCCGGACAGCTGGTCCGCCCGCCGCGCCGAAGCAGCCATCCCCCCGCGCCCCGACCTGAAGACGCTCGCGCGCGACATCGAGTGGAACCGGCGGCAGGAAGACGGCCTGTCCAGCATGAGCCGCATCGCCTCGGAGCTGAAGGCGATGCGCGAGGAATTGCGGCAGCAGATGAACCAGGGGCTCAAGCGCGAGTTCGACGCGCTGCGCCACGACATCCAGAGGCTGCATGCGGCCGCGCCCGCGGCCAGCGGCAGCGAACTGGGCGCCGAGTTCGAGCGCCTGTCGGACGCGGTGCGCTCGCTCGCCGAGCGCAGCGACGACCGCAGCGTCAACATGCTGCGGCTTGAGCTGGAGCAGGTGAAGGGCGCGCTCGATTCGCTCGCGCGCGAAGACACGCTGAAGTCGGTCGACCGCCGCTGGGATGAATTCGACCGCCGCTGGTCCAGCCTCGAAGGCCGGCTCGAAGCCGCTTCGGGCCCCAACGTCAAGGCGCTCAACCAGCAGCTGGAGGAGATCAGCCGCACGGTCAGCAGCCTGCCGGAATCGCTTTCGGTGCGTTCGCTCGACGATCGCGTGCGCGCGCTGGCCGGCTCGGTCGAGCAGTTCGCGCATCAGTATGGCAGCACCATGCCCGGCGCCTTCTCGCTGATCGAGCAGCGTCTCGACGAGATTTCGCGCGCCATCGCCGCCTCCGGCCCCGGCGCGCAGGCGCCCGGCTTCGACGCCGAGCCGTTCCAGCGCATCGAGGCGCGCGTCGCCTCGCTGGCGCGGCAGATCGAGGAATTGACCGAGGACCAGGGCTCCAGCGTCGTCATCGACCGGCTCAACGTGCTGTCGCAGCGGGTCGACGAGATCGCCCAGCGCGTCGAGATACCCGAGACCATCGTCGGCCGCCTGGCCGATCAGATCGCGCTGATCTCCGACCGGCTGGAGAACGATCCCGGCCCGGCCTATTCCAACGCCATCTTCCAGGGGCTGGAAGAGCGGTTCGAGGCGCTGTCCAACATACTGGAGCGCCGCCAGGGCGACGCCGCCGAGCAGGGCCATCAGCTGTTCCGCGAGCTGGAGCGGCGGCTGGAAGACATGGCCGACCGCATGGACCGCGCGCCGCAGGCTGCCGCCGACGGGTCCGCGCTGCGCGGGCTGGAGGACCGGCTGGAGGACATTTCCCGGCGGCTGGAACAGTCGGCCAGGCAGGCGGAGGGCATGGACCCCGACGTTGTGCGTAATCTCGAGACGCAGGTCAGCGCGCTGTCCGCGCATCTCGCCCGGCCGTCGCAGCCGCTTCCCGAGTTCGAGGATATCGCGCCGCGGCTGAACTCGCTGGAGCAGTCTGTGGCCGACAGCCGCGAGGCCATACTGGAAGCAGCCCGCAGGGCGGCCCAGGACGCAATCGGCGCCATGTCGCAGAGCCAGGCGGACTCGCTCGCGGTCACCGGACTCGCCAACGAGCTCAAGTCGCTGGAGACGCTCGCGCGGCGTTCCGACGAGCGCAACGCCAAGACCTTCGAGGCCATCCACGACACCCTGCTGAAGATCGTGGACCGGCTGGGCACGCTTGAGCAGGGCGGCGGCTTCTCCGAAACGGCCCGCACCCGGGCGGCCGCCCAGGCGCCGTCGCTCGATCCGCGCGAGGACGACGGCATCTTCGCCGCCCGCGCGTTCGAAGGACGCGGTGGCGCGGTCTCCGCCAACACGCGCTCGCCCGCCGAGGCTGCGGCCGCGGCGGCAAGCCATGCACTCGGCGGCAATGCCGAGGCCGGCGAACCGGCCGGCGCACGCCGCTCGATGCTGGGCGGCCTGACGCGCGCCTTCCGGAAGGACCGCGAGGCCGCGCCGGCCCCGATGGCGGCCGTCGCCGACAAGGTGGTGCGTGCGCCCGAGCCCCGCCTCGACGACCCGATCGATCCCAGGCTGGCCAACCAGCCGCTGGAGCCCGGCTCCGGCGCGCCCGACCTCAACGCGATCATCCGGCGGGTGCGCGACGAGCGCGGCTCCGGCAATCCAGAGGTGGCCAAGTCAGACTTCATCGCGGCCGCCAGGCGCGCCGCGCAGGCCGCGGCCGCCGAGGCCCAGACCACCAAGCGCCACAGCGAAAGTGCGGCCGGCGCGGGCAAGCTCAAGTTCGGCGACATCTTCAAGACCAGGCGCAAGACCATGCTGCTGGCAGCCACCGCGCTCATGGTGGTGCTGGGCGGCATGCAGCTCGGCAAGGCGTTCCTGTCCGGCGGCGGCGACATGCCGGTCGAGGTCGCGTCGGTCGAGCAGCCGGAGGCGTTTGCTGCCGACGAGGTGGTCGAGATTTCCGCGCAGGAGGATGCTGCCGCCGCGCCGGTCCGCATGGCCGGCGAAGCCCCGGCTGCGGCCGAAATCGCAGCCGCGCCCCAACCGGCATCGCCCGCTCTCGCGTCTGCCTCCGCCATTCCGGCGCCGCTGCCGCTCGTCGCCAGCGCTCCGGCCGTTTCGGCAACCGATGTCGCGCCTGCCGCCGCCGCCGAAGCAGCGCCCGTGCAGACCGCCGCCATCTCCCGCGACCCCGTCGAGGACGCCATGTCCGGCTATGCGCCGGCTCCGATCGAGGCCGGGCCGCTGGCGCTGCGCGAGGCTGCCGACGGCGGCGATCCCAAGGCGATGTTCGAGATCGGCAGCCGCTACGCCGAAGGCCGCGGCGTCACCGCCGACTTGGCGAAGTCGGCGGTCTGGTACGAGCACGCTGCGGAGCTGGGCTATGCCCCGGCGCAATATCGGCTGGGCAATTTCTTCGAGAAGGGCACCGGCCTCAAGCGCGACATCGCGCAGGCCAAGATCTGGTACGAGAAGGCGGCCAAGCAGGGCAACGCCAGCGCCATGCACAACCTCGCCGTGCTGCACGCCATGGGCGCCGACGGAAAGGCCGACAATGACGCGGCCGCGCGCTGGTTCATCGAGGCGGCCGAGCTCGGCGTCAAGGACAGCCAGTACAATCTCGGCATCCTCGCGGCCAAGGGCGCCGGCATGCCGCAGAGCCTGGAAGAATCCTACAAATGGTTCGACCTGGTCGCCCGCACCGGCGACCGCGACGCTGCCTCCAAGCGCGACGAGGTCGCCAAGGCCATGCGGCCGGAGCAGCTCACCAAGGCGCGCGCCGCGGCCGAGCTGTGGAAGGCGCGCGAGGTCGATCCGGAGGCCAACGTCGTCGACATTCCCGAGGAGTGGACCGAGGGCGAGCCGGCCACCGCGGGCGTCGACATGAAGCAGGCCGTGCGCAACATCCAGGCGATCCTCAACAAGAACGGCTACGACGCAGGGCCGGCCGACGGCGTCATGGGACAGAAGACCAAGAACGCCATCGTCGCCTTCCAGTCCGACAATGGGATGGCCGCCGACGGCCAGGTCACGGAAGGCCTGGTGAAGGCGCTGCTGGAGCGCCGGTAGCAGGCCTCCGCCGCCGTTTCGGCGCTCCGCGCGCCGGCCTCGCAAGCCCGGTCTTTCCGCCGTTAGGCATGCGGCCCGGAAGCGTTTGACTTCACGGCGTTCTGGGCGCAAGAACGGCCTGATTTCAGGCGCTCGGCCTGAATGATATTGCGGCGGGACGGGACGCTCGCCGGGCAGCATCGATCGAGTTTGACGGGTGAGCATTTATCTCCCGATTGCCGAGATGTCTGTGAATCTGCTGGTCTTGCTCGGAATGGGCGCCGCGGTTGGATTTCTGTCGGGCATGTTCGGGGTGGGCGGCGGCTTTCTCATCACGCCGCTGCTGATCTTCTACAATATCCCGCCTGCCATCGCGGTCGCCACCGGCGCCAACCAGGTCATCGGCGCGTCGATCTCGGGCGCCATCGCGCATTTCAAGCGCGGCACGCTCGACATGAAGCTGGGCTCCGTCCTGTTCGTGGGCGGCATGGCCGGGTCCACCGTGGGCGCGTTCGTGTTCGCGCTGCTGCGCAGGGTCGGCCAGCTCGACCTCTTCGTGTCGCTGCTCTACGTCTTCCTGCTCGGCACGGTCGGCAGCCTCATGCTGGTCGAGAGCGTGCGCGCCATCCGCCGGTCGCGCGGCGGCAGCGCCGGCGTGACCCTGCGCAAGCCGGGCCAGCACAACTGGATCCACAAGCTGCCGCTGAAGATGCGCTTCCGCACCTCGAAGCTGTTCGTCAGCGTCATCCCCGTGCTCGGGCTGGGCGCCGGCGTCGGCTTTCTCGCAGCCATCATGGGCGTCGGCGGCGGCTTCATCATGGTGCCGGCGCTGATCTACCTGCTCAAGGTGCCCACCAACGTCGTCGTCGGCACCTCGCTGTTCCAGATCATCTTCGTCTCGGCCTACACCACCGTGGTGCATTCCACCGCCAACCAGTCGGTCGACGTGGTGCTCGCCCTGCTCCTGATGGTGGGCGGCGTGGCCGGCGCCCAGTATGGTGCCAAGGCCGGGCAGCGTCTCAAGAGCGAGCAGCTGCGGGCGCTGCTGGCGCTGCTGGTTCTGGCGGTGGCGTTCAGGCTGGGAGGCGATCTCTTCATCCGCCCCGAAAGCCTCTACTCCCTCACCTCGCCGGGGGAGTGAGCGATGCGCGCGCGCCTCCTGCTGCCGCTCCTGCTTCTCGCCGCCGCGCTGCTGGGCGCGGCCGCGGCCCGCGCGCAGGACGCCGCCACCCAGGCTGCGCCGGCGCCAACGCCTGAGCGCATCCAGATCGGGCTGTCCACCGACCGCATCTCCATCCGCTCCGACTTCTCCGGCGCCGACCTCACCATCTTCGGCTCGGTCGACAATGCCGATTCCTTCGCCAGCAGGCAGGGCCGCTACGACGTCATCGTCGTGCTCGAGGGGCCGCCGCGCGCCACCGTGGTGCGCCGCAAGGACCGCGTGCTCGGCATGTGGATCAACACCCAGTCCGAAACCTTCGTCAACGTGCCTGCCTCCTATTCGGTGTCGACCACGCGCGCGCTGCAGGACATGGCGGATCCCTCCGCCTACAGGCAGCTGTCGCTCGGCATCGAGACCATCCACCTGCAGCCCGAGGACGCGCTGGATTCGGCGCGCACCATCGAGGAGTTCGGGCGCGCGCTGCGCGACCGCAAGCGCTCGACCGGGCTCTACAACGAGCGCATAGGCGGCGTGCAGTTCCTGTCGCAGAACCTTTTCCGCGCGACCGTGTCGCTTGCCCCCAACGTCCCGCTCGGCACCCACCGGGCGCGGGCTTTCCTGTTCAAGAGCGGCGTGTTCATGGGCGAATCGTCGGCGTCGCTCGCCATCTACAAGGCCGGCTTCGAGCAGTCGGTCTTCGAGATCGCGCACCAGTACAGCCTGCTCTACGGCCTGTTCGCAGTGGCGCTCGCCGTGCTGACCGGGTGGCTCGGCAGCGTCGTGTTCCGGAGGGAATAGGCATGAGCGAAATCCGCCAGTCCGACATCGCGCCCGCCGCGGCCGACCAGGCGCTCGCAATCCGGCTCGGCTTTGCCGGCCTGGTGCCGCTGGTCGTGCTGTCGCTGTGGCTCGCCGGCATTCCGGTCGAACATGTCTGGCGCGAGATGACGATCCGGCTGCTCACCGGCTACTGCGCCGTGGTGCTGTCATTCCTCGGAGGCGTCCGCTTCGCGCTCGCCATGTCCGGCGCCTATGCCGGCACCCGCCGCGACATCGCCATCAGCGTCCTGCCCGCGCTGCTCGCCTGGGCGGTCATGTTCATCCCGCCCTATCTCGGCTTCGTGCTGCTCGCGGTCGCCTTTGCCGCGCATGGCGCGTGGGACGCGCTGTCGGGCCAGGGCGGCATCGTGCCGGCCTGGTTCGTGCGGCTGCGCACGCAACTCACGGCGGTCGCCGTCATTTCCATGATCATCGCCTTCGCGGCGACCGCGGCCGGCTGATCACCCGCCGCGCAGCATCGCCCCGGCAATGGGAAACACCCTGCCCCGGCCCAGCATGTAGGCCATCAGCCGCTCCATGCCGAACAGGCCGTGATAGGCGCGGTCGAGGATGTTGAGCGTGCCGGTATAGGCCCCGAATGCCGGCATGATCATGCGCAGCCCGTCGGAGGCGAAGCAGGCGCGGCGCACCGAGCGGCCGCGCAGCACCACGCGCGCGCCGGGATGCAGGTGCCCGGCGATCTCGCCTTCGGCCGCGCCCTTGCTCGGCTCGTGGCGGAAAGTCAGCCCGCCCACCACCAGTTCGCGCACCGCGCGTCCCGGCAGGTCGTGGGGCGGGTCCGGGTCGTGGTTGCCCGCGATCCAGTACCAGTCGCGCCCGGCCATCATGCCGGCCAGCGCCTCGCGGTAGATTTCCGGCATGTGGGCCGAGCCAGCGCGGTCGTGGAAGGAATCGCCGAGACTCACCACGATGCCGGGACGGTAATCGTCGATCACGTGGCGCAGGCGCGCCAGCGTCGCGGCGGTGTCGTAGGGCGGCACCAGCGATCCGCGCCGCGCATAGGCCGCGCCCTTCTCCAGATGCAGGTCGGAGACAACGAGCACGCCATGCGCCGGCAGAAACAGCGTGCCGCGCGCGTCGCACACGGCGCGCTCGCCCGCGAGCCGCATCCCGGCCACGGCGCGGTCGTCCTTTTCTGCCTGCACGGCTGCGTTCATGTCCCCTCGAACGATCCTCAGTCCAGTTGCCCGCCCATCGCTTCCTCGATCATGTCGGCGGCTTCCGACAGCAGGCTTTCGTTGGCGTCGCCGGGCACCGCCTCCTTGCCGATCTCCAGCATGATGGGCACCGCCAGCGGCGATATCTGCTCCAGCTCCTTATGGATGATTCGGCCGCGGATGCGCGAGAGCATCTCGCCCAGCCTCCTGACATCAAGCAGGCCCGCCGCCGCGTCCGCCCGCGTCGCCCGCAGCAGGATGTGGTCGGGCTCGTGCGTGCGCAATACGTCGTAAATGAGGTCGGCCGAGATCGTCATCTGGCGGCCGGTCTTCTCCTGCCCCGGGTGCCGCTGCTCCACCAGCCCGGCGATGATGGCGCAGTTGCGGAAGGTGCGCTTCAGCATCCAGCTTTCGTTCAGCCAGGCGTCGAGATCGTCGCCCAGCATGTCCTCGTCCATCAGCTCGGCCAGCGGCGCCTTCTTGCGGAAGAACCGGCCCATGTCCTCCAGCGCCCACACCGCCAGCGCGTAGTCCGTGGCGACGAAGCCAAGCGGCTTTGCGCCCGCGCGCTCCAGCCGTCTTGTCAGCAGCATGCCCAGTGTCTGGTGCGCCAGCCGCCCCTCGAAGGGGTAGGCCACCATGTAGAAGCGGTTGCCGCGCGGAAACGTCTCCACCAGCAGGTCGCCCGGCGGCGGCAGCACCGACTTGTCGCGCTGCAGCCGCAGCCAGTCCGCCACCTGGTCGGGCAGCGCCTGCCAGCGCTTGGGGTCGGCCAGCATGCCGCGCACCTGCTCCGCCAGATAGGTCGAGAGCGGAAACTTGCCGCCCATGTAGGACGGCACCTTGGCGTCGAGGTTCGGCGCGTTCGACACAAAGGCCTCGTTGTCGCGTATGCCCTCCAGCCGCAGCACGCGGCCGGCAAAGGCGAACGTGTCGCCCGGCGCCAGCGTTTCCAGGAAATATTCCTCCATCTTGCCCAGCACCGGCCCGCCCCGCGCGGCCGTGCCCTTGCCGGCGCGCACGTAGCGCACGTTCAGCATCGGGCTTTCCACGATGGTGCCGACATTCAGCCGGTATTGCTGCGCCACGCGCGGATTGGACACGCGCCAGCGCCCGTCCGGCATCTGCCTTATGCGGGCATAGCGCTCATAGCTGCGCAGCGCGTAGCCGCCCGTCGCCACGAATTCCACCACGCGGTCGAACGTGTCGCGATCCAGCTCCCGGTAGGGTTCGGCCGAGCGTATCTCGTCGAACAGATCGTCGGCGAAAAACGGTTCGGCGCAGGCCGAGCCCAGCACGTGCTGCGCCAGCACGTCGATCGCGCCGGCCACCAGCGGCGGCGTGTCCTGCGCGCCGAGATAGTTGGCCTCGATCGCGGCGCGGCACTCCAGCACCTCGAAGCGGTTCGCCGGCACGAGCATGGCGCGGGAGGGCTCGTCCAGCCTGTGGTTGGAGCGGCCGATACGCTGCGCCAGCCGGCTCGCGCCCTTCGGCGCGCCGACATGCACCACCAGGTCCACGTCGCCCCAGTCGATGCCGAGGTCGAGCGTCGAGGTTGCCACGATGGCGCGCAGGCTGTTGGTCTCCATCGCCTTCTCGACGCGGCGCCGCTGCGTCACGTCCAGCGAGCCGTGATGCAGCGCGATCGGCAGCGAATCCTCGTTGATCCGCCACAGCGCGCCGAACAGCATCTCTGCCTGGCTGCGCGTGTTGACGAAGAGCAGCGTGGTGCGATGCCGCTTTATCGCCTCGTAGATCTCGGGCATCGCATACATCGCCGAATGCCCGGCCCAGGGCACCCGCTCCTCCGAATCGAGGATGGTGATCTCCGGCTTCGCCCCGCCGGTGACTGTGATGAGTTCGGCCATCGGTGCAGCCCTCCCGTCCCCCTTGCGGGGAGGGTGGACAATCGCCGCAGGCGATTGGACGGGTGGGGTACGTGCGGCAGCGCTCGGCGCGGTTCCTCCCCCGTTTACGGGGGAGGAGGACCACGCGAAGCGTGGTGGAGGGGGCGTTCCAATCTGCCCATTCTGCCCAACCAGCCAGCGCCGCAGCGCGTCGGGGTCCGCCACGGTCGCCGACAGTCCCACCGTCTGCAGCCCGGGCACGCAGGTCCGCAGCCGCGCCAGCCCCAGCGCCAGCAGGTGCCCGCGCTTCGAGGTCACCAGCGAGTGCAGCTCGTCCAGCACCACGTAGCGCAGATCCGCGAAGAAGCGGCGCGCGTCGGGCGCGGCAATCAGCAGCGCGAGCTGCTCCGGCGTGGTCAGCATTATGTCCGGGGGGCTGAGCTTCTGGCGCGCGCGCTTGTGCTGCGGCGTGTCGCCGGTGCGCGTCTCCAGCGTCAGCGGCAGGCCGATCTCGGCCACCGGCTTCGCCAGGTTGCGCTCGATGTCGACCGCCAGCGCCTTCAGCGGGGATATGTAGAGCGTGTGGATGCCGCGCCGCGCGGCGCCCGGCTTGCGTTTTCCGCGCATCGCCAGATCGACCAGCGAGGGAAGGAAGCCGGCCAGCGTCTTGCCCGCTCCGGTCGGCGCGATCAGCAGAACCGACCGCCCCGCCTGCGCCTTGGCCAGCAGGCCCAGCTGGTGCGGGCGCGGCTGCCAGCCGCGCTCGGCAAACCAGCGTACAAACGGCTCCGGCAGCAACGGGCCTGCTTGGTCCGGCGCAGGATCGAGGGGCAGGGCAGGATCGGGCGCCTGCGTAAGATCGGGCTTGACGGTCACGCCGGGAAACTAGCGCCCGGCGCGGGGGTCGCCAAGCGCAAATGCGAACAAACCGTGATCAGTGCAGCGCCGGCGTCGAAACTTCCTCCGCCGCGTCCGCCACCAGCGCCGGGGCAGCCGCGCCGGCCATTGCCTTCTTGCGCGCCACCACGATCAGCCCCTCCAACGGTTCGCCCCGGTCGGTGCGGATCGCGGCCGCTTCCAGAGACACGGTGTCGAAACCGCTGCCCTCGAGCAGCCGCCGCAGATAGGCCCGCGAATGCGCGTAGCGGCGCGAGGGCCGCAGGACCATTTCCTCCGGCCCGTCATGATGCTCGACGCTGAATGCAAAAACGCCGCCGGCGGGGAGCGCGGCGGCGATGCGTGAAACGATGGCGTCCATGGCGCCGACATACATGAAGACATCGGCCGCCGTGACGAGGTCCACGCCTTCGGGAAAGATCATCAGGTTCAGGTCGCCCTTCAGCAGCCGTCCGTAGATCTGCCGCGCCTCAGCCCGCTTCAGCATGCCGGCCGAAATGTCCACGCCTTCGAGGAAGCTCGCGATCCGCGCCAGCCGCTCGCCCATCAGGCCGGTGCCGCAGCCGAGGTCCAGCGCATGGGCGAAACGTTCGTAGCCCGCGGCGGCGATCGCCTCAACCAGCAGTTCCGGCACACGGTATTCCAGCTTCTCCAGCAGCGAGCCGTCGAATTCCGGCGCATACTGGTCGAACAGCGCCTCCACGAAGCCGGCCGGCGGCGCGTCTATCTCGGCCGCGCCCACCAGTCCCAGCTTCAGCGTCGCCCCCAGCCTGTCGTCGGGGTCGAGCCGCAGCGCCTCGCGCCAGGCGTCGGCCGCCTCGGCCAGCCGTCCTGCGCTTTCCAGCATCTCGCCCAGCCGGAAGCGGCCGGCGACCCAGCCGGGCGCGAGCGCCACGGCGTCGCGCATCAGGTCGGCCGCGGCTGCGTGGTCGCCGCCGTCGAAAAGCATCTCCGCATAGGAGGCACGTCGGTCGGCGACGAGGTCGCCGGACGAAAGCTGGATGGGCAACATGCGAGAACGGTCCACGCCCGGGGCCCCGGGCCGGCGGCATATGCGCCGATTGGCGGCTGCTGGCAAGAGGCTTGCGCAAGGCGGGCGGCAAGCCTTCCCGGCTCCGCGCAAACACCTATGTTACAAGGCATGCGCGCCAACCAGGTCCTCCACACCCGCCCGGAAGGTCTCTACTGCCCTGCCGGCGACTTCTTCATCGACCCCGTGCGGCCGGTGCCGCGCGCGCTCGTCACCCACGGCCATTCCGACCATGCGCGCTCGGGCCACGGCAGCGTGCTCGCCACGCGCGAGACGCTGGACGTCATGCGGCTGCGCTACGGCGAGAATTTCGCCGGCACGGAGCAGGAAGCGATCCTTGGCGAAGATATCGCCATCGGCGGCGCGCGCGTCGCCTTCCATCCCGCCGGCCATGTGCTCGGCTCAGCGCAGATCGCCGTTTCGGCCGGCGGCGTCCGCATCGTCGCCTCCGGCGACTACAAGCGCGTGCCCGACCCCACATGCGCGCCCTTCGAGGTGGTGCCGTGCGACGTGTTCATCACCGAGGCCACCTTCGGCCTGCCGGTCTTCCGCCACCCGGACCCGGCGCACGAGATCGGCCTGCTGCTGAAGTCCGTGGCCGAGTTTCCCGAGCGCACCCATCTGGTGGGTGCCTACGCGCTGGGCAAGGCGCAGCGCGTCATCCGCCTGCTGCGCGACCAGGGCTACGACCGGCCCATCTACATCCACGGCGCTCTGCAGAAGCTCTGCGACTATTATGCCAGCCGCGGCATCGATCTCGGCGAGCTCAGGCCCGCCACGCTGGACACGCCGCAGAAATCATCCTTCGCCGGCGAGATCGTGGTGGGCACGCCATCGGCCTTCGCCGACCGCTGGGCGCGGCGTTTCGCCGATCCCGTGGCCTGCTTCGCTTCAGGCTGGATGCGCATCCGCCAGCGCGCCAAGCAGCGCGGCGTCGAGCTGCCGCTGATCCTGTCCGACCACTCCGACTGGGACGAGCTCACCCGCACCATCACCGAGACGGGCGCGCGCGAGGTCTGGGTCACGCATGGCCGCGAGGAGGCGCTGGTGCGCTGGTGCGAGCTCAACGGCATCGCCGCCCGCGCCCTCCACCTTGTCGGCTTCGAGGACGAGGGCGACTGATGCCGCTGCTGTCAGGGATACTTCTTGCTTGCCTTGGCCTCGCCCAGCGTCTTGCCGCCGGCGTCCTTGGCGGTGGCGGTCCACTGGTAGGTGTGGGAGCCGTTGGGCGGGCACGGGCTCCTGTACTTGAAGGCGCCCGGCGCGATCGTCGATCCGCCGGCATATTTCACGGTGCCACCGCCATGGTTGTAGCTCGGCACGTTCCGGTCGACCATGCGAAACTGGATCGTCGCCGTCCCCTTCGGCACGCCCTTCAGCGTGAATTTGGGGTTGTTGACGGTGTTCGGATTGCCGCTGATGCACTTCTTCAGGCCGGCCCAGTCGAACCCGATCGAAAAATCCGCAGCCGAAGCCGGAGCAATGCCCAAGGTCAGGGCCATCGCTGCCAGCGTCATGATGGACTTCTTCACTATTCCAGTACCCCCTTAAGTGGATTTCCCAAGCTGTTGACCTGTGGAAGACAGCGGCTCGAACATCGTATGTCAAGGGAGCCGGCATGAATCGTTTCGCCGAGCTCCTCGACCGACTTGTCCTGACCTCGTCGCGCAACGCGAAGCTGCGGCTGATGGCGGACTATTTCCGCACCGTTCCCGACCCCGACCGCGGCTACGCGCTGGCCTCGCTCGCGGGCGACCTCTCCTTTGCCAGCGTCAAGCCGGCGGTGCTGCGCGCGCTCGCGGTCGAGCGCATGGACGAGGTGCTGTTCGCCTATTCCTACGACTATGTGGGAGACCTCGCCGAGACCCTGTCGCTGGTCTGGCCGCAGTCGAAGCAGGAGGGCGAGGCGGCCGACCTGCCGCTCGCGGCCGTCGTGGAAACGCTGCAGAAGACCAGCCGCTCCGACGCGCCGTCGATCCTCGCCGCGCTGCTCGACCGGCTCGACACGTCCGGCCGCTTCGCCGTCATCAAGCTCGTCACCGGCGGGTTGCGCATCGGCGTTTCGGCGCGGCTGGTCAAGCAGGCGCTGGCCGATTACGGCAAGGTCGACGTCGCCGAGATCGAGGAGCTCTGGCACGGGCTGGAGCCGCCCTACCGCACGCTCTTCGCCTGGCTTGACGGCAAGGGCGACAAGCCCACCAGGGCCTCGCAGGCACTGTTCCGGCCGGTCATGCTGGCAACCGCGCTGGAGGAGAAGGACGCCGAGAAGCTGGACCCCGCCGACTACGCGGCCGAGTGGAAATGGGACGGCATCCGCGTGCAGGCCGTCAGCGAGGGCGGCATCCAGCGCATCTATTCGCGCACCGGCGACGACATTGGCGGCGCCTTTCCCGACCTGCTCGACGCCATGGATTTCGAGGGCGCCATCGACGGCGAGCTGCTGGTCGGCTCGCCGCGCGGTGGCACGCGCTCCTTCTCCGACCTGCAGCAGCGGCTCAACCGCAAGACCGTGTCGGCCAAGATGCTCAACGAGTATCCGGTCTTCGTGCGCGCCTACGACATGCTGCTCGATGGCGAGGTCGACACGCGTGGCCTCGGCTACCTCGAACGCCGCGAGCGGCTGGTCGGCTTCCTGTCGCGCCTCGATCCCGACCGCTTCGACCTGTCGCCGCTGGTCGAGTTCTCCACCTTCGACGAGTTGAACGAAAGGCGCCTGAAGCCGCCACATCCGGTCATCGAGGGGGTGATGCTCAAGAAGAAGGACGCGCCCTATCTTGCCGGCCGCCCCAAGGGGCCGTGGTTCAAGTGGAAGCGCGATCCCTACACGGTCGACGCCGTGCTGATGTATGCGCAGCGCGGCCACGGCAAGCGCTCCAGCTACTATTCCGACTACACGTTCGGCGTTTGGTCCGGCTCGCCCGATGCGCCCGAGCTGGTGCCCGTCGGCAAGGCCTATTTCGGCTTCACCGACGAGGAGCTGCTGCAGATCGACAAATTCGTCCGCGACAACACGGTCGACCGCTTCGGCCCGGTGCGGGCGGTGCGCGCCGAGCCCGGCCACGGGCTGGTCATCGAGGTCGCCTTCGAGGGGCTGCAGCGCTCCACCCGCCACAAGTCGGGTGTCGCCATGCGCTTTCCGCGCATATCGCGGCTGAGGTGGGACAAGCCGGCGCGCGAGGCCGACCGTATCGAGGCGCTGATGGCCCTGCTCGACTGATCGCCTGCGCTTCGCTGGCCTTGTCCATCGGCCGCGGGCCGGGCCGGGTCATTCGGCGATCGACACCCGTATCTCGAATATGTCGACGGCCTTGCCGCCATTTTCGACGTCGGAAACCACCGAGATCGTCCCCGCTCTGCCGGGGTCGCCGCGCGGCAGCTCGACCTCGAACAGGTAGTCGCCGCGGTGCGTGCCCACCAGGTAGCGGCGGCGGCCGCAATCGCCCAGGCCGCCGAGGTCGCACTGCACGGAGATCTGCGTCTCCTTGCCCTCCTCCGCCCGCGCCACGATGTCGAACACGGCGCTGCGCCCGGCCAGCCGTTCCAGAATGCCCTGCCCCACGTCGAACACAACCGGCTCGCCCGCGCCGCCCGAGCGGATGCGGATGAAGGCCTGGCCTTCCTCCTCCATGATGTCGGCGCGCGCGCCGGCCGGCGCGTTCACCGCGACGGGATCGGCGGGCGAAAACACGGTGATCCAGTCGCGGGAGGCCTCTGTCGTCGCTGGACCGAGCGGCGGTGATGGCTCCGGCTGAGTTCCCTCCTGCGCCTGTGGCGCGGGCGCCGGGGGCTGCGGCGTCGCCGATGGGCCGAACAGGCCGCTGCCGACGATCCACCAGCCGCCGATCGCCAGCGCCGCCAGCACGACGACCGCGGCCAGCATGCCCATCCACGGCCGGCGCCGCGAGACGGGCTCGCGATCGTAGAGCCGGTCCGCGGCGGCAGGCGCCGTGCCGAGGTCGGCGGCTGGCGCGAAGCCGCGCCCGCCATCCGCCGGGCCGATATCGGGCACGTCCGGATAACCCGGGTCGAACGGCTCAGGCCCGCGCCGCGCTTCGTCCAGCGAAGGCATCGGCGCGTCGAAACCGGGGGCCGGCGCGGCTTCCGCGGGGCTGCGCACCTGCGGCCCGCCAGGCGCAGCCGGGTCGCGCTGCGCGGCGCCGGCCGGGATCGCCCCGTCCCTGCCGCCGGCCGGTCCCAGCGCCGGCTGAAACTCCTGCTCGATCTCGGTGATCTTGGCCTTCAGCGCATCGCGGCGGCGCTGCGCGGTTTCGCCGCTCAGCGCCGGATTGGTGGCGATGCTGCGCTCCAGCGCGGCAAAGACCGAACGATAGACCTTCTCGCGGTGGGCGCGATCGTTCGCGTCGCCCCGCTCGAGGGCGCTCCTGATCGCGCGTTCGATCGCGTCCAACCTCGTCGTTCCCCGTCTGCCGCATGCATCTGCGCAATCGTTAGACGCTGCCGCTTCCGCAATCAACGCCGTCGCGGCCTCCGCAACGGCTCATCCAGTCCTTTCGCGCGGTGTTCCGTCTGATCGGACGCGCGCAATTTGACCGTGCCGGCCGATCTGCTAGACAGATTACGTTTACGCACACGTCAATGGAGCACGATCGTGGCGCTGCCGGACATCCTGAAGAAGAACCTGCGCATCCCCGTCGTCGCATCCCCGCTCTTCATCATCTCGCATCCGCCGCTGGTGCTGGCGCAGTGCAAGGCCGGTGTGGTCGGCTCGTTCCCGGCACTCAACGCGCGGCCCGCCTCACAGCTCGACGAGTGGCTTGCCGAGATCACCGAGACGCTCGCTACCCACGACGCCGCCAGCCCCGAACGCCCTTCCGCGCCCTTCGCCGTCAACCAGATCGTGCACAAGTCCAACGAGCGGCTGGAGCAGGATCTGGCGATGTGCGTGAAATACAGGGTGCCCATCGTCATCACCTCGCTCGGCGCGGTGCCGGAGGTGAACCAGGCCGTCCACTCCTATGGCGGCATCGTGCTGCACGACGTCATCCACGACCGTCATGCCCGCAAGGCCATCGAAAAGGGCGCCGACGGGCTGATCGCGGTGGCGGCCGGCGCCGGCGGCCATGCCGGCACGCTGTCGCCCTTCGCCCTCATCCAGGAAATCCGCCAGTGGTTCGACGGGCCGCTGCTGCTGTCGGGCGCCATCGCCACCGGCCGCGCGGTGCTCGCCGCGCAGGCCATGGGCGCCGACATGGCCTATGTCGGCTCGCCCTTCATCGCCACGCGCGAAGCGCGCGCCACCGACGCCTACAAGCAGATGATCGTGGATTCGAAGGCGGCAGACATCGTCTATTCCAACCTCTTCACCGGCGTGCACGGCAATTATCTCAAGGGCTCCATCCAGGCGGCCGGCCTCGACCCCGCCAACCTGCCGCAGTCCGACCCCTCGAAGATGAGCTTCGCCGGCAACCTCACCAAGGCCTGGCGCGACATATGGGGCTGCGGCCAGGGCATCGGCGCGGTCAGCGACGTCACAGGCGCAGCCGATCTCGTCGACCGGCTCGCGCGCGAATACGAGGCGGCCCGCGCCAGCCTCGCGGCCTGAGTTCGCGCGGGCGGCGTCCAGCGCCGCTCCGCCCAGCACCGGCGACAGGCGCCGGCCACGCCATCACTTCAGGCTGCTAGACCGAGCGTTCCAGCGGGCGGGCATAGGAGGGGTCCTCCTTGTCCCACGAACCGACGGGATAGCCGTTGGGTGTCGCGAAGATCGTGGCGTCGGCTTCCGCGCGCCAGTCTATATACAGCTTGCGGAGCTTGATCTTCCACTCGCCGTTTTCCTTGGTCAGCTTGTCGATGTAGCGGCCGCCGCCGATGATCACCGTCTTGTTGTTCCTCCGCCGCAGCGCATAGAGGCAGTAGGATTCGGCGTGCGCGGTGTCGCCATCGATCTCGCAATTGTGCGTCGTGATGTTGTGGGTGTGCGACCAGGTGTTTTCGGCGTGGAAGTCGTTCGCCCATTTGGCGAAATCCCTCGGCCCGCCGTCGAACACGCCATGCTCGTCGATCGCGTCGTCGTGGTAGACGCTCATGATCATGTCCTCGTCATGCCGGTCGATGCCGCGCGCATAACGATTGACCACATCGAGAATGGCCTGCCGGTCGAGCAGGTACTGGACCTCTGGAATCGATGAACTGAGCATGGGCTTCCTCCTCCCTTGGACACGCATTCCGGCGTGCTTATGTATGGAATATAACAATTATGTTTCCCTCACAACTGCCTTTGCGGCGGTCCGCCTGCGCGCCTGAAATCCCTTTCGGGCCAATGCCTTGATCGTTCGTTTACAAGGGCTGCGGCGCGCCGCTCCACAGGAACATGGCCTGTCCACCGCATCGCGCGCCCTTGCGGACATCCCGGATAAGTGCATAGGATATGATTGTTATGGAGGAGACATAACACTCATCTCTGGGAGGAATTTCACCATGCGTCTGAAAGCATTGGCGCTTGCGTTTTCCGTGGCAGTCGCCGCGACGACCGGTTACGCATTCGCGCAGGAAGACTGGAAGCTCGCCTCGGCCAAGCGCGCGCCCGACATCGGCGCCACCTTCGACCAGGAATTCGCCGACGCGTTCGTCAACGCTGCCGGCGGCGCCGGCAAGATCGAGATCCAGTTCGTCGGCAACGAGCAGGAAATGGTGCAGCAGGTGCTGCGCGGCCGCCTGCAGTTCGGCGTCACCTCGCCGCTCGGTCTGGCCGCGGCCATGCCCGAGATGGCGATCTTCAACACCCCCTATCTGTGGGTGTCGCGCGCCGAGCGCGACTACGTCTACCGCAACCATCTGGTCGAGCCGCTGAAGAAGATGTTCGAGGAGAAGGGGCTGGTGCTGCTCGCCATCGAAGACGCGGGCTACAACGGCGTCTTCTGCAAGATGGACTGCTCGGACCCGGCCGCGCTCAAGGGCCAGAAGACCCGCGTCTCGCCCAGCGCCGCCAGCAAGATGTTCTATGAATCGCTCGGCGCCATCCCGGTTCAGCTGCCGCTGGCCGACGTGTGGTCGGCGCTCGAGCAGAACCTCGTGGTGGCCGGCGACCTGCCGCTCGCCTATTTCTCGACCACGCCGGGCGCCGCAACCGCCCAGCACTTCGTCTACACCGACCACACCCACAGCCCGTGGCTCTACTTCGTCAACAAGGGCGTGTGGGACGGCCTCTCGGCCGACGCCCAGAAGGCGATCGTGGCCGCGATGCCCGAACCGTTCTCCAAGTCCGACCGCTACTTCGCCTCGGTCGACGAGCGCGCCAAGGACTTCGAGGCCAAGGGCGGCAAGGTCTACGCGCTGACCGACGAGCAGCGCGCGGGCTGGGCGGCGCTGGTCACTCCGAACATTCCCGCCTTCGTCGGCACGCTCAGCGAAGGCGCCCAGGAGCTGTTCAAGACCATCTCCAAGGCCAAGGAAGAATTCGCCGCCAAGAAGGGCTGATTTTCCTCCCGCTCCCGCGCTCCTGATCGCTTCGGCGAGACGGAGCGCGGGCTTTTCGCCTTTCGCCGCCGCGTGCATCATGCGCGGCGGACAGCATGCCCCGCACACAGCCGGGGCCCGCCAAGGGGGTAGCATGAGCGCACTCTTCTCACCGTTTTCGCTGCGGTCCGTCACGCTGCCCAACCGCATCGCGATGTCGCCCATGTGCCAGTACATGGCGACCGACGGCATCGCCGCGCCCTGGCATCTCGTGCATCTGGGCGCGCGCGCCGTCGGCGGCGCCGGCCTCATCATCGCGGAGGCGACGGCGGTCGAGCCGCGCGGCCGCCTGACGCCCGGCTGCCTCGGCCTGTGGTCGCAGGCGCATGCCGAGGCGCTGCGCCCGGTCACCGATTTCATCAAGAGCCAGGGCAGCGTGCCCGGCATCCAGCTGGCGCATTCCGGCCGCAAGGGCGCGCGCGACCGGCCGTGGGAAGGCAACGGCCCGCTGCCGGCCGACAGGACGTGGGAGCTGGTGGCGCCGAGCGCGATACCCTTCGGCACCTACCAGACGCCGCGCGCGATGACGGAGGAGGATTGCGACACCGTCGTCGCCGCCTTCGTCAACGCCGCCGAAAACGCCCGCCGCGCCGGCTTCACCTTCCTCACCATGCATTTCGCGCATGGCTACCTGCTGCATTCCTTCCTGTCGCCGCTCAGCAATCTGCGCACCGACCGCTACGGCGGCGACGCCGAGCGCCGCGCCGCCTTCCCGCTGCGCGTGGCGGCAGCCGTGCGCGCCGCCTGGCCGGACGATCTGCCGCTTGGCGTGCGCCTCTCCTTCGAGGACTGGGCCGAAGGCGGCTTCGGCCCGGACGATGCCATCGCGGTCGCGCGCAGCATGCGCGAGGTCGGCATCGACCTCGTCGAATGCTCCAGCGCCGGCCTCGTGCCGAATGAACACTGGGACGCGCATCCCGGCTACCAGGTCGAGTTCTCGCGCCGCGCCCGCCGCGAGGCGCAGATCGCCACCGGAGCGGTGGGCGTCATCATCGACGCGCATCAGGCCGAAGGCGTCATCGCCAACGGCGACGCCGATATCGTCATCCTCGCACGCGCCATGCTGGACGATCCGCACTGGGCGCTGCACGCCGCCGAGGCGCTCGGCGAGAACGCGCGCTGGCCGCAGCCCTACGGGCGCGGCGTGGCGCGGCTCAGGGGTTTCCAGGCCATGCTCAAGGACGGGGCGGTGGAGGCATGAACGGCGATATCGCACTTGACGAACGCAGCGGCGCGGCGCGGGCCGTCGGCCGCTTCTTCGAACTGCTCACCCGGGCGGAGTGCGTCTTCGCCGTGACCTGCCTCTGCATCTCGGCCGGCGCGCTGGTCGCCGACATCGTCTCGCGCGAGCTGTTCAGCTACGGGCTGTTCGGCTCGCTGCGCGTGGCGGTCTATGCCACCGCGCTGGCGGCGCTGTCCGGCTTCGCGATCTGCGTGGCCACCGGCACGCATCTGCGCGTCAACGCGCTCGACGCGCTGGTGCCGGTCGCCTGGCGGCCGCTGGTCGGGCGCGTCGGCAACGTGCTCGCCTTCGCCATCTGCATGTATTTCGCCTACTGGTCGCTGTTCTACGTGCGGCAGACGTTCCGCATCGGCGAGACCGACCCCTCGCTCGGCATCAAGGTGTGGCCGATCCAGTGCATCCTCATCTGGATGTTCGTGTCCGCCGGCGCGCGCTACATCGCCTACGCGATCTTCCCCGAGCTCGAGCCGCGCGAAGCGGAGCCCGTGCAATGAACGCGCTGCTGCTCGTCCCGGTCTTCGTCGGCCTCACCCTGCTGCGGCAGAACATCATCCTCACGCTCGCGGTGCTGGTCGGGCTGGTCCACATCTTCATCGCCTCGCACAGCTCGATCGAATATCTGGTGCAGGACCTGTGGTTCACGCTCGACCGCGAGCTGCTGCTGTCCATCCCGATGTTCATCTTCGCCGGCGTGATCATGTCGCGCGGCTCCATCGCGGCGCGGCTGGTGCGCATCATGACCGCGCTCACCGGCACGCTGCCGGGCGGGCTCGGCATCGCCACCATCCTGGCCATGGCCGTCTTCTCGTCAATCTCCGGGTCAGCGATCGTCACCATGATGGCCGTCGGCTCGCTGATGTACCCGGCGCTCACCAAGGCGGGCTACGGCGTGCGCTATTCGCTCGGCGTGCTGTGTTCGGGAGGCACGCTCGGCGTCATCATCCCGCCCAGCATCCTGATGATCCTCTACGGCATCTCCACCGACGTCTCGGTGACCGACATGTTCAAGGCCGGCTGGGGTCCGGGCCTGCTCATGGTGGTGCTGATGTCGGCCTACACGCTGATCGTGAACCGCAACCTGCCGGTCGGTCGGTTCGACCTGCAGGAACTGCTGGCCGCGCTGCGCGGCGGCGTGTCGGCCATCCTCATGCCGGTCATCCTGCTCGGCGGCATCTATTCCGGCATCTTCACCGTCACCGAGGCGGCGGCCGTCTCGCTCGCCTACGCGCTGGTCGTCGAGGCGCTCATCCACCGCGAGCTCGGCGTCGCCGACATCTACGGCATCGGCGTCGAGACCATCAAGCTGCTCGGCAGCCTCATGCCGATCGTGGCGATCGCCGGCAGCCTCAACGTCATCCTCGACTATGAGGGCGTGCCGCAGGCGCTGGTCAACTGGAGCCAGGTCTATCTCGACAATTCATGGGAGATGCTGGTCGCGGTCAACCTGCTGCTGCTGGTCGCGGGCGCGCTGATGGACGAAAGCTCCGCCATCATCATCCTGTCGCCGCTGCTCGCCCCCATCGGCGCGTCCTACGGCTTCGATCCGGTGCACTTCGCCGTCATCACCATCGTCAACCTGCAGCTCGGCTACGTGATGCCGCCGGTGGCCATCAATCTCATCATCGCGGCGACAGTTTTCCGGCAGAGTTTCCTGACCGCGTGCAAGTCGGTCATCCCCTTCATCGCAATCATGCTGTTCGTACTTCTGCTCGTCATCTTGTTTCCGCAGCTCAGTCTGTTCTATGCCGGTCGGTAGACGGGACCGGTGGCAATCGTTGACCCTCCAATCGAGACGGGATGTATTTGCTGATGACGGCAGGATCGGCTGCAGGACTGGATAAGCCCGCGAAAGACGAACCGCGGCGCGGCCGCCGGCGGGCCGAGGCCGACGGCGTTTCGTCCGGGCAGGACGCTGCCGACGCACGCGCGGCAAACCCGCTGGAAAGCGTCGTCGGCTACAAGCTGCGGCGCGCGCAGCTCGTCACCTTCCAGGAATTCATCGAGTTCTTCGCAACCCTCAAGCTGCGGCCGGCCGAGTTCGCGCTCATCACCGTGCTCCAGCACCAGCCCGGCCTCAGCCAGACCGACGCCGCCAGCATGCTGGGCATCAAGCGCGCCAACTTCGTCGCCCTGCTCGATTCGCTCGAAAAGCGCGGCTTCGCCGAGCGGCGTACGGTGCGCGGCGACCGGCGCTCGCGCGCGCTGCATCTCACCGATGCCGGCCGGCGGCTGGCCGTGCAGGCAACCCGCATCGCCGCTTCCTACGACGACATGCTGGTTTCCCGCCTCGGCGGCCCGCAGGAGCGCGACCGGTTCCTCGACATGCTCGACCGCCTGATGGAGCGCTCCTGACGGCTCCACGCGGCAGGCAGGCCGGGGCATCGCCCGCCGAGGCTTGACCCGGGGCCGGCGCGGATGCTCCCCTTGCTCCTCGCGGACCGGCAAGGCGGGAGGCCATGGCTTTCGATCTCATCGTGAAGGGCGGGCGCCTGCCCGACGGCCGCGCCGCCGACATCGGCATTTCCCGCGGCCGCATCGCCGCGATCGAGCCGGCGCTCGAGGCCGAGGCCGGGCGTGTGGTCGACGCCGCCGGCTGCCTCGTCGCGCCGCCCTTCGTCGATCCGCATTTCCACATGGACGCAACGCTTTCCTACGGCCAGCCGCGCATCAACGCGTCCGGCACGCTGCTCGAAGGCATCGCGCTGTGGGGCGAGCTGAAGCCGCTGCTCACGCACGAGGCCGTGATGCAGCGCGCGCTGCGCTACTGCGACTGGGCGGTCTCGATGGGCCTGCTGGCCATCCGCACCCATGTCGACACCTGCGACGACCGGCTGCTCGCCGTCGAGGCGCTGCTGCAGGTGAAGCGCGAGGTCGCGCCCTACATCGATATGCAGCTCGTCGCCTTCCCGCAGGACGGGTTCTACCGCGACCCGACGGCGCGGCAAAACACCATCCGCGCGCTCGACATGGGCGTCGACGTGGTCGGCGGCATCCCGCATTTCGAGCGCACCATGGCCGACGGCACGCGTTCCGTCACCGAGCTCTGCGAGATCGCGGCGGAGCGCGGCCTCATGGTCGACATGCATTGCGACGAGACCGACGATCCGCTGTCGCGCCATATCGAGCAGCTCGCCTTCGAGACGCAGCGGCTCGGCCTGCAGGGCCGCGTCGCCGGCTCGCATCTCACCTCCATGCATTCCATGGACAATTATTACGTCTCCAAGCTGCTGCCGCTGATGGCTGAGGCGCAGGTCGCGGCCATCCCCAACCCGCTCATCAACATCATGCTGCAGGGCCGCCACGACACCTTCCCCAAGCGTCGCGGCCTCACCCGCGTGAAGGAGATGCTGGCGCACGGCATCCGCGTCGGCTTCGGGCAGGATTGCGTGCTCGACCCCTGGTATTCGCTCGGCACCGCCGACATGCTCGACGTCGCCTTCATGGGCCTGCATGTCGCCCAGATGTCGCATCCGTCCGAGATGAAGCGCTGCTTCGACATGGTGACGGTGGAGAGCGCGGCCATCATGGGCCTTGCCGACTACGGGCTCGAAGTCGGCAAGGCCGCCAGCCTGGTCGTGCTCGACGCCGGCGATCCGGTCGAGGCCATCCGCCTGCGCGCCGACCGCGTGTGCGTTATCGCGAAGGGCAGGGTCGTGGCCGAGCGCCCGCGCGCCGACGCCCGCCTGTCTCTGCCCGGCCGGGCAGCGTCCGTCTCGCGCCGCTTCGTGCCCTGATCCCGGCGCTCAGCGTCTGGTCATCTTCAGTGCGATCAGCACCGCCTGCACGCCCACCAGCACCCACTTAGCCTGAGAGCCCAGCAGGTGGATGGAGCCGGCGGCGCCGAGCGAACCCACAGCCGCGACGCCCGCGATCAGCAGCGCATGGCGCGGCTGCGCGCCCTGCAGGTAGGCAAGTACGTAGCAGCCCGCAAACAGGAAGGGCGTCGCCACCAGCAGCGCCTTGACCGTCCTCCAGCGCCGCGCCGGATCGTCGAGCGTGGGTTGTTCCGACATCGGCGAAATCTGCCCCGCGGCTGCGCCGTCCGCAAGCCGGTAACGATCCGTTAGCCATCAGCCGAACAAAGCGGCGCTGCCCCGTCTCGATTCACCGAACGGCAGCCCTCCTGTCGCATCATGCCGCCATCGGGACAGGTTCGTCATGGCCGCAATGGAAACCACACTGCTCGTCGCTGCCGCGTGCGTCGCGGCGCTTGCCCTCGGCTGGTTCGGATGGCGCCTGCTGCAAGGCCGCCGCGAGGCGCGCCGCCGCGCCCTGCAGGACCAGCTCACCGGGCTCATGAACGATCGCGCCTTCGCCGAGCGAGCAGTCGACGTCATGGACGAGACGCGCGACGTGTCCGGCGAGATGGTGGTGGTGATGTACGACATAGACGGGCTGGGCGCGATCAGCGAGCGCTTCGGCCGCGAGTTCGGCGATTTCGTCGTGCGCCTCTTCGCCGATAAGGCCAAGGCCGAGATCCGCGGCGACGACCTGCTGTTCCGGCTGGGCGACGACGAGTTCTGCTCCATCCTGCCTTCGACCAGCGAGCACGACGCGCGCGCAATCGCCGAGCGCATCCGCGCCGCCTTTTCGGAGAAGAAGCTGCGCGCCCGCAAGAAGCAGAACGTGCGCCCCACGGTCAGCGTCGGGCTCGCCTCTTCCGCCGCCATCGGCTTCAGCATCGACCGGCTCAAGGCCGGAGCCGAGGCAGCCCTGGCGGAGGCCAAGCGGGCCGGCCGCGACCGCATCTCGGTCTATGAGGGCGACGCGGCCAACGATCACCGCTCCGCCGCCTGACCGTTCAGGCTGGTCCGTTTCCTTCCGTCATGCCGGGTTCCACTGCGCGGACCCGGAAATGACGGCGGCGCCGACGGTGCCACCCCGGTTTTCGCTTCCGCCAAAAACGCTACGGACGAGGGCTGGCCTCAGCCCTGCGAGGCTGCGATCTCGCCGACCGACTCGCCGGCCGCGACTCCCTTGCCGTCGGGCGAGCCGGCATTGGCCGATCGCCCGGCGCCGATGCCCGCACCTTCCGGCGCGTTCGGCCGCCTGATCCCGCCGGCCGCTTCCATCACGATCGGCAGCAGCCCGTCGCCGCCCGCATCCACGATCTCGAAGAACTGCCGCCGCATGCGCGGCTCCCAGAACTTGTTGATGTGCTCGGCCACGCCTGCCACGCCTTCGTCATGCGGCTTCGACAGGAAGAAGGTGCCGATCTGGTTGGCCATGCGCACCAGCTTGTCGCGCGTGCTGGTCCCGTGCCCGCCTGTGTGGTCTTCCGCGTCATGCGACATGGCGTGCGGCTCCTTCTGAAACCCGCTCCGGGTGGGTGAAAACATCGAACTCGTCGCCGCGCACCAGCGCCACCAGCGTCATGCCGGCCTCCTCCGCCGTGCGGATGGCCAGCGCCGTGGGAGCGGAGACCGCGATGATGAAGGGCGCGCCGATGGCCGCCGTCTTCTGCACCATCTCGACCGATACCCGGCTGGTCACCACCACCGCGCCGGTGCCGCCATCGATGCCGGCCTTGGCCAGCGCGCCGGCCAGCTTGTCCAGCGCGTTGTGGCGGCCGACATCCTCGCGCGCCGCGACGATGCTCCCGCCGGAAACCTTGCCCGACACATAGAAACCCGCCGCGTGCACCGCGCCGGTCTGGGCATGCAGGGGCTGCTGCTTCGACAGCAGCCTTACCGCCTGCGAGATCTCAGAGGCCGATAATGTAAGTTCTGACTTACCTATTTTTGGCACCGCGCGCATCGCCTCGTCGATCGACTCGATGCCGCACAGCCCGCAGCCGACGGGGCCCGCCAGCCGGCGCCGCCGCGCTTCGAAGCGCGTATTGGCCGTGTCCTTCAGCCTGATCTGGATGTCGATGCCCTCGCCCGCGTCCTCGACCACGTCGATCGAAGCGATCTCCGCCGCCGAGCCCACGATCCCCTCGGTCAGCGAGAAGCCCAGCGCGAAATCCTCGAGGTCGGCCGGCGATGCCATCATGACCGCATGCGTGGTGCCGCCATAGCTCAGCGCCACCGGCGTCTCCTCCGGCACCATGCGCGCCGCCGCGCTGGTGCCCGATGCGCGGCGGGCGATGCGTGTGGTGGCGGTGACGGGCGGGCGGGTCATGACTCGGCAGCCCAGGCCGGCTTCAAGGTGGGAAACGTCTCGGCGATGGCAAGAAAAGCGTCATAGTGGCCTGCTCCCATGATCTGAGCCACGATCTTCCTCAGTTCGACGAAGTCCTCTTCCGGCAAGCTATTCTGCGCACCCAGCAGAAACCGGTTCAGTTCGGCAGACTGTCGCTCGATAAGTTCTCGTAACTCAGCATAGGCTTGCAGCTTGGCCATCTATCACCTCCTGCGTACCGCGCCGCCTCGCCTCACTCCGCCGCCTCCATGTGGCCCGCGATGCGCCGGCTCTTGCGCGACAGTTCCTCGTATTCCTCCTGCCAGTGGCTGGGGCCGTTGGAGGGCGACACCTGCACCGCCGTCACCTTGTATTCGGGGCAGTTGGTCGCCCAGTCGGAAAAGTCGGTGGTGATGACGTTGGCCTGCGTGTCGGGGTGGTGGAACGTCGTGTAGACCACCCCAGGTGCCACCCGGTCGGTGATGAGCGCGCGCAGCGTCGTCTCGCCCGCACGGCTCGCCAGCCGCACCCAGTCGCCGTCGCGCACGCCGCGCTGCTCGGCGTCGTGCGGGTGGATCTCCAGCCGGTCCTCGCCATGCCACACCACATTGTCGGTGCGCCTGGTCTGCGCGCCGACATTGTACTGGCTGAGGATGCGGCCGGTGGTCAGCAGCAGCGGATAACGCGGCCCGGTCTTCTCGTCGGTGGCGACATACTCCGTGCGTATAAACTTACCCTTGCCGCGCACGAAGCCGTCCACATGCATGATCGGCGTTCCCTCGGGCGCCTTCTCGTTGCAGGGCCACTGCACGGAGCCCATCTTGTCGAGATAGGCGTAGGAAACCTTGGCGAAGGTCGGCGTGGTCTGCGCGATCTCGTCCATGATCTGCGAGGGATGCGTGTAGTTCCAGGCCAGCCCCATCGCCCGGGCGAGTTCCTGCGTCACCTCCCAGTCGGCCAGCCCGTTCTTCGGCTCCATCACCTTGCGCACGCGGTTGATGCGCCGCTCGGCGTTGGTGAAGGTGCCGTCCTTCTCCAGGAAGGTCGAGCCCGGCAGAAACACATGCGCGTAGCGCGCGGTCTCGTTGAGGAAGAGGTCGTGCACCACCACGCATTCCATCGCCGCCAGCCCGGCCGCCACATGCGTTGTGTCGGGGTCCGACTGCAGAATGTCCTCGCCCTGGATGTAGATGCCCCTGAACGTGCCGTCGACCGCCGCGTCCAGCATGTTGGGAATGCGCAGGCCGGGCTCGTTGTCGAGCTTCACGCCCCACAGGCTCTCGTAGATGTCGCGCACCGCGTCGCCTGAAATATGGCGATAGCCCGGCAGCTCGTGCGGGAAGGAGCCCATGTCGCACGAGCCCTGCACGTTGTTCTGGCCGCGCAGCGGGTTCACGCCCACGCCGCGGCGGCCGATATTGCCGGTCGCCATGGCCAAATTGGCGATCGCCATCACCGTGGTCGATCCCTGGCTGTGCTCGGTCACGCCCAGCCCGTAATAGATCGCGGCGTTGCCGCCGGTGGCATAAAGGCGCGCCGCGCCGCGGATCAGCTCCGCCGGCACGCCCGACAGCTGCTCCACCGCTTCCGGGCTGTGCTGCGGCTCGGCCACGAAGGCAGCCCAGTCCTCGAACTCCGACCAGTCGCAGCGCTCGCGGATGAAGGCCTCGTCGAACAGCCCCTCGGTCACCACCACATGCGCCAGCGCCGTCACCACGGCCACGTTGGTGCCGGGCTTCAGCGGCAGGTGATAGTCGGCCTGCATGTGCGGCGCGCGCACCGATTCCGTCTTGCGCGGATCCAGCACGATCAGCTTCGCGCCCTGGCGGATGCGCTTCTTCATGCGCGAGGCAAACACGGGATGCGCGGCCACCGGATTGGCGCCGATCACCATGATGACGTCGGATTGCTCGACCGAGTCGAAATCCTGCGTGCCGGCCGAGGTGCCGTAGGTCTGGCCCAGCCCGTAGCCGGTCGGCGAGTGGCAGACGCGGGCGCAGGTATCGACATTGTTGTTGGCGAAACCCTGCCGCACCAGCTTCTGCACGAGGTAGGTCTCCTCGTTGGTGCAGCGCGACGAGGTGATGCCGCCGATGGCGCCGCGCCCATACTGATACTGGATGCGGCGGAACTCGTTCGCCACGTGGCTGAACGCCTCCTCCCAGCTCACCTCCCGCCACGGGTCGGTGATCTTTTCGCGCACCATCGGGTTGAGGATGCGCTCCTTGTGGGTGGCATAGCCCCAGGCGAAGCGGCCCTTCACGCAGGAATGGCCGCGATTGGCCTTGCCGTCCTTCCACGGCACCATGCGCACCACTTCCTCGCCCTTCATCTCGGCCTTGAACGAGCAGCCGACGCCGCAATAGGCGCAGGTGGTCACCACGGAGCTTTCCGGCATGCCCTTGGCGAGCACGGTCTTCTCGCGCAGCGCGTCGGTCGGGCAGGCCTGCACGCAGGCGCCGCAGGACACGCATTCCGACTCGATGAAGTTCTCGTTCATGCTGGCGACGATGCGGCTCTCGAAACCGCGACCGCTGACGGTCAGCGCGAACGTGCCCTGCACCTCCTCGCAGGCGCGCACGCAGCGCGAGCAGACGATGCATTGCGAGGCGTCGTAGGTGAAATACGGGTTCGACTCGTCGCGCGCGATGTAGTCGATGTTCAACGAGCCGTGGCCGGGGGCCACGCCGCCCGCATGCCCGGCGCCATGGCCATTCGCATGCCCGTTGGAATGCGCCGCGCCGTCCGGCTCGACATGGTTGCGCACATGGGTGCCGTAGCGGTTCTCGGTCAGGCCGACGCTCTCGACCACCCGGTCGAACTCGCTCGCGCCGGTGCGCGTGCCGTCCTCGGGCAGGCCGAAGCCGGCCGGATGGTCGGACACGTAGAGCTCCATCACGCCGCGGCGGATGCGGTCCAGCCGTTCGGTCTGCGTGTGCACCACCATGCCTTCCGCCACGGGCGTGGTGCACGAGGCCGGCGTGCCACCCCTGCCGTCGATCTCGACAAGGCAGACGCGGCAGGAGCCGAAGGCGTCCAGCATGTCGGTTGCGCACAGCTTGGGTATCTCGACGCCGGCTTCCATGCCCGCGCGCATGATGGAGGTGCCTTCCGGCACGGTGACGGCGCGGCCGTCGACCGTCAGCGTCACCTGCTTTTCGGCCTTCGAGGCCGGCGTGCCGTAGTCGATTTCGTGAACGAGACCCATGGTGGTTCTCCCTAGAAGATTTCAAGGGAGGCGCGCGTGCAGGCACCCCCCTGTGTGAGGGGGAGATGTCCGGCAGGACCGAGGCGGGCGGCGGCGTTCATCGTCATTCCGCCGCCTCCGCAACCGCCTGCGGCCGGAAATCGTCGGGGAAATGGTTGATCGCGCTCATCACCGGGTATGGCGTGAAGCCGCCCAGCGCGCAGAGCGAGCCGAACTTCATCGTGTTGCAGAGGTCGCTCACCAGCGCCAGGCTCTCGCCCGGCTCGGCGCCTGCCGCCAGGCGGTCGATCGTCTCGGCGCCGCGCACCGCGCCGATGCGGCAGGGCGTGCACTTGCCGCAGCTTTCCACCGCGCAGAACTCGAAGGCGAAGCGCGCCATCTTCATCATGTCAGCCGTGTCGTCGAACACCACGATTCCGGCATGGCCGATCAGGCCGTCCTTGGCGGCAAACGCCTCATAGTCGAACGGGGTGTCGAACAGCGCGCGCGGGAAGTATGCGCCCAGCGGCCCGCCCACCTGCACCGCCTTCACCGGCCGGCCGCTGCGCGTGCCGCCGCCGATCTCGTCCACGATCTCGCCCAGCGTCATGCCGAAGGCCGCCTCGTACAGCCCGCCGCGCTTCACATTGCCGGCAATCTGGATCGGGATCGTGCCGCGCGAGCGGCCGAGGCCGAAATCCTTGTAGAAGGCCGCGCCCCTGTCGAGGATGATCGGCACCGAGGCGAGCGAGATGACGTTGTTCACCACCGTGGGCTTGCCGAACAGGCCCTGCAGCGCCGGCAGCGGCGGCTTGGCGCGCACCACGCCGCGCTTGCCCTCCAGCGAGTTCAGCAGCGACGTCTCCTCGCCGCAGACATAGGCGCCGGCGCCCACCCGCACCTCCATGTCGAAGGCGTTGGGCGAGCCAAGCACCGCCGGTCCCAGCATGCCGGCCCGCCGCGCCACGACGATGGCGCGGTTCATCTTGTCGATGGCGTGCGGATATTCCGAGCGGATGTAGATGAAGCCCCTGGTCGCGCCCGTCGCCACGCCGGCGATCGCCATGCCCTCGATCAGCACGAAGGGATCGCCCTCCATGATCATGCGGTCGGCGAAGGTGCCGCTGTCGCCCTCGTCGGCGTTGCAGACGATGTATTTCTGGTCGCCCGCCGCCTCCAGCACGGTCTTCCACTTTATGCCGGTCGGAAAGCCGGCGCCGCCGCGGCCGCGCAGGCCCGACTCCGTCACGCGCTCCACGATGTAGGCGGGCGGCATCGACACCGCGCGCTCCAGCCCGCGCAGGCCGCCATGCGCCTTGTAGTCCTCCAGCGACAGCGGGTCGGTCACCCCGCAGCGGGCAAAGGTCAGCCGCGTCTGGCCGGCCAGGAAGGGTATCTTGTCGGGCGCGCCCAGCCACAGCCTGTGCTGGTTGCCGGTCAGGAAACCGTTGTCGAACAGCGAGCGCACGTCGGCCGGCTTCACCGGTCCGTAGGCGAAGCGGCCCTTCTCGGTGCGCACCTCCACCATCGGCTCGAGGAAATAGGCGCCGCGCGAGCCGTTGCGCACGATGCGCGCCTGCGTTCCACGCGCCTTCAGCTCGGCCTCGATCGCCGCCGCCACCTTGTCGGCTCCCAGCGCCACCGCGCCGGAATCGCCGGGGATGTAGATCACGGGGGTCATCGCCGCACCTCCGCGACGATCTCCTCGATCCGCGCCTCGTCCAGCCGCCCGATCACCTCGCCGTCCAGCATGGCGGCGGGCGCGCAGGCACAGAGCCCGAGGCAGTAGACCGGCTCCAGCGTCACCGAGCCGTCCCCGGCCGTCTCGTGAAAGCCAATTCCCAGAAGCTGCTCCAGCCGCGCGGCCAGCGCCTCGCCGCCCATGGACTGGCAGGCTTCGGCGCGGCACACCTTGAGCACATGGCGGCCGGCCGGCTGGCGGCGGAAATCGTGGTAGAAGCTGACCACGCCCTGCACCTCGGCGCGTGACAGGTTCAGCCGGTCGGCGATCAGCGGAAGCGCGTCCTGCGGCACGTGGCCGAATTCTTCCTGGATGCCGTGCAGTATCGGCAGCAGCGGGCCGTCGACGCCCTTCATCGCCTCGATGATGCCCGCGACCCTCAGCGCGGTGTCCTGCGTCTGCATTGCCATGCAGAGACCTCCATTCGATCGGCCGGCAAGCGGCAACCGAGCAAAATCGCAGAAATCCTGCCAGATCAATAAAGCGGTTTCGTGGAACGATAGGAAATTTCTATCGTGGAGGGAAGCGCCGTGCCGGGCCTGCCGCTTGGGGGGCGCCGGGGGAGGCGATGGCGAGGCGATGGGGAGGCGGCGTCAGTCGCCGCCGCCGTCGACGCGGCTGTCGGCGTCGCCACCGCTGATGACGCCGAAATCCTGCGACTTCACGCCGGCCTGGGCGGTCAGGAAGCCGTCCGCCGCCAGTCCCCGCCTCAGCAGTTCGCGCACCGCCGCCGCGCGGCTCGGCATGCGCCGCTCGAACCGCCAGGTCTCCACCGCTTCCAGCTCTTCCGCGCTCAGCATGATCTGCAGGCGCTCGCCCCGCTCAGAATCCGCCATTTCCAAACCCCACGCCAAGTCTGCAAATGAGTAAGTGGCTATATATGCACATTCTTGGATATTTCAATCAACTGCCGCATTCCTGTCCAAGGGGATGAATCCGCAACCGTCTAACTATGCTAACTAATTGATCATAAATGATTTTCCCCCTGTTGCAAATTGCATCTGCAACAAAATTCCGCTAGCTTCCCTTTTTAACTGCCGCACCTCCAGAAAGGAGGCCCGCATGCGCAGATCATTCTCTGCCTCATTGCTGAACGACGTCCTGACAACGGTTCAGGATGCCGCCACCCATGGCCCGATCATGAACATCTCCTCGCTGGCGGAGGAAATCCGCAGCCGCAACGAAGACGAAAACGTCGCGCTGGAAGACATCGTCCAGGCCCTCATGCAGCAGGCCCAGTGGCTCAACCTGTCCATCGAGTTCGACGGCGAGCAGGCCTAGACCTCGCCCCGGCACACCCTGGCGCCAGCCGCCCCCCACGACCTGGCGATCTGCCAGCCCGGCTCACTTGCCCGCGCTGCATTGACCGACCCTACCCGGCCGGCCGCCTTCGCTGACGCTCCGGTCAGGCCACCGTCTCCCACAAGGGGAGAAGGTGTGGGCGCGGCGCTGCCAGGGGCGCTAGACGCCGCGCGTCTCCAGATAGTCCGGCAGTTCGGCCACGGAATCGAGGATGATGTCGGCGAGCGGGGTGAGCGTTTCGCGCGTGCCGGTGCCCGACAGCACGCCGACCACGAGGCCGGCGCCGGCCGAGCGGCCGGTTTCCAGGTCGTGGCGATTGTCGCCCACCATGGCGATCTCGGACGGCTTCATGCCGGCCATGTCGGCGAAGGCGATGACGACGTCGGGCGCGGGCTTGGGCCGCGCCACCGCGTCGTAACCGTAAGCGGCGGCGAACATGTGGGCGAAGCCGAGCGCCACCAGCGTCTGCTCTGCGCCGAGCGTGGAATCGTTGGTCGCCATGCCCAGCCGGTAGCCGCCGTCGTGCAGCCGCGCGATCGCGTCGTGGATGCCGGGGATGGCGACGGCGCTGGCGGAGCCCTCCCGCGCGGTCAGCACGTCGTACATGGCGACCGTCTGCGCCAGCGCCTCGCTTTCGAGATGCGGATGCCACAGCGCCACCACCTCGGCATTGGTGCCGGCGGCGAAGACGGAATCGGCGCGGAACGTGCCGGTGGCGAGGTCGAGGCCGCTCATGTCGAGCAGGCGGTCGGCATGCAGCGCGTCGCCGCGCGCGGCCTCCATCGCCATCTTGCGGGCGACGGCGGTCCAGGTGGCGTTGAAGTCGATCAGGGTGCCGTCCTTATCGAACAGGATGCCGCGTATCCTGCTCATGCCGAGGCCTGCGCGTGGATGAAGGCGACGAGGCCGGCCGTGGATGCGTCGCGGCCCTCGGCGCCGCGGGCCCCTTCGACCACGGGCAGCAGTTCGGTCGCCAGTTCCTTGCCGAGTTCGACGCCCCACTGGTCGAACGCATTGATGCCGAAGAGCTGGGCCTCGACAAAGACGCGATGCTCGTAGAGCGCGATCAGCCGCCCGAGCGAATAGGGGTCGAGGCTGCGATAGAGGATGGTGACCGATGGGCGGTTGCCGGAGAAGACGCGGTGCGGAGCGAGGCGCGCGACCTCCGCCTCCGGCAGGCCGCGGGCGGCAAGCTGGGCGCTGGCCTCGGCGAGCGTGCGGCCCTTCATCAGCGCCTCCGACTGCGCCAGGCAGTTGGCGAGCAGCAATTCGTGCTGGTGCTTCAGCTCCGGCTCGTGGCCCTGCGCGGCCGCGATGAACTCGACCGGGATGGTGTCGGTGCCCTGGTGCAGCAGCTGGAAGAAGGCGTGCTGGCCGTTGGTGCCGGGCTCGCCCCAGACCAGCGGCCCGGTGGGCGTGGCGACGGGCGCGCCGTCGACCGTGACCGACTTGCCGTTAGATTCCATGTCGAGCTGCTGCAGGTAGGCGGGCAGCCGCGAAAGCCGCTGGTCGTAGGGGATGACGGCGCGGGCGGGATAGCCGCAGACCACGCGGTGCCAGTAGCCCACGAGGCCGAGCAGCACGGGCAGGTTCGCCTCCAGCGGCGCTTCGGCGAAATGGCGGTCGAGTGCGTGCGCGCCGTCGAGGAAGCGGCCGAAATTGTCCGGACCGATGGCGATCATCACCGGCAGGCCGATGGCCGACCAGAGCGAGTAGCGGCCGCCCACCCAGCCCCAGAAGCCGAAGACGCGGTCGGGCGCGATGCCGAAGGCCGCGACCTTGTCGAGCGCGGTGGAGACGGCGCAGAAATGATGGCCGACCGCGCCCTGGCCCAGCCTTTCGCCGATCCAGCGCCGCGCCGTCGCGGCATTGGTCATGGTCTCGATGGTGGTGAAGGTTTTGGAGGCGACGATGAAGAGCGTCGTCTCGGCATTGAGCAGCTTCAGCGTGTCGGCGATATGGGCGCCGTCGACATTGGACACGTAGTGGGCGCGCGGGCCGTCATGGAAGGGCGCCAGCGCCAGCGTGGCCATGGCGGGGCCGAGATCGGAGCCGCCTATGCCGATATTGACGATGTCGGTGAAGGGTTTTCCGGTGGCGCCGCGGATCGCGCCGGAGCGGATCGCCTCGGCAAACAGCGCCATCGCGTCGAGAACCGAACGAATGTCGGGCATGACGTCGTGGCCGTCGAGCATGACCGGCTGCCCCGAGCGGTTGCGCAGCGCGGTGTGCAGCACGGCGCGGCCTTCGGTGCCGTTGATCTTGTCGCCGGAAAGCATGGCGGCGCGCCGCTGCTCGACGCCGGCCGCGCGCGCGAGGCCGGCCAGCAGCGAGACCGTCTCGTCGGTGACGGCGCATTTGGAGAAGTCGAGCAGCAAATCGTCGAGCCCGGCCGAGAAACGGGCGAAGCGGCCGGGATCGGCCGCGAAGGCATCGCGCATGGCCATGCCGGCATTGGCGGCGCGGTGCCTGCGAAGCGCCGCCAGGCTGGTGTCGAATGCGGCCCTGTCCATCGCGCGCTCCTGCTGCGTGTTGCCCGCCCGCCGGCGGCGCCACTCTTTAAGCCCCGCGCGCGGTCCGGTTCAAGCTCGGCGCCGGCGTTTCATGGACCAATCGGCGATACATCACTGGAGCAAAAGTAAAGCATAAGAAAATTTCATTGGCTTAAGGGATTGGCCCAGGTTGAACCAGTTGACCTTGCGCAATAGGCTCCGCGCGCATCATTGGAGAATGCCATGCCTTCGCGCAGCGATTCCGCGATCTGGTCCGGCCTGTTCCGAATCTCTGCGGATTCGGGCCAGACCCTGCAGGCGCAGATCCGGCAGGCGATCGTCGCCGCCATCCTCGACCGGCAGATCGCCGCCTCGATGCCGCTGCCTTCTTGCCGGGTGCTGGCGGAGAAGCTGGGCGTAGCGCGCGGCACGGTGGTGCTGGCGTTCCAGCAGCTGGTGGACCAGGGCTTCCTGATCGCGCGCGAGCGGCGCGGCCATTTCGTCAACCCCGACATACTGGCCGCGCCCCACAAGCCGGCCGAGAAGCCGGAAGGCGCTCCCGCCGGCGTGGACTGGCGGGCGAAGCGGCGCGTGGCCCCGATCGAGATGGTGGAGGCGCACAAGTACCAGAACTGGATCAAGGCCAGCTACCCCTTCGTCTACGGCCAGTTCGACCCCGCTTTGTTTCCGACCGCCGAATGGCGCGAATGCAACCGCATGGCGCTGGCCGTGCTGGAAATCCGCAACTGGGCGGGCGACGTGGTGGACCGCGACGACCCGCTGCTGATCGAGCAGATACAGGCGCGGCTGCTGCCGCGGCGCGGCATCTTCGCCAATCCGGACGAGATCATCGTGACGCTGGGCGCGCAGAACGCGCTCTACATGCTGGCGACGCTGCTGATGGGCAAGGGCGCGAAGGTGGCGATGGAAGAGCCGGGCTATCCGGACGCGCGCGCGATCTTCCGCCTTTCGGGCGCCGAGGTGGCGGCGGTGCCGGTCGACCGCGACGGCATCGACCCGTCCGCCATACCGCGCGACACCGGCTTCGTGTTCGTGACGCCGAACCATCACTGCCCGACCATGGTGGCGATGTCGGACGAGCGGCGCGTGCAGCTGCTGGCCGACGCAGAGCGCTACGACCGCATCGTGATCGAGGACGGCTACGACAGCCAGCTGATGGACGGCGCGCCGCAGCAGGCGCTGAAGAGCGTCGACCGTTCCGGCCGGGTGATCTATGTCGGCTCGATGTCGAAGACGCTCGCTCCGGGCCTGCGCATCGGCTACATCGTCGCCGACGCCGCGCTGATCGCCGAATTGCGGGCGCTGCGCCGCTTCATGCTGAGGCACCCGCCTGCAAACAACCAGCGCGCGGTGGCGCTGTTCCTCTCGCTCGGGCACCACGAGGCGCTGGTGCGCCGGCTGTCCTCGGCCTTCGCCGAGCGCCGGCGCAAGCTGGCCGACGCGGTGGCCGCCCACATGCCGGAATGGCAGCCCACGCAGGCGCCGGGCGGCACCGCGCTGTGGCTGAAGGGCCCGGCGAGCGCCGACGTCAACCTGATCGCGGAGGCGGCGGCCGCCCGCGGCGTGGTGATCGAGTCGGGCAACCGCTTCTTCGACCGGCCGGAGAAGCATTCGCGCTTCATGCGGCTGGGCATCTCGTCGATCGGGCTTCAGCATATCGAGCCGGGCATCCGCGAGCTTGCCTCGGTGGCGGCGGCCAGGATGCGCAGCGCGGCCTGAACCGGCTTTTTTCGCGCCGCCGGGTCGGCGCGGGCGGGGCCGGTTCGTCCTTGGTTGAGACAACCGAGGAGAAAACGCCATGCTGACACTGCCAAAGATCGTCGAATATGGCAGCCGCCCCTATGTGGCGATTCCCCTGCGCGTCAAGGCGCAGGGCGGCGTCGAGGAAGCCGGCGCCAAGCTGTTTGCCGAGATCTGGCAATGGGTGCGCGAGCGCGGTGTCGAACCAGGCGGCATGAGCTTCATCCGCTACAGGGTGATCGACATGAAGGGCTGGCTGGAGCTGGAATTCGGCGTGTCCACCGCGAAGCCGGCGGAGGGCGACGGACGCGTGGTGGCCGGCGCGCTTCCGGCCGGCCGCTATGCGACGGTGAGCTGGACCGGGCCGTATGATGCGCTGCTGGACGTGAATGCGGTGCTGATCGGCTGGGCCAGGGAAAAGGGCATCCGCTGGGACGTGGAGGCGCGTGGCGACGGCGACCATTTCGCCTGCCGCTACGAGGATTATCCCACCGACCCGGCTGCGGAACCGGACCGCAGCAAATGGGTGACCCACGTGGCGATCAGGATAGCGGACTGACCCGCCCGCCGCCGATCCGGTGGACAAGCGGCTCCCGCAGGCTTACCTCTCCTTGGGAAATCCACCAGGAGGCAGCCATGGCCGTAGACATGTCGGGCGAGGAGCGCATCGCGGCGCCCGTGCAGAAGGTGTGGGAAGCGCTGAACGACGCGGATGTGCTGAAGGCCTGCATCCCCGGCTGCGAGAGCCTGGAGAAGCTGTCCGATACGGAGCTTGCGGCGGTGGTGTCGCTGAAGATCGGGCCGATCAAGGCCAAGTTCAACGGCCAGGTGGAGCTGAAGAACCTGAAGCCGCCGCACTCCTACACCATCGCGGGCGAGGGCAAGGGCGGCGTCGCCGGCTTCGCCAAGGGCGGCGCAGACGTGGTGCTGAAGGAGGACGGCGACGGAACGCTGCTGACCTACACGGCGAGAGCCGACGTGGGCGGCAAGATCGCGCAGCTGGGCAGCCGGCTGATCCAGTCGACCTCGAAGAAGCTGGCGGGCGAGTTTTTCGCGAAGTTCAACGAGACGGTGAGCGGGTAGCCCACCTCTCCCTCGCGGGAGAGGTTGGGGTTGCGCAGCGATCCGGGCGGGGTACGCCAAGGCAGCGCTCGGCATAGTGTTAACCCACCCGCTGCGGTCGGCTGCGCGGTCCTCAGCGACCTCCCGCGAGGGGGAGGTACGCCGCGCTACTTGCGGTAATTCGGCGGCCGCTTCTCCAGGAAGGCGGCGACGCCTTCGCGATAGTCGTCGGAATGGCCGGCCTCGCGCTGCAGCTGCCGCTCAAGCTCGAGCTGTTCGTCCAGCGTGTTGCTGGATGCCGCCTGGATCGCCTGCTTGGTGAGTTCGAGCGCCCTGGCCGAACCGTTGGCCAGCGAAAGCGCCAGCGCCTCGGCTTCCGCCATCAGCTTCTCGTCCTCGACCGCCCGCCAGATCAGGCCCCATTCGGCCGCCTGCTCGGCCGCCAGCGGCTGCGCGGTCATCGCCAGCGCCTTGGCGCGGGCCTCGCCGATGAGACGGGTAAGCCACCAGGTGCCGCCGGAATCGGGCACCAGGCCGATCTTGGAGAAGGCCTGGATGAAGCGGGCCGACTTCGCCGCCAGCACGATGTCGCAGGCGAGCGCGATGTTGGCGCCGGCGCCCGCGGCCACACCGTTGACGGCGCAGATCACCGGCTTGGTGAGGCCGCGTATCTGCCGTACCAGCGGATTGTAGAAGGTCTCGATAGTGGCGCCGAGGTCGGGCCGCTCCCCGGAGGAGGGGTCGCGGTCGCCTAGGTCCTGCCCGGCGCAGAAGCCGCGCCCGGCGCCGGTGAGGATCACGGCCCGGCAATCCTTGTCCGAGGCGCATTCGTCCAGAGCGGCCCGCAGCGCCAGATGCTGCGCCTCGTTGAAGGCGTTGAGCCGGTCGGGCCGGTTGAGGGTGACGACGTGGTAGCCATCGCGGCGGTCGTGGAGGACGGGGGTGTCGGGCACGGCGGTTCCTCGGGAAGGGAGTAGCGAATAGGGAGTAGCGAGTAGCGAGTAGCGAATAGGGATTAGGCAATAGGGCAGTAAGGCACTAGGGCAGTACGTAACACGCTAAACGCACCGCCTCCCAACAGTAGACATCCCTCCTCCCTACTCCCTATTCGCTATTCCCTACTCCCTATTCGCTACTGTTCACTCAAAAACAATCGCCGGCGTTGCGGCCTGCGCCGCAGCCGTCTCGGCCTGCAGGCGTTCCCACACGCGGGCTGCGATGTCGCGGTAGATTTGCGCCTGCGGGCTGTCGGGATCCGAGACCGTGACCGGCGTGCCGGCGTCGGAAGTCTCGCGGATGTTCATGGTCAGCGGCACCTCGCCGAGGAAGGGCACGCCGAGGCGTTCGGCTTCCTTCCGCGCGCCGCCATGGCCGAAAATGTCGTAGCGCTTGCCGGTGTCGGGGGCGAGGAAGTAGCTCATGTTCTCCACGATGCCGAGCAGCGGCACGTCCACGCGCCGGAACATGTTGAGCCCCTTGCGCGCGTCGATCAGAGCGAGGTCCTGCGGGGTGGACACGATGACCGCGCCGGCGAGCGGCACCGTCTGCGCCATGGTGAGCTGGGCGTCGCCGGTGCCGGGCGGCATGTCGACCACGAGCACGTCGAGCGCGCCCCATTCGACCTCGCGCAGCATCTGGGTGAGCGCCGACATGACCATCGGCCCGCGCCAGATCATCGGGGTCTCCTCCTCGACCAGGAAGCCCATCGACATGACCTTGAGGCCGTAATTCTCCATCGGCTTCAGGATCTTGCCGTCGACCGTCTGCGGCTTGCCGCGGATGCCCAGCAGGCGCGGCAGCGACGGGCCGTATATGTCGGCGTCGAGGATGCCGACCTTGAGCCCGTTGGCGGCGAGGCCGAGGGCGAGATTGACCGCCGTGGTGGACTTTCCGACGCCGCCCTTGCCCGATGCGACGGCGATGATGGCGGCGACGCCGGGCACGCCGCGCCGCGCCGGCTGCTGGCCGGCGGGTGCGGCCTGCGGGCCGTGGCGGGCAGGCGCTGCCGGGGCGGGAGCGGCAGGACGGGGCGCGGGGGCGGGACGCGGCGGCGCCTTCTCCATGCCGCCGCCCTTCTTTTCCGCCGTCAGCGCCACGACGGCGCCGGCGACGCCGGGCATGGCCTTCACCGCGCGCTCGGCCGCTGCGCGCAGCGGCTCCAGCTGCTGGGCCCGGTCGGCCGGCACGGTGATGGAGAAGAAGACCTTCGCGTCGGCGATGAAGATGTCGGAGACGAGGCCGAGCGAGACGATGTCGCCTTCGAAATCCGGACCTTTGATCGTCCGCAAGGTGTCGAGGACGGTTTCCTTGGTAAGGGACATTTTCATCCTGTCATCTGCTGCGCCTGAGATAGTCGCTTTTGGCAGGGAGTGAAAGGCGGGCCGCATGGTCCAGCACCGTGTTGACTTTAATCAATCGATTGATTAAAGATATGCGTATGGTCCAGGAAGAGCAGGAACGACGCGAAAGGCAGGGCAGCGCGGAGGCCACGCGGCTGGCGCTGCTGATGGCCGCGTTGCGGCTGTTCGGGCGCAATGGCTACGAGGCGACCTCGACGCGCGAGATCGCGGCGGAGGCAAAGGCGAACATAGGCTCTATCGCCTACCATTTCGGCGGCAAGGAAGGCCTGCGCGCGGCCTGCGCGGAGCACATCGTCGCCACCATCAAGGCGATCGCCGGACCGGCCGTGGGGCTGGACGGCGATGCCCCGTCCCTGGAGCAGAAGGCGGCCGAGGACGTGCTGGTTCAGGGCGTCATGCGGATGATCGGCTTCATCGTGTCGCAGCCCCAGGCGGGCGAATTCGTGCAGTTCGTGCTGCGCGAGCTATCGGTGGCGGGGCCGGGCGTCGACGTGCTCTACGACGGCGTGTTCCTGCCGGTGCACAGGCGGCTGTGCCAGCTGTGGGGCCAGGCCACCGGGCAGGACCCCGAGAGCGAGCGCACGCGCATCGCCGTCTTCGCCATGGTCGGGCAGGTGGTCTATTTCCGCATCGGCCGCGAGGCGGTGGTGCGGCGCATGGACTGGCCGACGATCGGCCCGGCCGAGGCGGCCAGGCTCGGCGCGGTGATTGCTGAGAACATCCGGGCGATGGTCGCCGCTCACAGGGAGACGCAACGATGAGCTGGCTGTGCGTGCTGCCATTCGCGGCCCAGCTGTTTTCCGCTTGTAGCGGCGCGGCACCCCTGTCGGCGGGCTATGTCGAGGGCGAGAACGTGCTGCTGGCGCCGATCGAGAACGCGCAGGTGCGCGCGGTCGAGGTTCGCCGCGGCGACAGGGTGTCGGCGGGGCAGGAACTGGCGGTGCTGGAGGATGCCGACGCCGCGATCGCCGTGGCGCAGGCGCAGGCGGCGCTCGCCCAGGCCGAGGCGCAGCTGGCCGACCTGAAGCTGGGCAAGCGGCCGGAGGAGATCGCGGTGCTGGAAGCGGCGCTGCGCTCCGCGCAGGCGCAGGAATCGGAAGCGCGGCGCGTGATGACGCGCACCGAGGAGTTGCAGGCCAGGGGCATCGCCACGCAGGCCGACCTCGACAAGGCGGCGACCGCGCTGGAGACGGCGGCGGCGGCCGTCGGCAAGGCCAGGGCCGACCTCGAAGTTGCGAAGCTGCCGGCGCGCGCCGAGACCATAACCGCCGCCGAGCACCAGGCCGGCCAGGCGCGGGCGGCCCTCGACCAGGCGCGCTGGCGCCTCGGCAAGCGCCGGATCACCGCTCCGGCGGCGGGCCGCGTCAACGACGTGATCCGCACCGCCGGCGACATAGCCGGGCCGGCAGCACCGGTGATCTCGCTGCTGCCCGAGGGGGCGGTGAAGATAAAGCTCTACGTGCCGGAAGCGGAATTTTCGTCGATCGCGGTGGGCGACCGGCTGGCGGTGCGTTGCGATGGCTGCCCGGACGGGCTGACGGCGCGCGTGAGCTACGCCTCGCCCGACCCCGAATTCACGCCGCCGGTGATCTACTCGCTCGAGTCGCGCCAGAAGCTGTCGCACCTGATCGAGGCGCGTCCCGAAGGCGACGCGGCGGCGCTGAAGCCGGGGCAGATCGTGGACGTGTCGCTGGCGGATCGGTGAGAGGCGGGCGGTGAGATGGTCGATGGTGGACGGCGAGTAGTGAGTGGAAGCAGGAACCCGATGCACCCCCGCAACGGCTCCATTCACTATTCACCATCCACCATCTGCGGCCGCGCCGTGGGTGCGGCATGAGCGACGCCCCCGCCAACGCCATAGACGTGCGCGGACTGGTCAAGAGCTTCGACGGGCGCGTGGTGGTGGACCACGTGTCGATGAAGGTGCGCACCGGCGAGATCGTCGGCTTTCTCGGGCCGAACGGCTCGGGCAAGACCACCACGATCCGGCTGATGTGCGGCCTGCTGACCGCCGACGAGGGCGAGGGCGAGGTGCTGGGCTACGACGTGCGCACGCAGAGCCTGATGATCAAGCGCGAGGTGGGCTACATGACCCAGCGCTTCTCCTTCTACGAGGACCTGACGATAGCGGAGAACCTCGATTTCGTGGCGCGGCTCTACGAGCTGAAGCCGCGCCGGGAGTATGTCGACCGCACGCTGGCCGATCTCGGCCTGACCAGCCGGCGCAACCAGCTGGCCGGCACGCTGTCGGGCGGCTGGAAGCAGCGGCTGGCGCTGGCAGCCTGCATCATGCACCAGCCGAAGCTGCTGCTGCTGGACGAGCCGACGGCGGGCGTGGACCCGAAGGCGCGGCGCGAGTTCTGGGACGAGATTCACCGGCTGGCCGCCGACGGGCTGACCGTGCTGGTGTCCACCCACTACATGGACGAGGCCGAGCGCTGCCACCGCATCAGCTACATCGCCTACGGCAAGATGCTGGCGACGGGCACGGTGGACGAGGTGGTGCGCGACGCCGGGCTGGTGACCTATGTGGTGCGCGGCGCCAGCCTGGCCGGCCTGGCGCGCGAGCTTGCCGGCGCGCCCGGCGTGGACCAGGTGGCGCCCTTCGGCACGACGCTGCATGTGGTGGGTTCGGACCCGGAACTGCTGCGCCGGACGATGGCTCCCATCGGCCGGCGCGAGGGCCTCAGCGTGGAGCTCGGCGAGACCAGCCTGGAGGACGTGTTCATCCAGTTCATGGGCAATTCGCGGGACAACATGCAATGAGGAGTTTACCCGCCCCCGCCACCACGCTTCGCGCGGCCCCCCTCCCCCGCTTCGCAGGGGAGGATCAGAGGTGAGCACGCTCTTCAACCTGTCGCGGCTGGGCGCGCTGCTGACGAAAGAGTTCATCCAGATGCGGCGCGACCGCATCACCTTCGCCATGATGCTGGGCGTGCCGCTGATCCAGCTGCTGCTGTTCGGCTATGCGATCAACAGCGACCCCAAGCAGCTGCCGGCAGCTTTGGTGACGATGAGCAGCGACCACTATTCGCGCGCCATGGTGTCGGCGCTGGAGACGACGGGATACTACCGCTTCACCCATGTGGGGGTGAGCGCGTCCGAGGCCGACAGCCTGATGGCCGAGGGAGAGGTGGCCTTCGTCGTCACCATCCCGTCCGACTTCGCGCGGCGCGTCGACCGCAACGACTATCCGCAGATCCTGATCGAGGCCGACGCGACCGATCCCGCCGTGGCCTCCGGCGCCATCTCCACGCTCGGCACGGTGGCGCAGAACGCGCTGCTGCGCGAGCGCGGCCTGGAGGCGGCGGCGCAGGCGAGCGCTGCAGGCGCGCTGCAGGTGGTGGTGCATCGCCGCTACAACCCGGAGGGCATCTCGCAATACAATGTCGTGCCCGGCCTGCTCGGCGTCATCCTGCAGATGACGATGGTGATGATGACCTCGATCGCGCTGACGCGCGAGACCGAGCGCGGCACGATGGAGAACCTGCTGGCCATGCCGGCGAGCCCGCTGGAGATCATGCTGGGCAAGATCATCCCCTATCTGGGCGTGGGCGCGGTGCAGGTGGTGGTGGTGCTGGGCGCCTCGAGCCTGCTGTTCGGCATTCCCTTCGTGGGAAGCGTGTGGACGCTGTTCGCCGTCATCCTCGCCTTCGTGCTGGCGCTGGTGCTGCTGGGCTATTTCATCTCCACCGTCGCGCGCACGCAGATGCAGGCGCTGCAGCTAACCTTCTTCTTCTTCCTGCCGTCGATCATGCTGTCGGGCTTCATGTTCCCGTTCCGCGGCATGCCGGTGTGGGCGCAGTGGATCGGCGAGATATTCCCGATCACCCACTTCCTGCGCATCGTGCGCGCGCTGATGCTGAAGGGCGCGGACCTGCCGGAGATCGCCTGGGAGACGTCGATCCTCATCCTGTTCATATTCATCTACGCGTCGGTGGCGCTGGTGCGGTTCAGGCGCACGCTGGACTGATTTTTTCCGGCCGCGCCTGTCGGGACGGAGGGACGGCGAGCGTCCTTCGGTGACAAACCCGAGGAAGGAGACCGACCATGAAGAAGATCATGAACTGCCTGTGGTTCGAGACGCAGGCCGAGGAAGCCGCGAAGTTCTACGCTTCGGTGTTCCGCAACACGGAGCTGGGCAAGGTTGTGCGGGCGCCGGCCGGCGGCGAGCCCTACACCCGGGAGGGGCAGGTGCTGACCGCCGAGGTGACGATCGAGGGCATGGCCTTCATCCTGCTCAATGGCGGGCCGCATGCCGACGGCAAGCCCAACGATTCTGTGTCCTTCGAGATCATCTGCAAGGACCAGGCCGAGGTGGACGAATACTGGAACAAGCTCACGGCCGATGGCGGCGCGGAAGTGCAGTGCGGCTGGGTGAAGGACAGATACGGCTTCCGCTGGCAGATCGTGCCGGAGGTGCTGCCGCGCCTGATGTATGGCGCCGACCGTGCCCGCGCCAAGCGCGTCACCGAAGCGATGATGAAGATGGTGAAGCTCGACGCAGCCGCGCTGGAAGCGGCGTGAGGCAGGGCTGAAGGGATGCCGGATGCGGCCAAGGCTGCCAGCGCGCGGCGGCCGCCTCCGGCTCCTTTTCGATGATGCAGCCGCACGCCACCATGGCGGCGTCCGGCTGGCGCCGTCCCTGCTCACAGGGTTGCATGGCGCAGGCAATCAGGGCGCGGTGCGCTTCACGAACACGAAGTCGCCGCCCTCGTGGCCGACCTTCTCCAGCGGGCGGTATTGCGGCTCCTGGTCGGCGTTGGCCGCCACCTGCTGCAGGATGTAGCCGTCGAACAGCTCGCGCGCCGAGAAGGCGTCGTGCTCCACGTTTTCCAGCCCGGTCAGCAGCGCGCGGGCGAAGACGGAGTGCCCGCCGCCACCGCCGTCGGCCACGGGCTCGTTGTTGCCCGATGTGATGACGATGCGCGACTTGCGCGCCTGCAGCTTGAGCAGCGCCTGCATGCGCTGCGCGTCGTCGATGCGGCCATCGCCCGCCGCGCCGCCGCGCAGCAGCGCGCCCGAATAGCAGGAATCGGAGATGAGGATCACGTGGCCGGCCTGGATGCGCTGGATGGCGGCCGAGATGTCGGCGGCCGAAAGGTAGCTCGGCTCGAAGCCCTGCTCCGCGTCGGCCGGAACCCAGTAGGCGGTGGAGGTGACCGGCTCGAACACGCCATGGCCGGCATAGAAGATCAGCACCGTGTCCTTCGCGCCGGCAACCTTGCCGAGCTGGTGCAGCGCCACCTCGATGTCGCGCTTGGTCGGGTCCTTGAGGATCAGCGGAACCTTGCGCGCGCCGGCGTCGATCTCCGTCAGGAAGCCGTATCGGGACGACAGAACCGCCGCCAGCGCATCGGCATCGGCGAAGGGCGTCGAGAGGCTGGGCATGCCGGTGGCGCCGCCGTAGTTCTGGTTGGCGATGATGACGGCGAAGCGCCGGCCCTCCCCCGCGAGCGCCTGCCTGTCGCCTTCGTAGAGCAGCTCGAGCCGCCGCGTATGCATGCGGTTGTCGGCGGTGATGGCGCGGATGTTGATCGCGTTCAGGCCGGGCTTGAGCGTGACCTTGCCGCGGAAGCGCCCGGTGGGGTCGACGGTCGCGTCGGCTTCGCCGAGGAAGACGCCGAGCACCGGCGCGCTCCATGCGACGAGCCCCTCTATCTCGATCTCGGGCCGCTCGATCGGAACGGCTCCGCGTTGCGGAGCGGGGCTGATGATGGTGATCGGATCGATCCTCGGCGGCTGTGCTTCGGCCACGAAGACGAGGTCGGGCGAGGAGGATTCGATGCGCGGATGCGGGCGCAACCGCCCCTCGGCGGCGTAGCGCTGCTGGATCGCTTCGCCGATCATGCGCGGCGTGGCGAGGGGGTTTTCCAGCAGCGTGCTGCCGAGCACGTGTGTGAACAGGCCGAATTTCCTGGCACCGGGGTCGCCCCTGGGCAGCCTGATCTCCGGGGTGACCTGCGAAGCCTCCGCGGCGTAGAACACGGTGAAGCTGCCGTGCCCGCGCACCAGAGTGGCGCGCGGCAGCCTGTCCTGCGCAGGCCGCGTGCTGTAGCGGAAGCTCCAGTTGGCCGGATCGGCGGCCCGCTGACGCTGCTCGATGAGCGCCGAGCCCGCATGCTGGGCATCCAGGATGGCGATGGCGTGGGCGCCGGTGTTGCGTACCGCGACCATGAAGTCCGAAACCTCGCTGCCGCGCATGACTTCGTGGAAGTCCTCGCGGTCATCGTTGAGCAAGAGGGCCAGATCTTCGCGGACAGCGAGATGGAAGAGCATCGCGGCCCGCGCCGAACTGGCAGACAGCGTGTCGGTGGCAGGCTCGTCGGCATATCCGGTGACGTAGCGTTCCAGCTTCGAGCCGCCAAAAGCCAGTTCCCATTCGGCCTCGGTCAGCACGTCGCGCCCCAACATCAGCGCGTGTTTCGCCACGCCGACGACCTGCGTGGAGTGGCCCGAGAAGTGGATGATGATACGGTCGTCGCAGCCACTGGCCGCGAGCACGGAATGAAAGGCGCGGAAGATGTTGGCGCGCGTCGCGTCACGGCCGACCAGCTTGTGCACGCGCTCGGGCGGCACGCCGCGATCCAGCATCAGGCCCGCGAGAAGCTCGACATCGTTGACCACGCCCTCGAGCACGAATTTCTGGCCGAGCCCGATATCGGTGGCGCCCACGAGCACCGCATGGGTACGCGGCGCCCGCCGCGGATCGCAACTCGTGGCAACGGCTTCCTGCACGTAGTCGGCCGGGGGCGCGACCAGGCCCGGGGCCTTGACCGCAAGGACGCGCTCGTACAGTTCGAGCGGCCGGTTCGTCTGTTCAGGCGGAAGCACGGCCGCATGCGCAGGCAGGGCGATTGCCACAAGCCATAGCGGCGCCCAGAGCAGCCACAAGACAGCCGAAGCGAACCGTCCGACCATGTCCCAACCCCGACCGCGACCACGGACCTTTCCCGGCACCCATCCTTACAGGATTTGCGGCATTTGTGCGATGTCGCCCGCGCGTCGTATGAGTGCACGTCCGGGACGTCCGGACGGCACGGACCGCCAATGATCGACAAGCTGGAATTCTTCATCGTGCTGGCCAAGGCGCAGCATTTCGGCAAGGCGGCCGAGGAGCTGGGCATCAGCCAGCCGACGCTGTCTGCCGCCGTCAAGCAGCTGGAAGACCAGCTGGGCGTGATGCTGGTGAAGCGCGGCTCGCGCTTCCAGGGGCTGACGCCGGAGGGCGAGCAGGTGCTGGCATGGGCCAAGCGCATCGCCGGCGACGCCCGCACCATGCGCGAGGAGATGCGCGCCGCGCGCCACGGCCTGTCTGGCAGGCTGCGCATCGCCGCCATACCCACCGCGCTGGCCATGGTGCCGCGGCTGACCACGCCGTTTCGTGAAAAGCACCCGGGCGTGACCTTCTCGGTGCTGTCGCGCACCTCGATCGAGGTGCTGTCGCTGCTCGGCAATTTCGACATCGATGTCGGCATCACCTATCTCGACAACGAGCCGCTGGGACGCGTGATGTCGGTGCCGCTCTATTCGGAGCGCTACCAGCTCATCACCGCCGCCGGGAACCCGCATTCCGACCGCAGGACGGTGACATGGGCGGAGGTGGCGGAACTGCCGCTCTGCCTGCTGACGCCCGACATGCAGAACCGGCGCATCATCGACCACCACCTGGCCGAGGCCGGCGTTTCGGCGCGGCCGACGCTGGAATCCAACTCCATGATCGTGCTGTTCTCGCACATCCGGACCGGCAAATGGGCCTCGATCATGCCGCTGAACCTCGCCGAGACGTTCGGCTTCTCGGAGCCGATCCGCGCCATCCCCATCGTGGAGCCCGACGCCAGCCACATCGTGGGGCTGGTGGCGGCGAAGCGCGAGCCGCACACGCCGGTAGTGGCGGCGTTCCTGGAGGAGGCTGCGCGGCTGGCCGGGAGCCTGGGCCCCGTCGCCTGACGGCGCGGCGGTCGCGCTTCATCCGCGCCACGCCCCGTTTCCGGTCTGGCCATTGTTCAGTTGCGGGAAGCGGGGCACATCTGCACCGGCTTCTCGCGAGCATTGCCCGGCTCGCTTCGGGATAGGCCTTGCGGCCCGCGCACCGTTGTTCGGATGCGCCCCGCCGGTGGCTTCTCCCGCCTTCCGGACGCCATGCGCTGCGTCCTTCCGCCGGGTTCCGGCTCACACCGGTTCCACCACCGCCGCCCTCCCGAACCCGGTCGCATATCCGGTTCCCGCGAGGGCAGTGACCGCATTATCGGTCAGCTTCGGAGGCGGGGGATAAAAATGCCGAAAAAAAGCGGGGCGGCACATGGCCGCCCCGCGATGCCGGTGAGAAAGCTTGCCGCCCTACCGCAGCTCGCGCCGCAGGATCTTGCCCACATTGGTCTTCGGCAGCTCCTTGCGGAACTCGATGTGGCGCGGGCGCTTGTAGCCGGTCAGCTTGTCCTTGCAGAACTCCACGATCTGCTCGGCCGTCAGGCTCTCGTCCTTCTTGACGACGAAGAGCTTCGGCACCTCGCCCGAGTGCTCGTCCGGCACGCCGATGGCCGCGACTTCCAGCACGCCCGGATGCATCGCCACCACTTCCTCGATCTCGTTCGGATAGACGTTGAAGCCCGAGACCAGGATCATGTCCTTCTTGCGGTCGACGATCTTCACATAGCCCTTGTCGTCCATGTAGCCCATGTCGCCGGACTTGAAGAAGCCGTCCTTGGTCATCACCTTGGCGGTCTCGTCCGGGCGGTTCCAGTAGCCGGTCATCACCTGCGGCCCGCGGATGCAGATCTCGCCCACCTCGCCCACCGGCAGGTCCTTGCCGTCATCGTCGCGGATGGCGATCTCGGTCGACGGGATCGGCAGGCCGATCGTGCCGGAGAAATCGGCCGCGCTGAACGGATTGGCCGTCGCCACCGGCGAGGTCTCCGACAGGCCGTAGCCTTCCGAGATCATGATGCCGGTCAGCTGCTTCCAGCGCTCCGCCACCGGGCGCTGCACGGCCATGCCGCCGCCGAAGGTCAGGTACAGGTCCTTGAAGTCGAGCTTGCGGAAGTCCTCGTTGTTGAGCAGCGCGTTGAACAGCGTGTTGAGGCCGGGGAACACGTTCACCGGATGCTTCTTCAGCTCGGCCACGAAGGCCGGGATGTCGCGCGGATTGGCGATGAGGATGTTCTGCGCGCCCTGCTGCATGCCGGTGATCGCGTTCACCGTCAGCGCGTAGATGTGATAGAGCGGCAGCGCGCAGACATAGACCAGCCGGTCCGGGCGCTTCCTTGAGAGGAAGGCGGTGTCCACCCAGATCGCGTTCTGCGCCACGTTGGCCAGGATGTTGCGGTGGGTCAGCGTCGCGCCCTTGGCCACGCCGGTCGTGCCGCCCGTATATTGCAGGAAGGCGACGTCGTCCTGGTTCACGTCGGCCGGACGGAAGGTCTTGCCGGCGCCTTCCGACAGGGCGTGCTTGAAGCTGACATGGCCGGGCAGCGACCAGGCCGGCACCATCTTCTTCACGCGCCGCACCACCAGGTTCACGATCACGCCCTTGAGGCCGAGCATCTCGCCCATCGTGGCCACGATCACGTGCTTGACCGAGGTCTTGCCGATCACAGTCTGCAGCGTCTTGGCGAAGTTCTCGAGGATGACGATCGCCTCGGCGCCGGAATCCTTCAGCTGGTGCTCGAGCTCGCGCGGCGTGTAGAGCGGGTTGACGTTGACCACCGCATAACCCGAGCGCAGCGCCGCCATCATGGCGATGGGATACTGCAGCACGTTGGGCATCATCAGCGCGACGCGCGCGCCGGGCTTCAGCCCCTTCGACTGGAGATAGGCCGCGAAATGCTTCGACGCCTCCTCCACCTCGGCATAGGTCATGGTCTTGCCCATGGAGGTGAAGGCCGGCCGCGTCGCATATTTGCGGCATGCCGCCACCAGCAGGTCGCCCACCGACTTGTCGGTCAGCGCGCCGATCTCGTGGGCGATGCCCTTCGGGTAGCTCGCCAGCCACGGCTTGGCCCCTGCCCCGGCCGCCGCCTTGGCGGCGGGCGCGGCCGATGCGGGCTTGGTCGCGGCCGGCTTCGCCGCAGCCTTCGCGGCGGGTTTCGCCGCAGCCTTCGGCGTCTTTGCAGCGGGCCTGGCTGCTGCCTTAGCCGGCGCGGGCTTGGCTGCGGCCGGCTTGGCGGGAGCCTTTGCCGCCGGCTTTGCGGCGGTCTTGGCAGCGGGCTTCGCGGCAGTCTTTGCCGCCGGCTTCGACGCCGCGGCGGGTTTCGCAGCCACCTTCGCCGCAGGCTTGGCAGCCGCAGCCTTTGCGGCCGGTTTCGCAGCCGGCTTTGCAGCGGGCTTCGCGCCCGTCGTGCGACCGGTGGAGGTCGCGCCGGCGGCCTTCGCCGTCTTCTCGGAAGCGGTCTTGGCGGCAGCGGCGGTCTTGCCAGCCGGCTTCGCCTTCGCCGCGGCGGCGGGCGCCTTGGTGGCTGCGGGTTTCGCGGCCGGCGTCTTGCCGGCGCCGCTCCTGGTGGTGGTCTTTGCCAATCTGTCCTCCCTCGTGAAAGGCTTTGCCGGCCATTGGCCTGGCGGAACGATCGCGGACTTGTCGCCGCTTGCGAAGCTTGCTTGCCGGGTGCCATCGGCGCCCGTCGCACTCACCCTATCTAGGGCTTCCGGCCCGGCAAGCGCAAGTCGCGCCGCCGGCAGCCGTGGTCGCCTACTGGCCGTAGCCCTGGTGTTCTTCCAGGAACTTGGCCTCGTCTTCGCTCGTGGCGCGGCCAAGCACCCGGTTGCGATGCGGGAAGCGGCCGAACCTGGCGACGATGTCGCGATGCTCGACGGCGTATTTCACGCCCTCCTCGCTGCCCAGCGATTTGAACAGGTCGACGCAGCGCTCCTGGTCGGCCAGCACCTCCGAATGCATGAAGGGCATGTAGAGGAACTGCTTCTGCGGGTCGCTCATGCCGGCCTCGAAGCCGCGGTCGAGCGCGTTGCGCGCCACCAGCAGCGCCAGGTCGTCGCTGGAGAACGCCGCGCGCTGGCGGCGGAAGATGTTGCGCGGAAACTGGTCGAAAACGATCACCGAGGCCAGCGCCGACAGCGGGTCGCTCATGATCTCCGGCGGCTGCGCGGCCATCAGATCCGCGTGCAGCCCCGAAAAGCGCGTGCGGATCTTCTCGTCCACCTCCGGCTTGCCCGAATACCAGTCCTCGGGCGTCAGTTCCTCGAACCAGAACTTCAGCACCTCGTCCCGCCAGCCGGCCTCAACCATCGTCGCCTCCATTCAGTTGACCTTGGAGATGTCCGGCACCGCGTCCAGCAGCATGCGCGTGTAGTCGGCGCGCGGATGATCGAATATCTCGTCCACCGGTCCCTGCTCCACCAGCACGCCATTGTGCAGCACGCCGACATTGTCAGCCATCTGGCGCACCACCGCGAGGTTGTGGCTGATCAGCAGATAGGTCAAGCCGAACTCGTCCTGCAGCTTGCGCATGAGGTCGAGCACCTGCGCCTGCACCGACACGTCGAGCGCCGATGTCGGCTCGTCGCAGACGATGAATTCCGGCTGGCTGGACAGCGCCCGCGCGATGGCGATGCGCTGGCGCTGGCCGCCCGAGAATTCGTGCGGGAACTTGCGCATCGCGGTGCCGTCTAGGCGCACGCGCTCCAGCAGGTCGGCCACGCGGTCCTCGATCTCGGCGCGGCCCGAGGCGAGCCCCAGCGCCTTGATCGGCTCGGCCACGATGTCGCGCACACGCCAGCGCGGGTTGAGGCTGGCATACGGATCCTGGAAGATCATCTGCACGCGCTTGCGGCGGCTGGCCGAGCCGCCCGCCCAGATGTCCGACCCGTCGAGCATCACCCGCCCGCCGGTCGGCGGGATCAGCCCCACCATCATGCGCGCGCAGGTCGACTTGCCGGAGCCGGATTCGCCCACCAGCCCGTAGGTCGAGCCCTTGCGTATCTCGAACGAGACGTCGTTGACGGCCTTCACCACCTTGCGCGTGCCGGAGCCGAACAGCCGGTCGAAGGCCGAGCTCGACAGGTCGAACACGCGGCTCAGGCCCTCGACGCGGATCAGCGCCTCCTTGCCCGGCGGCACGTCATGGCGGCGGGTCTCGTCCTTGATCGACGGGATCGCCTTGATGAGCCGCTTGGTGTAGTCCTCGCGCGGCCGCTTGATGACGTCGCCCACCGGCCCGGTCTCGACGATCTTGCCCTTGTTCATCACGATCATGCGGTTGGCGGTCTCGGCGATCACGCCCATGTCGTGGGTGATCAGCATCACCGCCGCGCCGCGGCTCTCGCACAGGCGCTTCAGCACCTTGATGATCTGCGCCTGCACCGACACGTCCAGCGCCGAGGTCGGCTCGTCGGCGATGATCAGCTCCGGCTCAGCCGCCAGCGCCAGCGCGATCACGACACGCTGGCGCATGCCGCCGGAAAACTGGTGCGGATAGCTGTCGATGCGGTCCTGCGGGCTGGGTATGCCCGCCTCCGCCAGCAGGTCGATGGCGCGCTGGCGCGCCTGCGCCTCCGACAGCGGCAGGTGGCGGCGGATCGTCTCCACCAGTTGCTCGCCGATCGTGTAGAGCGGGTTGAGGCTGGTCAGCGGGTCCTGGAACACCATGCCGATGCGCTTGCCGCGCAGCTTCGCCATCTCTTCGGCGGGCAGGTTGTCGATGCGCCTGCCGTCGAGCAGCACCTCGCCGCCGGTGATGCGGCCGGGCGGCTCGATCAGGCCGATGATGGCCGAGCCGGTCATCGACTTGCCGGCGCCGGATTCGCCCACCACGCCCAGCACCTCGCCGGGCATGATGTCGAAGGATATGTCGTCCACGGCGCGGAAATTGCCGCGCCGCAGCGGGAAGTCCACGGTCAGGTTGCGGACCGAGACGACGGGTGCGTTCTTCTGCTCGGTCATCAGCGCAGCCTCGGGTTGAGCGCGTCGCGCAGCCAGTCGCCCAGCAGGTTGACCGACAGCGCCAGCAGCACCAGCGTCACCGCCGGGAAGAACAGGATCCACCATTCGCCCGAGAACAGGAACTGCTGGCCGATGCGGATCAGCGTGCCCAGCGAGGGCTGCGTGGGCGGCACGCCGACGCCGAGGAAGGACAGCGTGGCCTCCTCGATGATGGCGAGCGCCAGCCCGATGGTGGCAATCACCAGCACCGGGCCCAGCGTGTTGGGCAGCACGTGCATGACCAGGATGCGCAGCGGGTTCACGCCCATGATGCGGGCCGCCGACACATAATCCTTCTGCCGCTCCACCATGGTGGCGCCGCGCACGGTGCGGGCGAACTGCGCCCAGTTGGAAAGGCCGATCGCCACGATCAGCACCCACACCGCCATGTTCTCCTGCTGGCTTGGCGGGATGATGCCGCGCGCGACGCCGAAGATCAGCAGCGCGATCAGGATCGCCGGGAAGGAGAGCTGCACGTCGGCAACGCGCATGACGATGCTGTCGTAGACGCCGCCGATATAACCGGCCGAGAGGCCGAGCGCGATGCCGATGGTCAGCGCGAACAGCGTCGCCATGGCGGCCACGAACAGCGAGATGCGGCTGCCGTAGAGGATGGTGGACAGCACGTCGCGGCCCTGGTTGTCGGACCCCAGCAGGAAGTAGTGACCCATCATCGAGGTCTCGCCCGGCCTGGTGAAGCCGTCCATCAGGTTGAGCGTGGCCGGGTTGAACGGGTCGTAGGGCGCGATCCAAGGCGCGAAGAGCGCGCCGAAGACGAGCAGCAGCGTCATGATCGCCGCCACGATGGTCACCGGCGAGCGCCGGAACGAGTGCAGGATGTCCGACTCGATCGCGCGGCGCCAGGCGCCCTTGGGTCGCTCGGGCGGAGGGCCGGCGGGTTGGGGATCGGCCGCTTCGGCCATGGCTGAAATTTCTGACATTGGCTTATCTCCCGCTGCCGACGCGCAGGCGCGGATCGACGACGTAGTAGAGGATGTCGACGACGAGATTGATGACGACGAACACGAAGGCGATGAACATCAGGTAGGCCGCCATCACGGGCACGTCGACGACCTGCACCGAAGCGATGAACAGCGAACCCACGCCAGGCCACTGGAACACGGTCTCGGTGACGATCGCGAAGGCGATGACCGAACCGAGCTGCAGGCCGGTGATGGTGATGACCGGCACCAGCGTGTTCTTCAGCGCGTGGCCGAAATTGATGGCGCGCTGCGACAGGCCGCGGGCGCGCGCGAACTTGATGTAGTCCTGCCGCAGCACCTCCAGCATCTCGGCCCTGACCAGCCGCATGATGAGGGTGAGCTGGAACAGCGACAGCGTGATCGCCGGCAGGATCAGCGACTGCAGGCCCGACTTGGTCAGCAGGCCCGTCTTCCACCAGCCGAGGTCGACCACCTGCCCGCGCCCGAATGAGGGCAGCCACTGCAGTTCGACGGCGAAGATGTAGATCAGGCCGATGCCGATCAGGAAGGTCGGCAGCGAGACGCCCACCAGCGACAGCGTCATGACGACCGCCGTGGTGACGCTGCGGGGCCTGAGCGCGGAGAAGACGCCGAGCGTGATGCCGAAGACGAGCGCGATCAGCGCCGACGCGAAGGCAAGCTCGATCGTGGCCGGCAGGCGGCTGGCGATGAGCTGGCTCACCGGCGTCTGCAGGCGGTAGGAAATGCCGAACTCGCCCTGCACGGCATTGCCGACAAAGGTGGCGAACTGCACGTAGAACGGCTCGTTCAGCCCCAGCCGCTCGCGCAGTTCCTCGAAGTCCTGCAGGCGGGAGTCCTGTCCCAGCAGCGAGGCGACCGGGTCGCCCACATAGCGGAACAGCATGAATGAAATCAGCGAGACGACCAGCATCACGATGACGGATTGCAGCAGTCGTCTCAGTATGAAGGCCAGCATGATCGTGGTCCCCAATATGGCAGCCGCGGCCCACGACCGCGCGTGCGGTCGCAGGATGCGCATGCGCCAGGGCGGAGCCGTACCCAACGGATACGGCTCCGCCCCGCGCTCAATGCACGCCTGGCGGCAAGGCTATCGAAAACAGCCCGCCGCGCAAGAGCTGCGCGACGGGCTGCCGTTTCGGTTGCCGATTACTGACCGAAGGTGACGTTGTAGATCCGGGGCTGGTTTTCCGGATGCACGGCCAGCGTGATGTTGTCCTTCATCGCGTAGGCGAGAACCTGGTTGTGGATCGGCAGCAGGACGCGGTCCTCCTGCACGGTCTTCCAGATCTCGGCGATGGTGGCGTTACGCTTGTCGGTGTCGACCTCCGTCGCCAGCGACTCGATCTTGGCGTCGAGCTCCGGATTGCTATAGCCGCCCGGGTTGTAGGCGCCGTAGTGACCAGCCTTGGTGTGGATCAGGTCGTTCAGCGTGTAGGCCGAGTCGAAGGTCGGAACGCCCCAGCCGAGCAGGTAGAAGTCGGTCTCGGCGTTCTGGATGAGCGGCGAGTGCTGGGTGATCGGGCGCGAGGCGAGCGTCACCTTGATGCCGATCTGGCCGAGCATGCCGACGACCGCCTGGCTGATCGCCTCGTCGTTGACGTAGCGGTTGTTCGGCGTGTCGAGCGTGACGGTGAAGCCGTCCGGATAGCCGGCCTCGGCCAGCAGCGCCTTGGCCTTCTCCACGTCCGCCTTCTCCGGATAGGCGTCCAGCTCGGGCGTCCAGCCGTTGACGAAGGGCGGGTTGGCAACGCCGGTCGGGATCGACTGGCCGCGCATCACGACCTGCTTGATCGCGTTGCGGTCGATGGCGAGGTGCATGGCCTCGCGCACCTTCGGGTCGGCGATCGGGTTCTTGTCGGTCACGTTCGACGACTTCAGCGGCTCCGGCGTCATGCGATAGCCGAAGTAGATGAAGCGGTTCTCGGGGCCGGTCTCGACCTTCAGGCCGGCCGTGCTGGTCAGGCGCTCGATGTCCTGCACGGGCACGTCCTGCACCAGGTCGACCTCGCCCGACAGCAGCGCGGCGACGCGGGTCGCGTTGTCGGCGATCGGCAGGTAGATGATCTCGGTCACCTGCGGCTTCGTCTCGGCCCAGTGGTTCTCGTTGATCTTCAGGACCGAACGCACGTCCGGGTCGCGCGACTCCAGGATGTAGGGGCCGGTGCCGTTGGTGTTGCGCACGGAGTAGTTGTCGTCGGTGGAGCCAGCCTGCTGGACCTCGACCGCGTTGTTCTTCTCCGTCCAGCCCTTGTCCATCATGAAGGTGTTGGTCAGGTTGTTCGGATAGAGCGGCGACGGGCCGGCCATCTTCACCTCGACCGTGTGGTCGTCGATGGCGGTCGCGCCCTGCACGGCGGCGTGCAGCTGCTTCAGGTTGGACTTCTCCGAGCGCGCGCGGTCCAGCGAGAAGACGACGTCCTCGGCGGTGAAGTCGGCGCCGTCATGGAACTTCACGCCCTGGCGCAGCTTGAACACCCACACCGTCGGATCGCCTTCCTTGACGTTCCACTCGGTGGCGAGGCGCGGGATCAGGTTGCCTTCGACATCGCGGTCGACCAGCGTCTCGTAGATGTGGTGGGCGAAGGTGTGCGTGACGCCCTGGTTCTGCGAATGCGGATCGAGCGTCAGCGCGTCGGACGCGCGCGCCCAGCGGATGGTCTCGGCGGAAGCAGGAAAGGCAACGGCCGCCAGCGCAATCGCGCTGGCCGCGAGAAGAAGTTTCTTCATTTCTTGTGATCTCCCATCACTTTTATGGTTCCCGCGGAGCTTGTTCGACAGCCCACGATTGGGCGCGCACCATATTGAAGCCTCCGGGCTTTGAAAAGCGGGGTTTCCAGCGAAATGCCAAGGAAATCCCTGACCCTGCGGAATGCGGCGTCATGGTTCATTTTCCGTTCATGTTGGACTTCATAGTCTTGCATCCAATGATTGTGTGCGAGGAGCAAGAAGATGAACAATAACAAGCTATTTGCAGCATTGTTGGCGGCAGCCACCGGGCTGGGCGCGGCGGCGGTGGACATGCGCCCGGCAGCCGCCGGGCCACTTCACATTCCCGTCATCGGCGCGCCCGCCGCCGGTGCGCCGGCGCCGGCGGCGACGCAGATCCAGTATCGCCACCACCGCGGCCCCGGCCGCCACCACTCGCGCGGCCACGGCAATTGGGGGCCGCCGGCGGCGTTTGCGCTCGGCGCCATCATAGGCGGCGCCATCGCCGCCGCGCCGCCGCCCTACTACGGCCCGCCCGTCTACGGCGGTCCGGTCTATCGCGGTCCCGTCTATCGGGAACCGGCCTATCGCGGCCCCGTCTACAGGCGCCACGTCAACCGCGGCTCGGCGCATGTGAGCTGGTGCTACGACCGCTACCGCTCGTACCGCGCCTGGGACAACACGTTCCAGCCCTATCACGGGCCCCGGCGGCAGTGCTGGTCGCCCTATAGCTGAGGCGGGAAGGCACGGCCGATGCAGCACTTCGGAGGCCTGGCGGCGAGCCGCCGGGCCTCCCCTGCTTTCCGTTCCTGAGCCCACGCTTTTCATTGCCGAGGCCGAGCGGGCTCGCGCCATGCAGCGCGCATGGATGCAGCTTCCGCGCGGCAGCAGACGGTTCCAGGATGGCGAGGGTGGAAGTGGTGCCGCTTGCGTGACTCGAACACGCGACCCCATCATTACGAATGATGTGCTCTACCAACTGAGCTAAAGCGGCCCGGCCGCGGCGCATCGGCGCTGCGGAACGTTCGCGCGTGATAGCCGCAACGCCCCGCGATGGCAAGCCCACGATGGCAAGCCCGCGATAACAGGCCCGCGATAACAGGCATGCGATTCTGCCGGCCCGGCCGACCCCTTCGGCGGCAGCGCACCACACAGGCCCGTTACGCCCTCGTGTGCGCGCCGAAACCGCATGGACTCTTCGCGGCACTCGGATAATCTTCGCAACAGGTAGGCGCGATGCTAACCCACCAGTACGTGTGCCTGCCCGCACCAGGGAGGAGGTTGCATGTCTGACGTTTCGATGGTCGTGAACGGCCGGAAGGTTTCCGGAACCGTCGAGGACCGAACCCTTCTTGTCCACTTTCTGCGCGAGACGCTCGGCCTGACGGGAACGCATGTCGGCTGCGACACGTCGCAGTGCGGCGCCTGCGTCGTGCATGTCGACGGCATGGCGGTGAAGAGCTGCACGATGCTGGCCGCGCAGGCCAGCGGCTCGGAGGTCGTCACGATCGAGGGGCTGGCGACAGGTCCCGACCTGCACCCGGTGCAGGCGGCCTTCAAGGAGCATCACGGGCTGCAGTGCGGATTCTGCACGCCGGGCATGATCATGGCCGCGACCGACATGATCCGCCGCCATCCCGAAGGCCTCGACGAGCACACGGTGCGCTCGGAGCTGGAAGGCAACATCTGCCGCTGCACCGGCTACCACAACATCGTCAAGGCGATCCTCGCCGCGTCGGAGACGATGTCGAAGGGCGGCAAGGGCAAGGCAAAAAGGGCGGCGTAGGGCAGGCAGGGGCAACGAGGCAGAGGCACTCTGCTGCCGACCGCCTTCCCGTACTGCCCTATTGCCATACTGCCCTACACCCTTGAACCGGAGGAGGTTCTGACATGGGTATCGAAGGCATCGGCGCCCGCGTGGCGCGCAAGGAAGACAAGCGTTTCATCACTGGCGCCGGCCGCTACACCGACGACATGGTGGTGCCCGGCATGAAGCACGCCGCGTTCGTGCGCTCGCCGCACGCGCATGCCGAGATCAGGAAAATCGACGTGTCGAGGGCCAAGGCCATGCCGGGGGTCATCGACGTGCTGGTGGGCCGCGAGCTCAAGGCCGACGGCATCGGCAACATCATCTGCGGCTGGATGATCCATTCCAAGGACGGCTCGCCGATGAAGATGGGCGCGTGGTCGCCGCTGGCGGTCGACCGCGTGCGCTATGTCGGCGACGCGGTGGCGATCGTGGTGGCCGACACCAAGGGCCAGGCGCGCGACGCCGCCGAAGCGGTGGAGGTGACCTACAGGGAGAAGAAGGCGGTCGTCGATCCGGTCGCGGCGCTGAAGGCGGGCGCGCCGGAACTCCACCCCGAAGCGCCGGGCAACTTGATCTTCGACTGGGAGCTGGGCGACGCCAAGGCAACCGACGCGGCGCTGGCGAGGGCCGCCCATATCACCCGGCTTAAGATCGTCAACAACAGGCTGGTGCCGAACGCCATGGAGCCGCGCGCCGCGCTCGGCCACTACGACAAGGCGGAAGACCACTACACCTGCTGGACCACTTCGCAGAACCCGCATGTCGCCCGCCTTGTCATGAGCGCCTTCTACAACGTGGCGCCGGAGAACAAGCTGCGGGTCATCGCGCCGGATGTCGGCGGCGGGTTCGGCTCCAAGATCTACATCTATCCGGAGGAGATCGTCTGCCTGTGGGCGTCGAAGCGGACGGGCGTGCCGGTCAAGTGGGTCGCCGACCGCACGGAGAGCTTCCTCACCGACGCGCATGGCCGCGACCATGTGAGCGAGGTGCAGCTCGCCTTCGACAAAGACCACCGCATGATCGGGCTGAAGGTCGACACGATCGCCAATCTCGGCGCCTACATGTCGCTCTTCTCGTCCTCCGTGCCGACCTATCTCTACGCCACGCTGCTGTCCGGCCAGTACGACATCCCGGCGATCCACGCCAATGTGCGCACGGTCTACACCAACACCGCGCCGGTGGACGCCTATCGCGGCGCCGGCCGGCCGGAGGCCACCTATCTGGTCGAGCGCGTGGTCGAGACCGCCGCGCGCGAGCTCGGCGTCACGCCGGCGGAACTGAGGCGCAAGAACTTCATCCGGGCGTTCCCGCACCAGACGCCGGTGATCATGAACTACGACGCGGGCGACTACGAGGCGTCGCTGTCGGCGGCGATGAAGGCGGCGGACTATGCCGGCTTCGAGAAACGCCGCGCCGAGGCGAAGAAGCGCGGCAAGCTGCGCGGCATCGGCATGAGCTGCTACATCGAGGCCTGCGGCATCGCGCCGTCGGCGGCGGTCGGCTCGCTCGGCGCCGGCGTCGGCCTGTGGGAGAGCGCCGAAGTGCGCGTCAACGCGGTCGGCACCATAGAGGTGCTGACCGGCTCGCACAGCCACGGCCAGGGCCACGAGACGACCTTCGCCCAGCTCGTGTCGCAGCGTTTCGGCGTGCCGCTCGATTCGGTGTCGATCGTCCATGGCGACACCGACAAGGTGCAGATGGGCATGGGCACCTACGGCTCGCGCTCCGGCGCCGTCGGCATGTCGGCCATCGTCAAGGCGCTCGACAAGGTGGAGGCCAAGGCCAAGAAGATCGCCGCCCATCTGATGGAGGCGTCCGAGGGCGACATCGTCATCGAGAATGGCGAGCTCAAGGTCGCCGGCACCGACAAGACGGTGCCGTGGTTCCAGGTGGCGCTGGCCGCCTATACCGCGCACAACCTGCCGTCGGGCATGGAGCCAGGGCTGAAGGAGACGGCGTTCTACGATCCGTCCAACTTCACCTTCCCAGCCGGCTGCCACATCTGCGAGGTCGAGGTCGACCCCGAGACCGGCGTGGTCGACGTGGTCCAGTTCGTGGCCTCCGACGATTTCGGCAACATCATCAACCCGATGATCGTGGAAGGCCAGGTGCATGGCGGCGTCGCGCAGGGCATCGGCCAGGCGCTGCTGGAAGAGTCCATCTACGACGCCAGCGGCCAGCTGCTGACCGCGAGCTACATGGACTACACCATGCCGCGCGCCGACGACCTGCCCTCCTTCGTGGTCGACACCACGAACACGCCCTGCCCGGGCAATCCGCTCGGCATGAAGGGCTGCGGCGAGGCGGGAGCGATCGGCTCGCCGCCGGCCGTCATGAACGCCGTCACCGACGCCATCGGCACCAACGACCTGACGATGCCTGCCACCCCGCAGAAGGTGTGGGCCGCGCTGAAGGCGGCCACGAAGCACTGAGGAGCACATCATGTACCGGACCAACTACCACCGCGCTTCCTCCGTCGCCGACGCCGTGAAGCAGATCAGCAGGGCCGAGGACGGCAAGTTCGTATCGGGCGGGATGACGCTGATCCCGGCGATGAAGCTGCGGCTGGCCGCGCCGTCCGACCTGGTCGACCTTCGCCATGTGCCCGAACTCATGGGCATCAAGGTTTCCGGCAGTACAGTCACCATCGGGGCCGGCGTCACCCATGCGCAGGTGGCGGTGCATGACAAGATCCGCGCGGCCTGCCCGGCGCTGACGCACCTCGCCTCGCTCATCGGCGACCCGCATGTGCGCTACATGGGCACGATCGGCGGCTCCATCGCCAACAACGACCCGGCGGCCGACTACCCGGCGGCCATGCTGGCGCTGGACGCGACGATCGTGACCGACAAGCGCGAGATCCCGGCAGCGAGTTTCTTCACCGGCCTGTTCGAGACGGCGCTGAAGGACGGCGAGATGGTCACCGCCGTGACCTTCACCGCGCCGGCCAAGGCGGGCTACGAGAAGTTCCGCAACCCGGCCTCCCGCTACGCCATGACCGGCGTCTTCGTGGCGCAGGGCAAGAACGGCGTCCGGGTCGCCGTCACCGGGGCGGGCGACAGCGGCGTCTACCGCGAAAAGACGCTTGAGGCCGCGCTCGCGAAGAAATTCGACGCTTCCGCGCTCGACGGCATCAAGCTCCCGGCCGACAACATGATGAGCGACATCCACGCCTCTGCCGAATACCGCGCCAACCTGGTGGTAGTCATGGCCAAGCGCGCAGTCGCCGCCGCCAACCGCTGACACCAGCTGCACCCACCGGCCAAAGGGCTCCCCTGGCGGGAGCCCTTTTCGTTACGACCACCCACAAAAGGCGCTTTACGTCCTGGGCGGGTGGCGTTATGGCATATATCGATCCATCTGGATTTATCGATATGGACAAGCAAGGCGCGCTCGCGGCACTTGCCGCCCTGGGGCAGGACACGCGGCTAGAAGTCTTCCGGCTGCTGGTGCGGACCGGAAGCGAGGGCATGGTCGCGGGAGAGATCGCGTCGCGGCTCGGCGCGGTGCAGAACACCATGTCTGCGCACCTCAAGGTGCTCGACACCGCGGGGCTCGTGCGCGCGGAGCGTGACGGCCGCAACGTCCGCTATGTAGCCGAGATGACAGGATTCCGCGACCTGCTCGCCTTCCTGATGGAAGATTGCTGCAACGGCTCGCCCGAGCTGTGCCAGCCGGTCATCAGGGCCGTGACCTGCGCCTGCTGACCAGGTGGCGCGCGACCCGAGGCTCACAGCGAGCGGCCATGTCCCCAACCCCTATCCCCCAATCCCAGGCGGCCTCTCGACCAGCGCCCTGCGAAACGGACGGCGCTGAGATGCCGTTCGGCCTTTCACGCCGCCTTGCTGCGGAAGGCCTCGGGACCGCGCTGCTGGTCGCCACGGTGGTCGGCTCGGGGATCATGGCCGACCGGCTGACCGAGGACACGGCGCTGGCGCTGCTCGGCAACGCGCTGCCCACGGGCGCCATGCTCGTGGTGCTGATCACCATTTTCGGGCCAGTTTCCGGTGCGCATTTCAACCCGGCTGTGACGCTTGCATTCGCTTTGCGCCGCGCGATCCGGCCGCGCGAGGCCACGCTCTACGTTGCCGCGCAGGTCGCCGGCGGCATTGCCGGCACGCTGCTGGCGCATCTGATGTTCGAGCTCCCGCTGCTGCAGTCCGGGGCGACCGCCCGCAGCGGCGGCGGACAATGGCTGGCGGAGGTCGTGGCCACGTTCGGCCTGGTGCTGACCATCATGGCTGGTTTGCGCTTCCGTGCAGCCGATGTCCCCTGGTTGGTCGGCCTCTACATCACCGCCGCCTACTGGTTCACCGCCTCGACCTCGTTCGCCAACCCGGCGGTGGCGATCGCGCGAGCGTTTTCCGACACCTTCGCCGGCATCAGGGCCATCGACCTGCCGAGCTTTATCCTCGCCGAGTTCACCGGCGCGGGGGTCGCGGTGCTGCTTGCCGGCTGGCTGCTCTCCGATCCCCGACCCCGAACGCCGATGAAGGCCGCGCAATGACCATCACCATCTACCACAATCCCGAATGCGGGACCTCGCGCAACACGCTGGCGATGATCCGCCGCTCCGGCGAGGAGCCGGTGGTGATCGAATATCTCAAGACGCCGCCGTCGCGCGCACGGCTGGTCGAACTGATCCGCGCCATGGGAATCGCGCCGCGCGAACTGCTGCGCGAGAAGGGCACGCCCTATGCGGAGCTCGGTCTCGCCGACCCGAAATGGAGCGACGACGCGCTGATCGACTTCATGCTCGCGCATCCGATCCTCATCAACCGGCCGATCGTGGATACGCCGCTCGGCACGCGGCTCTGCCGCCCCTCGGAAGCCGTGCTCGATATCCTGCCCAACCCCGACATCGGCTCCTTCACCAAGGAGGACGGCGAGGTGGTCGAGGGGTGGAAGCGGCAGGGTCAGTCCGGATAGGCCAGCCTCAGCCGCTCGATCGCCGCGCGCGCCACCCACATGCCCACCAGCATGGCCGGCAGGAAAGCCAGCGTGCCGCCGGCACCCAACCCCAGCGCGGTGATGGCCGGGCCAGGGCAGAAGCCCGACAGGCCCCAGCCGAGGCCGAAGATCGCCGCTCCCACGACCAGCCGGCGGTCTATCCCCGCCACATGCGGCAGGTGGAACCTGCCGCCGACCAAGGGCGCGGGCCGCCTCAGCACGATCCGGTAACCGAAGAAGGCGACGATCACCGCGCCGGCCATGACGAAGGCCAGCGACGGGTCCCACGTGCCTGCGAGATCCAGGAAGTTGAGCACCTTGGCGGGGTCCGACATGCCGGAGATGACGAGGCCCAGCCCGAAGAGCAGGCCGAGCAGAAGGTTGACCAGGAAAGACATTGCGCGCTCCTCAGGCTAGGTGGCGAACGACGAAGACGGTGACGATGGCCGTGGCCATGAACACCGCCGTGGCCACCAGCGATCGCACCGACAGCCGCGACAGGCCGCAGACGCCGTGGCCGCTGGTGCAGCCATTGCCCCATGTCGAGCCAAACCCGACCAGCAGGCCGGCGGCCGTCATCAGCGGGATGTTGGACGATACGGTCTGCGCCACCTGCGCTCCGGTCGCGGCCATCACCAGCAACGGCGCGGCGACGAGCCCGGCCACGAAGCCCAGCCGCGAAGGCAGCCCCTCGTCGTTCCAGGGCGGCAGCAGGCGGCCGGCAATGCCGCTGATGCCGGCGATGCGGCCTTCCCATGCCATCAGCAACACGGCCGACAGGCCGATCAGCGCGCCGCCGAGAAGGGAGGCCCAGGGGGTGAATTCGGTCATTGTTCGATGTGCTTTCTGCGGTTGCAGCGGAGGGGATTCTAGCGCGAAGGGCGCGCCGCTGGCAGCAATAGCCGGCTACCGCCCGGCGCGACAGCGCAAATCGCCCGCGAAAAAGGCCGGCCGCGCGAGCATGGCTTTGCGCGGCGCGCGTCTCATCCGCCGGCGGGCGGAGCGATGGCCGCACGGAGGAGTGCGACGAAGCGGTCGCCGGCCACGGCCAGCGCGCCGCTGTTGTCGATCAGATGGCGGTCGCCCGCCGCCGCGTCGGCGGCCACGCTGCGCGCCAGCCGGGCGGCTATCTCGTCGGCCGTCTCGCGTCCGCGCTGCGCCAGCCTGCGCGCAAGCACCGCCGGCGCGGCGGTGATCTCGGCCACGACCACCCGCGCATAGCGCCTGCGCAGTGCGGGCAGCGCTGCGCGCGACAGGTTGGCCACCGCCACGCCGCCGCCGCGCACCAGCTCGTCCACCGCGGCTGGGATGCCGTAGCTCAGGCCGTGCGACGACCAGGAAAGCGCGAACGCGCCTGCCGCCTCGGCCTGCGGAAAGGCCGAAGCCGACATCGTGTCGTGATCCTCCAGCGAGGGGTCGCTTGGCCGGGTGATCACCCGGCGCACGAAATGCACGCGGGGCTCGGCGACCAGCCGCTGGCGCGCATAGGCCATGACCGAATCCTTGCCGGCGCCGCTCGGCCCCACCACCGCGACGAAGGCGCCGCCCTCGATCGGACCGCGCGGGTCGCCGCCGCCGCTCATGCCACCCGCCCTCGCCAAGCCGGGCGCAGGATCGGCCGGGCTGTTCTTTCGCCGGTGAAGGCGTTGCGGCCGAGCCGGGCCTGTGCGGCCCGTGTCAGCGCGTGATGGTCCGTCGGCATGGATTGGATTGCGTGGCACATGGGCGGATCGTCCTCGCCGGCGGCGAGCAAACAGGAAGGTTGCGTGACGTTTTCTCGAAGCGTCTCCTGAAAATCAGCCCCTACCCCAGATCTTGCCGGCGCACCAGCTTGGCCGTTCCCCGGCCGCGCGCGTCGCCCTGCCCGTCGAGACAGGCGAAAATGCCGCCTCGCAACCGTCGCGCTCACCACACGTTCCTCCTGCACAAGGAGAGCCCAGATGGACTATGTGATCGTGCCCGTCATCATCATGCTCGTGGTCGTGGCCTACCTGATCTACCGGGGCTACGCGGCGCGGGCACGTGGCCGCCGCACGCCGGATCAGGACGTCTGAGCGCGCATGCGCGTTTCAGCGCCTACTGAGTGAAGAGCGAACGGCCAGCCCCCGCTCGCTTCAGACCAATGCAGGCTCCGCCGCGACCGGCGCGGCCGGGCGCGAAAGCCGCGCCATGATCCGCGCCGCGATGCCGCCCATGCCGGCCAGCAGCAGGGCCAGGTTGAACAGCCATCCGAGCACGGGCACGAAGTTGAGGATGGCCGCGGCGGCCAGGCCCAGTGCGACGACAACCACACGGTTGCCGTTGGTTGGCGTCATCTCGCGGAAGCCCTGTGCGATCCGCCAGGCCAGGACGTACACGCCGAGCAGATAGCCGACGATCCACGCGGCGACGATGGTCAGGATGACCACCGGGATCAGCGGGATGCCGATGATGCTCATGGCGCTGACCGGTATCAGGCCGACGAGCGTGGCAAGCGCCAGCACGCCGATGCCGATTGCGCGGAACGGGGCCGATTCGGTCTCGCGGCGCAGGCCTTCCACCGTTACCGGCATCAGCGCAAACAGCACCGCCGCAAGCAGCGTCAGGAAGGCGACGGCGACCACGAAGCCGAAGCTGATGCTGAGGAAAGATGGCCAGAAGCCGCGCAGCGGCTTGCCGATAGCGTTGTCGACCATCTCGGAGGGGCTCGACGCCTCGCGCTTGACGAAGTGCACGCGGTCGGCCGGGATCACGCTGGGCGCGATCTCGATCGGCTTCGCGGCGGTATAGGTAAGCGTGCCGTTGATGCGCGCCTCGGGACCGAAGGACAGCGTGCCCGCGCTGACCCTGACATCGCCGCCGATCACGCTGCCGATCGTCACCGTCCCGCCGGCCGCCAGCAGGCTGCCGACCACCTGCCCGTCGACGCTGACGTTCCCGCCGAGCAGTCTGGCGTTGCCGCCGACCACCACCTCGGGCCGCACGCGGATGTTGAAGCCGGCCGCCGTCAGATCCTCGCCGACAGGCTGGGCGACGCTCACCGAGAAGCCGGCGGCGTAGAGGTCCCTGCCGACCGGAGCCTCCACATTGACGTCCATCCCGCCGACCATCGCGTCGCCGGCGGTGCGCCCGGTCAGGTCGACCGAGCCGCCGGAGGCCGCCACGTCGCGGCCCGCCGGCTCCGACAGGGTGACCGACGAGCCCGCGGCATAGGTGTCGCCGCCAAGCAGCAGCCGCTCCTGCGACTGCACGATGGTGGGCGTCAGCAACAGGCCGAGCGCGGCGGCGGCGATTGCGATACGCATCTCTTGTCTCCCGAGGACGAGCCAGGTTTTCCCCGCCATCGTTTCGGAAGAGGAAGGCAGCCGCCTTGATCCGCCGCAAATCGCGGCGGCCTGTCGAGCGCCCGCTCCGGGCGCCCCTATGGAGTTGAGGCAAGCCTTGTCCGGCCCGGTCCGGCAGGCAGCGATGGCCGGGCGCGCGGAAACATGCCGTCGAACCGCCGCTTGACGATCTCGACCAGCGCCAGCGTCACCGAAATGACGGCCGGCCCCAGCACCACGCCGGAAGCGCCGAACACGACGAGGCCGCCCACCGCGCCCACGAAGGCGATGACGGTGTGCAGCCGCAGGCGGTTGCCCACGAGCACGGGAAACAGCAGATTGTCGATCGTGGCGATGAGCAGCCCGCCCCACGCCGCCAGTATGAGCGCGTCGAGGAAGCGGCCGTCGAAGGCAAGCATCACCGCCGCGGGCGCCCAGACAAGCGACGCGCCGAAGACGGGCAGTATCGCCAGCAGACCCATGGCGATACCCCAGAAGACCGGCGTCGGCAGATCGAGCCACCAGAAGATGAGGCCGCCCAGCCCGCCCTGGACGACGGCGACAGCCAGCGTGCCGAAGATGATCGCATGCACCGTGGCCACGAAGCGGCGCATCACGAGATGCGCTTCCTTGCCGTCGAGCGGCGACAGCCGCACCGCGGTGCGGACCAGCATGCGCCTGTCGCGCAGGAAGTAGAAAAGGAAATAGAAGATCAGGACGACGCCCAGAGCCTGCGCAAGCGACCCGGCGATCAGCGAGCTGCTTTCCGCCGTGAGCCAGCGCGCCAGGTTGCCGAACAGCTCGGCCGGGTTCAGCCATTGCTCGATCCAGGTCACGCCGCGTTCCAGCGTCGGATAGTCGCGCAGCACGGTGCGCCAGTGCGAGCCGGCAAGCAGCTCCTGGATGTAGGCGGCGCCGCGAGCGGCTTCACGAACGAGCTGCTGCACCACGAACAGCAGCGGCGCCACCACGGCCAGGGCGGCGAGCGTCACCGAGGTGGCGGCCGCGGCGTTGGGGCGGCCGATCCGCCGCTCGATCCGGCGGTGGGCCGGCGCGAAGGCCACTGCCAGCACGACCGCCCATGTCAGCGGCATCAGGAAGGGTACGGCAAGCCTGTAGCAGAGATAGAGGCCGAGGCCGGCTGCGGCCGCGATCAGCACCGTGCGGGCAACGTGCCCGCCGGTGGCGGCCGGCCATGCCGGCCGCGCTGGCTGCCCGGCGGCAGTGGCACCCTTGATTGCAGGCTTTCGCGCCATGCCGCCTCGTCACGCCTTTCGCGTGGCTTACCCGATATGCAGGGCCGTGCCCTCGAGGGCGGCGGCCATGAGCGTCTTCGTGTAGGGCTGCTCCGGCCTGTCGAAGATGGTCTCGGTGGGCCCTTCCTCGACGATCTTCCCGTCCTTCATGACGATAATATAGTCCGACATCGCGCGCACCACCGCAAGGTCGTGGCTGATGAAGAAATAGGACAGGCCGTGCTGGCGCTGCAGGTCGCGCAGCAGGTCCACGATCTGCTTCTGCACCGAGCGGTCGAGCGCCGAGGTCGGCTCGTCCAGCACCAGCACCTTCGGCTTCAGGATGATGGCGCGCGCAATCGCGATGCGCTGGCGCTGGCCGCCGGAAAATTCGTGCGGGTAGCGGTTGCGCATGGCGGGATCGAGCCCCACCTCCTCGAGCGCCGCCACGGCGCGGCGGTCGCGATCCTTGCCGGACAGCTCCGGCTCGTGAACCAGCAATCCCTCCGTCACGATCTGGCCTACGGTCATACGCGGCGAAAGCGAGCCGAACGGGTCCTGGAAGACCAGCTGCAGCCGCTTGCGCAGGGGGCGCAGCTCTCCCCTGTCGAGCCTCGATATGTCCCTGCCCTCGAAGCGCACCTCGCCTTCGCTCGGCAGCAGCCGCAGCAACGCGCGGCCGAGCGTCGACTTGCCCGAGCCGGACTCGCCGACGATGCCGATCGTCTGCCCCTGCCGCAGGCTGACCGATATGCCGTCGACGGCGCGTATTTCGGTCGGGTCGCCGCCCAGCCAGCCGCCGCCAACGCGGAACACCACGCAGATGTCGCGGCCTTCGATCAGGGCCGGCGCGGTCTCGGGCGGCGGCGCCTTGGTGCCGGTCGGCTCGGCCGCCAGCAGCATGCGCGTGTAGGGGTCGTTCGGCTGCGCGAATATCTCGCTGGTCTTGCCGCTTTCGACCACCTTGCCCAGCCGCATCACATAGACCCTGTCGGCGATGCGGCGCACGATGCCCAGGTCGTGGGTGATGAAGACGATGGCCATGCCCAGGCGCTTCTGCAGGTCGGCCAGCAGCTCCAGTATCTGCGCCTGGATCGTCACGTCCAGCGCGGTCGTCGGCTCGTCGGCGATCAGGATGTCGGGGTCGTTGGCCAGCGCCATGGCGATCATCACGCGCTGGCGCTGCCCGCCCGACATCTCGTGCGGATAGCTGTCTATGCGCTTCTTCGGGTTGGGTATGCCGACCAGCTGCAGCAGCTCGATGACGCGTGCGCGCGCCGCCCTGGCGCTCATGCCGCGATGGTGCACCAGCGGCTCGGCGATCTGGCGGCCGATGCGATAGAGCGGATCGAGCGAGGTCATCGGCTCCTGGAAGATCATGGTGATCTTCTCGCCGCGCACCTTGTTCAGCTTGCGCTCCGAAAGGCCCACCAGCTCCTGGTCGCGATAGAGCGCCGAGCCGGTCGCCCGGCCGTTGGCGGCAAGCAGGCCCATGATGCCCATCGTCGCCTGGCTCTTGCCGGAGCCGGATTCGCCGACGATGGCCACCGTCTCGCCGGGGAACACGTCGAGGTCTATGCCCTTCACGGCTCGCACCGTGCCGTCATTGGTCTCGAAGTTCACTTCGAGATTGCGCACGCGCAGTATGGGGTTGCGGGGTGCATCCATGTCAGCGGTCCTTCGGGTCGAGCGCATCGCGCAGACCGTCGCCCAGGAAGTTCAGCGCAAACAGGATCGCGGTCAGCGTCACCGCCGGATAGATCAGCAGCCATGGGGCGCTGCGCATGTTGTCCGATCCCTCCGAGATCAGCAGGCCGAGGCTGGTCAGCGGCTCCTGTACGCCGAGCCCGAGGAAGGACAGCAGGCTTTCGAGCAGGATCGCCTTGGGCACCAGCAGCGTGACGAACACCACCACCGGCCCCAGCGTGTTGGGAATGATGTGCCGGGTCAGGATGCCCCTGTTGCCGACGCCCAGCGCTTCGGCCGCCTGCACGAATTCCTGCCTGCGCAGCGACAGCGTCTGCCCGCGCACGATGCGGGCCATGTCCAGCCATTCCGTGCATCCGATGGCGATGAAGATCAGCACGAAGTTGCGGCCGAAAAAGACCACCAGCAGGATGACGAAGAAGATGAAGGGCAGCGAATAGAGTATGTCGACGACGCGCATCATCACATTGTCGAGCCGCCCGCCCACATAGCCGGCTATCGACCCGTAGGCGACCCCGACCACGAGCGCCATGACGGAGGCGAGCACGCCGATGGCCAGCGATATCCGGATGCCGATGAGGATGCGCGCCAGCAGGTCGCGGCCGTTGGCGTCGGTGCCGAAATAGAAGCGCACGCGCTGCACGTCGGCCACCATCACGCCGCTGGTCGCGCCTTCCGCCAGCGGGTTGCCGTCGGCGTCCTCCAGCCTGGCGTTGTTGAACAGGTCGGAGCGGTCGACATAGCGCACGATGCGGGGGTCGAGCGGCTTGTCGTCGGAAACCGGCGCGCGCACGGTCGAGCTGTCGACCTCGACCTCGCCGATCGTGATACGGGCACGCTCCAGCGCGCTCACGAATTGCGGGATGATCGTGTCTTCCTGCGGATAGGCGTCGAGGCTCGCGGGCGCGCGCACATATTGCGGGTAGATGCGGTCATAGGGGTGCGGCGTGAACCACGGTCCCGCTATGCCGGCAAATGCCATCAGCAGCAGCACCACCGCGCTGGCGATCGCCGCGCGGTTGCGGCGCAGGCGCCGCCACGCATCCTGCCAGAGCGAGCGTCCGGCGACGGGGGCCAGCGCTGCGGCGGGTTCGATGGCTGTGGTCGTATCGGCCATGCCGCACCTCAATCGTATCGGACGCGCGGATCGAGCCACGCATACAGGATATCGACGATCAGGTTGAAGACGATGACGAAGCAGGCGATCACCACCACCGTGCCCATCACCAGCGTGTAGTCGCGCCCCAGCGCGCCCTGCACGAAATAGCGCCCGATGCCGGGAATGCCGAAGATCGTCTCGACCACCACCGACCCCGTCAGCAGCGCCGCGGCGGTGGGCCCGAGGTACGACACCACCGGCAGCACGGCGCCGCGCAGCGCATGCGCGCCCACCACCACATAAGCGGGCAGGCCGTAGGCACGCGCGGTGCGCACGTGGTTGGAGCGCAGCGCCTCGATGGTGGCGCCGCGGGTAAGCCGCGCCACGATGGCGATCTGCGGCAGCGCCAGCGTCGTGATGGGCAGAACGGCGTGTTTCCAAGTGCCCCAGCCGCCGGCCGGCAGCCAGCCCATCATCACGCCGAAGAACAGGCTGAGCAGCGGCGCGATGACGAATGTCGGTATGGTGATGCCGAAGGTGGCGGTGCCGACCACGGCATAGTCGATCCAGCTGTTCTGGCGAAGCGCGGCCAGCGCGCCGAGAACCAGGCCCACCACCAGCGCGATCGACAGGGCGAGGCCGCCGATGACGATCGACACGGGCAGGCCGTAGCGGAAGAGATCGACCACGGTGAAATCGCGCCGCGTGAAGCTCGGGCCGAGATCGCCCTGCAGCAGATTGCCGAGATACAGCAGGTATTGCTGCCACAGCGGCAGGTCCAGCCCGAAGGCGCGCTGCAGGTTCTGCATGATGACCGGGTCGAGCGGCCGCTCCAGGTCGAACGGACCGCCCGGCGCGAGCCGGATCATGAAGAACGATATCGTGACGATGAGGAAAAGCGTCGGCACCGCGCTGGCGAGCCGCCGCAGGACATAGAGTATCATGGTTTTCTCCGCCCCGACATGGCGTCAGGCGGACGCGGCCGTATCACCGGGATACGGCCGCGTCCCTGCGCGTCAGTTCGCGATGGAGATGTAGCGCGTCAGATGCTTGTTCAGCAGGTTGTCCTCCCAGCCGGACACCTTGCTGGAGACGATGCTCTTCGACGAATAGTACATGATCGGGATGGCCGGCACTTCCTTGAGGAAGAGCTCCTCGGCCTGGCGCAGGATCGCCGCGCGCTCCGTCATGTCCGCCGTCACCTCGGCCTTCTGCATCAGCGCGTCATAGTCGGCGTTCGACCAGCGCGGATAGTTGAAGCCGAGATTGTCGGTCTCGAACAGGAACAGGAAGTTCTGCGGGTCGGAATAGTCCCCGATCCAGCCGGCGCGGGTGATATCGAAGTCGCCGTCCTGCTTCATGTAGTCGAAGTAGCCGGTGCCCTCCATCTCCACGATCGTCGAACTGATGCCGATGTTCTTCAGCATGTCGGAGATCGCGGTCATGGTGTTCTTGTGGCCGGACGAGGTGTTGTAGCGCAGCTCGACCGAGAGCTGGCCTTCCTTCACGCCCGCTTCCTCGAGCAGCTTCTTGGCCGCGTCCTCGCGGTCGAGAATGTCCATGTCCTTGTATTCGAGATAGACCGGCTCGCCGTAGTTGTTGATGCCGGGCGGGATCAGCGAATAGCCGGGCAGCATCGTCTCGCGCCAGATTTCCTTGGCCAGGAACTCGCGGTCGATGACCATGGAGATCGCCTGGCGCACGCGCGGGTCCGACAGCTTCTCCTTCTTCACCTTCACCGGCAGGTAGTAGGTGCCGAGATAGGGCTCGATGCGCAGCTGGTCGCCGAGATTGGCCTTCATGTAGTCCATCTGCTCGGGCGGAATGTCGGAGCAGGTCAGCACCTCGTTCGCCTCGAAGCGGCGCAGGCAGGCCGAACGGTCCTCGAAGGGGATGTGGTTGACCACGTCCACCTTCACGTTCGCCGCGTCCCAGAAATTGGGGTTCTTGCGCATGGTGATCTTGTCGTTCGGCGTGAACGCCTCGAGCATGTAGGCGCCGTTGCTGATCATGTTGCCCGGCTGCACGAAGGCGTCGCCGTGCTGCTCGACCGATGCCTGGTGCAGGGGCAGGCCGGTCTGGTGCGCCAGCATCTCGAGGAAGTAGGGGGTGGCGGTGTGCAGCGTCACCTCGAAGGTGCGGTCATCCACGGCCTTCACGCCGAGCTCGCTCGGCTGCTTCTCGCCCTTGTTGATCGCCTCGGCGTTGACGATCGAATAGTGCATCTTGGCGTAGGGCGCGGCGGTCTTCGGGTCCTGCAGGCGCTGGAAGGCGAAGACGAAGTCGCTTGCCTTGACCGGGTCGCCGTTCGACCACTTGGCGCCCTCGCGCAGCTTGAAGGTATACTTCAGGCCGTCGTCGGAGATCTCCCAGCTCTCGGCCGTGCCCGGCACGACGGCGGCTTTCACGTCATACACGACGAGGCCTTCGTAGAGATCGACCATCAGGTTGCTCTCGGCGACCGTGGACGTCTTGTGATGGTCCAGCGTCGTCGGATCGGTGTCGTTGCCGCGGTTGTAGACGACCTCCTGAGCGAAGGACGCGCCTGCTACCAAAGCGCCCGTCGTTAGAATGGCGGTGGAAAGAAGTGCTGTTTTCAGCATCTGGCCGAGCATTTTGTTCTCCTCTTGGTTCCCGGAACGCGAACAATATGCAGTTGCATCGCCCCGCGGCAAGGGGGGACCGCCCATGCGCTGACCCATCGTAACCAACAGATCGGCGGCTTTTCGCGCCACGTTCCATGAGCCGGGGTCCGGGCTGCGAAGTCTATCGGCGGCCGTCTTCAGCCGGCTAAGGATCATCCCGATGAGAATACTCGGCAATTCTGCGCGAATATCACAGGCAATTCCCGGCGCTTCGGCGCTCTTCCTTCCCCTTTCCCCAACCTGCAGGACGCTGCGCACATCCGTTGCGGCTTCGCCCGCGTCGTTCTATTCACAGGGGGTCATTCTATTCGCGGAGGCATGCCGGCCCGGTCCGCACGCCGTGCGGCGGCGCTGCCGCCGCCGGCAACGAACAGCCGGGCGACAGGTCGCGGAGGTCAGGACATGCCCTTCAGGAACCGTTCCGAAGCGGGCAGGCGGCTGGCCGCCGCCCTCGAGCCATACCGGAAGGAAGACCCCGTCATCCTTGCCCTGCCGCGCGGCGGCGTGCCCGTCGCCGCCGATGTGGCCGCGCGGCTCTCCGCTCCGCTCGACCTGCTACTGGTGCGCAAGATCGGGACGCCCGGGCAGCCGGAACTCGCCATGGGCGCGGTGGTGGACGGCGCCGAACCGGTGGTCGTGCGTAACGAGGATGTGATCCGGGCGGCAGCAGTCCCGGCGGCCGAATTCGACCGGGTCTGCGCACAGGAGATGCGCGAGCTGGAGCGCCGGCGGGCGCGCTATCTCGCGGACCGGCAGCCGCTCGACCTGGCGGGCCGCGTGGTCGTCATCGTGGATGACGGCATCGCGACTGGCGCGACCGCGCGGGCCGCCATCGGCGGCCTGCGCCGGCGGGGCGTTCGCCGCATCATCGTCGCCACGCCGGTCGCCCCGCCCGAAGTCGTGGACGCGCTGCGAGTCGAGGCCGACGACGTGGTCTGCCTCGAACAGCCGCGCGATTTCGGCGCCATCGGCCTCTATTACGGCGACTTCAGGCAGCTCTCGGACGAGGAAGTGGTGGCCACGCTGCGGGCCTTCGGGCCCCGGGGAGAGGCGTCGGGGCGGGCATAGCCTCCCCGACGCTCATGCTTGTGCCCGCTCAGGCCGACGTCTTGGTGCGCCAGCTGTCGGCGGCGTAGTGCTCGCGCGCCTCGCTCGAATAGGGCGTGGGCGAAACGCGAACGCGGATCTCGGCCTGCTTGTGGCGCTCGGTCGAGGTCTTGCCGGTGCCGCCGTCGGGCTCGCCCCAGACCAGCGTCAGCACGTCGCCGATCTCGACGTCGGGAGCCACCACGCCGAGCGACAGCATGCAGCGCTCGTTGTAGGAATAGCCGTTGAACATCGACATGCCGACCTGCTTGCCGTCGCGCAGGATCAGGTCCGCCGAGGACGACGCGTAGTTGGGCTGCGGGAAGTCGATCCACTTGAAGTGATCCTCGCCCGGGCGGAAGGCCGAGGCGATCACCTTCACCACGTCGTCGGCGTTCCACTCGAAGGTCACCTTCTTGCGGTTCGGCTTGTCCTTCAGCGCCGCCAGCGCGTCCTTGCCGATGAAGTCGCTCTTCCAGCCGATGTAGAAGCCGTAGCCCAGTTCGAACGGGTTGACGTAGTAGTCCTCGATGTTGCTCGAAACCATCGAGCCGCCGATGGAGCCGCCCGCCTCGTAGGAGTCGGCGCCCAGCCACTGGCGGTACTCCTCCATCATGCCGCCGCCGGTGTAGATGCCGGGCAGCGGAGAGGGTATCCAGCCCGACTCCAGCGTGTTGGTGGAGTAGGCACGGCTGCCCACCTGCCGCAGGTCCACGCCCGCGTCCTTCGCCGCCTGCAGGATGACGGACTGGACATAGGCCTTGTCCTGATAGGGACCCCAGATTTCCAGGCCGGGCGCGCCGGCCATGCCGTGGCGCAGCGCCTGCACCTTCTTGGAGCCCACATTCATCCAGTCGACGTGGAAGAACTTGATGTCGGGCACCGGCCCGCCATTCATCTTCTCCAGCACCGCGTTGGCCTCCGGGCCCTGGATCTGGAAGCGGTAATGCGTGCGGTAGATCGCCTTGCCGTCGGGGCGGCTGTCGGAGCGCGGATCGCGGTGCAGGCGCACGTTCCACTTGCCGATCGCCTGCTGGAACTGCACCCAGTTGGCCGTCGGCGCGCGGCCCACGAGGATGAACTTGTCCTCGCGCTCGCGGAAGATGATCATGTCGCCGATCACGTGGCCGGCTGGCGTCACCGGCACGAAGTGCTTGGCGCGGTTCAGGTCGAAATTGGCGAAGCTGTTGATGCCGACATATTCGAGGAAGGCGGCCGCCTGCGGCCCTTCCACGATCAGCTCATCCATGTGGTGCGTCTGGTCGAACAGCACCGCCGACTTCGCCCAGGCGCGCTGCTCGTCGCGCCAGTTCGTGTATTCGGGCGCCACCACCGGGTAGACATACATACCGATCTTGGAGTTGCGCAGCATCTCGACGACGTTGCCCTTCTCCTTCATCAAGCTCGCAAGACTGGAATTCGCCATATCCATACCTCCCGGAAAACTGCGGCGCTGTATACAATGTGTATCGCGCAGCCGAGTGCCGCGCGCAAGCTATGTCGGGCCTCGGGCGACGAAAAAAGTCGCGCGCCGGCCGTCCCGCTTCAGTCGACCACCAGCGCCAGGCCCGGCATGCGGCTCATCAGGCTGCGGTCCTCGCGCATCACATATTCGAGGTTTCGCCGTGCGGCGCGCGCATGCTCGCGCGCAATCATCTCGGCGCGGGTCCCCTCGCGTCCGGCTATCGCGGCCACCATGGCGCGATGCTGTTCCTGCGCGGTGTTGAGCGACTTGCGGAACGCCTCGATGTCGGCCCGGTCGGGCATGAAGGCCGAGGGCGAGGCGAAGGGCAGGCGCGTCACCCGCTCGACCTCGCGGCGGACCACGTCGCTGCCTGAAAGCGCGGCCAGCTCGTTGTGAAACGCCTCGTTTCCTTCGGCATAGGCCTCGAAATCAACGTCTCCCGGCCTGTCGCCGAAACATCTCTCCAGCTCCGCCAGGATGCCCCGAATGCGCGCCAGCGCCTCCGGCGCCACGCCGCGCTCGGCGGCCAGCCGCGCCGCAGTCCCCTCCAGCACGCCGCGCAGCTCGATCGCGTCGATGACGTCGGCGAAGCTGAAGGTGCGAACCACGAAGCCGCCGCCCGGCGCGCGGTCCAGCAGCCCTTCCTCGGCCAGGCGCGACATCGCCTCGCGCACCGGCGTGCGCGATATCTGCAGCTGCTCGGCCATCGGCACCTCGAACAGCCGCATGCCGCCCGGCAGCTCGCCGCTCATCACCTTCTGGCGCAGCTCCATCACAGCCCGCATGGCGTGGGTCCTGGCCGAACCCTGCTCCGCGGGGCCATCGGTTTCCGGCTTGCGTGTATACATGTCGCGCGCGAGCGGCCGCCTAGACGCGGCGCTCCTCCCTGAGGTCGAGGCCAATGTAGCGGTCGAGCGTGGCGTGGTCTGCGAGCAGCGATCGCGAGGCGCCGCGATGGGCGATCAGGCCGCGCTCGATGATGACGGCGTCCTGGGTCAGCGCCAGCGCGATCTCGGCATGCTGCTCCACCAGCACCAGTGCCATGCCGTCGCCGCCGCTCATCTGGCGGATCGCGGCGGTCAGTTCCTCCACGATGATGGGTGCCAGGCCCTCCAGCGGCTCGTCGAGCAGCAGCACCGACGGGTTGGTCATCAGCGTGCGGGCAATCGTCAGCATCTGCTGTTCGCCGCCCGACAGCTGGTTGCCCATGTTGCCGCGCCGCTCCTTCAGCCGCGGAAACAGCGCATAGACGGCGCCGAGTTCCCAGCGGCCCGGGCGGGCGACCACGGTGAGGTTCTCCTCCACCGACAGTGAGGGGAACACCTCGCGCTCCTGCGGCACCCAGCCTATGCCGAGATTGGCGCGCCGGTGCGGCGGCAGCCGCGAGATGTCCTGCCCGGAAAACCGCACCTGCCCGCGCGACTGGTTGACGATGCCCATCACGGTCAGCAGCAGGGTGGTTTTGCCGACGCCGTTGCGGCCGAGCACGGCGAGGCTGCCGCCCGGCGCAAGCGCCAGCGACACGTCGTCGAGCACCACCGCGTCGCCGTAGCCCGAGCGCACGTCCCTCAGCTCCAGCAGCGCTTCAGCCATGACGCGCGCTCCCCAGATAGACCTCGCGCACGCGCGGATCGTTGCGCACGACCGCCGGCTCGGCTTCCATCAGCACGCCGCCCGCCACCAGCACGATGATGCGCGTCGCGAACGAGAAGACGATGTTCATGTCGTGCTCGATGAACAGCACCGAGATGTCGGGGGGCAGGCCCGCGACCACGCTGAACAGCAAGGCGCTCTCGTCCTTCGGCACGCCCGCCGCCGGCTCGTCGAGCAGCAGCACCTTCGGCCGTGTCGCCAGCGCCAGCGCGATCTCCAGCAGGCGCTGCTGGCCGTAGGCAAGGGTGCGCGTGGGGCGCGTCGCCACCTGCGCCAGCAGAAGCTGCTGCAGCAGGCCGTAGGCCTCCTCCACCGCCTGCGCATGCGATGCCAGCCCCTTCCAGAACCGGCCGGCAAGGCCGTCGCGCTCGCCGATCGCCAGGGTCACCGCCTCGAGCGGTGTCAGGTCCGGAAACAGCGTGTTGATCTGGAAGGTGCGCGTCAGGCCGCGGCGCACGCGCGCCGCCGTGCCCAGCCCGGTCACGTCCTCGCCGGCGAGCAGGATCTGGCCCCGGTCCGGCTTCAGCTGTCCGGTGATCAGGTTGATGAGCGTGGTCTTGCCGGCGCCGTTCGGCCCGATCAGCGCATGCCTCGCCCCGCGCGGCAGCGAGATGGAAATGTCGCGCGCGACCTCCAGCGAACCGAACCGCTTGAAGAGCCCCTGCGTCTGCAGCACGGCCTCCTCCATCAGTCCGGCCGGCCGGTCAGCCGCGACAAGCCGCCGAGCACGCCCTTGGGCAGGAACAGCACCACCACCATCAGCAGCAGGCCGATGCCGAGATACCAGTATTGCGGGTTGATGCCGGCCAGCTGGTCGCGCGCCACAAGGAAGATGGCGGCGCCGATGATGGCGCCGTAGAGGCGCCCCGTGCCGCCGAGGATCAGCATCACCACCACGTCGGCGGAGCGCTGGAAGCTCAGCACCTCGAGCGCCACCGTGTTGGTTGTCTGCGCCAGAAGCGCGCCGGCGACGCCGGCCATGGCGGCCGAGATCGCGTAGATCTTTTGCAGGTGCCATCGATGGTCGGAGCCGATCGCGGGCATGCGCCGCACATTCTCGCGGATGCCGCGCAGCGCCAGGCCGAAGGACGAGTTGACGATGCGGCGGCTGATCAGGAACCCGAGGAACAGCACCGCCAGCGAATAGGAATAGGCGGTGTAGCCGTAGAGGTCGAAGCGGAACTGGTTGAAGATCGGCCAGGTACTGACGCCGCGCAGGCCGTCGGTGCCGCCCGTCAGCCAGGTCAGCGCGTTGGCCAGTTCGTAGGTCAGCAAACCTAGCCCCAGCGTCACCATGATGAGGGCCAGGTGCTGCACCCGCACGATGAGGAAGCTGACGACGAAGCCCACCAGCCCGGCGAGCGCGCCGGCAAGCAGCAGGCCTGAGATCGGCTCGCCCCATCCCAGCCTGGCGCTGAGCAGGCCGGCCGTATAGGCGCCCAGCCCGAAGAACATGGCGTGGCCGAGCGTCACGATGCCGGCGTAGCCGAGGATCAGGTCGACAGAGATGGCGAACAGGGCCGCGATGGCGATCTCGCGGGCGAGCAGCAGATAGGTCGGAAACAGCCAGAAGGGCAGCAGCGCCGCCAGCCACAGCAGGATGGCGAAGACCGGCCAGCGGCTGCGCGACCTGATCCAGGCCAGCGGGTCGGTGTCGGGGCGGGTGGTGTCGGCCATCGGTCCGCGCCTCCCCTAGCGTTTGCCGAAGAGGCCGAGCGGCCGCACCAGCAGGATCGCGACCAGCAGCAGGTAGATCAGGAACGAGCCTATCTGCGGCATGAAATATTTCCCGGCGACGTCGCCTATGCCCAGCAGGGCCGCCCCGGCAAACGAGCCGGGGATGGAACCCAGCCCGCCGACGCTGACCACGATCAGCACGTAGACGAGGAAGTGGAACCCGAAGGACGGATCGAGGCCCACGATCTCGATCGCCAGCGCGCCGCCCAGCCCCGCCAGCCCGCTGCCCAGCGCAAACGTGATGGCGAATATCCACTCGACATTAAGGCCCAGGCCCTGCGCGACCCGCTGGTTGTCGACGGCTGCGCGGATGCGCGCGCCGAAGCGCGTTCGCTCCAGCGTGAAGAACAGCAGCGCCGTGATCGCCAGCGACACGACGATGAGGAAGATGCGGTAGGTGCCGAAGCGCAGGCCGAACAGCTCGACCGAGCCGCGCAGCCAGGCCGGCAGCACGATCGGCTGCTGGCCGGTTCCGAAGAAGTATGTGGCGGCGGCCGCCGCCACGAACACAAGGCCGATGGTGAACAGCACCTGGTTGAGCTCGCCGGCCCGGTAGAGCCGACGGAAGAGCGTCCGCTCGAACGCCACGCTGACGAGCGCGGCGGCCAGGAAGGCCGCCGGCAGCGTCAGCATGAAGGGAAGGTCGAACCGGCGCATCAGCAGCACGGTGGTGTAGCCGCCGAGCATGCCGAACGCGCCATGCGCCAGGTTGATGAAGTTCATCAGGCCCAGCGTGACCGACAGGCCCACCGACAGGACGAACAGAAGCATCCCGAAGGCGAACCCGTCGAACAGCACTATGACGATGTTGCCGATCACGTTGCGCCTTCCGTGACAGCCTGACCGACGGACATTGCCCTATTTGGCGGCGCCGTGCACCGGGTCCTTCACGTCGGGAATCTCGTGGATGATCACGTTCTGCAGCTTGCCGTTCACTTCCTGCACCTCGCGGATGTAGACGGTCTGCACCACGTCGCGCGTCTCCGGGTCGATCGACATCGGCCCGCGCGGGCTCTGCCACGACATGCCCTTGGCCGCCTCCACCAGCGCGTCGCCGCCGGCATCGCCGTTGGTCTTCTTCAGCGCCTCGTAGATCAGGTGCATGCCGTCATAGCCGCCGATGGAGAACAGGTCGGGCTCGCGCCCGTTGTTGGCGGCGGTGTAGGCCTCGACGAACTCCTTGTTCAGCGGGTCGTCGCGCTCCAGCGTGTAGTGGAAGGTGGTGATGATGCCGCGCGCGGTCTCGCCCATCGAGGCCAGCGCCTCGGGGTGGGTCAATTCGCCCTGCGCCAGGATCTTGGTGGCCGGCGGAGCGAGGCCGCGGTCGACCAGCGCCTTGCCGATGGCCGCCGGCTGCGCGCCGCCCGGCACGAAGATGAACACCGCTTCCGGGTTGGCATCCTTCACGCGCTGCACGAAGGCCGAGAAATCAGGATTGGCCACCGGCGTTCGGTCGGCGCCGAGGATCTTGCCGCCCGCTTCGGTGAAGCCCTGCGCGAACCACTTTTCCGCGTCGTGGCCAGGGCCGTAGTCGGAGACGAGCGTGTAGGCCTGGCGGATGCCCTGGTCGTAGGCCCACTTGCCGAAGGGGTATTCGACCTGCGGGATCGTCACCGAGGTGCGCACGATGTAGGGCGACTGCTCCGTCACGATCGAGGTGGCGGCGTTCATCACCACCATCAGCTTCTGCGCTTCCTTGGAAACGGCCGCGGCGCCCAGCGCCTCCGGCGTCAGCGCAAAGCCGGCCAGTATGTCGGCGCCGTCGCGCACGACAAGCTCCTGCGCCATGCGCTGCGCCACGTCGGCGGCCGGGCCGCCCGTGTCCTTCTTGATCAGCTCGATCTTCTTGCCGGCGACCGTGTCGCCATGCTTGGCGATGTAGAGATCGATGCCGGCCTGAAGCTGGTTCGCGGCGTCCGCGAACGGACCCGAATAGGGCAGGATGACGCCGACCTTCACCGTCTCCTGCGCGAACGCGGTGGCCGACATGCCCAGGCCGAGCCCGAGCGCAACTGCAGCTGCAACTTTCTTCATGACAACAATCCTCCCTGTGCCGTCGCAACGGCGTGCTCACGCCCGCATTGACGCGGGCATTGCTGCCTGCACTGTATACAAACAATGCGTCGCTCGCCAAGTGTGGTCCGCATTGCTGCGCAGGCAAAAAACCGTGATCCCGAAAAGACATCCCGGCATGACGGGGGCGTAGAGGCGCCGGGCGCCTCGCCCGGCCACTTCCCAGCTCGCGCGTGCATGTATACATGGGGCAGGCTGAATGCCCGGTCGGGCAGGAGAACGAGCTGGCATCCATGGCGGACGTCCTGGCGCTGATCGCCCCCATCTTCGTGCTGCTCGCGGCCGGCTTCGCCGGCGTCCGCACCGGCTTCGTGCCCGAGCACGCGGTGCAGGCGCTCGGCTTCTTCGTGCTCAATTTCGCGCTGCCGGCGCTGATCGTGCACGCGCTGACCCAGCAGGACCTGCGCGAGACCTTCAACTGGTCCTATGTCGCGGCCTACGCGGCCGGGTCGCTCGCCGTGTTCGCGGCCGTGCTGCTTGCGTCGCGGGCGCTCGGCCGGCCGCTGTCGCAATCGGCCATCGCCGCGCTCGGCGGTTCGGCGTCCAACAGCGGCTTCGTCGGCTTCCCGGTCGCTTCGCTGGCGCTGGGCGCGCCGGCCCTCACGGCGCTGCCGCTGGCCATGCTGGTGGAAAACATCCTCGTCATCCCGCTGGCGCTGGCGCTGGCCGAGATGGGAACGCAGGCCGGGCAATCGCCTGGCGCGGTGCTGCGCGCGACCGCGCGGCGGCTGGCGCGCACGCCGCTGATCCTGGCCATCGCGGCCGGCACGCTGCTGTCGGCAACGGGCCTCCAGCTTCCGCGATGGCTGGCGATGCCGCTCGACATGATGGCGGACGCCTCCGTGCCATGCGCCCTCTTCGTCGTCGGCGGCACGCTCGCCGGCCTGCGGGTCGCCTCGGCGGCAACCGACATCTCGCTCATCGTCGTGGGCAAGCTGCTGCTGCACCCGCTGGCGGTCGCGGGCGCGTTCGCGCTCATCGGCGGCGTGCCGCCCGGCCTGATGGCCGCCGGCATCATCCTCGCAGGCTCGCCCATGCTGACGATCTACCCCATCCTGGCCGCGCGCTTCGGCTACGACCGGGCCGGCGCGGCCGCGTTGTTCTTCGCCACGGCGCTGAGCTTCGTCACGCTGACGGTCCTGCTCGCCATCGCCCTGCCGGCATCCGGCGGCTGATCAGCCTGCCCGTCGCGCGGCTGAGAAACGGTATTCCGTCACCTGCCGGTAGGTTTCGCCCGGCCGCAGCACGGCTTGCGGAAAGTAGGGCCGGTTGGGCGAATCCGGCCAGATCTGCGGCTCCAGGCACAGGCCGGCATGCGCGCCGTAGCTGACGCCGCCAAGGCCCGGCACGTCGCGAGCGACACGCGCGCCGTCGTAGAACTGAATCCCCGGTTCCGTGGTCCAGGTCTCCATCGCAAGGCCCGAGCGCGCCGCTTCCAGCCGGGCCACGCGGCGCAGGGGCACGCGCCCCGCCGACAGGCAGAAATTGTGGTCGTAGGACTGCGCGCCGCCGTCGCCGATGCGGCGGGGCTGGCGGAAATCGAACGGCGTGCCTTCGACCGGCACCACGCGGCCGGTCGGGATCAGCTCGTCATCGACCGGCAGCCAGGCGTCGGCGGATATCTGCAGCCGATGGTCGAGGACAGGGCTGCGCCCGCCATCGTCGAGGTTGAAGTAGCTGTGATGCGCGAGGTTGCACAGCGTCGGCGCATCGGTCTCGCCGGTCAGCTCGATCGCCAGCCGCCCGCCGTCGAGCGTCCGGTAGGTGCAGGTGAGCGCCAGCGCTCCGGGAAAACCCATCTCGCCGTCGCCGGCCAGATAGCCGAGCCTGACGAAGTCCGTGCCATGGTCCTCGACCGTCCAGACCCTTTTGCCGGTGCCCGCGCTGCCGCCATGCAGCAGGTGCCGGCCGAGAAAATTGGTGTCGGCCTGGAAGCGCTCGCCGTCGATGGCGAAGCGGCCCTGCCGGATGCGGTTGGCGTAGCGCCCGGCGATCGCGCCGAAATGCGGCGAGTGCGCCGCATAGTCGTCGAAGCCTTCGAAACCCAGGACGAGCGGGGGCGGGTGCCCCTCCAGCCGCAGATCCTGCAGCGCCGCGCCCCAGCTTATGACCGAAGCCGTCAGCCCGCCGCCGGAGATCGTCAGCTTCTCCACCAGTTCGCCGTCCGCTGTCTGCCCGAAACGCTGCATGTCGGCCTTCAGCCTCCGACCACGTCGCGCAGCGCCACCGCCTGGCCGGTGCGCGCGCTCTCTTCGGCGGCGGCGCCGACGGCGACGGCAACCGCGCCATCGCGCAGCGAAACCTCCGGCCTGCCGCCATGCCGAACCAGGTCCACGAACTTGCGGTGCTGATAATAGGTCGAGCCGTGATGGTCTCCGGCTGCGAGGATCGCCTCGTCGGTGCGCACCTCCTCGCGCAGCTCCACCTTGGTGGCGCGCGGCGAGATGACGATCTGCGAAGGCCTCTCATGGCCGCCGGGCTGGAAACGTGCCGGGCCCGGCACGAAGGCTTCCACCCGCGCGGCGTCGCCGGTGGCCGAGATCGTCTCCTGCCAGTAGGAGCCCTCGGCAAACATGCAAAGGTCCAGCATGGCGCGCACGCCGTTGTCGAATTCGACGATCACGAAGGCGTTGTCGAGCACGTCCGGCCGGCCCTGCGGATAGGTCTCGTCGAGGAAGTTGACGTCCATGCCGCCCGACGCATAGACGCGCGCCGGCTCTGCGCCCGCCAGCAGCCGCATGAGGTCGAAGAAGTGGCAGCACTTCTCCACCAGCGTGCCGCCCGTATTGGCCGAGAAGCGGTTCCAGTCGCCGACCTTCTTCAGGAAGGGGAAGCGGTGCTCGCGGATCGCAATCATGCGCAGGCGGCCGGCGGTCCCTTCCGCCACCTCCCGCAGCAGGCGCTGCACCGGGGGCATGTAGCGGTATTCCATCGCCACCCACACGCGGTCCTCCGCGCCGCGCGCAAGGTCGATGACGGCGCGGCAGGCGGCCGGCGTGGTCGCCAGCGGCTTCTCCACCAGTATCGGCTTGCCGCTCGCCAGCACGTCGCCCATGATTGCCGCGTGGGTGTGGTTGGGACTGGCGATCACGAAGGCGTCGCACAGCCCGGCCGCCAGCAGGTCGCGGTGGTCGGCGAAGGCGCGGCAGCCGTCGCCGGCAAGCGCCTGCGCCGAGCTGCGCATGCCGGCATCGGGGTCGCTCACCGCGCTCACCACGGCGCCGTCCACCAGCGCGATGTTGCGCATGTGCTCGTGGCCCATCATGCCGGAGCCGATGATGCCGTAGCGGACAGTGCGCGGACCCGAGGCGCGTGCCTCCTGCCCGTCCCGTCCTGCAACCGTGTTCAGCATGCTGGCTCCCGATTCATGCAAGCTCGATCACCGGAAGGTCGAGTGCGGCGGCCGCCTGCCGCAGCGCCGTGCGGTGGTCGCCATAGGCGATCGCCATGTGATGCTCCAACCCGCTGCGGATCACGCGTTCGAGCACCAGCCCGGCCGGCGCGTCTAAGCGCAGCACGCCGGACGTGCCTGTGAACGCCATGGGCCGTTTCAGCATCTCTCCTCCGGCCATCACCATGCGCGGTCTGCCTTGCGCCTGGCTGATGCGGGCGAGGGTCACGCGGCCGGGTTTCAGCGGAAACTGGTAGAGCAGCGGCATCCTGCGGTTGGTGTGGATGGTGGCGTGGGCGGCGATGTCCGGATCGCGCATCGAGATCGGCGCCTGCCCGCAATGCCAAACCACCGCCGTGCCGTCGGCCTCGTCCAAGTCGACGAGGTCGGCCAGGAAAACCGGCGCGTCGGCTATGTCCTGCAGCAGGCGCGCGGTCACCGCGCCATACACGTCCGCCTCGCAGGCGCATGGCGTGCGCGCCTCGCCCATCATCGAGACCGGGCCGCAGACAGCGCCGCCATATTCGGTGAAGGCCTCGGGCCAGCAGCGGATGGCGAATGCGTCGAGCCGCCTTTCCTGCCGCAGCTGGTCCAGCGCGTTCTTCAGCCGCAGCGAGCGGTCGAGCTCGGCCTGGTCGACCGACGCCAGGCCGGCCAGCGATTGCGCGGCGAGTTCCCGGCTTTGCGCGACCTCGCTTTCGCCGGCGGCTCGTGCCCGGTCGAACAGGTCGGCGAGCGCGAACTCCTCGACCTCCACCCCGGCCATCCGCCGCAGCGTGCCCGCATCATAGGCGCATGTGTCGAAGCCCGCCGGATGCTCGCCGATGCGCCCGATCCTGAGGCCGGCGAGACGCCGCGCCGCTGCTGCGCCCGGGCCATCCGCACCCGCCTCCGGTTCCGGCAGGTCCAGCGGCTCGGCCAGCCTGCGCGATAGGACGAGGTCAATCAGGCTGGCGTCGATACCTGCCGCGTCCGGCGCGGCGTAGAGCCAGGAGAAGCGGCGGCCGCGCAGGCCCAGCGCATGGCTGGCGAGGTTGAGTCCACAGAAGGAATTGAGCCGCAGGCGGCCGCCCAGGCGCGGCTCGGGAATGGCCCAGATCGACAGCGGCTGGCCGAAGCTCTCGCCGATCTCGCAGGTCATGGCGGCATCGGTGAAGGTCACCTGCATGACCAGCACATGCTGCGGCTCCGCCGCTTGCAGAAGCGCCATCTCGGCGCGCGCCGCGTCGGCATCGAACAGCAGGGTCGCGGAACCGACCGTCGGAATGCCGGCCCGCCCCAGCGCCGCCAGCATGGCGTGCAGCTTTTCCTCGGCGAACGCCATGTCGAAGGTAGGGCGCGCCAGCGCCAGTATGCCCGTCAGCGGGAGCGTCTGGGATGCCGTCATGCCGCCCTCGCCCGCAGGAAATCGTCTACCTCGGCGCGGCGGGGTGCGCCGTCGCGCCCGCCGAAGCGCGAGCACTTGATGGCGGCCGCGGCGCTGGCGAAGCGTATCGCCCTGTCCTCGCCCATGCCTTCGCCGAGCCCCAGTGCAAATGCCCCGTGCCACACATCGCCGGCGCCGAGCGTGTCGACCGTTTCGACCGCGAAGGCGGGCGTGTGCCGAATCTCGCCCGCGTCCATCCAGTACACACCGTTGCCGCCATCGGTGACGCAGACCCAGGCGTCGAGCCGCGCCGCAGCCGCTCCGAGGCCGCCACGAAGATCAGGCAGGCCGGTGAAATCGCGCAGCCCCTGCGCCGAGAAGGCGACATGCGAGGCGGCGGCGAGCGCGTCGGCCGCCTCCATCACCGGCGCCTCGGCGTCGAGCACGCCCGGCACCCCGCGTTCCCGCGCCAGCCGCAGCAGCGCCGCCGCGCCCTGCGGCCAGCGGGTGTCGCCCAGCGCCGCATCGAACGGGGCCAGCTCCGCCTCGCGCAGCCAGCCGGCGTCGAAGCTCAGCTCCATGTCGCGGAAGTTGACGATCTGCCGCTCGCCGGCGGCGCTGACGATGACGGTCGAGAAGGACGAGCGCTTTCCGGCGAAGCGCCGCACCAGCGCGCAGTCCACGCCCTCGGCCTCCAGCCCGCGCAGGATCATGTCGCCGACAGCGTCTTCGCCGAGCCGCGCGGCGAGGGCTGCCTGTCCGCCCAGCCGCGCCGCCGCGACCATGGCCGTGGCTGCGCAGCCGCCGCCGACCACCGCCGCGTCGCGCGCGCGGTACTTCTCGGCGCGCGACGGCATCTCGTCGAGCTGCATCACGAAATCGATCACCGCCACGCCCGCGGCAATTATGCGCGCCATGCTCCTGGGCCTCCGCAAACAGGTCCGACCACCATCCGGCGTCTTATGCAGGATACATGACGGCGCGGCCGATCCGAGCCCATAATCGCCGAGGTTTGGCTCTCGAGGTCGCAGGCAGGACACGGCGTCCGGCCTCGCCGCGTCAGCCCGCAGACCGATGGCGCGCCGGGAGGCGAGATCGGCGCGGCGCCGGCTAGCTGTCAACCGGACCTGCGGCGTTGCGGCCGCGGACGCGCGCTCTTCAAGTTACGGCCCGGCCCAGCGCAACATTGCTCAACGCGGGCGACCAGTCGCGGGCGCGGCTGCCCTGCCTGGCGCCGGCCTGCTTTCCGAGTTCCAGCCGGGCGAGCTGGTCGCGGTGGACCTCGTCCGGGCCGTCCGCCAGCCGCAGCATGCGCGCGGTCGCGTAGGCCACCGCAAGCCCGAAGTCGTTGCTGGTGCCGCCGCCGCCGAAGGCCTGTATCGCCCAGTCGATAACCTTGCAGGCCATGTTGGGCACTGCGATCTTGATCATGGCGATCTCGCTTCTGGCCTCCTTGATACCTACCGTGTCCATCATGTGCGCAGCCTTCAGCGTCAGCAGGCGGCACTGCTCGATCATGATGCGGGATTCGGCGATCCGCTCGCGGCTGACGGACTGGTCCGCCAGCGCCCTGCCGAAGGCGACCCGCTCCGACATGCGGAGACACATCTTCTCCAGCGTGCGCTCGGCAAGCCCGATCAGCCGCATGCAGTGATGGATGCGCCCCGGCCCGAGGCGCCCCTGGGCGATCTCGAAGCCGCGGCCCTCGCCCAGGATCAGGTTCGCCCTGGGAACGCGGACATTGCGGAAGATCACTTCCGCCGCGCGGTCCGGCACGCCGTAGAAGCCTAGCACCGGAAGCGAGCGGATCACCTCGACGCCCGGCGTGTCGCGCGGGACCAGTATCATCGATTGCCGGCGGTGGCGGTCGGGATTCTGCGGATCGGTCTGCCCCATGAAGATGATGATTTCGCAGCGGGGGTCGGTCGCGTTGGTGGTGTACCATTTGCGACCGTTGACGATGTAGTGGTCGCCGTCAGGCCGTATCTCTCCCCGAATGTTGGTTGCGTCGCTCGATGCGACGGCCGGTTCGGTCATGGCGAATGCGGAACGTATCTCGCCGGCAAGCAGCCGGGGAAGCCAACGGGCCTGTTGTTCCGGGGTTCCCCAGCGTGCCAGGACCTCCATGTTACCGGTGTCTGGCGCCGAACAGTTGAACACTTCCGGGGCTAGGTGGGAACGGCCCATGATCTCGCACAGCGGCGCATATTCGAGGTTGCTCAGCCCCGGCCCGTGAGCGGGGTCCGGCAGGAACAGGTTCCACAGACCTGCCTGCCTCGCAATCGGCTTCAGCTCCTCGACGACGGGATAGACCGACCAGGGTCCGAGATCCTCGGCCTCCCGGTAGTAGCGCGCCTCGTTCGGGTAGATGTGCTCTTCCATGAAGGCGGCGAGCCTGTGCTCGAACTCGCGAACCCGCGCCGACTTGTCCAACATGTTCGTCTCCCGAGGTTCTCTTGCTCGTTCGCCTCGACGGAGCCGCTATCGGGGGCGCTCAGCCACCCCGGCCAGGCGGTTAGACTAGCGACGGTCGTTCCAGCACATCTTCAGTCTGACAAAATCGTCTGACGATTTCAAGCGTCGCAGCGCCGCGCCCGAAAGAGCCGACAATTGCCCCATGCGAGCAGGAGGCCGGTGCTACATGCCGCTCGCACACCGGCCAGGGAGTGTTCTATGCTGGACACGACGCAGCACGCGCTGCCCCGCCTGGAACGACAGACGCATGCAACGCCGAGCCGGGAAGAGGCCGTGATCTGATGGTTGACGCGACCACCGCTGGCGAGATGGGCAGTCCGCGGCAGAGCTCGTCCGACCGTATCGTCCGTGACATCAAGCAGGGTATGTACGAGGGACGGTTCGTCGCCGGGCAGCGGCTGGCGGAGCCAGACCTCATGCGCCTCTACGAGGTCGGCCGCAGCACGGTGAGGGAGGCCCTTCAGCGGCTCGCCGCCGAAGGCGTGGTCACCGTCACCGCCCATCGCGGCGCCCAGGTGCGCCACCTGTCGCGGGCCGAGGCGCGCGACCTGCTGCAGCTGCTCGAGGTCACCATAGGCCTCGCCGCCCGCCTGGCGGCCCTGCGGATCCGGGAGCCGGGCATGCGCGAACAATTCATCAAGGCCTATGAGGGCCTGGCCGCCTTTGCCGGCCGCGAGGATTCGTACGATCTCGTACGCGCTCGCAACCGCTTCTACCACGCGATGAACCGGGTTGGTGGCAACGGTCTTCTCGGCACGCTTATCGATGGCTTCAATGTCCATCTCATCCGCACCTACCTGCGCCGGCCATCGCAGGAGCGCTTCGCCGACTACCGGGCCATGGCGGATGCAATACTCGCCGGCGACGGCGGCCGAGCGGAAATCGTAGCGCGTCGGCATCTGCGCAACGTCATGACGGCCTTGGACGAGGCCCCGGATTCGATCTTCGCGCCGGGTGCTCCGACACAGCCCCAGACAACCTAGCCGGGCGCGCGCCGCACGTCTGGACGAGCCCACGGCTGACACGCGCAGGGACAACCTCGTGCACGGCCAGCCCATCACTCGCCATCGACGGCGTTAATAACCGTTCTGCGAACATTCGATTTGACCCCATATGGGGGCGCATTCCAGTCTCCACTCCAGGGCGTCGTCGTCTCTATGGAGGAGTGGCATGACCAGTGAAGTTGATGCACCGCGCGATCTTCTGACCATCAATCGCCGAACCGCCGGCCTGATGTTGTTGAGTGCCTTGCTTCCCGATATCGCTTTCGCCGCCGGCGGCGATGCGCCGGAGGGCAATCTGCGGGTTGGTGTCATACAGCTGCTGACCGAGACCTTTCACCCAACCTGGGCCACGGTCAGCCGAATGCAGTTCCTGACACCGCTCTACGACCACATCGTCGGCGCCGATCCGGACGGCAAGCTCGACCCACGCTACGGCATTGCGGCCTCTTGGGAATCGTCGCCGGACCTGCTGACCTGGACCTTCCAGCTCAAGGAAGGCATCAAGTTCAGCAACGGATCGCCGGTGACGGCGGAGGACGTCGCCTTCACCATCAACGAAGGCGCGTCCGAGAAGAACACGGCGGGCGGCACGGCGGGCGATTTCCGCAAGTTCGTCGATAAGGCGGAGGCGTCCGGCCCCAGCACCGTCGTCGTGAAGATGAAACGGCCCTGGCCGCACTTCCTGATCTCGCTGAGCCCGGCGATGGGGCCCGAGGGCATGGTCGTGCCACAGGCGCTCGTGCAGGGCGACCCTGAGCAGTTCGACAAGAAGAACCCGGTCGGCAGCGGTCCTTACAAGCTGGCCGAGCACGTGCCGGGAACGTCCTTCCGCTACGAGGCGCAGGACAGCCACTTCCGTGTCGGCACTCCCCTTACCGCAACCTCACCTTCCAGCGCATTCCGGAAGAACAGTCGCGCATCGCTGCGTTGCGGGCCGGTGACGTCGACGCGATCCTCTGCGGCCTCGAGGCGGCACGCTCGCTCAAGGCTGACGGGTTCGAGATCCTGGAGTCGCCGAGGGCCCGCGACTTCGCGATGCTCGGCTACCTGCGCACCGAGAATCCCGACCTTCCCTACACCACCGCAAAGCCATCCGGACTGCTTGTCCGTAAGGCCCTGGCGCTGGCCGTGGACAGGAATGCCATCTGGCAGCAGGTGCTGGGCGGCGTCGGCGAGGCGATGGGTGCGTTCCAGCCGATGTATTCGCGCTCGGTCGAATACGACGCGGCCCGCTATCCCGTCGTGCCCTTCGATCCGGACCAGGCGATCAAGCTGCTGTCCGAGGCTGGGTATGCCAACGGTTTCGGCATCGACATCTACTCCTTCGTGGGCTCTTCGCCCGAGCAGCCGATGGTCGACGAGGCCCTTGCAGGCTACTGGGAAGCGGTGGGCCTCAAGCCGCGTATCCTGACCATGGACTTTCCGGCATTCCGCCAGATCTGGGTGCGCCAGAAGGAGCCGGATGGAGCGGCGGCGTTCAACTATGTCGGCGGCTCGCGCATCGGGTCTTCATATCGGGCACTGCTGAGCTCGGAAGGCTTCTTCAGCAACCAGAAGGTGCCGGAGATCGACGCCATGCTCGACAAGCTCGACGAGCAGACCACGATCGAGGCCTATGCGGAGAAGGCAAGGGAGATCCTGGACTGGCAGTACCAGAACTACATGTCCTTCGGCTACGCCACGGTGCCCGCGACCATTGCGCTGCGCCAAGGCATACCTGGCTGGAACATCGGCAAGCTGTACACCCAGTTCCGCTACGAGCACAACTGCGCCACGTGCACGTTGCCCTGAGGCAGGTCAGGGCGCCTGGCGCCCTGCCAAGATGAATTGAGCGCGTAGCGATCGATGGTCTGGTTCATTGGTTTCCGTCTGGTGCAGGGAGTGATCTCCCTGGTGATCCTGTCGATGATCATCTTCGGCCTCACCCGGCTGAGCGGCGATCCCGCACTGATGATGATCAACGACAACAGCTCCCGGGCGGAGTATGAGCAGATACATCGGTCGCTCGGGCTCGACCGGCCCATCCACGAACAATACTACATCTACGTGACCAAGGCGCTGCAGGGCGACCTGGGCATCTCCATCCACAGCCGCCAACCGGTGTCGCAACTGCTTGCCCAGCGGCTGCCCAACACTTTCGCGCTGCTGGGCGTGGCAGCCATCATGACGATCTTCATCGCGGTGCCACTCGGCACTCTCGCCGGCGCGAACACCGGCAGCTTCATCGACCGGTTCGGGCAGCTGGTGTCGGGCCTCGGGCAATCGGTGCCCGTCTTTGTGGTGGGGTTCGTGCTGATCCTCGTCTTCTCGGTATACCTGCGCATCCTGCCAAGCGGCGGGATGGTCGGCTGGAAATCCTACATCATGCCTTCGCTGTGCGTGGCCATCTTCTGGGCCGCCGGCATCATCCGCGTCCTGCGCTCCTCCATGATCGATGCGATCCGCTCCGATTTCGTGAAGTTCGCGCGCATCAAGGGCGTGTCGAGATCCCGCACCGTCTGGGTCCACGCACTGCGAAACAGCCTGCTTCCGGTCGTCAGCCTCGGCGGCATGTACGTTGCCATCGGCATCACGTCGTCAGTCATCATCGAGGCCGTGTTTTCATGGCCGGGCGTGGGCGACCTCGTCCAGCATGCGATCGCCAGCCGCGACTTTCCCGTCATCCAGGGCGTCGTGCTGACCGCCTCGCTGATCATCGTGGTGGCGAACATACTGACGGATCTTGTCTATGCCGCGCTCGATCCGCGGATCCGGCTCTAAGGGGGGACGAGCATGCAATCGCCAATGGGCGCGAGCCCATCCATGCGCGTCGCCCCGGGCAGCGGCCGGCGGAACAGCAAGGGAGGTTCGTCCACATGATCCCGGCTACCGTCGCGACGAGTGCACCGAAGCGGCGCGCGCGCATGCTGGCGGGTGCGCCGATCATCTCGCTGTCGATCATCGCCATCTTCCTGGCCATGGTCGTGCTCGGCCAGGCGATGACGCTTCACGCGCCGAACCAGATCAATTTGGCCCTGAAGCTGCATCCGCCCGCACTGCTCGGCGGAAGCTGGGAATACCCTCTGGGCACCGACTGGCTCGGTCGCGACCTCTATAGCCGCATCGTGGTCGGCGCGCGCGCTTCCTTCGTCGTCGTGGTGGGCGTGCTTCTGGTTGGCGGCCTGGGCGGTGCGGCGCTCGGTGTCATCTCGGGCTATGTCGGCGGCACTACGGACGCGCTCATCATGCGGTGCGCTGATGCGACGCTGGCCTTTCCGATCATCCTGCTCGCGGTGCTCATCACCGTCACGATGGGGCCCGGCACCGCCAATCTGATCATCGCACTGTGCCTTGTACTGTGGGCGCGCTTCGCGCGCATCGTGCGCGGCCAGGTCCTCGTCATCAGGGAGCAGAACTTCGTCGTGCTCGCGCGCAGCTCCGGCGTCTCAGGCGTCACCATCATGCTGCGCCATGTCGTGCCCAATGTCGTCAACACGCTGATCGTGGTGATGACGCTGCAGATCGGCTGGATCATCATCGTCGAGGCGTCGCTGAGCTTCCTCGGCGCCGGCATCCCGCCCCCCACGCCGGCGTGGGGCTCGATGGCCGCGCGCGGACGCGACTTCCTGACGACCGGATGGTGGGTGCCTGCCGTTCCCTGTCTCAGCATCGCGCTCGTGTGCCTTTCCTTCAACATCGTCGGCGACTGGTTGCGTGACCGTCTCGATCCATCGCTGCGGGGAGGGCCGGATTGATGGCTGGCGATGAAATCCTGCGGGTTGAGGACCTGCACGTAACGTTCTCGGGCCGGGGCGGCGACGTCCACGCCGTGAACGGGGTCAACCTCACGGTCCGGCGCGGCGAGATTCTCGGGATCGTCGGCGAATCCGGCTCGGGCAAGAGCGTCACCAGCGCGGCCATCATGGGCGTGCTGCCTCCCGCTCCGGCGTGCCGGGTGCATGGCAAGGTCCTGTTCGAAGGCGTCGACCTGCTGTCGTCGAGCGAGCGCGCGATGCAGTCGATCCGGGGTCGGCAGATTTCCATGATCCTGCAGGATCCGCTGTCGGCGCTGAACCCGGTCATGAAGACGGGAGACCAGATCGCCGAGGTGTTTCGCATCCACCACGGCCTGAGCGGCAGGTCGCTCATGGACGCGGTCATCAATGCGCTGAAGCGCGTGCGCTTTCCCTCGCCGGAGCGTGGCGCGGCAAGCTGGCCGCACCAGCTCAGCGGCGGCATGCGCCAGCGCGTGGTCGGCGCGATCGCGCTCGGCTGCGAGCCCGACCTGCTGATCGCCGACGAAGCGACGACGGCCCTCGATTCGACGATCCAGCTGCAATATCTCGACCTCATCAAGGAACGTCAGCGCATCGACGGCCTGTCCGTGGTCGTCATCACGCACGACTTTGGCGTCGTCGCCCGCATCTGCGACCGCGTCGCGGTGATGTATGCGGGCAAGGTGGTCGAAGAAGCGCCGGTCGAGACGCTGTTCAGCGGTCCCCGGCATCCCTACACCAAGGCGCTGCTGAACGCGGTTCCCAAGCTGAACACAGATCTCTCGCGCCTCGAGGCGATCGAGGGCGTGCCGCCACGGCTGTGGTCGCCGCCCGTCGGTTGCAGCTTCGCGCCGCGCTGCGCCGGCAGCGTGGTCGAATGCACCACGCGGCCGCCGGTGCCGGTCGCCATCGGGGATCATCACTCCGTAGCCTGCTGGCGGGTGGCATCATGACGATCGTGGTTGCGGCCCGCCATGTGGCGAAGGACTATACGGTCGGCAAGTTTCCGGAGCGCCGGACCTTCAGCGCCGTCGCCGACGTGTCGCTGTCGATCGGCAGCGGCGAGACGCTGGGGATCGTCGGCGAGTCCGGCTGCGGCAAGTCCACCCTGTCGCGCCTGGTGCTTGGGCTGGAGGCTCCGACGCGGGGAGAGATCCAGATCGGCTCCGAGACCGTCGCCAGGGATGGCCAGCTCATCAAGTCCCGGCCCCGCGGCCTCGTGCAGGCCGTGATGCAGGACCCGGGCTCTTCCCTGAACCCGAAGCTGCGCATATCGACAATCGTGACCGAGCCCCTGAAGGTGACCGAACCAGGGCTCGGGCGGGCGGAACTGCTGGAACGCGCGGGCGCCGCCCTCGATCTCGTGGGCCTGGATCGATCCAGCCTCTCCAAGTTTCCGCATCAGTTCAGCGGCGGGCAGAAGCAGCGCGTGGCTATCGCGCGCGCGCTCGTCTCGAACCCCCGGCTGATCGTGCTGGACGAGGCGATTTCGTCGCTGGACGTCTCCGTCGCGGCACAGGTGATGAACCTCCTGAAGGGCCTGCAGGACCGGCTGGGCATCTCCTACCTGTTCATCTCGCACCAACTCGCCGCCGTAATGTATATGAGCCATCACGTCTCGGTCATGTACATGGGCAGGATCGTGGAGACGGGAACCGCAGCAGAGATCGGGCGACGGCCGCGCCATCCCTACACCCATGCGCTGCTGGGAGCCGCTCTTCCCGCAGACATCGTCCAGGCGCGGGCAGCAAAGGCCGTCGGCGGCGAGGTTCCGGACCCGCTGGCCCCACCGTCCGGCTGCACCTTCCACTCCCGCTGCCCAAGGGCCATCGAGCGATGCGCGACCGTCGTGCCGGCATGGATCGCGCGCTCCCCCACCCACGGACTTCTCTGCGACGTCGACTGATCGCTGGGAAGGCGGACAGAGCACCCGCGCCTCGCCTGCCACGTCAGGGGCCATGGACTCAGACGGGCGGCGCGTCCGATGCGGCCGCTTCCGCCACGTCGACGGCCGCATCCCGCAAAGGTGCCGGCGCTGCGTCGGCGATGTCCGACACCACCTGGGAGATCTGGTCGCGAAGCCACTGGTTCCCAGGGTCGTCCGTCCAGCGCTTGTGCCACACCAGCGAGATCGTGAAAGTGTTGATCTCGAAAGGCGGCTTGCAGCTGGACAGCCTGAAGGACCGCAGGATGGGCCGGAACAAACGGTCCGGCACGGTGGCGATGGCGTCGCTGTTTGACACAAGGAAGCCGACCTCGAGGTAATTGGACGTCTGGATGATGATCCTCGGCTCGATGTTGGTCCGCGCCAGAGCCTCGGACACGCGGTCGTGCTCGATGCCCACCGGCTTTGCCAGCACATGCGGCCGGCTCAGGAACGCGCTCAGCGTGCGCGGCGCGGGACCGCGCCTCTTGTCATAAACGCAGCGATAGGTTTCCAGGAAAAGCGGCGTGCGCGACAGCGAAGGCGCCAGTGCCGGAAAGTAGTTGATTGCGACATCGGCGATGTCCCGGTCCAGCAGGTCGAGCGCGGCCGCGCCGCCGCAATTGTAGCTCAGGAAGCTTATGCCCGACCGGCCTCCTTCGACGCGTTTCATAAGCGGCAGCAGGAAGGTCGGCTCCAGCAGGTCCGGCATCGCCAGCCGGAACACGCGCTGCGTGTCTTCCGGTTGGAACGTCTGGCGCCTCGCAATCATCAGGTCGAGCTTGTCGAGCAGCGGGCGCAGCTCGATGTAGATGCGCCGCGCCAGCGGCGTGGGCTCAAGCCCGGCCTGCGTGCGCACGAAAAGCGGATCGTCGAGCGCCGTGCGCAAACGGCGCAGCAGGTGCGATGTGGCCGGCTGGCCGAGGCTCAGGCGCTCGGCCGCCCGCGTCACGCTCTTCTCGGTCATCAGCGCGTCGAAGGCCACGAGGAGGTTGAGGTCGAAGCGCCAGAGGCCAAGGTGATTGACGGCCATTCCGTTCCCCCAAAGTGGCATTGGCGAGGCGGCCATGCATCGCTGTCGAGCGGGAGCGGGACGCCTTGTCGAGGCAGTCTAGACCTGCCGCGGAAGCCGCGTCCAGAGAGGGCGGAGCGCATCGATCCCCGTAATATTCCGGATGACGACAATCAATTTGCAACGCCGAAAGCCACCTGACTAACTGGCACGCAAAGGAGAAAATTGCATGATCAGCGAGGAGATGGTGGCCGCCCTGTCTATGCCGGGGGGTCCGCGCAGAGTAACGTCAAGTATCCCCGGTCCAAAGGCCAGGGAGATTATTGAACGGACATCGAAGTACGAGGCACCGACATTCCTGATGGCCGGCAGCCCGGTGGTGTATGCCGGCGGCAAGGGTTCCATCATCGAGGACCCCGACGGCAACCGCTTCGTGGATCTCTGGGTGGGTCGCACTGCGGCAACCGTGGGCATCGGCCATCCGAAAGTCGTCGACGCGATCATCGAGCAGACGCAGAAGCAGACCTACGCGGCCGACGGCCAGACCGATGTGCGTTCGCGCGTCGTGGAGAAGATCAACAGCATCCTGCCAGCGAACCTGAAGGACAACTCGAAGATCATCCTCAGCTTCAGCGGCTCGCAGGCGAACGAGATCGCCGTCCGCATGGCCATGAAGGCCACTGGGCGCAGCGGCGTCGTGACCTTCTCCGGTTCGTATCACGGCGTGTGGGGTCTTGCCTGGGAGTTCTCGGGCTCGACCCGAGCCCGCCAGATGCGCTGGGGCCAGCGCAGCACGCCGACCCACTTCATGCCGTATCCCAGCACCTATCGCCCCGCCTTCGGGCCCACCGCGAGCGGTGACGACATCCACGGCGACTATCTCGAATACATGCTGACGCGCGAGACGAGCGGCGTCGATGACATCGCCTGCGTGATCGTGGAGACCATTCAGGACGACGGCTACGCCTCGCCTCCTCCGGGCTGGTTCAAGCGGCTGCGCGCCATCTGCGACAAGATCGGTGCCGTCCTCATCTGCGACGAGGTGCTGAGCGGCCTGGGCTTCACCGGGAAGATGTGGGCGCTCGAGCATCACGGCGTGGAGCCGGACATCGTCACCATCGGCAAGGGCCTCGGCGGCACGCTCCCGATGTCGGCCGTCGCGATCCATGAGCGCTTCTGCGCAAAGGCTTTCGAGGGTGTGGCCGCGCCGAATGGCGGCATGGGCAATCCGATCACCTGCGCGGCCGCGCTCGCGACGCTCGACCTCATCACCGACCCTGCGCTGGAGCTGGTGAAGCGGGCGGGCGAGATCGGCGCCGACACGCGCAAGCAGGTTGAGGATTTCGCGCGCACCAGCAAGATCATCGGAGACATCCGCATCGAAGGCCTGATGTGCATCATCGAGCTGGTGCGGGACCAGGAAAGCAAGGAGCCAGTGGCAAGCGGGCGCATCGCCGGCTCCGTCCTCAACCGCATCATCCTCGGCAGCCAGGAGAACTCGCTCCTGTCGCAGGGATACTTGTACCGGGTCAGCGGCGTGCACAAGAACTGCATAAAGTGGATGCCGTCGCTCACCGTGCCGCGTGCACTGATGCGCGAGTCGACGCAAGCCCTGCTCGACGCCCTCGGCGAGAACGAGAAGGCGCTCATCCAGGAAAACGTGCACTAGGCAAGGCGGATCGGCACCCATGAAGCACAGCGCTGCAAGCAGACTATCCGCCGAGCCGGAGGTCATCCTGCTCAACGGAGACATCGTATCGGTGGACGCGAAGTGGTCGCGCCACCGGGCGATGGCCATCCGCGGCGGGCGCATCGTCGCCCTCGGATCGGACGACGAGATCGCCCCCATGAAGGGCGCCAACACCCAAGTGATCGACCTGTCCGGCAGGCAGGTCATCCCCGGGATCATCGACCTGCACTTCCATATGCTGCGCGCCTATCAGCGCTCCGTCGAGATGCTGAAGCTAAGCCCCGACGACACGCCGACCTGCAGGGACGTGATCGCCCTGGTCGAAGCGCGCGCGAAGACGGCACCCGCCGGCACCTGGATCGAAGGCTGGGGACTGGACGACCTGCGCATCGACCGCCTGCCGACGCGGGCGGAACTCGACCGTGCAGCGCCCGAGCATTTCGTATCGCTCGGCGATTTCTCGCAGTTCTACCTTCGCTGCCTCAATTCGAAGGCAATGCAGGCGGCGCATCTGGACGAGATGGAAGAGGTTCCCGAATCCTGCTCGCTCGACAAGGCCAACGGCATCATCAGGGGCAAGGACCTCGGCTTCGTCGTCGACCGGGCGATGCCGAACTTCACCGACGACGAGAAACGCGGCCGCATCCTCGACGCGATCAAGTGGATCAACAGCCTCGGCTACACAAGCATCAACGAGACCGGCGTCGGCAACGGAGCCAAGTGGCGCGGCCTGCAGTCCATCTCGTCTGTGCCGCTCTATTGCGAGCTCGGCCGCGAGGGAAAGCTCAATGCACGTGTTTCGCTGGTGCTCACCGCCAACGACGGCGTTGGGCCGGGCAAATACTCGTACGAGCAGTTCAAGTCGTTCCTCGACTCCATGTACCTGCCGGCCGATTTCGGCGACGAGTTCGTTCGTCTGCTCAGCTACAATCTGCATGTCGACGGCGTCCCGATGTTCCGCAATGCGGCCATCTACGGCACCTACGACACCGGTGGATCGGGCAAGCTTTACGCAGCCGGCAACACCGACGAGGAACGCGCGGAGGAATATGCGCGCATGATCAGCCTCGCGCACTCGCGCCGCATGAACCTCGCCATCCACGTCGCCGGAGACCGCGCCACCGACGTGATCCTCGACGGCATCGAACGCGCCGCCGCGGAGCATCCGTGGCAGCCCCGCCATGCGCTCTACCACGGCTGCCTGATCAGTCCCGAAGCGCTGCCGCGCATGAAGAAGCTCAACGTTGCCGCCTGCGGCATGCTGGAGATCATGCATCACTACACTCACATCTCGCGCAAGACGGTGGGGGAGACGATCGCCGACAGGGAATACCCGCTGCGCTCGATCCTGGATGCCGGCGTGCGGCTGTTCCTGATCTCGGACTGCGACGCAGCCGAACCTGACTGGCGCCTCGGTGTCGAGATGGCCGTGCGGCGCGTAGGAAAGACCGACGACAGGATTTGCGGGCCTTCCGAGCGCATCACCCGGGAGGAGGCTCTGGTCGCCTTCACCCGCGCGGCCGCCGAGCAGGAAGGAACCGACTCCTTCAAGGGCACGATCGAACTCGGCAAGGTCGCCGACCTGTGCATCCTGGAGAAGGACATCTTCAGCGTGCCGGAGGACGAGATCCATTCGGTGCCAATCCATATGGTGCTGGTCGACGGGCGGGTGGTGCACAGCCACTAGTGCCGCACAGGCGATGCGGAGGCGGCCGAAAGCCGTCCCCGCCCGCGGCGACCCGCCACCGCGCTGTCGGCCGACATTGCGCTTCGTCCGGCGGACGAAGCGACCGCGGCCCGCGGCAAACCACTACCGGAGTTTTTCATGCGCCAGGTCTACGTAAACGGACGCTATCTGCCCGAAAGCGAGGCGCAGGTCTCCGTCTTCGACCGCGGGTTCCTGTTCGGCGACGCGGTCTACGAAGTGACCCTGGTGCTCGATGGCAAGCTGGTCGATTTCGGGCCGCACATGGCGCGACTGCGCCGCTCGCTGGGCGAACTCGGCCTCGTCGGTGCGCCGGGCGAGGTGGAGTTGCTGGATATCCACCGCGAACTCGTGACCCGCAACGGCGTCGCTGAAGGGATGGTCTATCTGCAGGTGACGCGCGGCGTGGCCGATCGCGATTTCGAGTTCCCCCGTGCCGGCACACCGCTGACAACCGTTCTGTTTACCCAGCACAAGTCGGTTCTCGACAATCCAGACGCGGCGCGCGGTCTTCGCGTGGTCACCGTCGACGATCTCAGGTGGCGCCGGTGCGACATCAAGACCGTGCAGCTGCTCTATCAGTCGATGGCCAAGGTGCAGGCCCGCTCCCGCGGCGCCGACGATGCCTGGATGGTGCGCGACGAGCACGTGACCGAAGGTTCGTCGAACAACGCCTTCATCGTGACGGCCGATGGATCGCTGATCACCCGCCAGCTCTCCAGCGACATCCTTCACGGTATCACGCGCGTGGCCGTCATGGAGTGCGCAAGAAGCAGGGAACTGCGGATTGCCGAAAGGCCGTTCACGGTGAAGGAACTGATGGGCGCCCAAGAGGCCTTCTCGACATCGTCCACCGGGCTGGTCAGCCCCGTCGTGAGCGTTGACGACAGGCCGATCGGCACCGGCAGACCGGGGCCGGTCGCGGGACATCTGCGCCAGATCTACATCGAGCGGGCACGTGCGACGGCCATCTAGGATTCGTTTCGCACTGGCTGCGGAGCGGATGACGAACCGGGAGGGGACATGGCCGTGAGGCACGAGATCCATTTCGGAAACCGGCTGGTGCGGACCTATGAGCAGCGTCCCTCTTCGCTGGTCGATATCCTCCGCGCGTCGGCCGAGCGCATGCCCGACAGGCTTGCCATCGCCGACGACCGGCACCGGCTCGACTACCGCCGGCTCTGGGAGCTGGCGCTGGCATTCGGCCAACTGCCTGCCATACGGCGGCTGCCGCGCGGCTCGCGCGTGCTGATGTCGATCGGAAACTGCGCCGAGTTCCCGATCGTGTTCTTCGGATGCATCGCCGCCGGGCTCGTGCCGATTCCGGTCGGCGGCCGGCTGCGCCGGCCGGAACTGGCCTACATCGCCCGTGATTCCGAAGCGGCGGCGGCCGTGTTCGAACGCGACGTTACCGAGCACCTGCCAACGCAGGACGATCTGGGCCGCCCCTTCTGCAGGATCGTGGTGCCCGACGATTTCGACATCTCCGCTCCCGCTGGCCTGCCGCAGGTGCCACCCGGGCCAACGGCCGAACCAGGGGAGGATGACGGTGCCTGCATGCTCTATACCTCCGGCACAACTGGCCGTCCGAAGGGCGCGATACTCGCCCACCTGAACCTCGTGCACTCGGCGCTGCACTGGAAGGCGATGCTGGAACTGAAGGAGGGCGACGTCACCGCGCTCGCGATACCGGCATCGCATGTGGCGGCGATCGGCGGCGTGATCGTGCCCTTCCTCGCGCTTGGCGGCACCATCCATTTCGTCCGCGAGTTCAACGCCGGCGCCCTGCTCCGCCTGGTCGCATCCGAGCGCATCAACCACACGCTCCTGGTGCCGGCCATGTACAATCTGTGCCTGCGCACGGAGGAGATCGGCACCCTCGATCTCGCCCACTGGCAACTCGGCGTCTTCGGCGGCGCGCCGATGCCGGTTCCCACGATCGAACGATACAACCAGCTGCTGCCCGGGCTAGCGATGCGCAACGCCTATGGCGCGACCGAAACCGCCTCGCCGGCGACAATCACGCGGCTCCGTGCCGAAGCGCCGCCGCACGACAGCGTGGGTCAGGTGGTCGAATGCGGAACGATCATCGTGGTGGATGAGGATGGGCGCGAGGTGGCGCCAGGCGAAACCGGCGAACTGCTGATCGGCGGGCCGATGGTAATACCCGGCTACTGGAACAATGCCGAGGCGAACGCCGCCTCCTTCGTGGACGGCTACTGGCGGTCGGGCGACATCGGGTCGGTGGACGCAGAAGGTTACGTGCGCGTCTTTGACCGCAAGAAGGACATGATCAACCGGGGCGGCTACAAGGTCTATCCAGCCGAGGTCGAAAGCGTGATCCAGGGCCTGCGGGCTGTCGTGGAGGCGGCCGTGATCGGCTACGCGCACGACGTGTTGGGCGAGAAGGCGCATGCGATCATCAATTCCAGCTCGGCCGACCTGTCGGCCGAAGCCGTGCTTGATCACTGCAGCCGCCTGCTTGCGGACTACAAGGTGCCCGACCGGGTGACCATCGTGCATGAGCCGCTGCCCCGGAATGCCAACGGCAAGCTTCAGAAGTCCGAGCTGCGGAAACTGTACGGCGAGCCGCACTAGGCCGATGCCGGCACGGCCCGACATGACTACGGAAATGCCCTAGCGGAGGATTCGCCTTGCATTTCGTCTTTCCCCCACACCCGACGCCCAGCGTCGCCGTTCGCGGCGAGAGCGCCCGTTTTCCGGTGCGGCGCATATTCTGCGTCGGGCGAAACTACGCCGACCACGCGCGAGAAATGGGTCAGGACCCCACCCGCGAGGCGCCGTTCTTCTTTACCAAGCCAGCGGATGCGGTGGTGGATGATGGAGCGGTCGTCCCCTACCCCCCGCTCACCGGCAATCTGCACCACGAGGCGGAGCTCGTCCTCGCGATCGGCCGGCCGGGCTTCGAAGTCCCGCCGGCTCAGGCATGGGACCTGATCTGGGGTTACGCGATCGGCAACGACCTGACCCGGCGCGACCTCCAGTCAGAGGCGCGCGTTAAGGGTCGGCCGTGGGATTGGGGCAAGTCGTTCGACAATTCCGCGGTCTGCGGCCCGGTCAGCCCAGCCGCGCAGGTGGGGCGCATGACCGCCGGCTACATCCGCCTGTCCGTCAACGGCACGCTGCGGCAGGTGGCTGACTTGTCTGAGTTGATCTGGTCCATTCCCGATATCATCTCGATCCTGTCAGGCGCCGTGCGGCTTCAGCCGGGCGACCTCGTCTACACCGGCACGCCTGCCGGCGTTGGACCGCTTGTAGCGGGCGACGTGTGCGTAGCCGAGATCGAACGCCTGGGGAGCCTGACAACCCATATCGGATAACCCCTGAACGTCAGCCGCGGCGATCAGGGCTTGAACTGGTAGTCGCGCTTCAGCACCCGCATGATCGTGTTCGTCTCAATCTTGTTGATGCCCGGTATTTCGCCGAGACGGTCGACCATGAACTCGTACATGTGATCGACGGAACGGAACAGGGCGCCGGCATGCAGGTCGGTAGCGCCCGAGCAGACGCCGAGGAATAGTACCTCCGGCATATCCGCAATCTTCTGCGAAATCTCGTCGATGCGGGTGCGGTCGACCGAGAGCTGGATGATGAGATAAGTGTGGAAGCCGATCTTCAGCGGGTCGGGCCAGGCGCCCACGACTATGACCTGATCCTTTACGAGCTGGTCGATACGCTTGCGGACCGTACTTTCGCTGACGCCGACACGCCGCGCGATGGCCGTATTCTGCATGCGGCCGTCAGCCTGCAGCTGTTCAATGATCTTCTTGTCGATTTCGTCGATGGGCATCTACGCTCGCCTCTCTCGAAGTATGCTCCACAGGACATACTTCAGTTTCTCGGAGGGGTGGTAGGGTCGACGCGGCTTTAATCCCCATTGGCGGGGCCTTCAGCGTCCTTCACCGTTCCCTACGCCTGAAACGCCTCCCTCATCGCGGACCGCAATCCTTCGATCGCCAGCCCGATATCGTCGTCAGTCAACGCCGTGCACATCACCATCGGTGTGCCCCCGGTGCCGATGTACACGCCGTTGAGCAGGCAGGCGAGGTGGAACCGCTGGCGGGCGGCCTGGCCCGGCAGGTCGTCGCGATCGCGGAAGCCCATGCCGACCACGGAGCCGCAGCGCTCGATCTGCACGGGGAGGTCGAGCATCGCCACGGTCCCGGCCAGCGATGTCGCCACCTGCTTGGCCTGTTCGGCCATGCGGTCGATGGCTTCCGCGGTCAGCGCATCGAGGGTCGCCTTGCCCGCGACCGACCCCAGCACGTTGCCGTTGAAGGATCCGCCGTGATGGATCGTGCCGCCCAGCGGGTCGAGGTCTCCCATGACCGCGCTGCTGCCGACCACCGCGCCGACCGGGATGCCGCCGCCTATGAACTTGCCGAGCACGGTGATGTCGGGCTCGAAACCGAAGAACTGGGCCGAGCCTCCCGGAGCCAGCCGGAACATCAGGCAATCGTCCACGATCAGCAGGGCGCCATGTGCGTGTGCCAGCTCCTGCAACTCCCTGAAGAAGGAAGCCGGGGCAAGCCCGATGCCGCCGGTCACCATGACGGGCTCGATGATCACGGCCGCCACCTGGTCGGGGTGCGTCCGCAGCGCCTCGGCGAAGGAACCTATGTCGTTGAACGTCGCGAGAATGGTGCGGCCAGGTATCTCGCCCCTGCCCCACAGCCCAGCTTCGAAATCGTCGTAGGAACCGTGATAGGCCTGTAGCGCCTTCAGGATGAGGGGGCGACCCGTCACCCGCCGCGCCACCTTGGCCGCGAGCATCGCGGCCTCCGTTCCCGAATTGGTGAAGCGGACGAGCGAGCCGTCGCCGAACCGCTTTGCCAGGGCATCGGCGAAAGCAATCTGCGCAGCTGAGGCGCCTGGCCATGCCCAGCCATTGCGCACCTCCGCCGCGATCGCCTCCACCGCGGGCGCGAAGGCGTGACCATGGACCAGGCTCATGCCGTTGCAGACGAGATCCACATACTCGTTGCCGTCGACGTCGCGGATGCGCGCGCCCTTTCCGCCCGCGAACACCGGCGGATACGGCGCATGGAAGCCGAAATGCCGCGTGCTTCCGCCCGGCATGAAGTGCGCTGCCTCCGCCATCATCGCGCGCGAGCGGGCGGTAACCGCTCGGTATCTGTCTTCCAGGTCCTGCAGCATCGTGAACGTCCTGAGCCGTGTCTGTCTCGGGATTTCCAGGGCGGCCGCCGGTCAGGCGGCCGTCAGGGAGGGCGCGAGGCCGAACGTGCCCCTCGCCACCTCGAACGAATTGGCGCCCGGCTTGGCGGACTCGCGCCGCAGCCGCGCCGTCGCCTCACGATCGACCTTGCCGGCGGCGTCGATCACCACGCCATAGTCCTCGCGCGCCGACTTGGAGCTCACCTTGCCGTCCCTGACGTCGGCGACGACCTTCTCGACCTCCCGCTCGTAAGGAGAGCCATAGCCGCCGCCGCCGCCACTCAGCACGACCAGACGGTCACCGGCCTTCATTTCGATTGTGGCGCGTCCGTGCACGATCTCGATCTCGCCGCCCGCGCGCCTGACCGCCGAGATCCAGCGCCGGCCGGGCTTGCCGCCGCCCAATCCCCAGGGCTGCGATGCGTGCCGGTCGCTGCGGGTGCTGATGAGAACCTCGCCCGTCAACAGTTCGAGTTCACGTTCCACGCCTAGCCCGCCGCGATATTTGCCGGCGCCGCCCGAATCCGCGCGCTGGTTGTGCGACCAGACGCGGATCGGATACTCGAGCTCCACCGCCTCTGCCGGGATGTTGGTGGAGTTGCCTAGGTCGCAGCTCAGATGATCGACGCCGTCGCGGTCGATGCCGGCACCGGATCCGCCGGTGATCACATCCATGAAAACGTCGCGTTCGCCGGTCACCGGATCGACGATGCCCCAGCTCGCGCAATGGTCCGAGCCGTGCGGCGCGGCGGGAATGCGACCCGACAGCGCTGGCGCCAATGCACCGAGCACCGTGTCGACCACACGCTTCAGCGTATGGTAGCGGTAGGCCACGGGCGCCGGACGCTCCGATGCGATGATCGAGCGCCTCGGCGTCTTGATGGTGATCGGCCGGAAGCAGCCCGAATTGCTCGGGATCTGCGAGCCGGTAATGGCGCGCACGACGAAATGCGCCGGAGCCAGGATCGCGCCCGGTCCGCAATTGGCCGGGCCCTTCACCTGCGGGCCGCTGTCCGAAAAGTCGAAGGTGATGTTCGACCCGGCAATCTCGATGCGCACGGTAATGGCGATCGACTTGTCGAGGTCGATGCCATCATTGTCGACATAGTCGATGAACTCGTAGACCCCGTCGGGGATCTTCTCGATGCCTTCGCGGGTCAGCTTTTCCGAATTGTCGAGAAGGGCTGGAATCACCGACTTGTAGGTTTCGACGCCATAGTGACCGATCACCTCGGAGATGCGGCGCGCGGCCGTCCTGCCGGCGGCGACCAGCGCCATCATGTCGCCGAACACCAGCTTGGGCGCGCGTATGTTGCGCTCCATGATGCTGAACAGCGTCTGGTTGGGCTTGCCCGCGTCGTAGAGCTTGGTCGGCGGGATCGCCAAACCTTCCTGATAGATCTCGGTGCTGTCGGAAGCCATGCTGCCGGGGGCGCGACCGCCCACGTCGATCATATGCCCCAGCGAGCAACCGAAGGAGACGACCTCGCCCTCGTGGAAGATCGGCACCACGATGATGATGTCGGGCATGTGAGTGCCCCCCGCGTAGGGATCGTTGACGATGATAACGTCTCCCTCGTCGAGGGACGGCAGGGGAAAGTCCTGCAGGATGCGCTCCATGGCGGGAACGAACACGGCCAGGTGCCCGACATTGGCGGTCGCCTGCGCGACGATGTCGCCGATCGGGGAGAAGATTGCGCAGGAGCAGTCGGCGCCCTCCTTCAGGGTCACCGAGAAGGCGCTGCGGATCAGCGTGTTCTGCATCTCCTGCGCAATGGCCTCGAGCCTGTTGCGGACAACTTCGAGGGTAATGATGTCGAGGCTCATGCTTTGTCCAGTTCAATGACCAGGTTCATGTTGGGGTCGACGAAGCAGCTCCAGCCGGGCGGCACCACCGTGGTGCTGTCCGTCTGGTGGATGACAGCCGGGCCGGCGAGGCGGTCGCCCCGCGAAAGCTGCGAGCGCAAGCGAATGGCGGTTTCGACGAAGTCGCCGGTTTCGGCGAAGTAGCAGGGTCTGGTGGGCGCAGGCGCCGCGAGGCCGGCCGGAACGAAGTTCGGTCCGGCGAGATCGCACACCTCGTAGGAGTGCACCGTCCGCAGGCAGACGAACTCCACCTCGGCCGCCTCGGTGGCGTGCCCGTATATGCGCCGGTGCAGTTCGTGGAAGCGGGCGATGAGCTCGCCTTCGGCAACATCCCTGAGGTCGGCGTCGATCGGCACTTCGATCTCGAACGATTGCCCCACATAGCGCATGTCGGCCGAACGGCGGATGGAGATGCGATCCCTCGTGATCCCGTCGCGCAGCAGGCTGGCGACCCCGTTCTCGGTCAGCTCGCTATAGCCGGCCTCCAATACGTCCTTCGAGGTCTCGGCCACCTTCGCTTTCAGCACCTTCACCGCATCCAGCTCCACCGAGGATGCGAGCAGGCCGTAGGCGCACAGCGCGCCCGGCGCGAAGGGCACGAGCGCAGTGGTAATGCCCATCTCGGCTGCTACCGCGGCGCCGACGACCGGGCCGCCGCCGCCGAAGAGCACCAGCGTCAGGTCACGCGGATCATAGCCCTTGCGCAGCGACGCCAGCCTGATGCCGTCGGCGATCTTCGCCGTCATGATCCGCAGGATGCCGGCGGCGGTAGCCGGCGTGGACAGGCCGAGCCGCTTGCCTACCCGCTCGACAGCGCGCCAAGCTGCTTCGACGTCAACCTTGATGTCGCCGGCGAAATAGTCGCTCGACAGGTAGCCCAGCACGACACTGGCGTCGGTGACAGTTGCCTCGGTGCCGCCGCGGCCATAGCAGGCCGGGCCCGGATCGGAGCCCGCGCTGGTCGGTCCGACCCTTAGCACGCCTGCGCCGTCCACCTGCGCGATGCTGCCGCCGCCGGCGCCAAGCGTGCTCAGATCGATCATCGGTGTGCGCAGCGGATAACGCTCGAACTTGCCGGACGAGGTGGTGAGCGGCTTGCCCGCGGCCACCAGAGCGATGTCGGCGCTGGTGCCGCCGATATCGAGCGTGACCGCGTTCTCAAACCCGGCGCTCTGAATGATCGGCACCGCCCCCACAACGCCCGCCGCAGGCCCCGACAGCAGCGTTGTGTAGGGGCGCTCCACGACGGTCAGCGAGGAGGCCAGGCCGCCGCGCGACTGCATGGTGAACACGGGAGCCGGTGCGCCAGAGCGCTCCAGCTCCCTGCGCAAATTGCCGAGATAGGCGCTGACCACCGGACGCAGATAGGCGTCGAACGCCGTCAGGCAGACCCGCTCATATTCCCGAAAGTTCGGATCGACGACATGCGACAGCGAGATCGGCAGTTCGGGATAGAGGGAGGATGCGATCTCGGCGATGCGCAGCTCATGCGTTGGGTTGACGAAGGAGAACAGCAGGCAGACTGCCAGCGCTTCCACCTTCTCGCGCTCCACAAGATCCTTGATCGCGGCGCGGACTGCTTCCTCGTCAAGGGGCCTGACGACCGCGCCGGTGGCGGCTATGCGTTCGCTGACCGGCCTGCGGCGATGCGCGGCGGCGAGGAAGACCGGCGTCTCGACCTGCGAGCTGAGTTCGTAGTTGTCGCTGCGGAACCCGCGGCCGAGTTCCAGCGCATGCTCGAAGCCTTCGGTCATCAGCACGCCGATATGGCCGCCCTTGCGCTCAAGCACGGCATTGGTTGCCACGGTGGTGCCGTGCAGGATGCAGGACAGCTGGCTCTTTTCGACGCCCGCCTGGCGGAGGATCCGGTCCACCGCGGCGACCACGCCGCGGATCGGGTTTTCCGGCGTGGAAGGCTCCTTGGACCATGCCAGCTGCTGCCGGCCATCACGCTCGTAGAGGCAGCACGCGTCAACGAACGTTCCGCCGACATCAATCGAGACTATCGCCATTGAATTTTCCTGCATCTTCTTGTCTGTCGTCATCGTGGGGAACGAGCATCGCTTCGCGCGGATTCCACGACATTTCGACGGGTTGGTTGAGTTCGGCGTGCACCTGCGAGGTCGAAGGCACTCGCGCTGAAAGGATGCTGCCGTTTGCCAGCTCGACGGAGACCCGCCGGATGGGCCCGAGGAAGACCTGCTGACGCAGAATTCCCTTTAGCCTCGGCAGGCCGTCGGCAGGCGCCGCAAAGCGCAGGCTCTCCGGGCGGATGACGAGCGAGACAGCCTGCCCCTCGCCGCCGCACATCTCGTCGTCCACATTCTCGCCTGCGGGAAACACGCCGTGCGCGGTTTCCACCGCGTAGCTCGCACCGTTGCGGAGCAGCATGCCTGGCAGGATCGTGGAGTCGCCCATGAAGCGGGCGACGAACAGCGATTTCGGCCGGCGATAGAGATCCTCCCCCGTGCCTATCTGCGCGATCACCCCGTTGCGGTAGATCGCAATCCGGTCGCTCAGGGCCATCGCCTCTTCCTGGTCATGCGTCACGTAGAGGACGGTGACGTTCAGCTGCCGGGCGAGGTCGTAGAGGACGTTCTGCAACGACTCCCGAAGGCGCTTGTCCAGCGCCGACAGGGGCTCGTCCATCAGCAGCACCTCCGGCCGGTAGACGACCGCGCGGGCAAAAGCGACGCGCTGCTGCTGGCCGCCCGACAACTGATGTGGCAGCGAGTTCGCGAACGCGCCCAGATCGACCATCTCCAGCGTCTCGACGACACGGCGCTTCACTTCCTCAGACGGCAGGCGCCGGACGCGAAGCGGATAGGCAATGTTGTCGAAGGCGCTGAGATGCGGAAACAGCGCGTAGTTCTGGAAGACGACGCCGAGCGACCTTTTGTGCGAAGGCACTGATGTGATGTCGGCCCCGTTCAGGATGATGCGTCCGCCGTCTGGACGGATGAAGCCGGCGACCATGGCCAGCGTCGTGGTCTTTCCCGACCCCGAGGGTCCGAGCAGGGTGACGAATTCGCCCTGCTCGATATCCATCGAGGAGTCCGCGACGGCGACAATGCTGCCGTATCTTTTCTGCAGGCGGTCGAGGCTAAGCCAGCTCATTCTTCTTCTTTCTGAGGCGTGTGCCGGTCAGGTTGCGGCTGGCCGCAAACAGGATGGCAATGGCGAAGGAGATGACGGTGACGATGGAAGCGGCTGCGGCCACCGTCGGGTCGAGGTCGTAACTGGTCTGCTGAAGGATCACGACCGGAAGCGTCTGCGTCCGCGACGTCGCCAGGAAGCTCGAGATCACGGTCTCTTCCCAGGACACCGCGAAAGCGAGCACGGCGCCGCCGAGCAGTCCGGGCACGATGACGGGCAGGGTGGCGGAGACGAAGGCGCGGATGGGATGCGCCCCGCAGCTGCGCGCCGCGAGCTCCGTCGTCTCGTCGGTCGTGCGCAGGCTGGTCACCACGTTGAGCACAACATAGGGTAGACACAGCGCCGCGTGCGCCATGACCAGCACCGAGAAAGTGCCCACGATCTGCAGCTTCAGCGCCTGCACGTACATGCCGAGGCCGATGACGACGGGCGGAACCAGCACGGGCGCCAGCACCGACAGCACGATCAGCTTCTTGCCTTTGAAGCGGCCGCGCGCCAGGCCTACGGCCATGGCCGATCCCAGCACGGTCACCAGGCTGGTCGCGACGACGGCCACCAGCACGCTGGTGATCGTGGCCTGCGCCCACTGCGTGCTGTCGAAGAACCTCTCGTACCAGCGGACGCTGTAGGCCCTGATAGGGAAAGTCAGCTCAGTGGCGGCGGTGAAGGAGATCCAGAATACCACCATCGTGGGCACTATGAAGTACAGCCCGGTGACGACGGCGAGCGCAGCGGAGAGGATGCGAAAGAGCCTAGCGGACACGCTTGTCCTCCTCGAGTCCGAGTTCACGGAAGACGGGGAAGAACAGTCCGGCGACGCCCAGGAAGACGAAGGTCACCAGCAGCAGGAGCACCGACATCGCGCTCGCCTGGCCATAGTCGAGCATCTCGGTCGTCTGCACGAGGATGACCTGACTGACCATCAGCTGGAACGGATCACCGAGCAGCGACGGGGTGATGAAGAAGCCGACGGACAGAACGACGGTGAACACCGTGGCGGCGACCACGCCAGGCACTGTCAGCGGCAGGTACACCTTGCGGAAGAAGAAGAAGCCGGAAGCCGCCATGCTGTTGGAGGCAAGCAGCAGGTTGCGGTCGATGCGCTTCATCGAGGTGTAGATCGGGAACACCGCGAAAGGCAGGCAGATCTGTGTCGCCCCGATGATCGTGCCGAGCGAGTTGCCCATCAGCTCGAAACGCAGCCCGCCCAGCACCATGGCCAGGAAATTGTTCACCGGGCCCTGGTCGCGCAGAAGTATGGTCCACGAGAACACCCGCACAAGCAGGTTCGACCAGAATGGAACCAGCACCAGGAAAAGGAGCGCACCCAGGCGCCAGCCGCTAGCGCGGGACATCAGCCAGGCCCAGTGATAGGCGACCACGACCGTCAACAGGGCGATCACCGCGACAAGCCACAGCGTGTAGACGAAAGAGCGGATGTTCGGGGCGGAGGTGACCGCCTTGACGTAGTTGGCCGGGTCCGCGACGCTCCTGGCGAACATCTCGCCGAGCGGAACGAAGAAGACCAGGACGAGGCCGACGAGCGCAGGCAGAATCAGCAGCGACGCGACCCAGGGGCTGTACCCTTCACCTTTCATTTCAACATCCCTTCAAGCCGCGGACAGGCCTCGCGTCCGAACGACACCATGGTGGCTCGACCGGATTCGGCGTCATCGATGCGGGAGGATCGGAAGCCGCGGCCGGCACATGCCGGCCGCGGCCGCTGGATGAGCGCTAGCGCGACTGCCAGTCGAGGAATCGCTGCTGCACATCCGGATTGTCGGCATACCATTGGTCGCCGGAGAAGATCGCGGTGTCGTCCAGGTTGGAGCTATTGATGTCCGCCCGGACGTTCTCGGCGATGTTGGGCACAGCCTTGATGTTGGCCGGACCGTAGGTGATGTACTTGGCCACCTCGGCATTGTGCTCAGTCGATGTCATGTAGGCCAGCAGCTTCATCGCCGCGTCGGCGTTCGGAGCACCCTTGGGGATGACCAGGTAGCCGGCGGCGTTGATCGAACCGTTCCAGGTATACGCAAGCGGGGCGCCGTTCTCGATCGCGGAGTAGACGCGGCCGTTCCAGCAATGGCCCATCACCGCGTCACCGCTTGCGACTGCCTCGACGCAGCGCGGGTAGTTGGTGGTCAGGGTCAGCTCGCTCTTGATCGTATCGAGCTTGGCGAGCGCACGGTCGACATCCATCGGGTAGAGCTTGTCGGGCGTCACCCCGTCGCCGGCCAGCGCCGCCTCGAGAGGGAAGGACTGCAGGTTGCCCATCATGATGCGCTTGCCAGGGAACTTCTTCAGATCGAAGAAGTCGGCCCAGTTCTTCGGCGCCTTGTCGCCGGGGAAAAGATCCTTGTTCCAGGTGAGCACGACCGCGCCCACCAGATGGGGCACCCGGTAGCCGGTGGTGACGAACTTGTCGGGCTGGAGGTTCGCGCACTCGACGATGGAGCAGTCGATCTTGGTAAGATACTTGTCCGACTCGCCGAAGCCGAAATTCACGCCGACATGCACGAGGTCCCAGGTCACGTTGCCGGTCTCGACCTGCGCGATCAGCTTTGCCGGCGAAGGGCCGGCTTCATAGAGAATCTTCACATCCGGGTTCGCCGCCATGAATGGTTCGAACCAGGCCTTTTCCTCCGCGTCGCGCAAGGCGCCGCCATATCCTGAAAACACGATATCCGCCGCCTGCGAGAGCGTCGGCAGGGCAGTGAGCAGGATGCCGGCCCCCACGGCGGCAATGGCAAATTTCGACATCGTTCCGTCTCCGTTTCGGATTACCTCTGGATGATTGCGGTTTGCCGCAATTCGTCATTCATTGGCTAGTTTGCGACGAATATCGTCGTTCGATGATGTTGTTATGACGGTATTCGTATGTCAAGTGGTTCGCAGCGCGCCGTGAAGACTTTTTCGTCGCTGTTCCGGCCCGCGCCCGCGGCCCTGCCGTGCAGGGGCGCCCGACGCGACGCCGGGCAGCGTTGTCAGGCAGTGGGGACCCGTCAGTGCCTGGCTGCCGAAAACGCCACGAACCAGTCCATGGCGCCGGGATCACGCATGGTGTCGCGACTGAAGGCCTTCTCCTGTGGCCAACCCAGGAGCAGCTTGCGCACCGGCACTTCCATGCGCTTTCCGGTCAGGGTGTAGGGTATCGCCGGCACCGCTATGATCTCGTCCGGCAGATGGCGGGGGCTGCGCTCGCGCCGCAGCCGCTCACGGATCCGTTCTGTGACCTCGGCATCGAGCGCCCTGCCCTGTGCCATCGCCACGAAGAGCGGCATGTAGAAGCCGCCGTCGGGCAGTTCGATGCAGACAACGAGGCTGTCCGCTATCTCGTCCATGCCATCCAGCGTCATGTAGATTTCCGCCGAGCCTATGCGCACGCCGAAGCGGTTCAGGGTCGAATCCGAGCGGCCATATATCCGGTAGCTGCCGTGCCGGCTGACCCGCACGAAGTCGCCGTGACGCCAGAGCCCGTCATAGGTGTCGAAATAGGACTCGCGATAGCGGCGGTCGCCTTCATCTCCCCACATGAAGATCGGCATCGAGGGCATCGGCTTGCCGATCACCAGTTCGCCCATCTCCTCCACCAGGTCGCGCGCGTCGTCGTCGAGAACCCGCACGTCGCTGCCAAGGCATGCGCACTGGATCTCGCCCGCCCTCACGGGCAACAGCAGTGAGGCGCCTACCAAGCCGCTGCAGAACTCCGTGCCGCCCGATTGCGAGGTGACCCAGACGTCCGGCTTCACCTTGTCGTACAGCCAGGCGAAAGTGTCGGGCATGGCGGGCGATCCCGCCAGGAAGACGTTCTGCAGCGCCGACAGGTCGTAGCGCTCCCCCGGCGCGATCGACAGGCGCCGCATCGTGTCGATGAAGGTGGGACTGGTGCCGAAGCTCGTGGTGCCGGTGCGGCTTGCCAGATCCCACAGCATATCGGGCGTCGGATGCGCCGGATGGCCGTCATAGAGTACGGCCGAACCTCCCATCAGCGGCGCCCAGACCAGCGTGTTCCACATCATCCATCCCGTGGTGGAATAGAAGAACATGCAGGATGACGGCTTCAGGTCGAGGTGGAAGGCGGCGAACTTGTAGAACTCTGCGACGATGCCGTGGTGGTTGTGCACGATCGGCTTCGGCAGCCCGGTCGTTCCTGACGAAAAGAGTATCCACAGCGGATGGTCCGGCGGCACGCGGGCGAAGGTGAAGTCGCCCTGTTCGCCGCCGGCAATCACGTCCTCATATGGCACGGCGGGGACGTCGAACTCATGCTCCCGTCCGCACCCCAGATAGTCGAGCCAGACTACTGTCTGCAGGCTTGGCAGCGACGCGGCGATGCGGGCCACCTCGGCGCTGCGCGGAAAATCCTTCGAGGCGAAACGGTATCCGTCCGCGGCGAACATTACCTTGGGCGCGATCTGCGCGAACCTGTCGCGCACGATCTCGACGCCGAATTCGGGCGCGGCCGACGACCACACCCCGCCAAGCGCCACAGTGGCCAGCATCGCCACCATGGTCTCGGGAATGTTGGGCATGTAGGATACGACGCGGTCGCCCGGGCCGACGCCCAACGCCCGCAGACCCATGGCGAGGCTCCGCACCTGGGCGCCGAGCTCGCGCCAGCTGAGCGTGGCCAGCGGTCTCAGCTCGGAAAGATGGTGGAAGACGGCGTCTTCCGGCCTCTCCGCCTCGTGGCGCAGCACGTGTTCCGCGAAATTCAGGCGGCTGTCGCCGAACCAGCGCGCGCCGGGCATAACCGCCTCGCGCAGGATGGGCTCGGGTGAACCGTCGGCCATGACGTCGAAATACTGCCAGACCGCCCGCCAGAATGCCTCGGGCTCGCTCACCGACCAGCGGTGCAACTCACCATAGTCACGCGTGGCCACGCCATGGTGCTGATCGAGCCATTGCATGAACCGGGAGATGTTGGAGGCGGCCTTCAGGTCGGCCGGCGCTTCCCAGAGGATGTCACCTTCGCTGACCTGCATCTTCCCTCCCCGGCCTCCGCGCCATCGCAGCGTCCGTTCTACGGACGATCGCTTTCGGAATACGATATATCGCTTTTTGCGACAAGACGGATAACAGGTGATGAGGCCCGGCGCCCCGCTGGCGGGCCATGAAGCTGAAGCTCGTCGGCCTGACCCGCGCATGAATGCTTGTGGGCGGAAACAACACCCGTGAGGCAGGCGCAGGCGGGCCTGCCAACGGCCCAGCATCGGCTGCGGCCTGGACTGTCGGCCAAGACAAGGCACCAGCGCGGAAAAAGACGCATTGCCTTTCGGGCATGTCATGACTGTAATTGATCGGCCGCAGGGGATGGCGGCGCAGGGAAACACGCGAGAACGATGACACAGAAGCTTGAACTGCTCGGCCTTGGACAGGCCGACAAGGAATCGCTGCAGGAGAAGGTGTACGCCAAGCTGCGCAACGCGATCATGTCGGGCGCGCTGAAGCCCGGACAGCCTGCGTCCATCCGCGGTCTCGCCGCAGCGATGGGCACCAGCCCGATTCCGGTGCGCGAAGCCTTGCAGCGGCTCTCGACAGAACGCGCGCTGGAAGCGCTGCCCAACGGCTCGGTCGCCGTGCCGCTGATGACCCGCGAACGCTTCCTGGACCTGCGCCGCACGCGCCGTCTGGTGGAAGGCTTCGCGACCGAACTCGCCGCCGACAGGCTGACGGGCACAGACCTGAAATCGCTTGACCGCGCCATCGCCCAGATGGCGCGGCACCGCGCCAGGGACAACATGAAGGAGCTTCTGGTCGCGAACTACGAGCTGCGCTTCACCATATACCGGGGCGCCGGCAGCGCGACGCTGCTGCCCATCATCGAGAGCCTGTGGCTGCAGGTGGGACCGTGGTTCAACCTCGCGCTCTCGCCGTCGGCCGCGCAGGTCACCGTCGACCTGCAGCAAGAGGCGGTCGAGGCGCTGAAGCGGAGGGACGGCGCTGCGGCGCGCCAGTTGGTAGAGCGCGATCTCGACGAGACGGCCGAACACGTGCTCAGCTATCTAGACGGCCTTGGGGAGCCCGACCGTCGAAAGCCCGCGCGCAGCACGCGGGCAGAGGCCGCGAGCCGCCTCGGCCCGGTCGATGCGGACTGAAACCGCGGCGGCCGCCTGCCTCGAGAGCAACACTGCGGCGCTGCGGTTAGCCAAGTTCGAGTTGGCAGCTATTTCGATATATGATATTTCGTTGCGTGCATCCGGCTGCGCTGCCGCGCCAACGCTCCCGCCGACCAGAGACCATCGGGCCCGGCCTTTCAAACCGCCTGCAAGTGGCAGGGCGCTCGGGCGAAGCGAGACTATCGAGAGGCGCCCGCGAGCGGCGCAGCACAGAGGGAGATTAGCAATGACCCGAACGACCTTTCTGCCTAGCAGCTTCTCGCCGAGCTTCAGCGAGGCGATCAGCATCGACCAGGGTGGCGCGCAGTGGATTCTGATCTCGGGCCAGGTTGGGGTGCCAATGCAGAGCGGTGGCCGGCCGGACAGTCTGTCCTTCGAGGAAGAGGTGCGCACCTGCTTCAACAGGATCGCTTCCTCGCTCGACAAGATGGGCGCCAAGCTGTCGGACGTCGTACGCATGGAGGTCCACATCACCGACCTCTCGCTCTACGGCACCTTCTCAAAGATACGCTCCGAGTACTTCCCCAAAGACCCGCCAACGAGCACGGCCGTGCAGGTCGCAGGCCTGCTGCTTGGCGCCCGCATCGAGATCGGCGGAATGGCTTATATCCCCGCGAAAGCCTGATCCATGGAAGGCATTGTCGCCAGGTACCGGGCGAAGACCCCGAACTCGTCGCGCATGATGGCGCGTTCGGGGAACGCCATCGCTGGCGGCGTCAGCCGCAATTTCGGCTACCACATCCCCTATCCGGTGGTGAACGCCCGCGCCTCGGGCGCCCGGATAGAGGACATTGACGGCAACGACTACATCGACACCGCCTATAACGGGCTCAGCCTCATCCATGGCCACGCCTCTCCCGAGATCGTCGGCGAGATTCAGGCGACGCTGGAGGGCGGATGGGCCTGGCCGGGCTCATCCCACGCGCAGGTCGAATTCGCGGAAGCTCTGCTTGGCCGGATCGGCCGCCACGACAAGGTGCGCTTCACGAACTCCGGCACCGAAGCGATGATGCTCGCGGTGAAGATCGCGCGCCATGCGACCGGGCGCCCGCTGCTGCTGAAAGCGCGCGCCGCCTATCACGGGAGCTATCCCGACCTGGAGGCCGGCCTGCACGGAACGGGCTCCATCGAGGGGCGCACCCTCGTGCGGGAGTTCGGCGACACTGAAGGTTTCGTGGAGGCCATTCGCACGCATGGCGACCAACTGGCCGCGGTGGTGATTGAGCCGGTGCTGGTGACCGGTGCGATCATCGCGCCGCCCGTCGAGTTTCTCTCGGCGGTGACGCAGGAAGCCAGGGCACACGGCATCGTGGTTGTCCTCGACGACTGCCTCATGTTCCGGCTCGCCCCCGCGGGGTCGAGCCAGTTCTTCGGCATCGCGCCGGACATGGTGGTTCTGGGCAAGTTCCTGGGCGGCGGCATGCCGATGGGCGCGGTCTGCGGGCCGGACGCCATCATGCGCGTGTTCGCCGGGGAAGAGCCGCTCTACCATGGCGGTTCGTTCAACGGGAACGTGCTGGCGTGCCGGGCGGGCATGAAGTCGCTGCAGATGCTGACGGCCGGGCGCATCGAACAGATGAACGCTCACGCGGCCGAACTGCGGCTCTTCCTGGAAACGAACAGCCTTCTCCGGAGTTTCGGGCCCGCGATAACCGGCGTCGGCTCGGTTGTGGGGGTTTCGTTCAACCGCTCCGACGACGACGCGAAGGACTATCACACGACGTTGAACCGCAACCTTCGGTTCCACCTCGCATGCCTGCTCTCGGGCATCCAGCTCGGGGCGGGCGGGATCGTCTCGCTGGCCACCGTGTTCGACCGCGATATCGTGGACGAACTCAAGCTACGCCTCGGCGGCGCGATCGAGATGTTCGCCGAATACGCCTGAGGACAGGTTCCGACGCAGCGTGGAGGCGTCTGCACATGGGTAAGACGGGCCAGTTCGCATTCGGCAGCCTGCGGCGCGACGCGGGGCTGCTTGTCGCCTTCCACGTCATCATGACCGAGCGGAACGCCACCCGCGCGGCGCAGAAGCTGCTGATAGGACAGCCGGCCGTGTCCAACATCCTCAGCCGGTTGCGGGAGTTGTTCGACGACCCGCTGTTCACGCGGGTGCCCGAGGGCCTGGAGCCGACGCGAAGGGCTACCGAGCTGCACGCGGCGATCGGGCCGCTGATCGAGATGCTGTCGGCATCGCTCGAACCTTCGGCACATTTCGACCCGGCGTCTTCTCGCCGCGAATTCCGCATCATGTTCTCGGACTACTGGCAGGCCCAGCACGTGCCGGGACTCACCAACTATGCAAAGCGCCATGCGCCTGACGTATCCTTCGACCTGATACCGCTCAATCTCGGCCGCGTGGCCGAGGCCCTCGACCGCAACGAGGTCGACCTCGTCGTGACAAATGACGAGGAAGGCTTTCCGGACTGGGTGCGGCGGCACCGGCTCTTCAACGGTTCTTATGTCTGCTGGTACAATCCCGCACAGGGTGGTCCTCCCGACACGCTGGCCGAATACGAGGCCCGCCGCCACGTCAAGGTTCAGTATCCAGACCTTTGGAGCCCGGTGAACGACGCGGTCGAGCGGCTGGGCATCCAGCGGCGCATTGCGGCAACGGTGAACAGCTACTACACGGCCGTCGCCTTCCTGATCGCGTCGGACATGGTGATTACCGGCCTCGAGTTCGGTGGCGATCTCTTCCGCACAGCCGGATTGGCCAGTTGCCCGCCGCCCTTCGACATCATCCGCGTGCCCGTGGTCATGTGCTGGCACGAGCGGCGGGACCTCGATCCCGCGTCGACCTGGCTGCGCCAGGCCCTCATCCATGTCAACGCCGAGGTGAGCGGCTGACGGGCAGAGGTCAGCCGCTTGGTTCCATCTCCACCAGCACGTTGCCGTTGGGGGTCATACGGGCGGTGGAACCCTCCACGACCAGGATCGACGTCAGGTCGTCCTCTATGATGGCCGGGCCTCGCAGCGTCTCTCCGGGCGCCAGCGCGGCGCGGTCCCGCACCGGGATATCGACCGGGCTGTCGCCTCCCAGCAGCACGGGCCGGCTATAGGGCGGCCGCACGGTTTCGTGCATCGGCGGCGCGAAGATCGTCTCCTGCACTTCGGCCTTGCCCACGCCCTCGATACCCCATTCCCAGAACTCGACCTTTTCGTTGGGCGAGTGGGTTCGGTATCTTTCGTCGTGCACGCGGTGAAACGAGGCAACCAGTGCGGCAGCGTCCAGCGCGGGCCCCGCGAACGGAGTGGCGAGCGTCCAGACCTGGTCGGTATAGCAGGCCTGCGCCGAGTAGCGCAGCTCGCGCGCATGTCCGGAAACGCCCATCCCATCGAGGAAGCGGCGGCACTTTTCCTCCAGCTCCGCCAGAACGGCCGTCACCCCGGCATGGTCGAAACGATCGCTGCGCGTGAGGAAGGAATGGCCGAAATACGACTTTATGTCGCCAGTCGCTATGCCGAAGGCGCTGAGCACGCCCGCGGATGGCGGGAAAAGCACCCGGCCGATCCGCAGCAGCCTTGCGATCGAGGCCATGTGGATGCCGGCGGCCGAACCGCCCCCGACCAGCGTGAAGTCGCGCGGGTCGAGGCCGCGCTTGATGGTGATCTCCTCTATGGCGGCTGCCATGTTCTGCTCGACCACGCCGATGATCAGCCGCGCCGCGGCCGGCAGCCCGATGCGCAGCGGCTCCGCTACCTTGCGGCGGATCACGTCGGCTGCCAGATCGGCCGACAGCTTGATGGAACCATCGCCGAAGCGGCGGGCGTCGAGCAGCCCGCATACCAGTGCCGCGTCTGTCACGGTGGCCTCCGCGCCCGACCGCTGGTAGCAGGCTGGCCCCGGAAACGAGCCGGCCGAGTAGCGCCCGACATGGATCATGCCGCCGCTGTCGATCTCGGCTACCGAGCCGCCCCCCGCGCCGATCGTCAGGATCTCCGTCGCCGGGACGGCGAAGACATGCCCGCCGATCTCGCCATGGCGATGATGCAGGCTCTCGCCGCCGAGCGACAGGCTGACGTCAAAGCTCGTGCCTCCCAGGTCGCAGGTGATGATGCTGTCGCCAAGCCCCTCTTCGCGCGCGCAGATTTGATTGCTGGCAACAGGGGCGCCGGAGGGGCCGGAAAGGCATAGATTAACCGGGGCGTTTAGCGCTTCCTCGAGCGAGACCCGGCCGCCGCCCGAAGTCACCACGGTCAGGACGCCGGCGAAACCCAGCTCCGCCAGCATCTGCTCCATGCGCCTGAGGTTGCGCCTGACGATCGGCTTCAGCGATGCGTCGAGCGCTGCGGTCGAAGCGCGCCTGTATTCGCGCAGGCTGGGCGACACACGGTGGCTGAGGGTGACTGGCACGCCGGGCAGCATCTCGGCGAGCAGCGCTTCCGCCCGCAACTCGTGCGCGGGATTGGCGATCGACCACAGGAAGGCAACCGCCACCGCCTCTACCTGCATCTCGGCAAGCTTGCGGATGACGCCTCGCAGGTGCTCCTCGTCCAGCGCCAGATGCACCGTGCCGTCGTCGAGGATGCGCTCGCGTGCAGGGAAGGTCAGCGTCTGCGGGATGTAGGGTTCCGGATAGTCGACGCGGAGGTCGTGGATGTTGGTCTTGTGCCCCTCGCGGATCAGCAGCACGTGTTCGTGCCCCTGCGTGCACACAAGCGCGGTGCGCGCCGTGCGCCCCTGCAGGATGGCGTTGGTCGCCACCGTCGTGCCCAGCGAGAAGCGCCGGCAGCGGCCGACAAAATCCTCCAGCGTGGTTCCGTTCCTGCGGGCGGCCTTTCCTATCCCCTGAAGGATGCCCTGCGCGATGTCGTCGGGTACCGTGGTCGACTTCAGGAATTCGGTCCGGCCGTCCTCATGGCAGAAGATGAAATCGGTGAACGTGCCGCCCACGTCCACGCTCAGTTCGAAACCGTGCATCATGTCCCTCGAAATCATTGCCTGCCGGCGCCGCGCAACGCCGCGGTCGCATCCTCGTCGACCGTGCATGCAGCCGAGCCGGCGCCGGAAAGCACAACGCCGTAGACGTCCCGAGCCCGCTCCGGCGACACCCAGCCATCTCGCACGCGCTCGAGGACGCGCGCGCTGTCGCGACGGCGCGGATCGCCCCAGCCGCCGCCGCCGCAGCTATGGGACAGCACCTTCTGTCCCGGCTTCACGACAAAGTCCGCGTCGAGCGACAGTTCGCGCCGCGTTCCGTCAGGCTCGATGATCCAGGACGAACAGGCCCCGCCCGGCCCGCCGCCGCGCGCGCCCTGCGGCGGGTGCGTGCGGCCGCCCTGGTTGGCGATGAAGCGCACGGGGTCGCGGCGGACCGCTATCACCACCTCCGAGCCAGGCGCGCCCTCGAATTCGCCCGCACCGCCAGAGTCGACGCGCGGACGCTGGCGGTCGATGATGATCGGCTGCTGGCGCTCGGCGATCTCGATGCTGGTCTGGCCGAGGAAGCCGGCCGAGCTGGCGCTGCCGAAAGTCAGCCAGCCATCATGGCCGCGCAAGGCGGGGCCGCCCCAGTGCCCGAGTACGAGCTGGTTCACGTAGCTGCGCCCGCTGCGCGAATCGTGGCCGCTGAGCACCGAGCTGGAGGTGGCGGTGCCGACATTGGTTCCCGCCAGCGCATAGACCTCGTCGCCGAGCTCTCCCAGCGCCAGCGACACGGCGTTGTAGAGCACCTGGCCGAGCCCCACCGCTCCCACCGAGGTGGAGGTGGGGAATTTCGGCAACCCGACGGCCGCCCCTTCGCGCGCCCTGATCTCGAGACGGGAAAAGGCCCCGGTCACGCGCGGAACGTCCGGCCCCAGCGTGGCAAACACGGCCTGGCGCACGCAGGCGAGCATGAACGCCTCCGAGGTGTTGATCCCCATGGGGATGTTGTCCTCGTTGGCGGTCAGGTCGACGGCAATCCGCTCCCCCGCCGCGTCAACCGTCACCGACGCGCGCACCGGAAAACCTTCCGGGTAGCCCAGTTCCGGCAGCGGATCGTAGAGCAGTTCCTTGTGCACCGTGCCCGAGGGGAGTCTGGCGATCGCCTCGCGCGCCATGCGCTCGCCGTAGCGCCCGAACTCATCGGCGAAGGCCAGGAAGGTATCGACGCCGTATTTTTCGCATAGCGCCCGCATCCGCGCCTCGCCCACGCGCAGCGACGAGATCATGGCGAGGTAGTCGCCGTAGAACACTTCGGGCGATCGGATGTTGGCCATGCAGATGTCGATGACTTCCTGCACGTCCCTGCGGCCGCGCTGAATGCGCACGCCCGGCAGCGTCAGGCCCTCGGCGTAGTAGTCCTTGCACGGCCTGTCATAGGTGGTCGGCGTCGGGAAGCCGATGTCGGCCAGGTGCGCGCGAGCGCAGGCATAACCCACCAGCGTGTCGCCCACGACAACGGGCGAGATCAGCGTCAGGTCGGCGCAGTGGGTGTTGCCCATGTAGGAGGAATTGCAGGCAAACACGTCGCCCTCGGCCATGTCGTCGCCGAACTTGGCCGCCATGGCCCGCGGGACGAGGTCGATCGAGTTGAGATGGAAGGGAAGTCCGCCGCCGCTCGTCGACACGGTCGAGAAGTCGCGGGTCACGAAGGCGCAGGAGAAGTCGTAAGCCGTGTTGAGCACGCCCGAGCGGGCGGAACGCACCAGCGTCTCGGTCATGTCGGCGCCCGCCGTCTTCACGCCGTTCTGCAGTACGACCATGGTAAGCAGGTCGATCGTCGGTGGCGCCGCCGTCGACGCCTTGCCGCCGCGCCCGGACGCGGCGTGTGAGCCTGTCATGCTGAACCTCCGAGATCATGCATCCGCCGGAACATCCCGGCAGCGCCCGATCCCGTGGCCGCCGGCGATCCTGCCGGTCGCCGGGCTGGACGCGCCGGTGCATTCGGGCGGACGCTACGATCGCGCCAGCGGCGCCACAAATCGATAATCTTGCGGGCGGGCATCACCACGGGTGATGGCGCAGCCGGCAATAACGATCCCCGGCATGCCACTGAACCGAAAGGCCCCGCCGCACCACATGCTCAGAGTTTGGGATTGAATGGCGCGCCCGAAAGGATTCGAACCTCTGACCCCCAGATTCGTAGTCTGGTGCTCTATCCAGCTGAGCTACGGGCGCGCATGATCGCGAACGATCTATGATCCGGCGGCCTGTGGAGGCGGCCGAAGTGGACGCTACCTAACCATTGGCGGCGCTAATTGCAAGCCATCGCAGGCAAAAGTTTGCCGCAGGGCGAAACGGGCGGGCGAAGCGCTTCGCCCGCCGCGCTCACGGCACCAGCAGCGTGCCGGCGCCGTGCTCGGTGAAGAGCTCCAGCAGCACCGAGTGCGCGGTCTTGCCGTTGAGGATGACCACGCCCTCAACGCCGCGCTCGATGGCGTAGATGCAGGTCTCGACCTTGGGGATCATGCCGCCCGAGATCGTGCCGTCGGCGATCAACGCCTTCGCCTCGGCAACCGAGAGCTGGTCGATCAGCTTCTTGTCCTTGTCGAGGACGCCCGGCACGTCGGTCAGGAACAGCAGGCGCGAGGCCTTCACCGCGCCGGCGATCGCGCCGGCGAATGTGTCGGCGTTGATGTTGTAGGTGTGGCCGTCGCGGCCCGGCGCCACCGGCGCGATGACCGGGATCATCTCGGAGCGGGCCAGGAGGTCGAGCAGGGTGCGGTCGACCTCCACCGGCTCGCCGACGAAGCCGAGGTCGAGCACGCGCTCGATGTTGGAATCCGGGTCCTTGATGGTCTTGCGCGCCTTTTCGGCGAAGACCATGTTGCCGTCCTTGCCGCACAGGCCGATAGCCCATTCGCCCTCGGCATTGATGAGGGCGACGATCTCCTTGTTGATGGAGCCGGCCAGCACCATCTCCACGATCTCGACCGTCTTCTGGTCGGTCACGCGCAGGCCGCCCTCGAACTTCGATTCGATGCCCATGCGCGTCAGCATCGCGCCGATCTGCGGCCCGCCGCCATGCACCACGATCGGGTTGACGCCCGACTGTTTCAGCAGCGCGATGTCGCGCGCGAAAGCCTGGCCCAGGCCGGCGTCGCCCATGGCGTGGCCGCCATATTTCACGACCACCGTCTTGTTCTCGTAGCGCTGCATGTAGGGCAGCGCGGCGGAGAGCAGGCGGGCCTGCTCCGAGGCGGTGGCGTCGTTGGTCATCTGGGCTCCTCGCGGACAAAGGCGCGGGTCTCTTAGCGGCGAAAGCCCGCCTTCGCAATTGCCCGCGGCCGGTTCGGCAAGCTTCGGCGCGGCCTTCGGCGCGGCAGGGCAACAGGTCAGCCGGGAATGTGGAAATCCGGCCGCCGCTCGGTCCAGCCCGACAGCTTCTCTATCTGGGCGGCCAGCGAAAACAGCGTCTCTTCGTCGCCGAGGCGCCCGACGGCCTGTATGCCGAGCGGCAGGCCGGCGGCGGTGACATGCACCGGCAGCGCGATCGCGGGCTGTCCGGTGACGTTCTGGATGGCCGGCCAGTGGGTGAACCACAGGCTCTTGTCCATCAGCTGGCCGAGCAGGCTGTCGATCTTGAGGAGGCGCGTCAGGCGCAGCCGGTCGAGCATGTTCTCCAGCGCCTCATCCGCGCCCCTGGGGTCCATGGCGCCAACGGCCAGCGGCGGATGCGCGATGACGGGCATCAGCACCGCGTCGTATTGCGCGGTCTCCGTCAGCAGCCGGCGCGCGGCCGCCGCCAGCCTTTCGTTGGCGGCGTAGACCTCGCCGCCCGTCAGCACCTCGCCCAGCCGGGCGACCACGCGCGTTGCGCGCTCGAGCTCGCCCGTGATCTGACGACCAAGGCGCGTCTGCTCCATGCGCACGAAACCGGCGATCGAGGATGCGACCACACGGCAGAAGTCGGCCATGAAGGCGCGGCCGATGAGGGGCAGGTCGATCTCGGTCACCGTGTGCCCGCCTTCCCTGGCGAGCGCCGCCGCCGCGTCCAGTCCGGCCTGCGTCTCGGCCGAAACCGGCAGGCCGAGCGGGGATTTTCCCCATACGGCGAGCTTCAGCCGGCCCGGCCGGCGCGCCGCGGCCTTGGCAAACGTGCCCTGAGGCGGGCGGGCGACATAGGGGGTGAGCGCGTCGGCGCCGTGGGTGGCGTCAAGCAGGGCGGCGCTGTCGCGCACCGAGCGCGCAACCGCATGATCCACGATCAGCCCGTACCAGCCTTCCGAGACCAGCGGGGTCAGCGGCACGCGCCCGCGCGAGGGTTTCATGCCGACCAGCCCCGTCGTGGCCGAAGGCACCCGGATCGAGCCGCCGCCGTCTGAGGCATGCGCCGCCGGCACCACGCCCGCGGCCACCAGGGCAGCAGCGCCGCCGGAAGAGCCGCCGGTGGTGTGGCCGAGATTCCAGGGATTGCGGGTGGCGCCGAACGCCTTCGATTCGGTCATCAGCCTTATGCCGTATTCCGGCGCGGTGCTGGTCGCGATCGGGATCAGCCCCGCGGCGGCGTAGCGCTCGGCAAGCACGGAATCGAAATCCGGCACGAACGGCGCGACGCGGCTGCCATTGTGGGTCGGCACGCCCTTCTGGGCGATGCCCAGATCCTTGATGGCGAAGGGCACGCCGGCAAAGGGGGCTTCACGGTCCACATCCTTCGCCAGCACGCGGGCGCGCTCGTAGAGCCGCTCGGAAATGGCGTTGATCTCGGGGTTGACCCTTTCCGCCCGCGCGATCGCCGCATCGACGAGCTCCGGCGGCGAAACCTCGCCCTTGCGCACCAGCCCGGCCAGGCCGGTCGCGTCGTGCTCCCACAGCAGCCTTTCGATCGACATCGGTACTCCCCCCGCTCAAAAGGCTAACGGGCCCACGATCCCTTTGCAATCTGACGCCGACCGACGGTTGGCAGTTGCAAACCGCGCCGGCCTCCGTAATCTGCCGCGCAATGCAGCCCGAAGACATCAGCAAGCTCGTCGTCCGCGTCGCCATGAAGGATCGCGCAGCCTTCGACCTGCTGTACCGTAACACCAGCGCGAAACTTTTCGGCGTGTGCCTGCGTGTCTTGAGTGACCGGGCAGAAGCCGAGGAGGCGCTCCAGGAGGTTTACGTCAAGATCTGGACGAAAGCCGACCGCTTCGCCGTGTCAGATCTCAGCCCGATATCCTGGCTGGTGGCGGTGGCGCGCAATCAGGCGATCGACCGGCTTCGGGCGCGGCGGCAGAAGGCTGCCGCCGGGCTGGACGAGGCGGAAGAAGTGGCCGACGCGCGGCCGGGACCGGAGGACAATGTGGCAGCGGGCAGCGAGATGATGAAGGTCCAGCGCTGCCTGGCCGAACTCGAGCCCGACCGGGCCGCCGCGGTGCGGGCGGCCTATGTCGAAGGCGACAGCTACGCGGACCTGGCGGCGCGCTTCAGCGTGCCGCTGAACACGATGCGGACCTGGCTGCGGCGCAGCCTGATCAGATTGCGGGAATGCATGGAGCGATGAGCGCGGCAGACGACCATATCCCGGAACACGAAGGCGACGACCTCGTCGCCGCCGAATATGTTCTGGGCGTTCTGCCGGACGAGGAGCGCCGGCAGGCGGCGCGGCGCATCGAGACCGATGCCGCCTTCGCGCGTCTGGTCGACCAGTGGGAAGTGCGGCTGTCGCCCATGGCGGCCGGCTACGAGGACGCGCCGCCTCCGGCCGCCGCCAAGGCCGCCATCGACCGGCGGCTGTTCGGGCAGACGGAGGCATCCGGACCGGGCCTGTGGGCCAGCCTCGCCTTCTGGCGCGGACTGGCGGCTGCGGCGGTCGCCGCCCTCGCCATCATGCTGGTGGTGCAGTTCCTGCCGCCGGCGGGCGAAGCGCCGGGCGAGCGCCTCGTCGCGTCGCTCTCGCATGACGACACCGACGTCCACTACTTCGTGGTCTACGACGCCCGCACAGCCGATGTCGGCCTGTCGCACGTCACCGGTGCCCGCGCCGACGGCCGCGACTTCGAACTGTGGGTGATCGACGGCGACAAGCCGCCGGCGTCGGTCGGCATCATCCCCGTCGGATCGAGCGTGCATATCAGGGCCGCCGAGCAGATCCGCCGCGCCATCGAGGCCGGCGCGGTCTTCGCCATCAGCCTCGAGCCGCAGGGCGGCTCGCCCACCGGCGAGCCCACGGGCCCGGTCGTGGCGGTGGGCGACCTGCGCGAGATCTGACCCACTCACATTCTTGTGATCGCGCACTCGCCGGCTTTTCGCCCGGCGCCTGAAACTCCCCCGCCGCGGCTTCCGTAGCTCCTTGCGTCCCCCGCAGAGGGATCCAACCCAAGGAGTTATCAGTGATGCGCAAGTTCACTTCGACCATCCTCGCCGGCGCCGTGGCCCTTTCCGCCCTCGCAACCGCTGCCTACGCGGAAAACCCCATGGTCGGCGGAGCGGCGATGTATGCAGACAAGAACATCGTCGAGAACGCCGTGAACTCGAAGGACCACACCACGCTCGTCGCCGCGGTGAAGGCCGCCGGCCTGGTCGAGACGCTTTCCGGGCCCGGCCCGTTCACGGTCTTCGCGCCCACCAACGCGGCCTTCGAGGCGCTGCCGGCCGGCACCGTCGACACGCTGCTGAAGCCCGAGAACAAGGACCAGCTCACCAAGGTGCTGACCTGCCACGTGGTGGCGGCCGACGCGATGTCCGACGCCATCGGCAAGATGATCGCCGATGACGGCGGCACCCATGCGGTGAACACGGTCGGCGGCTGCGTGCTGCAGGCCAAGATGGACGGCGACAAGATCACGCTGACCGACGAGACCGGCGGCGTGGCAACCGTCACCATCGCCGACGTCGACCAGTCCAACGGCGTCATCCACGTCATCGACAAGGTGCTTCTCCCCAAGTCGTGACGGGATCAGGCCTCGCGCACCGTCCGCCCGGCCGGTGCGCGAAAGGCGCCCGCTGCCGCCTCCCTCGGGCGGCGGCGGGTCTTCTTGCAATCCACGTGGGGTATTCGCCCTCAAGGCGAGTTGATTGTTCCGGCAGCCGGTCGCCATAGTAGGCTGCACGCTGAAGGAGAACCTCGATGAGACGACGCGAATTCCTGCTCGGGAGCGCCGGCACGCTGGCATTGGCGGGCGCCGCCGCCGGCATCTGGACCATGCGGACGACGAGCCCTGCCGCGGCCGCTGCCGAGGGTTCCTTCGAGGTCACGCACACCGACGCCGAATGGCGAGCGCTGCTGTCGCCGGAGCAGTTCCGGGTGCTGCGCGAGGAAGGCACGGAGCGTGCCTTCACCAGCCCGCTCAACGACGAGAAGCGCGCCGGCACCTTCCACTGCGCCGGCTGCGACCTGCCTGCCTACCCGTCGTCGGCCAAATACGATTCAGGCACCGGCTGGCCGAGCTTCTGGGAAGCGCTGCCCGACGCGATCGGCAAGCGCCAGGACAACAGCTTCTTCATGACGCGGACAGAGTGCCACTGCCGCCGCTGCGGCGGCCATTTCGGCCACATATTCGATGACGGCCCGCCCCCGACGGGCCTGCGCCACTGCATCAACGGCCTGGCGCTGACCTTCAAGCCGGCGCAGGCCTGATCGCGGCCGGCTGGTTCAGCGGCGAAAGCGCATGACGCTCACCGCGCCAGGGCGGCCGTCCAGATGGCAGCGCGCAGCTCCTCGATCCCGGCGCCCTTCTCGGACGAGGTGGCGATCACCTCGGGGAAGGCCGCGGGCCGGCGCCTGATCTTCTCCAGCGTCTCGGCGACGAGCTTCGGCAAGCCCGCTTCCTTGATCTTGTCGGCCTTGGTCAGCACGATCTGGTACGAGACCGCGGCCTTGTCGAGCAGGCCGAGCACTTCGTTGTCGATGTCCTTCAGCCCGTGGCGGGCATCGATCAGCACGTAGACGCGCTTCAGCGTCACCCTGCCCTTGAGATAGTCGAAGACCAGCTTCGTCCAGGCCTCGACCTGCGCCTTGGGCGCCTGCGCGAAGCCGTATCCCGGCATGTCCACCAGCGCCATGGGCGGCATGTCACCGACCTCGCCGGAAAAGCCGTCCGGCACGAAATAGTTGAGCTCCTGGGTGCGGCCGGGCGTGTTGGAGGTTCGGGCCAGCCCCTTCTGGCCGACAAGCGCGTTGATGAGCGACGACTTGCCGACATTCGAGCGGCCGGCAAAGGCGATCTCGGGCGGGCCTTCCGGCGGCAGGAACTTCATCGAGGGCACGCCGCGGATGAATATCCAGGGGCGGCGAAACAGCATCTCGCCCTCGGTCGCCTCGTTCTGCACGTTTCCAGCTCCAGCGTTCACGTTGCGCTCTCCAGGGCGGCCAGGTCGTTGCCGCGAATGGCGTCGAGGTTGCGCGTGACCTTGCCGGCGTCCCAGTTCCACCAGGCGATCTCCAGCAGCCGCGACACGGTGCGCTTGTCGAAGCGCATCTTGACCACCTTGGCCGCGTTGCCGGCCGCGATGGCGAAGGGAGGCACGTCGCGCGTCACCACCGAGCGTGCGGCTACCACGGCGCCGTCGCCGATCGTCACGCCCGGCATGATGACGGCCTCCATGCCGATCCACACATCATTGCCGATCACCGTGTCGCCGCGCACTTCCTCGCGCCACGTCGCCTCGTCGAAACCCTTCTCCCAGCCGTGCCCGAAGATGTTGAACGGGTAGCTGGAGAAGCCGCCCATCACGTGGTTGGCCCCGTTCATGATGAAGCGGGCGCCTTCCGCGATGGCGCAGAAGCGGCCGATGACCAGCCTGTCGCCGATGAAGGGATAATGGTGCAGCACGCATTTGGCGTAGAACTGGTCGGGCCCTTCCGGGTCGTCATAATAGGTGTAGTCGCCGATCTCGACATTGGGCGCGTTGACCAGGGGTTTCAGGAAGCCCACCCGCTTGTGCATGTCTATTGGGTGCTTCACTTCCGGCTTCGGACCGTGCATCCCGCTTCCTCCCGAATGAGATCGGCCATGCGGCTCATCCTGCGAACTATCGCATCGAAACCGCATATCAAGCAAAAGCCCCGCCGGGGCGGGGCTTTTCGGGCTGCGATCGTGCCGCGCAACGGGCCGCCTATTCCGCGGGTTTCGGTTTTCGCTTGAACATGCCGGCGAGATTGTCCCACAGCTCGATCTTGGCGCCCTGGCGCTTCATGATCACGCCCTGCTGGATGATCGACAGCGTGTTGTTCCACGCCCAGTAGATCACCAGACCGGCCGGGAAGGTGGCCAGCATGAAGGTGAAGATCACCGGCATCCAGGTGAAGATCATGGCCTGGGTCGGGTCCGGAGGCGTCGGGTTCATGCGCATCTGCAGGAACATCGTCACGCCCATGATCAGCGGCCACACGCCGATCATCAGGAAGGCGGGCACGGCGTAGGGCAGCAGGCCGAACAGGTTGAACAGCGAGGTCGGGTCCGGCGCCGCCAGGTCCTGGATCCAGCCGAAGAACGGCGCGTGCCGCATCTCGATGGTGACGTAGAGCACCTTGTAGAGCGCGAAGAAGACCGGGATCTGGAGAAGGACCGGCCAGCAGCCGGCGATCGGATTGATCTTTTCCTTCTTGTACAACTCCATCATCGCCTGCTGCTGCTTCATCTTGTCATCCGCGTACTTCTCGCGGATTTCCAGCATGGCGGGCTGCACCTTCTTCATGTTCGCCATCGACTTGTACGACTTGTTGGCGAGCGGGAAGAAGATGGCCTTGACCACGACCGTGGTCGCCAGGATGGCCAGGCCGAAATTGCCGAGCAGCTTGTACAGCCAGTCCATCAGGTAGAACATCGGCTTGGTGATGAAATAGAACCAGCCCCAGTCGATCAGCAGGTCGAACTGGCGGATGCTGTAGGCCGACTCGTATTTGTCGATCACCGCCACTTCCTTGGCGCCGGCAAAGAAGCGCGCCTCGACCTTGGCCGTATCGCCCGGAGCGACCGTGATCGCGTCGGTCAGGTAGTCGGCCTGGTAGCGCGCGCCGCGCGGCTGGTCGTCGAAGTAGGAATATTTCGGCTGGAACGGCTGCCCCGTCGGCGGCACCAGCGCCACGGCCCAGTATTTGTCGGTAATGCCGAGCCAGCCGTCGCTCGACTTGCCGGGCGTGATCTGCTTGGCGTCCTGCAGGTCGTCATAGTCGATCTCCTGCAGCCCTTCCTGCCCGGTCACGCCGATCAGGCCCTCGTGCAGCACGTAGATGCCCTGCACGTGCGGGGTGCCGTAGCGCATGGTGCGGCCATAGCTCGACAGCGCGGCGGCCTGCGTGCCGGAATTGGTCACCGTGTCGGTGACGGTGAACATGTAGTCGGCATCGACGGTGAAGGTGCGGGCGAAGGTGAGGCCGGCATCGTTGGTGTAGGTCAGCGTGACCGGGTTGGTAGCGGTCAGCGTCTGGTTGCCGTCGACGTTCCACCGGGTGCCGGGACCGGGCAGGTCGCCCGCGCCGGTGCCCACGAAGCCGGTCTCGATGTAGTAGCCGTCGGCCATCGAGGCGGGCTTGAGCAGGTGGATCTGCGGCGAGTTCTTCTCGACCGTCTCGCGGTAGTCCTTCAGCACCAGATCGTCGAGGCGCGCGCCGGTGAGGTTGATCGAGCCGGAGATGCGCGGCGTGTCGATCTTGACGCGCGAGCCGGCGGCGAGCGCGCTTTCCAGCGTCTCCACGGCAGGCACGGCGGCGGCGGGCGCCGAAGCCTGGCCGGGCACCTCGCCGGCAGCCTGCCCGCTGGTGCCGGGCTGTGCCGGCTGGGGTGTCTGGGCTTCCTGGCGCGCCTGCTCCACGCGGGCGGCCTCGCGCTGGGATTCGATGCGCGGGTTCATGTAGAACACCTGCCACAGCGTGAGGACCACCACCGAAAGCGCGATCGTGATGAGGAAGTTGCGGTTATTTTCCATCGATACTCTCTCGGCGCGGTCCGCCCTGGCGCGAAGCGCGCATCCGGCGTGACAGCTCGGTCTTCAATTCTTCGAAGGGCGCGTTGAGCACCTCGCGCCGCCCGACGATCACATAGTCGCTGCCTGCGGCCATGTCATCAGCAGCGTGCGTCCGCACGGCTTCTTTCAGCCGGCGGCGTATGCGGTTTCTTGTCACCGCATTGCCGACCTTCTTGGTGACGGTGATGCCGAAACGCGGCGGCAATGCGTCGCCGCGATCGCGCGTCTCGATCAGGAAAAGCGGCCCGCGGCGCTTCTCGCCACCGCGGACAGCCAGGTATTCGGCGCGCTTGCGCAGCCTGCCGGGGGTCGTGCCGGTCAGCCTGGACGTCAATTCGTCCGCGCCCCGGTTCGCCGGTTCAGGCGGAAAGCCGCTTGCGGCCGCGATTGCGGCGAGCAGCGACGACGCCGCGGCCGCCCTTGGTGGCCATGCGCGCACGGAAGCCGTGACGCCGCTTGCGGACGAGCTTGGAGGGTTGATAGGTACGCTTCATTTATCTGACTACCGCGGAGTGCGGCCCTTCTTGATTCCGTCTCATTGATGAGATCAGGAGCGTTGCGGGCCGCCGATGACACAACAGAACAAGCGCCGGACTGGCGGCCCGAGCGTGCGCGGCCTTATAGGGATGGGGCGCGCGCGAGTCAATCGGCGCCGCGGCGGGCCCGCGCGGGCCATCGCCCATGCCATCGCCCGGCTCCGGGCGCGCATCACGCCCGGGTGATGCGGTGAGGCGGAGGCGTCAAAACGCGGTGACTGCCCGCGATGGCGCTTGCCGGATGCTCCGCGCGGGCGCATTTCCGCAAACGATCCGTGTGCGCTTATCATGCCGGGCGGTGACCGAGGGACCAGCCGGTGGGCGAGAACGACAAAGCCGAACATGCCAAAGCCGGCCAGCGCAGCCTGCGCTATGTGCCGGCCGCCGTGGTCTTGGCTGGCCTGGCGTTCGGCTATCTGATGGGCTGGCAGCGCTATCTCAGCCTCGACTTCCTGGCCGGCAGCGGCGACACGCTCAAGGCGTGGGTGGCGACCCATCCGGTGCAGGCGCCCGCCGCCTTCTTCGCGGCCTACCTGCTGGCGGTGGCGTTCTCCTTCCCGGCCGCGGCCATACTCACGGTGTTCGGCGGCTTCCTGTTTGGCTGGCATCTCGGCGGGGTGCTGGTCGCCTTCGCGGCTACCGCGGGGGCGACCCTGCTGTTTCTTGCCGCGCGCAGCGCGTTCGGCGGCGTGCTGCGCCAGCGCGTCGGCGGCCGCGCAGCCAGGCTGGCCGACGGTTTCGAGGCCGACGCGTTCGGCTACCTGCTGGTGCTGCGGCTCGCCCCCATCTTCCCCTTCTTCGTGGTCAACATCGCGCCGGCGCTGTTCGAGGTGCGGCTGCGCACCTATGTCGCGGCCACCTTCATCGGCATCCTGCCGGGCACCTTCGCCTATGCCTGGCTCGGGCAGGGTCTCGACAGCGTGCTGGAGGCGGCGCGCATGCGCGGCGACCGGGCCCAGCTTTCCGACCTGGTGACGCCGGAGATCACGCTCGCCTTCCTCCTGCTCGCGCTTGTCGCCGCCATCCCGACCATCGTAAGGCATGTCCGCAGGCGGCGCTGAGCCGCCGCGGGAACGGGTGAAGAGATGGCGACGCTGCTCAGGCCAGACATCTGCGTGATCGGGGGAGGCTCGGGCGGCCTCACCGTTGCTGCCGGCGCGGCCGCGTTCGGCGTGCCGGTCGTGCTGGTCGAGAAGGGCCGCATGGGCGGCGACTGCCTGAACTATGGCTGCGTGCCGTCAAAGGCGCTGCTGGCGGCCGGCAAGCAGGCGCATGCGATGCGCAACGCGGATGCATTCGGGATAGCCGGCGGTGAGCCCGAGGTGGATTTCCGCAAGGTCCACCGCCACGTGCATTCGGTGATATCGGCGATCGCGCCGAACGATTCCGTCGAGCGCTTCACCGCGCTGGGCGTGCAGGTCGTGCAGGCCGAAGCCCGCTTCCGCGACAGGCGGACGGTCGTCGCCGGCGACTACGAGATACGCGCCAGGCGCTTCGTGATTGCCACGGGATCGTCACCGCTGGTGCCGCCGATCCTCGGCCTCGACGAGGTCGAGTATCACACCAACGAGACGATCTTCGAGCTGACGCGCCGGCCCGGCCACCTCGTCATCGTGGGAGGCGGCCCGGTCGGGCTGGAACTCGCCCAGGCGCACCGCCGGCTGGGCAGCCAGGTGACGGTGGTCGAGGCCGCTACCGCGCTCGCCCGCGAGGACCCCGAGATGGCGGCGATCGCGCTGCGCTCGCTGCGCGACGAGGGCGTCACCATCCTGGAGCAGGCCAGCGTGGCGCGGGTCGAGAAACGCGGCCGCAGCGGCGTCCGGGTGCATGTGGTGTCCGACGGCGCCGCGTCCACCGTGGACGGCACGCACCTGCTGCTCGCCGCCGGGCGCAGCGCGAATGTCGGCGGGCTCGACCTCGAGAAGGCGCGCATCCGGTTCGACGCGCGCGGCATCAAGGTGGGCGATACGCTGCGCACCACAAACCGCCGCGTCTACGCCATCGGCGACGCGGCCGGCGGACTGCAGTTCACCCACGTCGCCGGCTATCACGGCGGACTGGTGCTGCGGCCGCTGCTGTTCAGGCTTTCGGCGCGCGAGAACCGCGCCATCATCCCGCGCGTCACCTTCACCGATCCGGAGATAGCGCAGGTCGGCATGACGGAAGCCGAGGCGCAGGCCAGGTTCGGGCGCGTCAGCGTGCTGCGCTGGCCATATTCCGAAAACGACCGCGCCCAGGCCGAGCGCCGCACCACGGGCTTCGTGAAGGTGATCGCCGGGCGCGGCGGGCGTATCCTCGGCGCCGGCATCGTGGGCGCCGACGCCGGCGAAATGATCAGCCTGTGGGCGCTCGCCCTGTCGAAGGGCCTGCGCCTGCGCGACCTCACCGGCTTCGTGCCGCCCTACCCCACAATGTCGGAAATTGGCAAACGGGCCGCGATCTCCTATTTTGTTCCTCAGGCGCGCCTTCCCTGGACGCGCCGCCTGGTGCGGTTCCTGCGCCGCTTCGGGTGAAGGCACGGAGCTTGATGAGCGATACCGGCGAGCGAGCGGACGAGGACAGGCGGGAGCTGCCGGCTGCCGCCAGCGTCCCGCTGACGCGCGGCCTCTCGGCCAAGCTGCTGGTGCTGACGGTGCTGTTCGTCATGCTGGCCGAGGTGCTGATCTTCCTGCCTTCCGTGGCCAATTTCCGCCTGCAGTGGCTGGAGCAGCGCCTGTCCACCGCCGCCGCCGTGGCCAGCGTGCTGATGCAGGGCGACCCTGCCAGCCTTTCGCGCAGCGCCCAGAACGACGTCCTGCGTTCGATCGGCGTCAAGGCCATCGCGGTGCGCGAGGCCGGCGTGTCGCGCATGCTCATCGTGTCGGAGATGCCGCGCGAGGTCGACGACCACGTCGCCGTCGCCGGCGTCGGACCGCTGGCCGCGATACGCGACGCGCTGGACACGCTGTTCTTCGGCGGCGAGAGGCTGGTCCGCGCCTACGGCCCGGTCGGCGAGAGCGCCAAGGAATACGAGATCATCATCCCCGACAGATATCTGCGCAGCGCGATGCTGACCTATGCGCGCAACGTGGCGGTGCTGTCGCTCATCATCTCGCTGATCACCGCCACGCTGGTGTTTTACGCGATCAACCGGCTGATGATCGGCCCCATCCGCAGGATGACACGCTCGATGCTGGCCTTCGGGCAGGCGCCGGACGAGCCGCAGCGCGTCATCAGGCCGGGAAGCCGCGACGACGAGATCGGCGTCGCCGAGCGTGAACTGGCCGCCATGCAGACGCATCTGCAGCGCATACTCGGCGAGCAGAAGCACCTTGCCGACCTTGGCCTCGCCGTGTCGAAGATCAACCACGACATGCGCAACATCCTCGCCTCCGCGCAGCTCATCTCGGATCGCCTGCGCGGCGTGAAGGACCCCACCGTGCAGTCATTCGCGCCCAAGCTCCTGCGCGCGCTCGACCGTGCCGTCTCCTATTCGGAGGGCGTGCTTGCCTACGGCCGCACGCAGGAGGCGCCGCCCAGGCGCCGCCGGCTGCGGCTGCGCATGCTGGTCGACGAGGTGCACGGCCTGCTGGGCTTCGATCCCGCCTTCGACATCGAGTTCCGCAACGAGATCGAGCCCGATTTCGAGGTCGACGCCGACGCCGAGCAGCTCTTCCGCGTTCTCAGCAACCTTTCGCGCAATGCAGTGCAGGCGATGTCGGGCGACCGCGAGGAGGTCGTCGTGCGCCGGCTGACCATTTCGGCCGAGCGGCAGGGCACCGTGTGCCGAATCCTCGTCGCCGACACCGGGCCGGGCCTGCCGAAGAAGGCCCGCGAGAACCTGTTCTCGGCCTTCCGCGGGTCCGCGCGCAGCGGCGGCACCGGGCTGGGCCTCGCCATCGCGCTCGAGCTCGTGCGCGCGCATGGCGGCACGATCGAGCTGGTGGACAGCAAGGGCGGCGGCACGGTCTTCGCCATCACCATCCCCGACCAGCCGGTCAATCTGGAGCAGGCGCGCGTGGCGCTGCGGCGGCCGGCCTGAGGCTGGTCTAGCCGATCAGTACCAGCACCACGATGCCGAGCGCGATGAGCAGGCAGCCCACCGTCTCGATGGCCGAGATCTTCTCGCGGAAGAAGAACACCGAGGCGGCGAAGGTGAAGAGCAGCTCGACCTGCGCCAGCGCCTTCACCACCGCGGCCTGCTGCAGCGTCATCGCGGCGAACCAGCCGAACGACGCGCTGGCGCCGACGAAGCCGGTGAACAGCGACGGCTTCCATGCCCGGGCGATGCGGCCGAGCTCATCGCGCTCGCGCCACACGATCCACGCCAGCATCAGCACCGTCTGGAAGCAGATGACCCAGGCCAGCGTGACGGCCGCCTGCATGGCGTAGTTCGGACCGCCGAGCGACAGCGAGGCGGCGCGGTAGGAGACCGCCGAGATACCGAACAGCGTGCCCGATGCCAGGCCGATCAGCGCGTTGCGGCTGCCGACCGAGCGGAACAGGCTCCGCCAGTTCTTCTCCTCATGCGCGACCGAGATGAGCATCACCCCGAAGACGCTGATGGCGATGGCCGCGACCGTGCCCGCGGTGACGCGTTCGCCGAGGAACAGCAGGCCGAACACCGCCGCCTGCGCGGGCTCGGTGCGCGAATAGGCGGTGCCTACCGCGAAATTGCGGAAGGAAAAGAGGTGGATCAGCAGGAAGGTGGCGCCGATCTGGCCAAGACCGCCCAGCGCGGCCCAGGACAGGAAGGCGGGGTTGGGACCCGGCACCGGGAAGCCCCACAGCCGGTGCAGCGCGAAAACCAGCAGCAGCACGAAGGGAAAGCCGAAACCGAAGCGCACGAAGGTGGCGCCGGTCGTCCCCATCACGCCCTTCAGGTGCTTCTGTGCCGCGGACCGCAGGTTCTGCAGGAAGGCGGCTGTGATGGTGATGGGGATCCAGAGTTCCATGGGGAGCGTTCGCTGGGAGGGGCGAAGGTTCTTAGACCCGCGCCCCGCCCGATTGCAATCGCCCGGTCGGGCCTGGCCTACGCCTCCACGGGTATTGGCGCGGGCTGGCGCGGATCGGGTTCGCGCCCCAGCATGGCCTGCGGCGGAACCTTGAGGAAGAAGATGAGCAGCGCCACCAGCGCGAAGGCCGTGATCTCGTATACGAGCGCATTGCCGAGGCCGGTCACGAATGCCGGATGCGGCAACTGGCCGTGCGCAAAGCTGTCCTGCAGGCTGGAGAAGAAAATCTCGCCGGTGATGGCGATGCCGAGCGCGCTGCCGATCTGCTGGAACGACTGCAGCGAGCCCGAGCCGGCGCCGGCATCGGCATGCGGCACGTTGGCCAGCACGGTCTGGAACAGCGACGAGATCGCCACGCCCATGCCGAAGCCGCTCAGCGCCAGCGGCAGCACGAAGTCCCAGTGGTCGACCGTGTCGCCGATCCCGCCCACCACATGCGACAGGATGAGCATGCCGGCGACCAGCACCACGGCGCCGACGGCGATGCGGCTGCGCTGGAAGCGTCCCCGCAGCCGGCCCGACACCAGGGATGCCACCAGCACCCCGCACGGGAACGGGATCGTGGTCAGGCCGGATTCGAGCGGGCTGAAGCCGAAGCCCGTCTGCAGGAACACGGCCAGCACCAGGAAGAAGCCGGCGATGCCGGAGAAGAAGGCCATCGTCATCACCGAACCCAGCATGTAGCTGCCATTGGAGATGAGGCTGACCGGCAGGAGCTGCGTCAGCCCGGCCCGCGCGCGCGAGCGCTCGTAGAAGAAGAACGCTACCATCGCGGCGGCCGAGGCGGCCAGCATGACGAAGGCCCAGGCCGGCCAGCCGAAGCCGCGGCCTTCAATCAGCGGGAAGATCAGCAGGAAGATCGCCACGCCGGCGATCACCACGCCCAGCGGATCGTGCTTCAGGTCGGGATTGCCCGGCATCTTGGGGATCAGCGCCCAGCCCGCCGCCACCGCCAGAACGCCGATCGGCAGGTTGACCAGGAAGATCGGACGCCAGTCGAGCCCGAACAGGTTCGCGTCGATCAGCAGGCCGCCGGCCAGCGGCCCGGCGACCGATGCCAGACCCGCCGACAGTCCGAAGAAGGAGAAGGCGAGGCCGCGTTCCTGCGGCGGGAAGATCACCTGCACGATCGCCAGCACCTGCGGCATCATCATGGCGCCAGCCAGGCCCTGCAGCACGCGCGCGGCGATCAGCGTGTTCATGTCGGGCGCGATGCCGCACAGGCCGGAAAACAGGGTAAAGAGCGTAACCCCCAGCAGGAACATGCGGGGCCGGCCGATCGTGTCGCCCAGCCTGCCAAACGGCAGCAGGCCGAGCGCGAAGGCGAGCACATAGGCTGCGACCATCCATTCGATCTGGCTGCTGGTCGCGCCGAAGCTCGCCTGCAGGCGCGGCAGCGCCACATTGACGATGGTGACGTCGATCAGGTTCATGAAGCCTGCCAGCAGCAGGATGGAGAGCGCAAGCCAGCGGCGCTCCGGATATGCGGCGTGCGCCGGCCCGGAATCGTGGCGGGGGGACATCAGGGTTTCCTTTCCGTCTCGGGAGGTCTGACGGCCAGCGCGCGCAGCAGTTCGGCACACACGCGGTCGAGAAGCTGGAGGGACTTGTCGGCCCGGCTGGCGCCGACCATGGCGCCTATCACCATCGCGGCGGCGGCCTCCGGGTCGATGTCGGGGCGGAATTCGCCCTCTCTGCTGCCGGCATCGAGGATCTCCGCCAGTTGCCGGCGCCAGTAGGCCTGCATCGGCGCCACTTCGGCCGCCACGCTGGGGTCGCGCTTGGCGCGCTCCGACAGTTCGGCCATCACCGCGAAGCGGTCGGGATTGTCGACGATCGTCTCGCGGAAATCGGCGAATTCGAGCTTCAGCACCTCCACCGCCGACAGGCCGTCGCGCGGGCGGGCCATGTGCTGGGCGATGAAATCGGCTCGCAGCGACTGCGCGACGATGCGGATCAGCGCCTCCTTGCTGGGCACGTGATAGTGCAGCGTCGCCACGTTGATGCCCACGCGGGCGGCGATGTCGCGGGTGCGCAGGCCCTCGAAGCCGCGCTCCGCGATCAGTTCGCGCGCGGCCACGGCGATCTCGGCCGCCCTGCCTTCAAGCTTCTGGCCTTCGAGCTTCTGGCCTTCAAGTTTCTGGCCGTCGAGTTTCTGGCCGTCGAGTTTCTGGCTTTCGCTGCCCATGGCGCTGCTCGTCGGGTCAATCTTCAATCAATCACTTGATTGAGAGAGCCGGAAAAGTCAAGCGGCCGGCCACGGCGAAAGTGTTCTCGCGTTCCGGCGCTTGGCCGACGGCCGGCCTTCCGGCGCGCGGCCGTGGGCGTGTCCGCGCGCAGACGTGGGCGTGTTCCGGTGAAGTAGTCGGGCCGTGGCAGCCGCCGGCCTTGTCAGGCCGCCAGCAGCTGTTCGTCGAAGATGACGCGGTTGCGGCCGTTGCGCTTGGCTTCGTAGAGCCGGCGGTCGGCCTCGCGCAGCATGTCGGACATGGAAGTGGCGGCGCGATGGCCGGCGCCGCCTATGCTCACGCTGAGCGGCACGGTACCGTCCTCGCCGACGCGGAACTCGATGCGCGCCACCTCCTCGCGGATGCGCTCGGCGGCGCGCCGGGCCTCCGGCCGGTCGGCGCCGTCGAGGAACACGCCGAACTCCTCGCCGCCGATTCGCCCGACGATGTCGCTGTCGCGCGTGCTGCGCTCGATCGCCGCGCATATTTCGAGCAGCGCCGCGTCGCCGGTCTGGTGCCCATGCGTGTCGTTGATCCGCTTGAAGTTGTCGACGTCGATGACCAGCAGCACGCCGCGGCGGCTGCGCGCGTGCGCCTGTTCCAGCATGGCGAAGAAGGTTTCGCGGTTGAGCATGCCGGTCATGTCGTCGCGCCGCGCCTTCTCGGAGAGAAGCTCATGCGCCCGCCCCAGCTCGGCATGGGCGCGCCGCGCCTCGGCAATCGCCTCGTTCAGGCGGTCCTTCTGCCAGTAGGTGTAGGCGCTGGCCGGCCATGCCACCACCAGCGGGCACACGACACACATGGTCCAGGCATAGCCGTCGAAAAGGAGGACAGGGCCGGGGAACACTATGGCGCAGATCGCTAACGACACGACCACCGAAATCAGGGTCACAACCGTGGCCCTCAGCACTACGCGTCTCATCTGCAAGTCCCCATCCCTGCCGGCACCCTGGCCCCCGCAGCGTTGATTTTGGGTTTAGCCGCACGGTAAAAAATCGGTGACCGGCAGGGATTCCGTGGCATAAGGCGCCGATGACGAACCAGCCCGACCCGCAGGCCTTCGCCCATGTCACCGACTGGGTGTTCGACCTGGACAACACGCTCTATCCGCACCACTCGAACCTGTTTTCGCAGATCGACGTGAAGATGACGGCCTATGTTGAGGAGCTGCTGCAGCTGCCGCGCGACGAGGCGCGCACGCTGCAGAAGAAGCTCTATCTCGATTACGGCACCACGCTGAACGGGCTGATGGCGCTGCACGGCATCGATCCCGACGACTTCCTGCGCAAGGTGCACGACATCGACTATTCGTGGATCGAGCCAGACCCGCGGCTGGGCAGGGCGATCCGGGCGCTGCCGGGCCGCAAGTTCATCTTCACCAATGGCGACCGCGGCCATGCCGAGCGCGCCGCGCGCCAGCTGGGCATCCTCGACGATTTCGACGACATCTTCGACATCGTCGCCGCCGACCTCAACCCCAAGCCGGCGCGCCAGACCTACGACAAGTTCGTTGCGCTGCATCGCGTGGCCGGCGCCAACGCGGTCATGTTCGAGGATCTCGCGCGCAACCTCGTCGTGCCCAAGGCGCTGGGCATGAAGACGGTGCTGATCGTGCCGCGCAACTTCGAGCCCACCTTCTCCGAGATCTGGGAGCGCGACCGCGGCATGGACGACCAGGTCGACTACGTGACCGACGATCTGACAACGTTCCTCGAGACGGTCTCGCCGCGCACAACGACCGGGGCCCGCGCGGGACCCGGCGCCGGGGCCGGCGCGGCCTGAGCTCCTTCCGCCAAGCGAGGGTTGCCGGCTGACGCTGCGGCAGTATGATCGCGCGTCGGGGGTCGGTTTGGCAGGGCATGGCGGATTTCGAGCGCGGGTTCCGGATCGACGGCAGGCTGATCGGCTGGGGAACCGATCTGGCGGCGGCGGCCTCCAGGCTGGGCTTGCCCGCTGAGGGCAAGCGCATCGGCTACACCAGCATTCGCGTTCCCTGCGCCAGGGCATATGGATTCGAGACGATCGCCGCGCAGCTGAGCGGCTATGGCCTGTCGCGCCCGGTCACCGCGCTTGCCTACGACCTCGCGCTTCCGTCGGGCGGCACCATCGAGCCGCAATTCTGGCTCGGCCCGCTCGGAGAGAGGCTGGGCGCGCCGACGAGCGAAACGGTCGAGGATGTGGGCGACCGGTCGGGCGACGCCGTGCGCCACTACGCCAACTGGGAGCGCGGAGACCTGTCGATCGGCATTTCGGTGTTCGGCGGCCCGCGCCCGGTCGAAGGCGGCGTGTCGGGCGCGACGCTGTGGCTCAGCTGGGCGATCGAGCGAGCCGCGGCCCCCTTCCTGCCGGAGTGGCATGCGGCCTGCGAGAGCCTCGCGGTGGCCGCCAGGGACGCCGCCGCGCCGCGCATCTTTCGGCTCGGGTTCGACCAGTATGCTCTGCATGGCGACGGCAGCGAGCCGACCGGCGAGGCCCGGCTGAAGCGCGAAGCCTGGCTGGCGCTGGCCGCGCCAGACATCCTTCTCACCCCGCAGCCCGTTGCCAGGCGGCTGTCCAGTCGGCAGTTCGCGCTGTGGTCCAATCCGGGCATGCGGGTGCATTGCCTGTCCACGCGCTGGGACAGCGTGATCTGGGACGACGGCGCCGCGCCGAAGATCGACTGGTGGCATGTGCTGCCGGCCAAGGGGCCGGGCCAGTCCTCGCTCCATGCGGGCAGCTGGTCGGTGGTCGACTTCACGGACTCCACCAGCGTGCCAGCCGCCATCGAGGCGCTGGAGGCTATACCGGGCGTGACGATCAACCGGCTCGACGGGGGGTATGATTGTTGACCGCAGGATCTGTCATGAGGAAAGCCGCCATGATCTCGGGCCTGCTCGCCATGCTGTCCGGCTGCTCGGCCGCCGCGAAGGACGAGCCGGTTCGGCTCGACGCGCAGTTCGTGGACATGGCGGGTGCGCCGCTGGCGCAAATGCCGGTCCGCATCGTGGTCGGCGATATCCCCGGTGCCCGCGATCCCGGCGCCGGCCGCACGCTGGCCACCGACGGCGAGGGTCGCGTGCGGCTCGAGGTCACCGCGCCGGTCAAGTCGCGCCGCCTGTCGCTCGACAATCCCTTCGCCTGGCACCGCACGCAGTTCCTCGAGATCGGCGTGGAGCTGGAGCTGCGCGGCCAGCCGGCGCTCTACTGGATCGAGCTGGACGCCGTGAAAGAGGGCACGTCGGGCCTGATGACGGCCTATGTGGCGGGCGCGGGCGGCCGCTTCGACCGCCAGCTCGAATTCCATTCCGCCACGCACAGCTGGTCCATCCCCGGCGACCCGCAGGGGCTGATGATGTCGGGCATCGGCGCCGATCTGAAGTACCACGACATGGAAGGCGAGGCCGGCAGTGGCTGGGCAGTGAAGCTGGTCGTGGAGAAGCACGAATTCACGATGCGCTGACGCCAGCGCATTGATGGCTGGAGCATACCGACTAGCGCATCAGAACCACGTCAGTGCATCTGGTAGAATCTGGCGATCACGTCCCAGGCTTCCTGCGCATCGTCGACATGGGTGATCAGCGTCTCGTCGCCGGGCGAAACCGTGCCCTGCTCGACCAGGAAGTCGATGTCGATGGCACGGTCCCAGAACTCCTTGCCGAACAGCAGCACCGGCACGCGCTCCATGCGGCCGGTCTGGATCAGCGTCAGCGTCTCGAACAGCTCGTCCATGGTGCCGAAGCCGCCCGGAAAGACAGCCACCGCCTTGGCGCGCATGATGAAGTGCATCTTGCGGATCGCGAAATAGTGGAAGTTGAAGCACAGCTCCGGGGTCACGTAGAGGTTGGGCGCCTGCTCGTGCGGCAGCACGATGTTGAAGCCGATGGAGGGCGCACCGCAGTCGGCGGCACCGCGGTTGCCCGCTTCCATCACGCCCGGCCCGCCGCCCGTCACCACCACGAACTCGCGATAGTAGGATTGCGCCGAGTGCTCCGAGCACAGCCGCGCGAACTGGCGCGCGGCCTCGTAGTAGCGTGCGTTGGCGAGCAGGTTCTTCTTCTGCGTCTCGTTCTTGGCGGCCCAGGCTTCGCCGCCGGGCTCGGGAATGCGTGCGCCGCCGAACAGGATGACAGTGGAGCGTATGCCCCGCTCGGCCAGCGTCATCTCCGGCTTCATCAGCTCCAGCTGCAGTCGCACCGGGCGCAGCTCGCGCCGCGTCATGAATTCGTCGTCGCTGAAGGCAAGCCGGTAGGTGGGCGCGCGCGTCTGCGGCGTGTCTGGCACGCTGCGCGCCCGCTGCAGGTCCTCGTCCGAATGGGGAAGCGGCGTCCAGCCGTTCTCCTCTGTAGCAGTCATCTGTCAAACTTCCCCGGATGCCCGTTTGCGCCACCGCGCGGCGCGCCCCGCAATTGACCCTCCCGGCCGCTTCGCATAGGTTCCGCGCGGCTTCCGGGACAGCTCGTCCCGGACAGTACGGACATCCCCTTAACGGCACGTGTAGCGGAGCTCTTGATGGCCAGACCTGATTTCGCGGCTCTCGAAAAGACCATAGATAAGGCGTTCGAGGAGCGCGACCAGATCGGCACCGGCACGCGCGGCGAGGTGCGCGACGCGGTGGAGGCCGCGCTTGCGCTGCTCGACCGCGGCGAGGCTCGGGTGGCGGAGCGCGGCGCCGACGGCAACTGGACCGTCAACCAGTGGCTGAAGAAGGCGGTGCTGCTGTCCTTCCGCCTCAACCCGATGGACGTCATCAAGGGTGGCCCCGGCGACGCTGTCTGGTGGGACAAGGTGCCTTCGAAGTTCGACGGCTGGGGAGCGGTCGATTTCGACAAGGCAGGCTTCCGCGCCGTGCCGGGCGCGATCGTGCGGCGGTCGGCCTTCGTCGCGCCGGGCGCGATCCTGATGCCTTCCTTCGTCAATCTCGGCGCCCACGTCGGAGAGGGCACGATGGTCGACACCTGGGCCACGGTCGGGTCCTGCGCGCAGATCGGCAAGCACGTGCACCTTTCGGGCGGCGTCGGCATCGGCGGCGTGCTGGAACCGATGCAGGCGGGCCCCACCATCATCGAGGACAATTGCTTCATCGGCGCTCGCTCCGAGGTGGTGGAAGGCTGTATCGTGCGCGAGGGCTCGGTGCTCGGCATGGGCGTGTTCATCGGCAAGTCGACCAAGATCGTGGACCGCGCCACCGGCGAGATATTCGTCGGCGAAGTGCCGCCATACTCGGTGGTCGTGGCCGGCACGATGCCGGGCAAGAACGTGCCCGGCGAGAACTGGGGGCCAAGCCTCTACTGCGCCGTCATCGTCAAGCGCGTGGACGAAAAAACCCGTTCGAAAACCTCCATCAACGAGCTGCTGCGCGATTGATCTTTGCGGCAATCGGACGCAGGCTTGCGCCCGCAGACCGGGGTTAGCCGGCTGCCTTGGGCCTTGGAGGGGCGGATGGACTGGAAATATCTTCTCACGAGCTTTGAAGGGCGTATCAACCGCGGCAAGTTCTGGGCGGGCATCGGCGTGCTGATCGCCGTCAGCATCCTCGCCAGCATCATCGACGCCATGCTCGGCACGATGGGCGAGCGGGGCGTCGGCGTGGTGGGCGGCATCGTGTCCGTCGTGTCGATCTTCCCCGCGCTTGCGATCTACACCAAGCGCTGGCACGACCGCGACAAGTCGGGCTGGTGGACGCTCATCATCCTGGTGCCGGTCATCGGCTTCATCTGGATGCTCGTCGAGCTCGGCATCCTGGAAGGCACCCGCGGCAGCAACAGATTCGGATCGGATCCTCTTGGCTAATCAGTTTGCCTGGCTTTTCTTCGGACTATCGGGCCGCGTCAGTCGCGCGGCCTATTTCCTTGCGGGCCTGCTGCTGGCCGTCGTGCAGGCCTTCTTTCTCTACCGCACCATCATGGCGCAGGATGCCGGGCTTGACGCGTCGGCCTGGGAGGCCGCGTTCGTCATCGCCTTCTTCGCCTCGCTCTGGTCCAACGTGGCGCTGGGGGTGAAGCGGCTGCACGATTTCGACAAGCCCGGGATTATGGCCGCCGCGCTTTTCATCCCGGTCGTTTCCATCATCGCCTTCGTGGCGCTCTGCCTGTTTCCAGGCACCCCGGGGCCCAACCAGTACGGCGCGATCACCAACGCCCCGAAATAGGGCTCCGCCGCGACCGAGGTGCCATTCAGCGGAATCTGGTCGGACCACTTTCCAACCTTCGCGTTCCGCAGTAGGATGTGAATTATTTCGAGCCCCGAAATATCGCGCCAGGGAGGAAAAGATGGCCGGCAAGAAAATCCTGATGTTGGTGGGTGAATTCAGCGAGGAATACGAGATCTTCGTGTTCGAGCAGGCGATGCACGCCGTGGGCCATACGGTCCATGTGGTCTGTCCAGGCAAGAAGGCGGGCGAGATGATCAAGACCTCGCTGCACGACTTCGAGGGCCATCAGACCTACACGGAGAAGCTCGGCCACGACTACTACCTGAACAAGAGCTTCGACGAGGTCGATCCCTCCAAATACGACGCGGTCTACTGCGCCGGCGGCCGCGGGCCGGAATACATCCGCATCGACAAGGGCGTGCAGGCGATCGTCCGCCACTTCCACGAGACCGGCAAGCCGATCTTCACCATCTGCCACGGCGTGCAGATCCTGATCGCGGTGGATGGCGTGGTGCGCGGGCGCGAGGTCGCGGCCCTGCAATATTGCGAGCCCGAGGTCACGCTCGCCGGCGGCATCTACATCGACGTCGCGCCCACCGGCGCGCATGTCGAAGGCAATCTCGTTTCGGCCAAGGGCTGGCCCGGCCTGTCCAACTTCATGCGCGAATGCCTGAAGGTGCTTGGCACCGACATCCGCCACGGCGAGATCCTGATGCGCGACGACACGAAGGCCAGCGTCGCGGCCTGACGATCCGCGCCCCCAACGCTTCGACGGCCGGCCTCGCGCCGGCCGTTTTCGTTCCGGCTCCTTGGCGCAACGCCACCGCCAAGCTGCGGCGTGACAGCCCATCTGCTTTCGACTATCCCTGCCGCCATGAAGCCGCCCGTCGATCCCGCCGAAAATCTCGCGACCCTCATCCGCTGCCCGTCGGTGACGCCGGCCGAGGGTGGCGCGCTTGCGGCCCTGCAGGCCATGCTGGCGCCGCTGGGCTTCTCGGTCGAGCGGCCGGTCTTTTCCGAGGACGGCACGCCGGACGTCGAAAACCTCTATGCCCGTCTTTCCGGCAACGGCCCGCACCTGATGTTCGCCGGCCATACCGACGTGGTGCCGCCGGGCGACGAAGCGTCGTGGCGGCATCCTCCCTTCGCGGCCGCGGTCGAGAATGGCGAGATGTACGGGCGCGGCGCGGTCGACATGAAGGGCGGAATCGCCTGCTTCGTGGCGGCCGTCGCGCGCCATGTCGAGAAGCACGGCAAGCTCAAGGGCTCCGTCTCGCTGCTCATCACCGGCGACGAGGAAGGCCCGTCGATCAACGGCACCACCAAGCTGCTCGACTGGGCGGCAGGCAAGGGCGAGAAGTGGGACGCGGCGATCGTCGGCGAACCCACCAACCCGCAAGCGCTGGGCGACATGATCAAGATCGGCCGGCGCGGCTCGATCTCCGGCATCGTCACGGTCAACGGCGTGCAGGGCCATGCGGCCTACCCGCATCTGGCCGAAAACCCCGTTCGCGGCATCGTAACGCTGGTCGACGCGCTGCTGTCGCCGGCCTTCGACGAGGGCACCGCCGATTTCCAGCCGACCAACCTCGAAGTCACCACCATCGACGTCGGCAACCCGGCGGCCAACGTCATCCCGGCCAAGGCGACCGCCGCCTTCAACGTGCGCTTCAACGACAGCTGGAGCGCGGAGACGATCCAGGCCGAGATCCACAACCGGCTGGACCGCGCCGCGCGCCGCTTCAAGCTGCGCCCCGGTCGCGAAACGCCCATCGACTACGAGCTCGTCTGGCGCGACCGGCCGAGCCCGGTCTTCCTCACGCGGGACGAGAAGCTGGTCGAGACGCTGTCGGGGTCGATCGCGGCCGTTACCGGCCGCAGTCCCGGCCTGTCCACGTCAGGCGGCACCTCCGACGCGCGCTTCATCAAGGATTTCTGCCCGGTGGTCGAGTTCGGCCTGGTCGGCAAGACCATGCACATGGTGGACGAACGCGTGGCGCTCGCCGATCTCGAGACGCTGACGCAGATCTACGAACGCTTCCTCCAGGACTGGTTCGGGTAGCAGCATGCCCTCGGGCGAGGAAATCCAGCGCTACCTCTCCGGTGCCTGGCGGCTCATGACCGGTCGCCAGGACGGGCTCGCGCTGCTCGATTTGTCGGCCGACGGTTTCTGGACCTCGTTCTCGGCCATCGCGGTGGCGCTGCCGGTGCTGCTGGCGACGTGGGTGCCGGTGGCCAACGAAGCCTGCGGTCCGGACGCCACGCTCGCCATCCGCCTCGCCTTCCTCGGACGCCTTGCCGCCGTCGATGTCGCCACGTGGATCGCGCCGCTGGCGGCGTTCGTCCTGGTCGCGCGGCCGCTTGGCATCGCCGACAGGCTGGTCCCCTATGTGGTCGCCAGCAACTGGGGCGGCGCGCTCGCCGCCTGGCTCATGCTGCCGGTCGCGCTGGCGGGCCTGTTCTGGCCGGATGCGGGCGACATGCGCGGGCTCGTCGCCCTCATCATGCTGGTGGTCGCGCTCGTGCTGTTCTGGCGCCTGACCAACGCCGCGCTCGACAAGGGACCGGCGATGGCCACCGGCGTCTTTGTCGGCTCGCGCGCCGTCGAACTCGCCTCGCTGCTCATGCTTCAGTCGCTGCTGGGCGTGCCGCCCTCATAGTCCACCCGCACCAGGTACAGCCCGTCGGGCGGCGCAACCGGGCCGCAGGCAGCGCGGTCGGCGGCTTCCAGCGCGGCGCGCACGTCGGCCGGCGTCCAAGTTCCCTCGCCCGCCTTCCGAAGCGTGCCCACCATCGAGCGCACCTGGTTGTGCAGGAACGACCGCGCCGACGCGCGGATCTCGATCACGTCGCCATCGCGGGTGACATCCAGGCGATCCAGCGTCTTCACCGGGCTTTTCGACTGGCATTGCACGGAGCGGAAGGTGGTGAAGTCGTGTTTGCCCACCAGCATCTGCGCGGCCGCGTGCATGGCGCCGGCGTCGAGCCGGCGCTTCACCAGCCAGGCGCACCGCTTCTCCAGCGTCAGCGGCGCACGCCGGTTGACGATGCGGTAGAGATAGTGGCGTGCGGTGGCAGAGAAGCGCGCATCGAACTCGTCCGCGACCTGCCGCGCCGCGGTCACCGCAACCGTCTCACCGCCCTGCTCCAGATGCGCGTTCAGCGCCCCCATGAGCTTGTTCGCGGCCCATTCGCGCGACAGGTCGATATGCGCCACCTGCCCCAGCGCGTGGACCCCGGCATCGGTGCGCCCGGCGCCGCGCAGCGTGATCTGCTCGCCGCTGGCCGCCAGCACCGCCTGCTCGATCGCCGCCTGCACGGTGTGATGCCCGGCCTGCCGCTGCCAACCGGCATAGGCGGTGCCATCATATTCGAGGTCGAGGCGATAGCGCGGCATCAGAGCGCCGCGAAAGCCGGCGCGTAGACCAGCCGGCCGCTTGCGGGCGCCTCGCCCCAGGCCAGCGCCTGCAGGTAGTCGCCCTGGTAGTCGCTGTCGAAGCCCGTCGCCCTGTCCCGGCTGTAGCCGAAGCGCGCATAGTATTCCGGCTCGCCCAGCACGATTGACAGCCGCTCGCCCCGCGCCTGCAGGACCGGGTGCGCATGCTCGACAAGCGCGCGGCCGATGCCGGTGCGCTGGCTGCCGGGGATGACCGCGAGCGGCGCCAGCGCCACCGCGTCGAACGCGCCGTCGTCCCCCGCCACCCGCAGGCGCGAGAACAGCAATTCCCCGACAAGTTCGCCCTCATGGGTCGCGACCAGCTCCAGCACCACGTCGCCTTCGGCCCGCAGGCGCTCGACAAGCCTGCCTTCGCCGTCGCCGCCAAACGCGGCGTCGAGCAGCGACCGGATCGCCGCCGCGTCCTCTGCGCGCGCTTCGCGGATGACGAGGCCCCGGATCACGTCAGCCGCTCCGGCATCGCCTGCAGCCCGCGCGCGAAATCCGAAGCGGCGACCGGGCGGCCGCCCGCCCGCTGCAGCTCCACCAGGCGCACCGCGCCGCGCCCGCAGGCTATCGTCATCGCATCGTCCAGGATCGAACCGGGTGCTCCCGCACCGTCCGCGAGCGTGGTGCGCAGCAGCTTCACCCGCTCCGCCTTGCCGCCCACGCTCATTTCGCACCAGGCGCCCGGAAAGGGCGAAAGGCCCCGAATGTGGTCGTGCACTTCCGCCGCCGGCCGGCTCCAGTCCACGCGCGTCTCCTCCTTGGCGATCTTCCTGGCATAGGTCGCGCCCTCGGCGGGCTGCGGCGTCAGCTCCAGCGTTCCCGCCTCGAGGCCGGCCAGCGCCCGCACCATCAGCGCCGCGCCGACCCGCATCAGGCGGTCGTGGAGTTCGCCTGCCGTCATGTCGGGGTCGATCGCCACGCTTTCGGCCAGCGCGACCGGGCCAGTGTCGAGCCCTTCATCCATCTTCATCACCATCATGCCTGTCTCGGCGTCACCCGCCATGATGGCGCGCTGGATCGGCGCCGCGCCGCGCCAGCGTGGCAGCAGCGAAGCGTGGCCGTTGTAACAGCCCAGCCGCGTGCCTTCGAGGATCGGTTTGGGCAACAGCAGGCCGTAAGCCACCACCACCGCCACGTCGGCGCCGAGCGCACGGAACGCAGCCTGCTCGGCCTCGCCCTTGAGCGACAGGGGCGCACGCACCTCGATCCCCAGTTCCTCGCCCAGCCGATGCACGGGCGATTTCGTCAGCTCCAGCCCACGCCGTCCGGCGGGACGCGGCGGCTGCGTGTAGACCGCCGCGATTTCGTGACCGGCATCGGCCACCGCGCGCAGCGTCGCTGCGGCGAATTCCGGCGTTCCCATGAAGATGACGCGAAGCGGCATGAAGGCGATGGTCCACGGTTGACCGGCTACGCTCTAGCCGACGCCGCGCCCCGCGTCACCCCGAAGGCCTCAGGCGCCGGCCTCGAACGGGTTGACCAGCTTCAAATCTATCGCCTGGAAGTCGCGGGTATTGCGTGTTGCCAGCGTTGCGCCGTGCGCGAGGCACTCGGCCGCTATCATCGCGTCCTTGGTCTCCATCGAACGTCCCATCAGCCGCCGCGTCGCAGTAATGCGTCCATATGTCTGCGCCGCGCTCTCCCCGAACGAGAGCATCCGTCCATGAAAATCACGCTTAATTCGATCGATGTTCTGAAGAAGTCCTTCGCGACGGATAGGCTCAGGAACGAGAAAGGCACCGTAGTAGAGTTCGCCGATGATAACGGTCGATAAAAACAGCGAAGCACCTTCCTGCGCGTTCAACCAGTTGTGGACCCTCTCACTAGGCCTCGGCCCAAAAATGTCGGAGATAACGTTAGTGTCGAGCACGATCATCGGCGATCGAAATCCGGCGGCTCGCGGTCGGCCTCATGGCGGCTTTCTTCGATAGCTGCAAGCTCGTCGGCGGTGAAACGTGCGCCTCCGACAAGCGATCGCAACCGGTCTCCCACCTTGGCGCTATCTGACGAAGGCGTGGACAACGCCCGCTTCATCAATGCGACAGCCTCTTCAGAAAGGCTGCGATTGTTACGCTGCGCGCTGTCACGCAATCGCCGTTTGAGGTCCGGCTCGATTCCTCGGATCAGAATATCGCCCATAACATTCTCCTACGATATCAATGATATCAAACCGGGACAGCTAAGGAAAGGGGGCGGCCAGCAGGCGTTCGATCTTAAATTAACGGATTGCTACACGTTCGGGATCTACACTGCTGCAATCTTAATGGGAGTGCACGAACATGTCCCCGCGCAAAAATTCTAAGCGAATTTTTGGCAGCCGCCGACCCTCCGTGGTCGAACTGGAAAAGACCGAACATATTTTGAGAATGGGAAACCTAAGCGTAACAAGACCGACTTCAGAGTAAATATCGGCCCGTTTGCCGCATTTTTCATATTGCTTACGTTAGCCATCTCGCCTGAAGCACGAGCCATGGCCCTTACGGTCACGTATAAAGCCCTCGAATACGCAGAAAGCTGGGTTCTCCGAGGCTTGCTCGACTGAGATCACCCCACCATGCGGGTCGGGGCCTTTTCGCGGGCCAGCTTCTTGAACTTGCGCACCACCATGTCGCGCTTCAGCTTCGAGATGTGGTCGATGAACAGCACGCCGTTGAGGTGGTCTATCTCGTGCTGCAGGCATGTCGCCATCAGCCCGTCGGCGGCCATCTCGCGCTTCTCGCCCTCGATGTCGACATAGCTGACGGTGATCGCGGCCGGCCGCTCTACCTCGGCGTAATAGTCGGGGATCGAGAGGCAGCCTTCCTCATGCGTGTTGATGTCGTCGCCCTTGGCGACGATCTCCGGGTTCACGAAGACATGCGGCTCGGGCGTCTCGCCCTCCTTGGCGAGGTCGATCACCAGCATCCGCAGCGGGATGCCGATCTGGATCGCGGCCAGCCCGATGCCCGGCGCGTCGTACATGGTCGCCAGCATGTCGTCGGAAAGCTTGCGCAGTTCGTCGTCCACGCGCTCCACCGGCCTGGAAAGCTGGCGCAGAACGGGATCGGGAAGGGTGATGAGCGGCCGGATCGTCATGGCCATGACGTAATCGCTGATCCTTCCAGCGTCAACGTGGCCAGGCGAGAACGTTCACGTTTTGGTCTTATGCCGCCGGTCCGAATCGCCTAGACTGGGCGCATGAGTGCAAACCTCCTTTCGCAGCCGGTCGCCCAGCTAGGCGCTTCCACAATCACGCTCGGCGGCGCGCTGCTGGCGCTTGCGGCGCTTCTGCTGCTGCTCGCCGGCGCTCTGGCGCTGGTGATGTGGCGCGCCGCGCAGGCGCGCGCCACCGCCGCGGCGGAGGCCGCGCAGCAGACCGCGGAAGCCCAGGCGCGGCTGGCCGAGATCACCAGGGCGCAGGCCGAGATGCACGGCAGGCTCGGCACGATGGCCGAGATCTTCTCCAGCCGGCAGGCCGAACTCAACAAGGCGATCGGCGAGCGCCTCGACGGCATGACCTCGCGGCTCGGCCATTCCATCACCGAGCAGACGCGCTCCACGCACGAGAACCTGGCCAAGCTGCAGGAACGGCTGGCGGTCATCGACAGCGCGCAGACCAACATCCAGTCGCTGGCCGGCCAGGTGGTGCAGCTCCAGCACATCCTCTCCAACAAGCAGACGCGCGGCGCATTCGGGCAGAGCCGCATGGAGGCTATCGTGGCCGACGGCCTGCCGCACGGGGCCTACGAATTCCAGGCCACGCTCTCCAACGGCTCGCGGCCGGACTGCATCATCCGCATGCCCAACGACCAGCCCTCGCTGGTCATCGACGCCAAGTTCCCGCTGGAAGCGTGGAACGCCATCCGCGCCGCCGCCGAGGCCGAGGGCGGCGACGCACAGAAATACGCCGCGCAGGCGTTCCGCCGCGACGTCGAGGTGCACATCAAGGCGATCTCGGAAAAGTACCTGATCCGAGGCGAGACGCTGGACACGGCTTTCATGTTCGTGCCGTCGGAATCGATCTTCGCCGAGATCCAGGAGAATTTCGAGGCGCTGGTGCAGAAGGCCTACAAGGCGCAGATCGTCATCGTCTCGCCGTCGCTGCTGATGCTGTCGATCCAGGTGCTGCAGGGCGTGCTGAAAGACCAGCGCATGCGCGAGCAGGCCCACCTGATCCAGGGCGAGGTGGTGCGGCTGATGGAGGATGTCGGCCGCCTCGACGAGCGCGTGCGCAAGCTGCAGGGGCATTTCGTCCAGGCCAGCCGCGACATCGAGCAGATCGTGACCTCGACCGAGAAGGTCACCAAGCGCGGCCAGAAGATCGAGGCCATGGAGTTCGGCGAAGCCGAACAGATCGCCACCGAGGCCGAGCCGGAGCGCGCACCGCGCGTGGCGGCTTCGCGCACCGGGCAGCTGCAGCTGCGCGTGGTAGACGAGGACGTCTAGCCTACTCGCCCACCTCGATGTGGAAGGCGGACCACACCCAGGCGCCCTCCTCCTCGGCGGTGGCCTTGCCCGAACCGGTGTCGTAGGCCAGCCACAGCGGGCCGCGCCCGCCTATGCCGAGTGGCTTGCCGTCGGCGTTCATCGCCAGCACCCAGTCGCGCGCCGCAATCTGATCGACGGTCATGCCGGCGCCGTAGCCGTCCATGGCGTAGACGGTGATCAGCTTGCCAGTTGCGCCGGCTGCCGCCAGCACGTCGGCAAGCCGCGGCCCGCTCATTTCCACGGGCTTCGACCACGGCTCGGCATTCGCGGTGATCGACTGCTGCGGCAGCGCCGCCAGCGCCGCCCGGTCGAACTCGTACGCCTTCTCGAAGGTCTTGCCGTGATAGTTCAGGAAGCCGTCATGGAACTGGTCGAAACGGCCGCGGTTCGTATTGGCGATGTCGCCGGTGACGGTGAGGACGGTTCCGGTCCCCTCCTGCGCGGCCAGCGGCGCCGAGACGGCGAGCAGCGCGGCAAACGCCACGACATAGCGAAACAGTGAGCGCATCGGCGAAACTCCTCCTCTGGAAACCGCCGCGGATCATTTCCGCAAAAGCCGTGTCCGGGCAAGAGGGCCGCCGGCCGCTCCTCACCCTATTTCGCTGACGATGCCCGGCACCTGCGCCAGCGTCGGCACCTCGCGGAACCGCGGATTGCCGGCCGGCGCGTCGATCCGCTCTAGCACCCAGGTCAGGTCGTGCGGCACGTAGATGCCCCAGCCGCCCGCCTCGATCGCCGGCACCACGTCCGACTTCAGCGAGTTGCCGATCATCATCGCCCGCTCCGGCCCGTCGCCATGGCGGGCGAAGACGCGGCGATAGGTATCCGGGTTCTTGTCGCTGACGATCTCGACCGCGTGGAACAGCTCGCCCAGCCCGGACGCGGCGAGCTTGCGCTCCTGGTCGAACAGGTCGCCCTTGGTGATCATCACCAGCCGGTGCGAGCCCGCCAGCGCCTCCAGCGTCTCGCGCGCTCCCGGCAGCGTCTCCACCGGGTGGCTCAGCATCTCGCGGCCGATCTCAAGTATTCGCCCGATCACTGAGGACGGCACCCTGCCGCCGGTCACCTCCACCGCCGTTTCCACCATCGACAGCGTGAAACCCTTGATGCCGAAGCCGTAGTGGGCGAGGTTGCGCTTCTCGGCTTCCAGCAGCCTGGCGCCCAGCTGCTCCGCCTCGGCGTGGTCGGCCAGCAGCTCGGCAAAGCGTTTTTCGGTCATGCGGAAGAACTGCTCGTTCTGCCACAGCGTGTCGTCGGCATCGAAGCCTATGGTGGTCAGTCTGCGCATGCCGGCCTTCTAGTCCCGCCGGCCGCCGCGGAAAAGCCCGATCGCGCCGCGCCGCCAGCGATTTGCCATCTTTGCGGGCGATCACGCCCCCGCATACGGAGGGACCATGCCCGATTTCGCCATCCACCCCACGCGCAGGTTCGTCGTGCTCGGCGGCATCGCCACGCTCGGCGCGCTCGCCTCGTGCCGCTCCGTGCTGCCTACCGCTCAGGGCGGCGGCGCTTCGCAGGCGGCCACGCGCCACGTCGCGGCCATTCGCGGCGGCAACAGCCTTTCCGCGCTCGCGCCCGACGCGAAGGCCGAGGCCGCCGCGCTGGAGCAGGCGCGCTTCATGGTAGTCGGCGGCCGCATGGACCACACCGCGCTCGCCGGGCGCGACTTTGTCAGCCGCATGAAGCGCAACAGGATCCCGGCGCCGGCCGCCGAGAACCTGGCGCATGGCCGCATGGACCTCGACCGGCTCTTCGCCATGTGGATGAATTCCGAGGGCCATCGCCGCAACATGCTCGACCCGCGATTCTCGCGTTTCGGCCTCGCCTATGCCGAAGAGAGCGGCGACAGCCGCTACTGGGCGCTGGTGCTGCACGCCTGATCCGGAGAAGCACTGTTCACCATGCGCCTCTGGCGGCGGCGGCGCGCGGCCTCTATGTCCTGTCGAGATTCACACGGGATCAGCGACATGGAACTCGGCCTCTACACATTCGGCGACGTCGGCACCGACCCCAGGACCGGCCGCAAGGTCGGCCCGGCCGAGCGCCTGAAGAACCTCATTGAGGAAATCGAGCTGGCCGACCAGGTGGGGCTCGACGTGTTCGGCCTGGGCGAGCACCACCGGCCGGACTATGCGGTCTCCGCCCCCGCCGTCGTGCTGGCGGCGGCCGCCTCGCGCACGAAGAACATCAGGCTCACCAGCGCGGTCACGGTCCTTTCCTCCGACGACCCCATCCGCGTCTTCCAGCAATATGCCACGGTCGACCTCATCTCCGGCGGGCGCGCTGAAGTGATGGCGGGGCGCGGCTCCTTCATCGAATCGTTCCCGCTCTTCGGCCTCGACCTCAGCGACTACGACGCGCTGTTCGCCGAGAAGCTTGCCATGCTGCTAAAGCTGCGCGAGGGCGAGACGCTGGACTGGCCGGGCAGCGACCACACCCCGCGCGTGGCCGGGCGCGGCATCTATCCGCAGCCGGAGCGCAAGCTGCCGCTGTGGATCGCGGTCGGCGGCACGCCGCAATCGGTCGCCCGCGCCGGCGCGCTCGGCCTGCCGCTCGCGCTCGCCATCATCGGTGGCGAGCCCGCCCGCTTCGCGCCCTTCTTCCAGCTCTACCGCGAAAGCGCGCGCCGCGCCGGCCACGATCCGGCCACGCTGCCCACCTCGATCAACGTGCATGGCTACGTGGCCGAGACCGCCGACGACGTCGACCTGTTCTACAACGCCCAGGCCGAGGTGATGAACCGCATCGGCCGCGAGCGCGGCTGGGGCCCGACCAACCGCGCGCATTTCGATGCGTCGGCCGCGCCGAAGGGCAATCTGTTCGTCGGCGAGCCGCAGAAGGTGGTGGACAAGATCCTCGCCAATCACGAGATCTTCGGCTTCGACCGCTTCCTGCTACAGATGGCGATCGGCGTCATCCCGCACGACCGCATGCTCAAGGCGATCGAGCTCTACGGCACGAAGGTCGCGCCGCAGGTGCGCAAGGCGGTCGGCAAGCCATTGGCGAAGGACGCGGGCGCCCCCATATTGGCGCAATGATTCCGTTCTCGGTCCTCGATCTTTCGCCCGTCGTCGAAGGTGGCGACGTCTCGCAGTCGCTCGCCAACACGCTCGACCTCGCCCGCCATGCCGAACGTCTCGGCTACACGCGCTATTGGCTGGCCGAGCACCACAACATGCCGGGCATCGCAAGTGCCGCGACCGCCGTCGTCATCGGCCATGTCGCCGCCGGCACCAGGACCATACGCGTCGGCGCCGGCGGCATCATGCTGCCCAATCACGCCCCGCTGGTGATCGCCGAGCAGTTCGGCACGCTGGCGGCGCTGCATCCGGGCCGCATCGACCTCGGGCTCGGCCGCGCGCCGGGCACCGACATGCTGACGGCGCGGGCGCTGCGCCGCACGCTCGCCGGCGACGTCGACAATTTCCCGCAGGACGTGGTCGAACTGATGAACTATTTCGCGCCCGCCGAGCCCGGCCAGCGCGTCCACGCCTATCCCGGCGAGGGTCAGGACGTGCCGGTGTGGATACTGGGCTCCAGCCTCTACGGCGCGCAGCTCGCCGCCATGCTGGGCCTGCCCTATGCCTTCGCCTCGCATTTCGCGCCGGCCGAGCTCGACCGCGCCATCGCCATCTATCGCGAGCGCTTCCAGCCTTCCGCGCAGCTTTCGCGGCCCTATGTGATGGCGGGGCTGAACGTCACCGCCGCCGAAACGGACGACGAGGCGCGCTACCTGTTCACCTCAACCCAGCAGGCATTCGCCAACATCCGTACCGGCCGCCCTGGCAAGCTGCCGCCGCCGGTGCGCGACGTCGAGCCGCTGCTCGAAGGCCCGGTCAAGCTGATGCTGGCGCAGTTCCTGTCGGCGGCGGTGGTCGGCTCCCCCGCCACGGTGCGCCAGGGCATCGCCGATTTCATCGCCCGCACCGGCGTGGACGAGATCATCGTCACCTCGCAGGTCTACGAGCACGCAGCGCGCGTGCGCTCCTACGAGCTTCTGGCGGACGTGCGCGAGGACCTCGCCCGCGCCGCATGAGCCCGGGCAAGGTCCGTCGATCGCTCAGCAGCGCCCGTCGCGGATGACGCGATAGCCCGCCGCCCGGGCTTCGCAGGCATTGCCGAAGGTCTGCCGGCTGCCGCGGTTCGCGGCGCATACCGGCGCGTATTCGCGGGTGCAGAATTGCGGCCGGTCCGGTCGGTCGGGCCTGCCCGGCCCGGGGCCGCCCCAGCCGGGACCCGGCTGCCCGCCACGACATTCTCCGCCATGCACGATACGGTAGCCGCTGCGTTCGGCCTCGCACGCATTCCCGAAGGTCTGCCTGTCGCCGCCCCTGCGGGCGCAGACGGGATCGTACTGCTGCGTGCAGAATTGCGGCCGGTCCGGGCGCGGCGGCGGCGGGCGGTCCTCCACCACGACGGCCGTGCAGGCCGCCAGCACGCCGGCCGACAACAGCACGCCGGCCGTCGCCAGAAGGATTTTCGGTCGGATCATGGTTCCTCTCCAGTTTCGCCCGCCCCGCCCCAGAACGCATCAGCCCGCAAATGGGTCCGTCCCGCCGGAGCCTGGCCACGCGCTCAGCCACGCAGCGCAGGCATGAGCGCGGAACCGCTGCATAGCCATCCGCGTTGTGTGCGATCCGCCATCGGGCGGACCGAGGGACCCCCATGCCCACCCCAGACAAGAAGCCGGAGCCCCAGCCTCTGCCGGAGTCTGATGGCTCTGTTGCGCGGCTCGGCGGAGAGCGCACGCATTTCTACGTGCGCGGCCTGTTCATCATCATGCTGGTCTATGGGCTCTATTTCGCCCGCGACTTCTTCATGCCGGTCATGCTGGCGTTCCTGTTCGCGCTGACGCTCACCCCCATCGTGCGCTATCTCGGCAAGCGCGGCGTGCCTCCCACGCTGTCGGCCACGTTGCTGGTCGTGGTCGCGGCGTTCACTCTGGCAGTGTCGGCCTATCTGCTCAGCGGTCCGGTGGGCGACCTCATATCGCGCGCGCCTGCCATGGGGCAGGAAATTCGCGAGCGGCTTGCCGAGATCGAGGGGCCGCTGCAGCGCATCATGCGCGCGACCAAGCAGATCGAAGGCGCGACGGACACCGTGCGCGACCCCACCATCCAGCGCGTCGCGGTCGACCAGCCGGGCATCATCTCGCGCGCGGCCGGAAGCCTGCCTACGCTTCTGACCACCGTGACCATCACCTTTGTGCTCGCCCTGTTCCTGCTCGCCTCGGGCACGCTGTTCTACGAGAAGATCATCCAGTCCTTCGCCAGTCTCAGCGCCAAGAAGCGGGCGCTGCGCGTCGTCTACGACGTCGAGCGCGAGATATCGCGCTACCTGCTCACCGTGTCGCTGATCAATTTCGGCCTCGGCACGGCGGTGGCTGCGGGGCTGTGGCTGCTCGGCGTGCCCAATCCGGTGCTGTGGGGCGTGATGGCGGCGCTGCTCAACTTCCTGCCCTATGTCGGGGCGCTCATCACCATTTCCGTCGTCGCCTTCATCTCGCTGATCTCGTTCGACACGCTGTCATTCGCGGTCGTGCCGCCGCTCTACGTGCTTCTGTGCAACGTGCTGGAAGGACAGATCGTGACGCCGGTCATCCTCGGGCGCCGGCTCGAGCTCAACGCCGTGGCCATCTTCGTGGCGGTCGCTTTCTGGACATGGATGTGGGGTTTCGTCGGCGCGCTCATCGCGGTGCCGATGCTGGTCGTCATCAAGGTGTTCTGCGACCATTTCGACAGCCTGCGCCATATCGGCAACTTCCTGTCGGCGCAGCAGCAGCCGGTCGAAGACGACGACGAGGCTACTGAAGCGCCCTGACCGACTCCGCATCCGGGAAGCAGGTCGGCTGCCTGCCGTTCCCGGCCTGCCACTCGCCGATCGAACGCCGCGTCTTGAACCCGGCCAGCCCGTCGGCGCCGCCCACGTCGTAGCCCTGCCCCTCCAGCCCCCGCTGCAGGGCGGCCACGTCCGAGCGGTGAAGCCCGCCCACCTCGCCCCAGCCTGCGGCGAAGCGGCGGTCTCCGTGCGCGATGCGGTCGGCCGCGTGGCCGATGAACAGCGCGTAGAGATCGCTCTCATTGTACTTCTTCAGCACGTAGAAATTGGGGGTGACGATGAAGGCCGGGCCGCTGCGGCCGGCCGGCATCATCAGGAAACCTTCCTGCCGGGCCTCGTGGGCCGGAAATTCGCGGCCGTTCACCCGCTTGATGCCCATCGCGGCCCAGTCGGAGATGAGCCGCCCGCGATCCGGCCCCTCCAGCGCGCAGGACACGTCCTGCGGCACTGCCACCTCGAAACCCCAGTCGCGGCCCTTCGCCCAGCCATAATGGGCCAGGTAGCTGCCGATCGAGGCCAGCGTGTCGGCTTCCGACTTCCAGATATCCGCCGCCCCGTCGCCGTCGCCGTCGGCCGCGTGCGCCAGGTAGGAGGTGGGCAGGAACTGCGGCTGGCCAAGCGCGCCCGCCCAGGAGGACTTCATCGCCGAACGCGGCACGCCGCTTTCGATCATCTGCAGCGCCGCCAGTATCTCTTCGCGGAACATGTCCTTGCGCGTGGCGAGCCAGGCCTTGGTCGCCAGCACCTCGATCGCGTCATAGGGAATCCTGGCCGCGCCGAAGCCCGATTCGCGCCCCCATATCGCCAGCACGATGCCCCCGGGAACGCCGGTGCCGCGCTCGACCGCGGCCAGCGTCTCGGCATGCGCGCGCAGCCGGCTGCGGCCGCCGGCCGACACCGCGCGCACAGTGTTCTCCGCGAAATAGGCGCCCGGCGAGCGGAACTCGGCCTGGTGCTGCTCCTTCGGCGTTTCCGGCTTCTGGCCGGGCAGCACGAGGTCGGGCAGCTTCAGGTTCGGCTTCACGCCCGAAAACGCGGCGTCGAATGTCTTTTGCGATACGCCCCTCGCCTGCGCCGCCGGCCACAGATCCTTCGCCAGCCACTGGCGGAACTGCGCGTCGATCGACTGCGCGCAAGCGACGGTCGAGGACAGGGCAAGGCCGATAGCGATCAGCGCCGCGCGCAGGACTTTTGGGGCAACATGCACTATTCCGGCTCCTCCCGAACGAATCCCCGAAATCATGCCATGACGCCGCAATGCGTCAAAACGCGGTCCGCGACTTCAGCGCCGCTGCGATCGTGCCTTCGTCGAGATAGTCGAGCTCGCCGCCCACAGGCACGCCATGCGCCAGCCGCGTCACCCTCGCGCCCAGCCCGGCCAGCTGGTCGGTGATATAGTGCGCGGTGGTCTGCCCCTCCACGGTGGCATTCACGGCGAGGATCACCTCCTTCACCCCGCCTTCAGCCACGCGGCTGACCAGCCTGTCGATCGTCAGGTCGTCCGGGCCGACGCCGTCGAGCGGCGACAGCGTGCCGCCCAGCACATGGTAACGCGCGTTCATCGCGCCCGTGCGTTCCAGCGCCCACAGATCGGACACATCCTCCACCACGATCAGCAGCGAGCCGTCGCGGCGCGCATCGGTGCAGATGGTGCAGGGGTCGGACGTATCGACATTGCCGCAGGTGGAGCAGACGCGCACCTTGTCCACCGCGTCGGCCATCGCCACCGCCAGCGGCGCCAGCAGCTGGTCCTTCTTCTTGATGAGGTGCAGCGCGGCACGCCGCGCCGAGCGCGGCCCCAGCCCCGGCACCTTGGCCAGAAGCTGGATCAGACGCTCTATCTCGGGTCCGGCGATTCGTTTGGACGACATGGTGCAGGATTTAGCCGGGAACTGGCGGAATGGGTAGCGGATGCTGCCGGGATACCTTGTCGGCACCAAGGCGCTGGAGCAGGCCATGCCCAAGATGACGATCCGCACCGCCACCCCGCAGGACGAAGCCGTCCTCACCGAGCTGATCGGCGCGTCCTATGCCACGCTCGGCTCCGGCTACGACGCCGCGCAGCTGGCGGCGGCGATGCCGGTCATGTCGCGCGCCAACCCGAAGCTGCTTTCCTGCGGCACCTACTACGTGGCCGAATGCGACGGCGAGGCCGCCGCCTGCGGCGGCTGGACGCGCGACAGGCCGGGCAGCGGCGAGGTCGTCGAGGGCATGGCCCACATCCGCCACTTCGCCACCCATCCCGCACATCTGCGCAAGGGCATTGCCCGCATGCTGCTCGACCGCTGCCTGGCCGAGGCCGCCGCGGCGGGCATCCGCGTCATGAAAAGCCAGGCAACCCTGACCGGCGAGCCGTTCTATGCCGCCGCGGGTTTCCGCCGCGTCGGCTTGATCGAGGTCGAGATGGGACCGGGCAATCTGCTGCCGGCCATCGACATGGAGCGGCCGCTGCCCTGAGCGTCCTAGAACGGCAGCTTCATTCCCGGTGGGATCGGCAGGCCGGCGGTCAGCTCGGCGGTCTTGGCCTGCATGGTCTGTTCGACCTTGGCCTTGGCGTCGTTGTGGGCGGCGAGGATCAGGTCCTCCAGTATCTCGACCTCGTCCTCCTTGAAGATCGACGGATCGATCTTCAGCGACTTCATCTCGAACTTGCCGGTCAGCGTCACCTGCACCAGGCCGCCGGCCGACTGGCCGCTCATCTCGATATTGGCGATCTCCTCCTGCATGGCCTGGAACTTGGCCTGCATTTCCTTCGCCTTGCCCATCAGGCCGAGAAGATCCTTCATCGCAGTCTCCGTCTGTCTCAGATTTCGTCGTCTTCGGCCGGGTCGAGGCCCGGTTCCAGCGCCGCTTCTTCCGCGCTCAGCGCGTCAGGCGCGTCGGGTATGCGCACGTCGATCACCTTGGCGCCGGGGAATTTCGCCAGGATCGCCGCCACGGCCGGGTCGGCGCGTGCGTCGGAAAAGGCGTTCTCCCGCCGCTCATTGTCGATTTCGGCCAGCGTCGCGCCGCCCGCCTCGCGCGACAGCGACACGATCCAGCTGCGGCCGGTCCATGCCTTCAGCCTGGCCGACAGGTCGTTGGGTAGGCTGCGCGGCGCGTCGTCCGTCAGGCTGATCTCGATCTGGCCCGGCTGGATGCGCACCGGCCGCACGCATCGGCGCAGCAGCACCTTCAGCTGCACGTCGCGGTTCTTCTCCGCCAGCGCGGCGATGTCGGCGAGCGAGGCGACGGCCGGCTGCTGCTCCTGCTGGACGGCAGGCGCCGGCGCAGCCACGAAGGCGCTGGCGTCGGGCCGGCTTTCGACCAGCCGCATGGCATGGCCGCCGCCCGAGCCGGCGGCCGGCATGCGCGCCTGCGCCACCGCCTGCGCGCCGCCGCCACCGGGGCCACCGGTCCCGCTTGTGCCAGCGCCGGCCGGGCGGCTTCCACCGTTGCCGCCAGCCGGCATGCCGGCGCGACCGTCTTCGATGGCCTTCAGCGCCTCGTCCAGCGTGGGCAGGCTGGCGGCATGCGCCAGCCGGATCAGCACCATCTCGGCCGCGCTCGCCGGGCGGCTGGAGTCCTGCACCTCGGTGATGCCCTTGAGCAGCATCTGCCAGGAACGCGACAGCGCCCGCACCTGCAGGCTGGCTGCGAAATCCGCGCCGCGGCGGCGCTCGTCCTCGGACAGGGCGCCGTCATTGACGGCCTGCGGCACGAATTTCAGCCGCGTCACCAGGTGGTTGAACTCGGCCAGGTCGGTGAGCACCGTCGCCGGGTCGGCGCCCGCATCGTATTGCGCGCGGAACTCGTTCAGCGCCGCCGCCACGTCGCCCTTCATCACAAGCTCGAACAGGTCGATCACCCGCGCCCGGTCCACCAGTCCCAGCATGTCGCGCACAGTTTCGGCGGTCACCTTGCCGGAGGAATGCGCGATCGCCTGGTCGAAGATCGACTGGGCGTCGCGCATCGAGCCCTCGGCCGCGCGCGCGATCATGGCCAGCGCGTCGTCCTCGGCCTCCACGCCCTCCAGCCCGGCGATGCGCGCCAGGTCCGCCTTGACCAGCCCGGCGTCGATGCGCCGCAGGTCGAAGCGCTGGCAGCGCGACAGGATGGTGATGGGGACCTTGCGTATCTCGGTGGTGGCGAAGATGAACTTCACATGCGGAGGCGGTTCTTCCAGCGTCTTCAGCAGGCCGTTGAAGGCCTGGTTCGACAGCATGTGCACCTCGTCGATGATGTAGACCTTGTAGCGGGCCGACACCGGCGAATAGCGCACCTGCTCGATGATCTCGCGTATGTCGTCGATGCCGGTGTGCGAGGCCGCGTCCATCTCGATCACGTCGACATGGCGGCCTTCCATGATCGCCTGGCAGTGCTCGCCCAGCTCGGTCAGCTCGATCGTCGGCCGGTCCACGCTCGCGGTCTTGTAGTTCAGCGCACGCGCCAGGATGCGCGCCGTCGTGGTCTTGCCCACGCCGCGCACGCCGGTCAGCATCCAGGCCTGCGCGATGCGGCCTGAGGCGAAGGCGTTGGTCAGCGTGCGCACCATCGGCTCCTGGCCGATGAGGGCAGAGAAATCGCGCGGGCGGTATTTGCGCGCCAGAACCCGGTAGGCCGCTGTCTTTCCGGTCGGTTCGGCGGAAACGTCGTTCATGCGGCGGGCTCGCTCCGTCTCGTCTGGCGGGTTTCCGGCCGTCGGGAGTGTCGCTCCCGGCGGCGCACGCCGTCAATGCCGTGCAGGTCCATCACCGGTGGGCCGCAGAGAAGGTGGGAGGCTGGAACGATGACCCGGTCCGGGCTCGTTAGGGCTGCTTCCTTCCGGACCTGACCCGGTTGGCGAGTGGATCGTCCACCGCCAACCTCCCGCTGCCCATATCGGCAATCCGGCAGCCAAATGCAAGGGCGGATACGGCCAACGATTCGCTTGCGGGCGCTTGCGCCACTGTCTAGCGTTGCGGGCAACGAGGAAACGTCCATGCCGCCCGGAACGACCGTGGGCTTCGAGCTCGATGCGAGGCTGGAGGCCGTGAGCCATCCCGTGCTGTGGCTCGGCCTGTGCGAATTGCGGCTGGTGAACGAGCGGCGCTGGCCCTGGCTGCTGCTGGTGCCGCAGCGCATGGGAATCGAGGAGATGCACGATCTCACCCCGCTCGACCAGGCGATGCTGACCTTCGAGACGAACATGGTGGCACAGACGCTGAAGCGCGAGACAGGCTGCGACAAGATCAACACCGCGACCCTCGGCAACCGCGTGCCGCAGCTCCACGTCCATGTCGTCGCCCGCTCCCGCGGCGATCCCGGCTGGCCGGCGACGGTGTGGGGGCAGGATCCGCGCGAACCCTGCCGGCGCGACGAACTGCGCCAGCTCGCCGAACGATTCCGCGCCGCCTTCTGAGGCCGCCCTCTTCCTCACGCCAACCCGGGACACCCATGCCATTCCGCTTGTTCGACGCGCCGGAGCGCGAACCCAGCCAGTTCGTCGGCTTCGCCGGCAACCGGATCGACCGCCAGGCCGAGAACCGCACCGACGACGCGCTCGACCAGGCGCTCGCCGACCCGGCGACCCGCCTCATCCTGACGCGCGGCGGCAGGCTCTACCTCAAGCTCGAGGCCGGGCGCTTCGATCCCTATTTCGACCGCGCTTCCGCGCTGGCGCTCGAAGCCGCGTTCGAGCGGGGCGTGCTGCTGGGCATGTCGGCGGCCGGTCCGGTGGTGGCCGCGCCGGCCGGCCTCGACCCCGAGGCGCTGCCGGAAGGCATCAAGGCGATCGACCACCGCTCCGTCTACGTGCAGGGGCTCGTGGGCGAAGAGACGCTTGGCGAGATCGCGCAGGGCACCGCGCTGCTGTCATGGCATTCCAACCATCGCTTCTGCGGGCGCTGCGGCGCTGCGACCGAGCCGCGCATCGGCGGTTACAAGCGTGTCTGCACCGCCTGTGGCGCGGAGCTCTTTCCCCGCACCGACCCGGTGGCGATCATGCTGGCGGTCACGCGCGACCGCTGCCTGCTTGGCCGCAGCCCGCATTTCACGCCGGGCATGTATTCCGCGCTGGCCGGCTTCATCGAGCCGGGCGAGACCATCGAGAACGCCGTGCGCCGCGAGATACTGGAAGAGTCCGGCATCCGGCTCGGCCGCGTCGTCTACCACGCCAGCCAGCCCTGGCCTTTCCCGCATTCGCTGATGATCGGCTGCTTCGGCGAGGCGCTCAGCGAAGACGTCGCCTTCGACGGCAAGGAGCTCGAAGACTGCCGCTGGTTCACGCGCGCGGAGACGCTGGCAATCCTCGCGGGAACGCACGGCTCCGTCACTTGCCCGCCGCCCGCCGCCATCGCGCACCACCTCATCCGCGCCTGGGCCGAGAGCGATTGACATGGGCGCTCGCCACACGGAATCTCTTTGGGTGGCAACGGAGTGGTCGAGACAACGCAAGCGTAGAAATGTCGAGATCAGCGCCGACGATCCCGTGTGATCTCAGCTCCACGCGCTAACCTGGCCACGATCCAGGCGGCGTCGTCCGCGACGCCCATGATGAGGCCCGACGCCCGGTTGCGCTGCCAGGGGCGGCCCACGAAAAAGAGGCCCGGCACCGGCGACACTCCTGCCTCGTGGAGGAAGGCGCCCGATGCGTCCGCGGCCCCTTCGATGTCCACCCAGCTCGAATCGTCGCGATAGCCCGTGGTCCAGACGACCGCGTCGACTGCTTCCTCGCGGCCGTCGGCAAAACTCGCCGTCCTGCCGATCGCCCCCGTCAGCCGCGCCGTCACGATCACGCCGCGGCGGCGCAGGCTGTCGAGATTGCGGTCGCGGTCCGGAAGCGGGTCGGTCCGGCGCATCAGTCTGCCCAGCGCCGAACCGGTCGGCACGCGGAGCAGCCGCAGCTTCGCCAGCCACCACCACATGCTCCTGCCCAGCACGCGTTCGGAAAACAGCTTGCGCGGCTTTCCAGCCGCCAGCAGCACGCGGCGCGAGGCCGAGAGGTCCACCGCGATGTCGCGGCCGCTGGCGCCGTCGCCCACCACCAGCACGGTGCCCTCCGGCACGCTTCCCGCATTGCGGTAGGCCGCGGCGGGCAGCTGCGCCACGGCGGCGTCGAAACCGCCGGCAAGCGCGGGGATGGCCGGCTGCTGGAAGGCGCCGCTGGCGATGATGACGCTCGACACGCGAATCGCCCCGCCGTTGGCGGTGTGCGCCACGAAGGTCCCGTCAGGCGCCCTCTCCAGCCTCCCGACCCGCGTACCGGTCTCGACGGGTATCGCGAAGCGGCGCTCATAGTCCTCGAGATAGGCCGCGAATTCGTCGCGCCCGGCATAACCCTCGGGGTCTCCGGCAAGCGGCAGGCCGGGCAGCGCGCTGAGAAAGCGCGGCGTGAACAGCGTCAGCCCGTCATAGCGTGCGCGCCAGCTGTCGCCGACGCGCGCGGCTGCATCGACGATCCGATACGGCACGACTGCGCGCCGCAGCTGCCACGCCGCCGCCAGCCCTGCCTGGCCCGCGCCGATGACCAGCACCGGCACGGCATCTGTTCTGTCGCTGTCGCTCATCCCGCCTCCGGTTCGATCGCGATGGGGAGATACGACCTCCAGCGGCTATAGGGTCAAGCCATTTGCGCCGACTGTCGCACGACGATGGGCGCGCCGTCGGGCACGCGGTCGTGCAGGTCTATCACGTCGTGGAAAAGCAGGCGCACGCAGCCGCTCGATACCGCCTTGCCGATCGACCATTCCTCCATCGTGCCGTGCACGCGGTAGAGCGTGTCGCCGCTGCTGTCGTGGATGTAGAGGGCGCGCGCGCCGAGCGGGTTCGTCAGCCCCGGCTCCATGCCGTAGCGGTACTGCTCGAGCTCGGGCTGGCGCGCGATCATCGCCGCCGGCGGCGTCCAGCGGGGCCATGCGCGCTTGTAGGCGATGCGCGCGCGGCCGCCCCAGGCAAACCCCTCGCGGCCGATGCCGACGCCGTAGCGCATGGCGCGGCCGCCGGGCATCACCCAGTAGAGGTAGCGGCTGGGCGTATCGACGACGACCGTGCCCGGCCGCTCGCCGGTGGGGTCGTCGACCATGGTGCGCCAGTAGCGCGGATCGACCTTGGCGATGTTGACCGCGGGAATCGGGAACTGCTCCTGCGGCCGCGGCCCGTAATAGGCCAGGACGTCCGGCGGCACGTCCGGCGCGGCCGGGGCCGGCGCCACGCGCGGCATGGAAGAAGGGGCGCTGACGCAGCCTGCGAGGGTGAGGCCGCACAGCGCGGCGGACCCGGCCAGAATCTGCCGGCGGTTGATGTTGGTCGAATGCATGATGGTCCTCTGAGGCGCCGCAACGCCCATACGGAAAGGGAAATGGTGCCGGAGCGGCATCTGGCCGCGGCCGGCGCTGGATTTTTGGAACGTCAGACGCGCGGCGGCCGGTGCAGCCGTTCCGGGCAGGCCTGGGTGAACCCGCCGACAGATTTCGGTGCCGTGACCGCCGTGTCGCTTGCCGCGGGGGCGGCGAGCGCGGCCGGCACCAGCGCATGGGCCTGCGGGCACGGCATCAGCTTGCCGGCCTGCGCCTTCTTCTTGCAGGTCACGATCACGAGGCTCGGCGCCTCCTGCCTGTTTTCGGCCCTGCCTTCGGCTGTGCTTTCGGCGCAGGCATCCGCCTTGGCGGACACGGCCTCCGCCGCAACCGGGACGGCATGGATGCCGGCCACGGCCATGGTCGGAATCGCGGCGGCCAGCGCAGTGGCTGCGGCGAATACGGCGATCATGAGAAGGCGGTGTGTCATCGCCGTCCCCGACACCAAGTCAATGTGGCGTCAAAGCGGCGGGCAGCGCCGGCCGAGACCATGCGGCCGGCGGCGTTGCATCGATGCAACAGGCCCGATGGGCGGCTTGGGTGCCGCGCTCAGTCCGTGCCTTTCCACTCCTCGCGCGATTCGCTGCGGGGATAGACGCCCAGTATGCGCACCTCGCGCGAGAAGAACTTCAGCTCGTCCAGCGCCAGCTTGACGTTCGGGTCGTCCGGATGGCCCTCGATGTCGGCATAGAACAGCGTCGCGGTGAAGGCTCCCAGCTGGTAGCTCTCCAGCTTCGTCATGTTGACGCCGTTGGTGGCGAAGCCGCCCATCGCCTTGTAGAGCGCGGCCGGCACGTTGCGCACGCGGAACATGAAGGTGGTCATCATCCGGCTGTCTGGCGCCGCGCGCTCGACCCAGCCCTTGCTCTTCGTCAGCACGACGAAGCGCGTCACGTTGGTCTCGGTGTCCTCGACGTTCTCCTCCAGGATATCGAGGCCGTAGAGGCTGGCCGCCAGGCGCGGCGCCAGCGCCGCCATCGTGCGGTCCCGCACCTCGGACACCAGCTTGGCGGCGCCCGCCGTGTCGCCCGCGATCACCGGCTTCCAGCCGTTCTTCCTTATATATTTGCGGCACTGTCCAAGCGCGTGGATGTGGCTGTGGACGGTCTTGATCTCCTTCCGCTCCACCCCCGGCAGGACCATCAGCTGAAAATGGATGGGCAGAAAATACTCGCCGATGATGTGCAGCTTCGATTCGGGCAGCAGATGGTGGATGTCGGCCACGCGTCCCGCGATCGTGTTCTCGATCGGGATCATGGCGAGGTCGGCCTTGCCCGTCTCGGTGGCGTTGAAGGCGTCCTCGAAGGTGGCGCAGGGAAGCGGCTCCATGCCGGGATACATGTTGCGGCAGGCGGTGTCGGAGTTGGCCCCGGGCTCGCCCTGGAAAGCAATCTTGTTGGTGGTCATGACCTTGGGATCTTGGGATGAGGGATTCTTGAGGATGGATGGGCGTGAGCGCGCGCGCTCACGAGCGCATAAATCGGCCGCCCGTCACCGATCCCCGGAAGATGCGAAACGCCCTCAAGAACCCGTCTCCACGTCAAAGCCCGGTGGCAAAAAGTCTCACTCGGAAGCGCCCTTATAGGAGTTGCAACGGCCAAGCAAAAGACCTAGTTTCCGCGCGTTTTCGCCGGCCCGGGCCGGATACCGACTTAAGGCCATGAGGCAGCGCCCCCGCGCGGCGCGCGCCGGGGCCCTGCAACGGAGCGTTGGGCAATATGGATTCCTTCGAAGTCAACAAGCTGATCGGCGCCTTCCTGGGTACGGTATTCATCCTCTTCTCGGTGACGCTGGCGTCCGACGCCATCTTCGCAACGCATGCGCCGGAGCAGCCGGGCTACGCCATCGCCGCGGCCGAGCCCGCGGCGGGCGGCGAGGCCGGCCCCGGCAAGGCCGAGGTTGAGCCGATCGCGGTGCGCCTGGCCAGCGCCAACGCCGAGGCCGGCGCGGCCCAGTTCAAGAAGTGCACCGCCTGCCACACCGGCGAGAACGGCGGCGCCAACAAGGTCGGCCCCAATCTGTGGGACATCGTCAACCGCCCGATCGCCACGCATGCCGGCTTCTCCTATTCGGGCGCCATGCGCGAATTCTCCGAGGGCGGCCAGAAGACCTGGACCTACGAGGAGCTGGGCGCCTTCCTGGTCGCGCCGAAGGCGCATGTGCCGGGCACCGCGATGGCGTTCGCCGGCATCAAGGACCCCAAGCAGGAGGCCGACCTGATCGCCTATCTGCGCACGCTTTCGGACAATCCGGCTCCGCTGCCGGAGGTGCCCGCCGCCGGGCAGGATGCCGCTCCCGCCGAGGGCGCGGCTCCCGCAGAGGGGGCTGCCCCGGCCGAGGGTGCAACGCCGACCCAGGGCACGGCTCCGGCCGACACGCAGGCGCCCGCCGAGCCGCAGCCTCCCGCGCAGGAGCAGGCGCCCAGCCCGCCGCAGCCCGCCGATGGCCAGGCGCCCGCCAACAACTGAGGCAGGCGCGCGCCGCAAGGCCCCGGCAACGACACCGAATAACGCGATTGTCATCGCCCGTTCACAAAAAGGCCCGGTTCGACCGGGCCTTTTTCGTTGCGCATCATGATGCAGGCCTTGAAAATTCCGGGCTTCGGGAGCTTTCAATCAGGCCGATGTGGACTAGTTTATCCTCCCGCATGCAGATGAGGTGGACGATGCTCCTTCGACCGATCGGAAACGCGACGCTCACCGCCTGCCTCTGCGCGCTTCTGGTCTGGTTTCCGGCGCAGCCGGCGTCGGCACAGGAATCCACCACCACGCCGCCAGCCTCCTCTGCCCAGCCCGCGGAGCAGCCCGCCCCGCCAGCCGAGCAGCCGGCCGGGCAGGCCGCCCAGCCGGCCGAGGCCGGTTCCCAGCCCTCCGGCGAACCGGCGTCCACCGAACCCGCCGCTGGACCCGCCAGCGAACCGGCCAATGAACCGGCCAGCGAACCCGAATGGCGCACCTCGTCCTCGCTGATCGACGAGGAAGCCGAGACCGAGGCATTCGCACGCTATCCATACGTCAATCCGGACGCGCCGAAGGGCGGCACGCTCAATTCGGTCGTGTCCGGCACCTTCGACAGCTTCAACCCGTTCATCGTGCGCGGCACGCCTGCTGCCGGCCTCAGCAATTTCGGCGGCTTCCTGTGGGAGACGCTGATGCAGCAGTCCCCCGACAAGGCCAGCACCAGCAATCCGCTGATCGCGGAGGCCTTCCGCTATCCCGACGACTATTCGTCGGCCACCTACCGCATCAATCCGGCGGCGCGCTGGCACGACGGCAAGCCGATCACCGCCGACGACGTGGTCTGGTCCTTCAGCGTGCTGAAGGAGGTGAGCCCGCTTTACAATCAGTACTATGCCAACGTCACCGAGGCGGTGGCGCTGTCGGACCACGAGGTGGAGTTCCGCTTCAACGAGAAGGGCAATCGCGAGCTGCCGCACATCATGGGCGACCTCGCCGTATTGCCGCGCCACTGGTGGGAGGGCACCGACGCCAAGGGCAAGCAGCGCGACGTGCGCGAGCCGACGCTGGAGCCGCCACTGGGCAGCGGCCCCTACCGCATCGCGAGTTTCCGGGCCGGCTCGGAGATCGTCTGGGAACGCGTCAAGGATTATTGGGGCGCGTCCGAACCGGTGAATATCGGCCGCTACAATGTGGACCGCCGCCGCTACACCTACATCCAGGACGAAAACGCCGCCTGGCAGGCCTTCACCAAAGGCGGGCTGAAGGACATCCAGTCCGAGAACAGCTCGCGCCGCTGGATGACGGCATACAACTTCCCCGCCTTCGAGGCCGGCGACGTCATCAAGCGCGAATTCCCCGACGGCGGGGTGCAGCAGATGCAGGCCTATGTGCTCAACCTGCGCAAGCCGCGCTTCCAGGACCGCCGGGTGCGGCAGGCGCTCACCATCGCCTACAATTTCGAGGACATGAACCGCACGCAGTTCTTCGGCCAGAACACGCGCACGTCGAGCTTCTTCCAGGGCTCCGAGCTCGCCGCCACCGGCCTGCCGCAGGGCCGCGAACTGCAGATCCTCGAGGAATACCGCGACCGGCTTCCGGCCGAAGTCTTCACCCAGGAATACAGGCTGCCGGTCTACGACAAGCCGGAATCGGAGCGCACCTATCTTCGCGAGGCGATCCGCCTGTTCGAGGAGGCGGGCTGGTCGCGCCCCGAGCCGCCCGGCCTGTGGCAGCGCATCCTCGGCTTCTTCGGCCTCGTCGACCTGCCCGACCCGACGGTCATGGTCGATTCGGCCGGAAACCCGTTCCGCATCGAGTTCCTCGGTCGTGGTCCCACGGACGAGATCATCATGGGCGGCTACATCGCCTCGCTGCGCAAGATCGGCGTCGACGCTTCGCTGCGGCTGGTCGATCCGTCGCAATATGTGAACCGGCTCAACGAATTCGACTTCGACGCCGTCACCGGCATCTTCGCGCAGACCCTCTCCCCCGGCAACGAGCAGCGCGAGATGTGGGGGGCGGCCGCTGCCGACCGCCCGGGCTCACGCAACATCGCAGGCATCAAGGACCCCGCGATCGACGGCCTCATCAACCGGGTGATCTTCGCCAGCGACCGCGAAGACCTCGTCGCCGCCGTGCGCGCGCTCGACCGGGCGCTGCTGTGGAACTACTTCATGGTGCCGCAATACCACCGCGCGGTCACCTGGGTGGCCTACTGGAACAAGTTCGGCATCCCCGACGCGCAGCCGAAATACCAGGGCGTCGACCTCGAATCGTGGTGGGTCGACACCGCCAAGGAGGCCGCGCTGGCGGCGAAGTACAGGAGCGCCAATTGATCGGCGGCAGGCTGCTGCTGGCAAGGCGCGCCTTCCTCAAGCTGGGCGGCGCGGCGCTGCTGGCGCCGCTGCTGCCGCGCGGCGTGTTCGCCGCGCTGGAAACCGGCAGGCCGCTCTACGGCATCTCCACTTTCGGCGAACTGAAGTATCCGGCCGATTTCACGCAGTTCGACTATGCGAGCCCTGATGCGCCGCAGGGCGGCACCTTCAACTTCGCGCCGCCCAACTGGCTCTTCAACCAGTCGCCGGACACGTTCAACACGCTCAACACCTTCGTTCCGCGGGGGGACGCGCCGCCGCGCATGGAGCTCTGCCACGACACGCTGATGACGGGGTCGCTGGACGAGCCCGATTCCTTCTACGGCCTGCTGGCAGAGACGGTGACCATCGCGCCGGACTGGAACAGCTTCACCTTCCGGCTGCGGCCGGAGGCGCGCTTCCACGACGGCTCGCCGGTCACTCCCGAAGACGCCGCCTTCACCTTCGCCGTGCTCAAGGAAAAGGGCCACCCCGCCTTCGCCCTGCCGCTGGCCGACATGACCGAGGCGGTGGCCGAAGGCCCGCGGGATTTCCGCGTCTCCTTCAACGGCAAGCAGTCCCCGCAGACCATCTTCGCCATCGCCACCTACCCGGTGCTTTCTAAGGCATGGTTCGCGGAGCGGCCATTCGACGGGTCGTCGATGCAGGCTCCGCTCGGCAACGGCCAGTACAAGGTCGGCAGGCTCTCCGCCGGCAGCTTCATCGAATACGACAAGGTGCCCGACTACTGGGGCCGCGACCTCGCGGCAAACCGCGGGCTGAACCATTTCGACCGCATCCGCATCGAGTTCTACAGCGAGCGCCAGGCCGCTTTCGAGGCCTTCAAGAAGGGCGAGATCCTGGTGCGCCAGGAATTCACCTCGCGCGTCTGGGCGACCGAGTACAACTTCCCGGCCATCGCCGAAGGCAAGGTGGTCAAGCGCGAATTCCCCGGCGAGAAGCGCGCGTCGATGCAGGCTTGGGCTTTGAACCAGCGGCGCGCACGCTTCCGCGATCCCCGCGTTCGCGAGGCGATCGCAAACTGCTTCGACTTCGAGTGGACGAGCCGCGCGCTCTTCTTCGGTGCCTATGAACGCGCCCAGTCCACCTTCGAGAAATCGGAATTCAAGGCTGAGGGCATGCCCAGCGCGGAAGAGCTCGCGCTGCTGGAGCCGCTGCGCGCCGACATACCGGAAGCCGCGTTCGGGGAAGCGGTGATGCAGCCCGTCTCCGATGGTTCGGGCCGCGACCGGCGCATGCTGCAGCGGGCGAGCGCGCTGATGGCCGAGGCCGGCTGGACCAAGCCGCCGACGCCGAGCTGGTGGGAGCGCATTCTCGGCTTCTTCGGGATCATCGATCTCCCCGACCCCAACCTGCTCGTCGATGCCGAAGGCCGCCGCTTCCTGCTGGAATCGCTGGTCAACGACAATGCGCTCGCCCGCATCGTCGGGCCGTTCGTGGAAAACATGCGGGCTGTCGGCATCGATGCGTCGATCCGGCTCGTCGACCCGTCGCAATATCAGGCACGGCAGGTCGACTTCGACTACGACATGATCTCGATGGCGCAGTCCTTCACCGGCACGCCCACACGGGACCAGCTGGAAAACACCTTCCATTCGCGCGCCGCGAAGATCGGCAGTTCCCGCAACTACCCCGGCACGGAGAGCCCGGCGGTGGACGCCCTCATCGAGGCCGCCGGCAAGGCCGGCACGCGCGAGGAGCTTGCGGTCGCCATCCGCGCGCTGGACCGGGTCTTGCGCGCGCGGCGCGACTGGATTCCAAATTGGTTCTCGGCGAATCACAAGCTCGCCTTCTGGGACATGTTCGGCTATCGCGAGCCGAAGCCCGACTACGGCTTTCCGGTGGAATCGCTGTGGTGGCTGGACGAGGAAAAGGCGAAGGCAATTGGCAAGGCTTGATATGCATCCGCGCCGGCAGGGCACAGCCTGATGGCGGCCTACATCCTGCGCCGCCTGCTGCTGATGATCCCGACCCTGTTCGGCATCATGGCGATCTCGTTCATCGTCATCCAGTTCGCGCCGGGCGGCCCGGTCGAGCAGGTCATCGCGCAGCTGTCGGGCCAGGGCGGCGCGATGGACCGCATCTCGGGCGGCGGCTCCGAGACCGGCATGCAGAATTTCGATCCCGCCGGCGGCGGCAACGAATCGCGCTATCGCGGCGCGCAGGGCCTCGACCCCGCCTTCATCGCGCAGCTGGAAAAGCAGTTCGGCTTCGACAAGCCGCCGCTCGAACGCTTCTTCGGCATGCTGTGGGACTATGCCCGCTTCGATTTCGGCGAAAGCTACTTCCGCGACATCAGCGTCATCGACCTGATCCTGGAGAAGATGCCGGTCTCGATCTCGCTCGGCCTTTGGATCACGCTCATCTCCTACGTCATCTCGATCCCGCTTGGCATCCGCAAGGCGGTGAAGGACGGATCGGCCTTCGACATCTGGACCAGCGGCATCGTCATCGTCGGCTATGCCATTCCCGGCTTCCTCTTCGCCATCATGCTGATGGTTCTGTTCGCCGGCGGCTCCTTCTTCGACTGGTTCCCGCTGCGCGGGCTCACCTCCGACAATTGGTGGAGCCTTTCCTGGCCGGAGCGCATCCTCGATTATTTCTGGCACCTGGCGCTGCCGCTCACCGCCATGGTGCTGTCGGCCTTCGCCACAACCACGCTGCTCACCAAGAACTCCTTCCTGGAGGAGATCCGCAAGCAGTATGTCGTCACCGCCCGCGCCAAGGGGCTGAGCGACCGGCAGGTGCTCTATGGCCACGTCTTCCGCAACGCTATGCTCATCATCATCGCGGGCTTCCCCGGCGCATTCATCTCGGCTTTCTTCACCGGCTCGCTGCTGATCGAGAACATCTTCTCGCTCGACGGGCTGGGCTTGCTCGGCTTCCGCTCGGTGATCGACCGCGACTACGCGGTGGTGTTCGCCACGCTTTACATCTTCTCGCTGATCGGCCTCTTCGTGTCCCTCATGTCGGACCTGATCTACACCTGGATCGACCCGCGCATCGATTTCGAGCGGAGGGACGTGTGAGCGACATCCAGGTCAAGGCCGAGGTCGAACAGGTGCGCGAGCGCGCGGCGCGGCCGTGGCTGTCGCCGCTCAACCGGCGCCGCTGGCAGAACTTCAAGGCAAACCGGCGCGGCTACTGGTCGCTTTGGATATTCCTCGTCCTGTTCGTGCTGTCGCTGTTCTCCGAATTCATCGCCAATGACAGGCCGATCCTCGCTTCCTACAAGGGCGAGATCCTGGTTCCGGTGCTGGTAGACTATCCGGAGGAGAAGTTCGGCGGCTTCCTCGCCGTCACCGACTATCGCGACAGGGTGATCCAAGACGAGATCGAGGCCAATGGCTGGATGCTGTGGCCGCCGATCCGCTACTCCTACCGCACCGTCAACAACGAGATCCCCGAGGCCGCGCCGGCCAAGCCCTCCTGGCTCTACGACAATGAGACGCGCTGCGGCCGCTACCAGCAGGGTGCCGCCGATCCCAATTGCACGCCCGGCAACTGGAACTGGCTGGGCACCGACGACCAGGCGCGCGACGTGCTCGCCCGCATCATCTACGGCTTCCGCATCTCCGTCCTTTTCGGCCTCATCCTCACCGCGGCGTCCGCCGTCATCGGCGTCTCGGCCGGCGCGGTGCAGGGCTATTTCGGCGGCTGGACCGACCTTCTCTTCCAGCGCGTCATCGAGATCTGGTCGTCGATCCCGGTGCTCTACCTCATCCTCATCATCGCGGCGGTGCTGCCGCCGGGCTTCTTCATCCTGCTCGGCATCATGCTGCTGTTCTCGTGGACGGCCTTCGTCGGCGTGGTGCGCGCCGAGTTCCTGCGCGCGCGCAACTTCGAGTATGTCAACGCGGCGCGCGCTCTCGGCGTCGGCAGCCGCACCATCATGTTCCGCCACTTGTTGCCCAACGCCATGGTGGCCACGCTCACCTTCCTGCCCTTCATCCTCAACGGCTCGATCACCACGCTGACCTCGCTCGACTTCCTCGGCTTCGGCCTGCCGCCCGGCTCGGCCTCGCTGGGCGAACTCCTGCGGCAGGGCCAGCGCAACCTAAACGCGCCCTGGCTCGCCATCACCGGCTTCCTGACGCTGTCGGTCATGCTGTCGCTGCTCATCTTCGTCGGCGAAGCCACCCGCGACGCCTTCGACCCGAGGAAGACTTTCAGGTGATGGTGTTTGATCGCATCTGCGCGGACGGCTATTGTCGGGGCGCTCAATCAGGCCATCGCCCATGAACAAGATCGTGCGTGAACACTATCCTGCTTCGAAGCTTCCGGCCGAGCTGCGGGCCGGCATCGCGCCTGGCGCAGCCGTACGGGTCACCGTGGAGGAAGAGTCGCGCAAGCCGTTGAGCCGTGAACAGTTGCTCGCAAGCCTGCGTGAGGCTCGTGAGCATGCGCCGGGAGTCACGCTCGAAGAGGCGGTGGCTCGCGTTCGCGAACTGCGCGACGAATGGGACGACTGATGGAGGTCAAGCGCCTCTACCTTGATGCGAATATAGTCATCTTACTAGGCGAGGGCCGGGACGAGCGAGCCACGCTTCTTACAGAATTGGCTGTCGCTCAGCAGGCTGGAGAAGACAATTTTTTCTGCACCAGTGAACTGACTTTGGCCGAAGTGCTCGTCAAGCCGTACCGCGAGAACGACGATCGTCTGATCACGCAGTATGAGAACTGGATGGTGCCCGGTGGCTTCATCGAGATCGGTCCTATTCACAATTCGGCGCTCCGCTACGCCGCGGTGGTGCGGTCTCAGTACAAGGCTGTCAAACTCCCTGACGCAATCCATATCTCGACGGCTATCGGCTTTGGTTGCAGCCATTTTCTGACCGGCGACACGCGCATACCCGACAGGATCGAGCTGTTTCATCCCCGATGGGGCCAGACCAGGGGACCGGCGGTTTTGGAGACGCTGCGGCCGGACACCGACATTCTTCGGAAGATACTCAGGGATCGAAGCAAGCCGTGACCGACACCCCCCTCCTCTCCGTGCGCGATCTGTCCGTCGCCTTCGCGCAGGGCGGCAGGGAGACGCTTGCCGTCGACCATGTCTCCTTCGACATCGCGCGCGGCGAGACGGTGGCGCTGGTGGGCGAGTCCGGCTCGGGCAAGTCGGTCTCGGCGCTGTCGGTGCTGAAGCTGCTGCCCTACCCGCCGGCGAGCCACCCTTCCGGCTCCATCCTGTTCAACGGCGACGACCTGCTGGCGAAGGACGAGAAGGCGCTGCGGCGCGTGCGCGGCAACAAGATCACCATGATCTTCCAGGAGCCGATGACCTCGCTCAACCCGCTGCACACGATCGAGCGGCAGGTCGGCGAAGTGCTGTCGCTGCACCAGGGCATGAGCGCCGAGCAGGCTCGGGCACGCACGCTGGCGCTGCTCGCCGAGGTCGGCATCCGCGAGCCGGAGAAGCGGCTGGGCGCCTATCCGCACCAGCTTTCGGGCGGCCAGCGCCAGCGCGTGATGATCGCCATGGCGCTCGCCAACGAGCCCGACCTGCTGATAGCCGACGAACCCACCACCGCGCTCGACGTCACCGTGCAGGCGCAGATCCTCGAACTGCTCGCCAAGCTGAAGGCGAAGAAGGGCATGTCCATGCTCTTCATCACCCACGACCTCGGCATCGTGCGGCGCATCGCCGACCGCGTCTGCGTGATGACCAAGGGCAGGATCGTCGAGAGCGGCCCCACGAAGCAGATCTTCGCCAACCCGCAGCACGAATACACGCGCCACCTGCTGGCTGCAGAGCCGAAGGGCGCGCCGCCCGCCCCCGACCCCTCGGCCGAGACGGTCATGAGCGGCAGCGACCTGCGCATCTGGTTCCCCATCAGGCAGGGCTTCTTCCGCCGCACGGTCGACCATGTGAAGGCGGTCGACGGCGTCGACGTCACCGTGCGCGCCGGCGAGACGCTCGGCGTGGTGGGTGAGTCCGGCTCAGGCAAGACCACCCTCGGCCTCGCGCTCACGCGCATGATCGCCTCGCAGGGCGGCATAGACTTCCGCGGCCGCGACATTTCCCAGCTCTCCTTCCGCGGCATGCGCCCCCTGCGCAAGGAGATGCAGATCGTCTTCCAGGACCCGTTCGGCTCGCTCAGCCCGCGCATGTCGGTGACCGAGATCATCGAGGAAGGGCTCGCCATCCACGAGCCGAAGCTTTCCGATGCCGAGCGCGACGCCCGCGTGGTGGCCGTGCTGCGCGAGGTCGGGCTCGACCCCGCCACGCGCCACCGCTACCCGCACGAATTTTCCGGCGGCCAACGCCAGCGCATCGCGATCGCGCGCGCCATGGTGCTCAATCCCCGCTTCGTCATGCTCGACGAGCCGACCTCGGCGCTCGACATGAGCGTGCAGGCGCAGGTGGTCGACCTGCTGCGCGACCTGCAGAAGAAGCACAACCTCGCCTATCTCTTCATCAGCCACGACCTCAAGGTCGTGCGCGCGCTGGCCAACCACGTCATCGTCATGCGCAACGGCAAGGTGGTGGAAAGCGGCCCCTCGGAACAGATTTTCACGCGGCCGCAGAGCGACTACACCAGGGCGCTCATCGCCGCCGCCTTCGACATCTCCACCGCCCATTCCGCCGCCGTCAGCCAGTAATCTCCAGTCCATCGTCGCGAGGACCGCAATGTCACAGGCGCCGCAGGGCCGCATCCTGCTTTCCGTCACCGGCTTCAACCCGGCGCGCTGGCACCAGCTGCTCTCGGCCGAGCGCGCGGTCACGTTGGAGCCGGACGGCCCCGCCGACCCGTCCATCACCTATGCCGTGGTGTGGAAGCAGCGGCCCAACGTGCTCTCCTCCCTGCCCAACCTCAGGGCGATCTTCTCCATCGGCGCCGGCGTCGACCACCTGTTCAACGATCCCGGCCTGCCGCAGGTGCCGATCGTGCGGGTGGTCGCCGACAACCTCACGCAATACATGACCGAATACGTGGCCTGGCGCGTGCTCGACCATCACCGGCAGGGACTTCTCTACCGCGCGCAGCAGCAAGCCAGGATCTGGCACGAGCCGCCACAGCCGCCCGCGCAGGAAGTGGCCGTCGGCATCATGGGGCTCGGCCAGCTTGGCCGCGCGGCCGCACGCGCGTTGCTGGCGCTCGGCTACCGCGTCAATGGCTGGTCGCGCACCGGCCGGAAGGTCGACGGCATCGCCTGCTTCGGCGGGCAGGACGGGCTGAAGCCCTTCCTCGCCGCCACCGACATCCTGGTCGTGCTGCTGCCCTTCACGCCGGCCACCCACGGCATCGTCGACTACGGCGTGCTGCGTGGCCTTCGCCGCGACAATCCGCTCGGCGGCGCGGTGCTCATCAATGCCGGCAGAGGCAAGCTGCAGAAGGAAGCCGACATTCTTCGCGCGCTGGAAGACGGCACGCTCAAGGAAGCGAGCCTCGACGTGTTCGAGCAGGAGCCGCTGCCGGCCGACAGCGCCTTGTGGACGCATCCGAAGGTCTTCGTGACGCCGCATGCGGCCGCGACCTCCGACCCGGCCCATCTCGTCCCGCCCATGCTGGCGCAGATGGCGGCCTTCGAGCGCGGCGAGCCGCTGCAAAACGTCGTCGACCGCGACGCGGGCTATTGAGGCCGCAGCACGCCACCCCGACACCGCCCCCCTCCACCGCGTTTCACGCGGTTCCTCCCCCATGATGGGGGAGGAACCGCGCTGCGGCCGGCCGAACGCCGGTTCTTCCCCTGCGAAGCGGGGAAGGGGTGTTTTGGGCGGCCGAGGCTTCGCGCAAACGCCGGGTTCACGCTCGCCCGAACGCCCCCCTCTCTTGCAAATTCCAGGGACTTGGCTTCGCCAAGCCCGGGAATTTGCTTTCTCTCCCACAAGGGGAGAGATAGCGCGGCACCACCGCCTCGCCAAACCTCCACCGTTTCCGCTGGCACCTCCTGCGCTCGGGCACCTCCGCTTGGCATCATCTCCGCCTGATACCAACGCTTCACGTATGGAACCCTCATCGCGGCCGCGCGCCTATCTCCCCCCTTGCGGGGGAGAAAGCGATTTCAGCGTCTTGGCGAGCCGGGCGAAGCCCGTCTTCGCGAGCCAAGTGCTGGAAATCGCAAGAGAGGGGGTCTTTTCCCGCCCAGCCCTCAAATCCGTGGACAGACACACTCCTCTCCTTCCCCCAACCCGTTGATCCCGCATCACTTTCCAAAATACTTCATCCACACCCCTCGCCCCTCTCCCATAATCCAGCCCAGTTGCTGCGTGGGAACCGGGTGCGCACCGGGTATCAGGGCGGCAACCGGTGCCGGGTTGGGCCGCGCTACGGTCGCGCGGTCTGGGTGATGAACCCCTACATCCGGGCCCAAGGTCAGCCGCCTTCCGCCTTCGGGCCGGACTGGCGGCAGACGGCGACAATGCCGGCTCCCAGGGATGGGTTTCCAGGGCAAGACACCGGACGGGCGGCCGCGAGGTCGCAGTATTACTTAGATGAGCGACCGAACGGCCGCCCGTCTTTCCCAGCGCGATTGCCTTCGGCAATCGTCGCGATAGCGCCCAGCGCGATCCGAAGGATCGTCGCGGCAGGCGCTTGATAAGGCTCCCGTAAGGAGCCAGTTCTTTCTCAATGGCCAGACGGCGACAGCCGGGCGTGGCGACGAAGAAGATTGGCCGATTGCAGGCGCCACGTCGCGGCCGGCGTCACCTCCCCCTTGACGGGGTGGTGACACGTCGCGCGCTGCCTGGACCTACCCCACCCGGATCGCCATTCGCCTTGCTCCGCAAGCCGGGCGATCCGACCTCCCCGCAAGGGGGAGGTGACCCGCCGCCATCCCTTCACGGCCGGCGGAAGCTGGTGGGCTGCCCGTAGGCCGGCGCGATGCGGGCGATGGCGTGGGCCAGCGTCTCGCGCGACACCAGCATGGTGTTGCCGTTGGCATGGATCACGTTGTGCGCGTCGAGCATGATCGCGACGTGCCCCTTCCAGAACACCAGATCGCCGCGGCGCAGCCGCGAATGGCCCGGCCCGGGATCGACCGGCTCGCCGATGGAACGTTCCTGCATGTCGGTGTCGCGCAGGACATGGCGGCCGGCCATGCGCATGGACAGCTGCACAAGGCCGGAGCAGTCCACGCCGAAGCCGCTGGAGCCGCCCCACAGATAGGGCGCGTGCTCGAGCGTTTCGGCCACCGCCACGTAGTCGGCGGCGGATTCGCCGATGGGGCGCAGATGGGAGGCGACCATGAAGCCGCCCGAGGCGAGCGCGGCGTAGCGCATGCCACGCGTCTCGGAAAAATCGGTCACCTCCACCGCCGAGCCCATGGACAGCGCTTCGAGGCGCGGCGATTTCATGTCGTCGCGCGAATAGGCGAAGCTGCGCGGCACGGCCACCAGATAGCTCGCGCGGGCCTCGCCGGGAGCGATCGTCGCGTCCGGCACGTAGCCGACATAGCCGTCGCGCACGCACTGCGCCCAGGACCAGCCGCCGCGCTCGTCGAACACGCGCAGCTCGTCGCCGAACAGCAGCTGCGTGTCGATGCCGCAATCGGCGCGCGGTTCGGGGCGCATGTCGGCCACCGGCAGCACGATGCGGGCGGCACGCCCCTCTTCGAAGCGCGGCGCCACCACCTGCCCGCGCAGCCGGCTGTCGGCGAGGTCGGTGCGGAAGGCGTTCAGGCGGCGGTCGAGAATGGTCACGCTGGCAGCTCCCTCGCGCTGGCGATCACGACGTCGCCGAAGCGCTCGACGAACAGCGCTCCTTCCACGGTCCGGCGGATGAGCACGTTGCGGCGGTCGGTTTCGTCGCGATGGCGCGACACCAGCCCCCAGTCGCCCATCGTGTCGAGCGCGCGCGTGATCACCGGCTTCGTCACTCCCAGCCGCGCCGCCAGCCCGCGAACCGTATGCGGGGGCGGGTCGAGATAGATGGTGAGCAGGATGGCCAGCTGCCGCGTCGACAGGTCATGCGCGCCCGACTCCACCTCGGCGAGCGCGACCTGCTGCCAGAGGCGGAGCGCCTGCGAGGGGCGCAGCGAGACGGACATTCCCTGCCATTCCGCGTTCGTTTCGGTTCCGTTTCATTCAACCGGCAAAACCTTAACGAATCAAGCATCAGGCGCCGTAGCGGTCGCGCAGCACCTTCTCGATGGCACGAATGCCCTGCGCCTCGCCGCCCACGGGGCAGTGCGGGCGGTCGACCGGGCTCCAGCCGAATATGTCGAAATGCGCCCATGCCTTCGCCTTGCCGGTGAAGCGGCGCAGGAACAGCGCCGCGATGATGGCGCCGGCGAAACCGTCCGTGTTGACGTTGTTGATGTCGGCCACCTTGGAGGCGTATTTCTGGTCGTAGCCGTCCCACAGCGGCAGCCGCCAGAGCGGATCGGCCTCCGATACCGAAGCCGCAGCGATGTCGGCCGCCAGCTTCTCGTCGCCGGTGAAGAAGGGCGGCAGCTCCGGCCCGGTCGCCACGCGCGCCGCACCCGTGAGTGTTGCCATGTCGATCAGCAGTTCCGGCGCCTCCTCGTCGGCATAGGCCAGCGCGTCGGCAAGGATCAGCCGGCCTTCGGCGTCGGTGTTGCCGATCTCGACGGTGATGCCCTTGCGGCTGGTCAGCACGTCGCCCGGCCGGAAGGCGTTGCCGGCGATGGCATTCTCGACCGCCGGCACCAGCACGCGCAGCGAGATTTTGAGCCCGCCGGCCATGATCATGTGGGCGAGGCCCAGAACGTTGGCGGCGCCGCCCATGTCCTTCTTCATCAGCAGCATGTTGGACGGCGGCTTGATGTCGAGCCCGCCCGTGTCGAAGGCGACGCCCTTGCCAACCAGCGTGACCTTCGGCGCGTTCTTCGGCCCCCAGCGCATGTCGATGAGGCGCGGCGCTTCGGCGGAAGCCCTGCCGACCGCGTGTATCATGGGGAAGTTCTTCGCCAGCAGCGCGTCTCCCTCGGTGACCGCGATGCTGGCCTTATGGCGCTTGGCGAGCTGGCGCGCGGCCTGCTCTATCGCTTCGGGACCCATGTCGTTGGTCGGCGTGTTGATGAGGTCTCGGGCAAGAAACACGCCCTCGGCGAGGCGCGAGACCTGGGCCGCGTCGACCCCGGCCGGGACCGCCAGCCGGATCTCGGCGCCCGCCTTCCTGCTGTAGCGCGTGAAGGCGTAGCCGCCCAGCACGGCGCCAAGGGCGGCAAGCGCGGCGCGGTCAGGCGCGGATGCGAAATGCCAGTCGCCCTCAGGCAGCGCCTTGGCCAGCGCGCCGGCCGCGAGCGGCCCAAGGCCCGGCCCGGCATCGATGCCGAAGAATGCGCCGGCCACCGCGCCGTCGGCACCCGGGATGAGAAGCACCCTGCCGGGCTCGCCGGAGAAGCGGTTGGCCTTCGCCCAGGCAAGTGCCGCATCGCCCGCCCCGAAGCCGGCGAGCGTGTCGCGCGTGACGCAGTAGACCGGGCGGGCGTTGCGCGCCTTCTTCGCCTGCAGGGTGACGGGCATGGATTTTCCTCGGGCCGGCGCGGCGCGTCGAAGCGGCCGCTTAACGATTGGTTAGGGTTAACAGAATATTTCTCGATACCGGAGGCGGCCGCAACGCGGCCCACCGGAAAATTCGGAGGTAGCGCGGTGATGCGGCTTGGACAACCCGGCTCTGCCTGGAAACGTGGGCTTGTACATTCGGTGGCGGCAGTCGCCCTGGGGATCGCGCTCGCGGGCTGCGCGGCGAAGGACAGGATGACCACCGGCACGGTCGACAGGTCGGCGGGACGGCCGGTCGACAGCCTGTCGGCGAGCGAGGTACATTCGGAGGCCGACCGGCTGGGCCGCGCCTATGCAGCCAACCCGAAGGACAAGAACCTGTCGCTGCGCTATGCCGCCGTCCTGCAGATGACGGGCCGCGCCGACCAGTCGCTCGCGGTGATGCGCCGCGCCGCGATCGTCCACGCGAAGGACCGCGACGTGCTGGCCGCCTACGGGAAGGCGCTGGCCGCAGCCGGCGAGTTCGAGCCGGCGCTGGACGCCGTGCGCCGCGCGCAGACGCCCGAATATCCGGACTGGAAGCTGGTGTCGGCCGAGGCCGCCATCCTCGACCAGCTCGGCAAGCAGCAGGATGCGCGCACGCTCTACAGGCAGGCGCTGGACCTCAAGCCGAACGAGCCTTCCATCATGTCGAACCTTGGCATGTCCTACGTGCTGGAAGGCGACCTGAAATCGGCCGAGACGCACCTGCGCGCCGCGATCGCCCTGCCCGGCGCCGACAGCCGCGTGCGCCAGAACCTGGGGCTGGTCGTCGGCCTGCAGGGCCGCTTCAAGGAGGCCGAGCAGATCGCCGCCAACGAGCTGGCGCCCGAGCAGGCGCAGGCGAATGTCTCCTATCTTCGCTCCATGCTCGCCCAGCAGAACGCCTGGAGCCAGCTGGAGAAAGAAGAGAAGAATACGAACTGAGAGAGTAGGGAATAGAGTAGGGCGGGTAGGGTCCGCTCGCTCGGCCGCAATCTCCATGCAAGACCAAAGGGCGCCGCGAGCGCCCTTTCGCTTTTGCCCGATGGCTGACTGCCTGCTGGCCTAGAAGATGCCGCGCTCGCTGACCTGTATGCCGGCGGGGCCGAGGATGACGGCAAACAGCACCGGCAGGAAGAACAGGATCATCGGCACCGTCAGCTTTGGAGGCAGCGCCGCCGCCTTCTTCTCGGCCGCGTTCATGCGCATGTCCCGGCTTTCGGTGGCGAGCACGCGCAGCGCGTGGCCCACCGGCGTGCCGTAACGCTCGGCCTGGATCAGCGCCTGGGCGACGCTCTTGACCGAGTCCAGCCCGGTGCGCGTGGCCAGGTTCTCGTAGGCCTGGCGGCGCTCCTGCAGAAAGGAGAGCTCGGCATTGGTGAGCACGAACTCCTCGGCCAGCTCGACCGACTGGGCGCCGATCTCCTCGGCGACGCGACGGAAGGCGGCCTCGACCGACATGCCGGACTCGACGCAGATCAGCATCAGGTCGAGCGCGTCCGGCCAGGCCATCTGGATGGAGTGCTTGCGCTTGGTGGCGCGGTTGGAAACGTAGAGCACCGGCGCGTAGAAGCCGGCATAGGCAAAGACGATGCAGACGAACAGCTTGATGAAGAAGGGCTGCTCGGCAAGGCCCCCCATGACGAAGATATAGAACAGGGCCAGCAGGAAGCCTACGAAGGGCAGCACCAGCCGGAAGAACAGGAACCGGGTCAGCGGGTTCTGGCCGCGAAAGCCTGCCATGCGCAGCTTGGCCACGGTCGCTTCGTCGGCCAGCGCGCGGCGCAGGTCGAGCCGCTCGACGATATCCTTCATGCCGCCCGTGGCGGGCTGCTCGCGCAGGCCCTTGCGGCGCTTGTCGGCCGACTCGCTGGCCAGCCGCGCGCGCTGCTTGGCGCGAAGCTCGTCGCGCTCCAGCGCGACCGAGCGCATCCTCGACTTGAGAGGATTGCCGCCCAGCGCCGGTAGCGCCGTGAATATGGTGGCGAAGACGGCGACGCCGACAAGCAGCGCAATGAGGAACGCGGGATCGAGTATCGCACTGACGACCTGGTCCGTCATGGGGCTAGACCTCGATGTTGATCATCTTCTTCATCACGAAGATGCCCATGCTCATCCAGAGCCCGGAAATTCCGAGGATCAGGTGGCCGGTCGACGTGGTGAAGAGGGGCATGATGTAGTTCGGGCTGGACAGATAGACCAGGAAGGCGACGATGAAGGGCAGCGCGCCGATAATGGCGGCGGATGCCTTGGCTTCCATCGAAAGCGCCTGCACCTTGGCCTTCATCTTCTTGCGGTCGCGCAGCACCTTGGAAAGGTTGCCCAGCGCCTCGGACAGGTTGCCGCCCGCCTGTTGCTGGATCTGGATGACGATGCCGAAGAAGCTCGCCTCGGGGCACGGCATCGTCTCCTGCATGCGCAGCGAGGCGTCGGTAACCGACATTCCTATCTGCTGCGCCTCGACGATGCGGCGGAACTCGGTCTTCACCGGCTCCTGTGACTCGGTTGCGATCAGGCGGATGCCGTCATTGAGCGGCAGGCCCGACTTCACCGCGCGGACGATGACGTCGAGGGCATTGGGAAACTCGTTGAGAAACGCCTTGACGCGGCGTGTGCGCATGAACGCCACGAACCAGCGCGGCAGGCCGATCGCGCCTGCGGCGAGCGCGCCCGGAAGCACGTAGTAGGGCGCGCCGGCGATGAAGGCGAGGACCATGACGAAGACGCCGCAGAGGCCCGAATAGATGTAGAATCGCTCCATGGAGATGTTCAGCCCAGCCTGGCGGATCTGAACGCGCAGGGGCGGCTTCTTGATGTTGCGCTCGCGCGCCTTCTCGCGGTCGTCCAGGTCCTTCAGAGAATCCTGAACCGATTTGCGCCTGCGCGCGGCTTCGGCCACGCGGTCGCGCGAAGCCTTGACGACGGAACGATCCGTCTCGGCGCGCTTGACGGTGTCGAGGCGCTTGGCGGCGTTCTTCTCGTTCGACAGCCTGTCGAAGAGCAGCAGGTAGGCCAAGGCGCTTGCGCTGACCACGGCGAGAACGACGAATATCAGAAGCGCACCCATCACCAGCTTCCCTGCACAGGGTCGAGCGCGGCCATCACTGGCTGCGCTTTTCCATCGCCTCCAGGGCGGTCGCCAGACGCTGCTCCTCGCCATAATAGCGGGCGCGGTCCCAGAATGCCGGACGGCCGACGCCGGTGGACACGTGCTGGCCAAGCAGCCTGCCCTGCGCGTCCTCGCCCTTGATGTCGTAGAGCACGAGATCCTGCGTGATGATCACGTCGCCTTCCATGCCCACCACCTCGGTGATGTGGGTGATGCGGCGCGAGCCGTCGCGCAGACGCGCGGCCTGGATGATGACGTCGACCGAGCCGACGATGATCTCGCGCACCGTGCGCTGCGGCAGGCTGAAGCCGCCCATGGCGATCATGGACTCGATGCGGTTCAGGCACTCGCGCGGACTGTTGGCGTGAATGGTGCCCATCGAGCCGTCGTGGCCGGTGTTCATGGCCGACAGCAGATCGAACACTTCGGCGCCGCGCACTTCGCCGACGATGATGCGCTCCGGACGCATGCGCAGGCAGTTCTTCACGAGGTCGCGCATGGTGACCTCGCCCTCGCCCTCGAGGTTGGGCGGGCGCGTTTCCAGGCGCACCACATGCGGCTGCTGCAGCTGCAGCTCGGCGGAGTCCTCGCAGGTAATGACGCGTTCGTCGCGGTCGATGAAGTTCGACAGGCAGTTGAGCAGCGTCGTCTTGCCCGAGCCCGTGCCTCCCGAGATCACCACGTTGCAGCGCACGCGGCCGATGATCTTGAGGATCTCGGCGCCTTCCTGGGTAATGGCGCCGAACCTGACCAGCTGGTCGAGTGTCAGCTTGTCCTTCTTGAACTTGCGGATGGTGAGCGCGGCGCCGTCGATCGCCAGCGGCGGCGCGATCACGTTGACGCGGCTTCCGTCGGGCAGGCGCGCGTCGCAGATCGGCGAGGATTCGTCGACGCGTCGGCCGACCTGGCTGACGATGCGCTGGCAGATGTTGAGCAGTTGCTGGTTGTCGCGGAAACGGATGTTGGTCAGCTCGACCTTGCCGCCGACTTCGATGAAGACCTGACGGGCCGTGTTGACCATGATGTCGGCGATGTCGTCGCGCGCGAGCAGCGGTTCGAGCGGACCGTAGCCGAGAACGTCGTTGCAGATGTCCTCGAGCAGTTCCTCCTGCTCCGAGATCGACATCGCGAAATTCTTGATCGCGATGATGTCGTTGACGATGTCGCGGATCTCCTCGCGCGCCGCGTCCGGCTCGAGCTTGGCGAGCTGCGACAGGTCGATCGTGTCGATGAGGGCGGAGAAAACCTGGGACTTGGTGTCGTAGTAGCTCTCGCTGCGCTCGCGGCCGGCCGCGGAGCGGCGCGGCGGCTCTGGCGCGAGGACGGGCGGCGCCTCCACCGCTCGCCGGGAGGGCTGCGATGCGGACCCGGCGTCGCCGGCCGACCGCGTTTCTGCGGGACGGCTGGCGACCGCGACGTCGCCGCCCTGCGCAGGCCGCGGGGCCGGGCGAAACTCCGGCGCGGAAGCGGAACCTTCGCTATTGCCACGCTTTCCAAACATCTCGCACTTTGTCCTGTCTGCCTGTCACACTTCCGCCGCGCCGCGACGCGGCGCGGATAGCGCTACTTCCGCTTCAGCCTCTGCAGGATCGAACCCAGCCCGGCCTTCTTCTTCGACCTGACCTCGATGCGCCCGGTGAGGATGTGGGCGAGTTCGTTGACGGTCTGCACGATGCCGTGCTGCGCATCCATCTCGCCCAGCATCCGCCCGTTGTTGGCGGCGTTGCCGAAGAATTGCGGATCGAAGGGGATCACCGCGACCGGCTCGATACCCAGAGGATCGGCGAAGTCGGCGACCGCGATCTCAGGGCGCTTGGGAACGCCAGTCTGGTTGATGATCAGCTTCGGCGGCGGATCGTTGGGCCGCAGCTTCTTGAGCATGTCGACGAGATTCTTGGAATTGCGCAGATTGGCGAGTTCCGGCGTCGCGGTGATGACCACCTCGTCGGCGTGGGCAAGCACGCTCTTCGACCAGCCCGTCCACACATGCGGCACGTCCAGCACGACAAGCGGAGCCGTCCGCTGCGCGGTGTCGATGACCTGGTCGAAGGCTTCCGGATCGAAGTCGTAGACGCGATCGAGCGTCGACGGCGCCGCAAGCAGCGAAAGATGTTCCGCGCACTGGGCAAGCAGCCGGTCGAGATAGACCTCGTCGATGCGCTCGGGCGCGAACACGGCCTCGGCGATGCCCTGCGTCGGGTCCTGGTCGAAATTGATGTTCGCCGTGCCGAAGGCGAGATCGAGATCCGCAACCACGACTTCGGACGAGAACAGGTTGGACATCGCCCAGCCGACATTGTGAGCGATGGTGGACGAGCCGACGCCGCCCTTGGCCCCCACGAAGGCGATCGACCGGCCCACAGGCTCGGATTCGGGATCGACGAATATGGCGGAGATAACGCTGACGATGTCGGCCATGGAGATCGGCGCCACGACATATTCGGACACGCCCGAACGCGTGAGCTCGCGATAGAGCCACACGTCGTTGTAATGGCCGATGATGACGACCTTGGAATTGGGGTCGCAAACCTCCGCAAGTTGCCGCAGCGCGTCCAGCAGCAGCTTGGGCTCCTGCCGCGATTCGATGATGATGAGGTTGGGAGTGGGCGCCGTCTGGTAGAACTCCACCGCGGTCGCCACGCCCCCCATATGAACCTTGAGGTGCGCCTTGGTCATGCGCCGGTCCTCGCCGGCGCGCTCTATCGGTATGGCGACGGCCTCGGTCTCGCAGAACGCCTGGATGGAGATGCGGGGTATCGGGCGCAACTCCTTCATGGCCGCCGTGTCGATGTCGGCTGCGGTGTCGCGCGCGTCGCTTTCGTATGCCAGGTTACTCATGTGCCGTATCCCTGCTGCCCAGCATCAGTACGTGATCTCGGAATTTTCGTTGAAGTCGGGCGTGATGCCGCGATTCTTGTACTGGTCGATCGCGCCGGCGCGATTTTCCGGATCGACCGGCGATGGCTTGCGCGGCCCGATCAGGTCGGCCGGGTTGGCGATCTGCGCGGCCAGATTGTTCTGGTAGGAGCAGCCGAAATTCGCCCAGTGCTTGTTGTCGTGGTGCGCCAGCATGTCCTCCGGCCACCGACCGCAGGGATTTGTGCTCGCCCGCATCGCGTAGTAGCTGACCCGGATCGGGGCGGCGGCTTCCGGCGCCGTGACCTGGTAGGACTGGATGAGTATGTTGCCGCGATGCACTCCATGGGCCTGAGCGAGGTTCTCGATCTCGCCCGCGATCATGAAGGCAGCGGCGGCATTGACCGAGTTGGCAGGAACGAGGATGCGCATCGGAGTGCCGGCCTCGGTGTCATAGCCGGCCAGGAAACCCGCAATCACGTCGCGCTGCCCGCGCGACATGCGCAACGCCGAAGCACCGACCGGCACGTCCATCACCTCCTCGCGCTCGGAAATCACGATCGGGTGGTTGGTGCGGTAATCGTCGGGAATGGCCCCGACGGTGATGGAGTCGCGCTTGGCGCAACCAGCGAGCAAGCCCGCCGACACGGCCGCCAGCACAAGCAGGCCGCGGGTCCGCCCGGTCAATCCAGCCTGAGACATCATTGCGACCCCGCTCACTTGTAGATGTAGCCGACGACGCCGTGATAGCGACCGGCGGGCTTGTTGGTCTTCATGGTTCCGTAGACCCGGTTGACGCGGCCGAGGAACATCGCGGCTCCGTCGCCGGCCGGGTTGAAATTGTCGTCCGGCTTGGACAGCGCGGTGCGCGCGGTCGGCTTGGTGAGGTACGGCGTCACGATGATCACCAGCTCGGTCTCGTTGCGGACGAAGTCGCGGCTGCGGAAGAGCGAGCCGAGGATGGGTATCTTCGACAGACCGGGCAGGCCGGACGCGATCTGGCGGACGTCGTCGCGGACCAGGCCGGCAATCATCATCGAGCCGCCGGAGGGCAGTTCGACGGTCGTGTCGGCCAGGCGCTTGCGGATGGACAGGAGGTTGGTCGCGCCGCCGCGCGGGCCGCTGCCGGCACTCAACTGGATGGCGCCTTCGTTGGTGGGCTCGGAGACCTGGGTGCGGACCTTCAGGCTGATGCGGCCGGGAGACAGCACGACCGGCTGGAACTCGAGCCCGATGCCGTATTCGATCTTCTCGTTCTCGTAGACGACCGAGTTGTTGTCGGTCTCGATAGACTGGCCGGTAATGAGGTTGAACTCGCCGCCGACGCGGAAGGTCGCCTTCTCGCCGGACACGGCGGTCAGGGTAGGCTCGGCCAGCGTCTTCATGACGCCGGACTGCTCCATGGCGTGCATGTAGGCGTTGAGCGAGCCGCTGTTGTAGCTGAGGGCGGAGTTGGTGATCGGCTTGCCGAGGCCGGCGATCGACTCGCTCAGCAGTCCCCAGGAAATGCCGCCCGAACCGGCAGCGGCGAGCAGGTTGACGCCCAGCTGCTTCATCACCGTGCGGCTGACCTCGGCGACGGTGACCTTGAGGGTCACCTGGTCCTCTCCGATGATCTTCAGCAGATTGACGATCTGGCTGGTGCGGCGTTCCTGGTCGGGGTTGTTGATGTCGACGCCACCGGATGCGGCACCGCCGGCGGCGGTCTGCGAATACTGGCCGGTGGTCGCTTCACCACCCGTCACGAACACGTTTGCAAGCTGCGCGGCGCGGGCAGCGTCAAGCGGCGTCTCCACCGTCCCGGTCAGCACCACGTTGTCGTTGAGCAGCTCGACGACGATGTCGGAATTGGGAATGAAGCGCTTCAGATAGGTCTCGAGGCCGGCGACGTCGCGTTCGATCGCCAGATCGAGGCTCGCGATCTGCTCGCCATTGGCGCCGAAGACGAAGATGTTGGTCTCGCCGACCTGCTTGCCGAAAAGGTAGATGCGGCGCGCGGTGCGCGTCACGGCGTCGGCGACTGTCGGGTTGGCGACGAGGATGTCGTAGGCGTCGGCGGGCAGGTCGACCACGATCGACTTGTTGAGGCCGAGCTTGATGCGCTGCGTGCCGCTGGCAGTGGACACCACCTGCACGTTGCCGCCTGCGGCCTGCGCCGTTCCCAGCGCCGGCAGGCCGGTCGCGACCGTGGCCAGTGAAAGCACGCCAGCGAACGCGACGCGCGCGACGGCCGGGACGGTGAGAAGCCGTGCGATCGGCTGGCGCATGATTGTTCTCCTAGTCATTAGCGCGACCCCACCTCGGAGACCTCGCCGGAGCGGATGATGCGGATGGTGCCGCGGCGGCCCTGGCCCGACACCAGATACTCGCCGCCGCTCTCGACCGGCTCCTGAGCGTCGGCGACAGGGCGCAGCGCGAGCGTCAGCCGGTCCGCCATCTGCTGCGCGACGGTTATGATCTCGGCCTGGTCAGGGGTGAGCTCCAGCGTGGCGGTGTCGCCCACGCGCACGGCGCGGCCCTCTTCGTCCTGCTGGATGGCCTGGTCGATGGCGAGCACGCGGATATTCTTCAGGATCGTCTCGGTGACGAAGCCGCCCCCGGTCTGTCCTGCATCGGTGGAGCGGCGGGTCATGATGACGTCGACGAAATCGTTGGGCAGGATGAAGCCGCCGGCGGAGGTGTCGGCGGCGATCTGGGTGGCCAAGGCGCGCTTGCCACTCGGCAGGATCGACGACATGAAACTCTGCCCTTCGCCGATGAGCTTGGCGCGGCGCAATGGCTCGCCCGAATAGAGCGGCACGCGCGCGATAGCGCCCTTCAGCTCGTCGAGCGCATTCTCGTCCGTGGTCCTGCGGATGAAGCTTTCGCCGACCGTGGTTGCAGGCCAGGCCTGCCAGGCCAACGCATCGCCGACCACCGAGCCCATGGGCACGTCCTTGGTCAGTACCAGCACGTCGGCGAGTTCAATCGCAGGCTCTGAAGGCGCCTGCTCGACGATCACTTCGGGAGGCGGCGGCACCAGCATGTTGCTGGCAACGTAGCCTGCGCCGACCGCCGCCAGGACGGCGACGCCGAGAATGATCAGACGCGATGAATTCATAGTCCGGACCTCGTACACGGCGAACCGATTGCCACCCCCGGACAATGGATGGCCAATCGTCAAATTACGGTTAATGGAACACTTACAATCGTGCTTAATCTAAAGTTTATGGAAAATGCCTGCGATCGGGCCGGGCATGCGGCCAGGCAGGGCTTGGCGCCCGGCGGCTAGCTGGAGAGAGCGCATCAGGCGCCCGCTATGGTCGCCAGGACCCATTGCATCAGCGCCGTCTCGGGAAACACGAGAAGGCCTGCAACGCCAAGGGCGACCCCGTAGGGTATGCCCGCCTTTTCGTCGGCGAAGTGACGAAGGAACACGTTCCGGCCGGTGAATACCGAAACCGGAGAGCTGCGGAACTTGAGGATCGCGAGCGTCAACAGACCGCCGAACACCGCGCCGAACACCAGATATTCCAGCAGGAGAAAGCCGAAGCCCATCCATACCGCGGTGGCGGCAAGCAGCTTGGCGTCGCCGCCCCCCATGCCGCCGAAGGCGAATATCGAGAATGTGACGGCAAGAACCAGGCCGCCGGCCGCGAAATGCATGCCGTAGGTGGCCCAGTCCATGCCGGTGAGCGGCGCCAGGACGGCGAAGGCGACGACGAGGATGACGGACACGCGGTTGGCGATCGTCATCGAGACCATGTCTGAAATGGCCGCGAAAAGCATGCAGAAGGGGAAGATCACGAGTATCGCCGCCTGAAGCATGATGGGACCGCCGTGGTGCCTCTTGAGAACGCGCGAGCCTAAGGCTCCGCCATTTAATCAATCATGAAACGCCGAAGCGCGGCGTCTGAACGCAAAAGGCCGCTGCCCGGATGGGAGCGGCCTTTTCTTCGCGGCGCCGGCCGCGACAGCAGCTTCATTACTTGACGCTGTTGTCGAGCTTGCCAGCAATCTTGCCGAACTGGTTGCTCAGCGAGCCGCCGAGGGTGGTCGCGCCGGCCGTGATGGCGAGAGCGATCAGAGCGGCGATCAGACCGTACTCAATGGCGGTCGCGCCGGACTCGTCCCTGACGAAGCGTGCGAAAAGCTTGGACATAGTGAGCTCCTTACTCCACGTGTTGCAGCATGTCCGTCAACATTCTTGGGTGGGTCGATCGGATGGGCCGGAAGGTACCCGCAAGCTCTTGCAATCGACTTAACGAACAGCCTTACCGAAGCGTTAAGCCCTGGCCGACACAGGCTTGGTTAAGGAGCGGAGAACGCCGCAGGTCCCGCCCAGGGCAGGAAACCCCGCCATGCGGGCACAATGCGCGGTCCGACACACATATATAAAGGAGTGCCTTCGCCCGCCTGCAAGTCAGGGCGCCCGTTGCATCTAATAGGCGGCACGCCGAAGCCGGGTCCGGAGCTCGACCCAGGAGACCGCGTACGCCACTTAACCCTTGGTTCACCAATGTCGTTCATGTTCGCACAAGGGTTTGGAGCCGGAGAAAGCCATGTCGCGTTCGGGACGCATCATCGTCAGGCAGTCCGCGCGCGCCGCCTTCATCGGCTCGGCGCTGGTCCTTGCCAGCGCACAGGCGATTGCGGCGTCGGGCATCGACGTGGTGATGAACCAGGCCAAGATCGTAAAGCTTGCCCGCCCGGCCGACACGATCGTGATCGGCAACCCGGCGATCGCCGATGCCTCGGTGCAGGACGACACGACGATCGTGCTCACGGGCCGCGGTTTCGGCGTGACCAATCTGGTGGTGCTCGACCAGGACGGCAATCCGATCGTGGACGAGCAGGTGATCGTGTCGCGGGACAACCCCCATTCGGTTCGCGTCTACCGCCGCGCCACCGTGCAGACGCTGTCGTGCACGCCCTTCTGCGAGAGTTCCTACAAGAGCGAGGCCGAGCGCACATCCGAGACCGAGATGGGTGCGGGTAGCCAGTAGCGGCAGCCCGGCGGACCGGCGAACCGCCCGCAAATTGCGCTTAACAAACGGTTTTCGCCACCGTTCAAATCCTCCTTATCGTCAAAACCGGAACTCAATCCCTTTTCGCTAAGGTGGCTCAGTCACCGGAAACCGCATTGGGGCGGCAGGGGCGTTGATATGTGCAAAGACGGCAATCCGGCCGCTTCCAGCCGGTATCGCATGAATCCGCTCAGGCGGTTTCGCAGGGACAAGCGTGGCAGCGTGGCGATCGAGTTCGTCGCCCTGGCAATCCCCTTTGCGCTGCTGGTCTTCGCGATCCTCGAAAGCTGCATCTCGTTTGCCGCGCAGCAGGTTCTGGCGAACGCGACCGACGATATCGCCCGCCAGCTGCGCACCGGCCAGATCAAGGCATCCGACATCAACGAAACCAAGCTGAAGCAGATGATCTGCGGCCGCATCGACATCATGGTGCCCAGCGGCTGCCCTGACCTGCTGGTCGATCTGCGCCAGTACGCCTCCTTCGCCGATGCTGCGAAGGTTCGGATCAAGCTCACGGCGAGCGGCGATATCGACACCACCGGCTTCGCCGTTTCGCCCGGGCCCTCGCTTTCCAAGAACATGCTCCGCGTCTTCTACCGCTGGCCGGTCATGACCGACTTCATGCGCAAGTCGATGTCGAACCTGCCCAACGGCAAGACGCTGCATTTCTCTACGGCCACCTGGCAGAACGAGCCTTTCGATGACTGATGCGACGGCAAAACCGCAGGGGCTGCGCATGAACGCGCTCGAATTCGGAAAATCTGCGCTCGCCCGAGCGAGGCGCGCCGTCTCTCGTTTCGCCGCCGATGGGCGCGGCGTCGCGGCGGTGGAGTTCGCCTTCATCGCGCCGGTGCTCCTGTCGCTCTATTTCGTGACCATGGAGGTCTCGCAGGCGATCGAGATCAACAAGAAGGTCGGCCGCGTGGCCAGCATGACCGCCGACCTGGTAACGCAGCAGTCCGGCTCCACCAACCCGACGGAGCTGGACGCGATATTGCGGATCGGCGAGTCCATCCTGCAGCCCTACAACCGGTCGAACGCCACGATCACCATCACCGCGATCCAGATCACCGATGAGGCGTCGCCCAAGGTGCTGGTGGCGTGGTCGCGCAAGCTGCAGGGCGGGACGACCGGGGCCGGCGCCGCAAAGGGCTCGGTGACCACCGTCCCGGAAAAGCTCAAGATCCGGAATACCTTCCTGGTGCGCGTCGAGAGCGACCTCGCCTACAAGCCGGTGATCACCTGGACGGCGGACCAGAAGCAGGTGCTGGGACTGGCCGCCGCCTTCGACGGCATCGCCATGAAGGAAAGCTACTACCTGCGCGCCCGCATGACCTCGACCATCGACTGCAAGACCTGCTGACGCCCGCCTATCCGCGGCCGCGCGACAAATTGCCAATGGACCGTTTCGCGCCTATGTCATGGCGATGGCACGGGCTTTCATCTTCGTTCTCGACTCCTTCGGCATAGGCGGCGCGCCCGACGCGGCGCGCTTCGGCGACGAAGGTTCCGACACTTACGGGCACATGCGCACGGCCTGCGCGGAAGGCAGGGGCGACCGCGAAGGGCTGCGGGCCGGCCCGCTGGACCTGCTCAACATGCGCCGGTTGGGCCTCGACCATGCGGCCGCGCTGGCTACCGGCGCGCCGGAGCCGGCGGACCGGGCCGCTGGGTTCTATGCCGCCGCCAGCGAGGTCTCGAGCGGCAAGGACACGCCATCGGGCCACTGGGAGATGGCAGGTGTGCCGGTCACCTTCGACTGGGGCTATTTCCCCGACACGCAACCCACCTTCCCCAAGGCATTGACCGACGCGATGATCGAGCGGGGCGGGCTGCCGGGGATCCTGGCAAACCGGCACGGCTCGGGAACCCAGGTGATCGAGGAATACGGGGAAGAGCACGTCAGGACCGGCAAGCCGATCGTCTACACGTCGGCCGACTCGGTGATCCAGATCGCGGCGCACGAAACCGCCTTCGGGCTGCAGCGCCTCTACGATCTTTGCGAGACAACCCGCGTGCTCGCCGATCCCTACAATATCGGCCGGGTGATCGCGCGTCCGTTCGTCGGCGACAGCGCTGAGGACTACCACCGGACCCCCAACCGCCGGGACTATGCCGTTCCCCCGCCCGAGCCAACGCTTCTCGACCGCGTGGTGGCGGATGGCAGGCGCATGATCGCGGTCGGCAAGATCGGCGACATCTTCGCGCATCGCGGCGTGTCGGAGGTGCGCAAGGCACCCGACAACATGGCGATGTTCGACAAGGCGCTGGGCGCGATGGACGATGCCGGGGATGGCGACCTCGTCTTCGCCAACTTCGTGGATTTCGATTCGCTCTTCGGCCACAGGCGCGACGTGCCCGGCTACGCCGCGGCGCTGGAGGAGTTTGACCGGCGAGTGCCTGAGGCGCTGGCCCGGTTGAGGCCCGGCGACATGCTGATCCTGACCGCCGACCATGGCAACGACCCAACCTGGCACGGCTCGGATCACACGCGGGAGCGCGTGATGGTGATCGGGACCGGGCCCGGCCTGCGCCCTGGAAGCGTCGGCATCCGCCCCACCTTCGCCGATCTGGGCGAAACGGTCGCCGAGCATCTGGGCATTGCGCCCGGCCCGCACGGCAACTCCTTCTACGCGTCGATCCGCGTCGATGCCTGAGCTCCCCGAGGTCGAGACCGTAAGGCGTGGCCTGCAGCCCGTGATGGAGGGCGCGCTGATCGAGAAGGTGGAGCAGCGGCGTCCGGATCTGCGGTTTCCCTTCCCGCCGGATTTCCGCAAGCAGCTGGAAGGACGCACGATCCGCTCGCTGGGCCGTCGGGCGAAATATCTCATCTTCCATCTCGACCGCGACCCCGTGCTGATCTGCCATCTGGGAATGTCCGGCTCCTTCCGGGTCGAGGCAGGCGAGGGCGGAGGCATCGTTGGGGAGTTCCACCACGAGCGATCAAAGGCCGCCGCCCACGACCACGTGGTCTTCCACCTGCGCGACAAGGACGGCGCGCGCGCGGTGGTCGTCTTCAACGACCCCCGCCGCTTCGGGTTCATGCTTTTCAGCGACGAGGCGCACCTGAACGAACATCCCATGCTGGCGGGGCTGGGGCTTGAGCCCACCGGAAACGCGCTGGACGGAGCCTTCCTGAACCGCCTGTTCGCCGGCAGGAAGGCGCCCCTGAAAGCCGCGCTCGGCGACCAGCGGCTGATAGCGGGGTTGGGCAACATCTATGTGTGCGAGGCGCTGTGGCGTGCGCGCCTGTCGCCAACCCGGGCCGCCGGCTCCATCGCGTCGGCGCGGCAGCCTTCGACGAAGCGCGCCGACGCGCTGGCGCAAGCCGTGCACTCGGTGATCGCGGACGCGATCGCGGCCGGCGGCTCCTCGCTGCGCGACTATGTGCGGACAGACGGCTCGCTCGGCTATTTCCAGCACTCGTTCGACGTCTACGACCGCGAAGGCGAGCCGTGCAGGCGCGCCGGATGCGGCGGCACCGTCTCGCGCATCGTGCAGTCGGGGCGTTCGACCTTCTATTGCCGCACCTGCCAGCGCTAGGCTAAGCCTCCGCACAATGATGCAGGAGGACAGCGGCATGGCCTACGAAACCATTCTCGTCGAAACGCGCGACAAGGTGGGGCTGATCACGCTCAACCGACCGCAGGCGCTCAATGCGCTCAACACCACGGTGCTGGCGGAGGTGGTGAATGCGCTGGAGACGTTCGATGCCGACGCCGGCATCGGCGCCGTCGTCATCACGGGCTCGGAAAAGGCTTTCGCGGCAGGGGCCGACATCAAGGAGATGCAGTCGAAATCCTACGTCGAGGCCTTTCTGGAGGATTTCTTCGCAGGCTGGGAGGAAACCACCCGCATCCGCAAGCCGATAATCGCCGCGGTTTCAGGTTATGCGCTGGGCGGCGGCTGCGAGCTGGCCATGATGTGCGACTTCATCATCGCCGCAGACAATGCCAAGTTCGGCCAGCCCGAGATCACGCTCGGTGTCATGCCCGGCATGGGCGGCTCGCAGCGCCTGACGCGCTTCGTCGGCAAGTCCAAGGCGATGGACATGTGCCTGACCGGCAGGATGATGGACGCGGCCGAGGCCGAACGGGCCGGCCTGGTATCGCGCATCGTGCCAGCGGCGGACCTGCTGGACGAGGCGCTCAAGGCTGCGGCCAAGATCGCCGGCTTCTCGCTGCCCGCCGTGATGATGGCCAAGGAGGCCGTCAACCGTTCCTACGAGACGACGCTTACCGAGGGCCTGCGCTACGAACGCCGGGTGTTCCATTCCATGTTCGCGCTGGACGACCAGAAGGAAGGAATGACGGCCTTCGTGGAGAAGCGGAAACCGAATTTCCGCAACCGCTGAAAAGCTGCGGCGCGGCGTTGACGCGTCCGGAAAGCTGAACTATAAGCCCGCCACACAAGAGGCGGCCGGTGGGCTGCCCGTTTGTTTTGAGCCCAGCGCAAGCCATCTGGCCGGCGGGCATATCCAGGGATAGAGAGGCAATATGGCCAACACGTCATCGGCCAAGAAGGCAACGCGGAAGATCGCCCGCCGCACCGCCGTCAACAAGAACCGCCGCTCGCGCATGCGCAGCTATGTGCGCAAGGTGGAAGAGGCGCTGGCCTCGGGCGACAAGGCCGCCGCCGAGGCAGCCTTCAAGGCCGCGCAGCCCGAACTGATGCGCGCCGCCACCAAGGGCGTTCTGCACAAGAACACGGCGTCCAGGAAGGTTTCCCGGCTCGCGCAGCGGGTGAAGTCGCTGTCGGCCTGACAAGGTCAAGGATGGGGCTCTCATAGCAGCCCAGCCTGTAACCCGGTGCATCGCGCCGGGTTTTCCTTTTCCGGCCCAACAAGTTGCAGCAGATGCTAAAATCAATCGCGCTGGCGCAGACAGTTTTGCTTTGCCGGCGTAGCTGCCGTTGCGCCATCCGGAACGGCCGGACCGGCACTGACCTAACCATGGGTCAGGCAAAATTATCCATTTAAGAACAACGGCTTATTGCAGCTTGCCAGAGGCGTCCGGACTTTTTGCCGGCATGCATCCGGCAGGGGGTGAGTCAAGAGGGTTTGTCTCTGATTTTTTTCTTGGACGCGTGGCCTGTGGGCCGATGTCTCTAAGGTTTTGGATTCCTAACAGGTTAGGTCTGAAGTGCCCGATTCGAGGGGCGCAGTTCGACCGTGATCGCTGCCACAATCTCTAAAAAACGGTAACTGCGGCCTTGCCCTATCCACGCCATTTTCGGTAGTGTCAGACCTATCGAGGGGACGGGCCGGGGGCCACCCCATTCAAGCCTAGAAGGCGATGCGTTGCACCGTGGATTCATTCCGCGAACGCTCGTTCTTTGCCGCCCCTCGATGCGTAAAATGGCGAGTTCGGCGTTCCATCAGCGGAGCGGTTCCTTTCGGCACATTCTGCCGGAACGGCTTTGTGCGCGCCATGGGGAAAGCAAGGGCGGCAGCGCGGCGATGCTGCAGTCCGAAGTCAACGGGCCTGCGGGCGTGGAGGTACGACAACGGCGACTACCCTAGCAATTTGACGAGGCGCAGCTGCATGCGGGTCCACTTTTCGGATGCCGGGAGTGCAGATGCGAAAGAGCTAGAACAAAAGGATACGAGCATGCAGAGCGGCGTCGAGCGTGAGGACAGGGCGGGTCCTCCAATGAAGGGAACGCAGGAGGGGGAAAGAAGGATGGCGGACTCCGAGGGGCCGGAGCAGAACTTCGAGCGGGTGAAGGCACAACTGAAGGCGCGGCTGGGCAGCGAGGTCTATTCCAGCTGGTTCGGCCGCATGAAACTCGCAGAGGCCTCGAAGGGCATCGTCCGGCTTTCGGTTCCCACCGCCTTCCTGCGGTCCTGGATCAACGGACACTATGTCGACCTCATCGCAGAGTTGTGGAAGCAGGGCGATGCCGGCTTGCTCAAGCTCGAGATCATCGTGCGCAGCACCACCCGGCAGATGCGCGGCGGAGCGGAGGAAGAGCAGGCGCCGGCGCGCAAGAATGTGCGCGTGGCCCAGACTGCCCTCGGCTCGGGCTCGCTGCACGGGGTGAAACCCGACCGCGTTCCGGCCAACCGCAACGCGGCGCCGGAGAACGATCCGCGCAGCCACGTGCTGGGCTCGCCGCTCGACGCACGCTACAGCTTCGCTTCATTCGTGGAAGGCCCGTCGAACCGGGTCGCCTTCGCGGCGGCGAGGGCAGTGGCCGAGCAGGCGTCAAACGCCGTTCGCTTCAACCCGCTGTTCCTGCATGCCAGCGTCGGGCTCGGCAAGACCCACCTGCTGCAGGCGATCGCGACCGAAGCCCTCAAGATCAAGCCGAACTCGCGCGTGGTCTATCTGACCGCCGAATACTTCATGTGGCGTTTTGCCACCGCGATCCGGGACAACAACGCCCTGACGCTGAAGGAGCAGCTGCGCGACATCGACCTGCTGATTATCGACGACATGCAGTTCCTGCAGGGCAAGTCGATCCAGCACGAGTTCTGCCACCTCATCAACATGCTGCTCGACAGCGCGCGGCAGGTCGTCGTCGCGGCCGACAGGCCGCCGGCCGAGCTGGAGTCGCTGGAGCCGCGCGTGCGGTCGCGGCTGAATGGCGGCGTGGCGCTGGAGATGGGGCCGCCGGACTATTCCATGCGCTTGACGATCCTGAAACAGCGGCTCGGCGCCGCGGTCGCCGAAGATGCGTCGCTCGCCATTCCCGAGCCCATCCTTGAGCATATCGCCCAGTCGGTGACGGGGAGCGGACGCGAACTGGAAGGCGCCTTCAACCAGCTGCTGTTCCGGCATTCGTTCGAGCCTCAGCTGACCATCGAGCGCGTGGACGAACTGCTGGGGCACATCTGCCGCGCGGGCGAACCCCGGCGGGTCCGCATCGAGGATATCCAGCGCATCGTGGCGCGGCACTACAACGTCTCGAAGACGGAGTTGCTGTCCAATCGGCGCACGCGCACCATCGTGAAGCCGAGGCAGGTGGCAATGTACCTGTCCAAGGTGATGACGCCGCGTTCTCTGCCCGAGATCGGACGCCGCTTCGGCGGGCGCGATCACACCACGGTCCTGCACGCGGTGCGCAAGATCGAGGACTTGTCCGACAGCGACAACACGCTGGCGCAGGAGATCGAACTGCTCAAGCGCCTGATCGGAGAGCAGGCTAACTAGGCCGATTTCGGGGACGTGGCCTGCCCGGCGCCCAGGGCGCCGGGCTTTTCCCCAGGACATGTCTTCCAAGGCCGGCGGACGCGGCCCTCAGGCTTGCCTTCCAGGCTGTTTTCCTGTCAGTTTGCAGCGATTCAGGCCTGCTTCGGGCCCTGACGGAAACGCGTGCTTACGGGGGCGCCGTTTCCTCCTTCCTGGCGAGACCGATCTGTCATGCGTGTGATCCTCGAACGCTCCAATCTGCTGAAGTCGCTCAACCATGTGCATCGCGTGGTCGAGCGCCGGAACACGATACCGATCCTGTCCAACGTGCTGCTTTCGGCGCAGGGCGGCAGCCTCGAGATGAAGGCTACCGACCTCGACCTCGAGGTCACCGAAGCGACCGCGGCCAGCGTCGAACAGGGCGGGGCCACGACCGTGCCCGCGCACCTGCTCTATGAGATCGTGCGCAAGCTGCCGGACGGCGCGGAGGTGATGCTGAAGACGGACGAGTCCGGCAATTCCATGTCGGTCGTCTCGGGCCGTTCCAACTTCAAGCTGCAGTGCCTGCCACAGGCCGATTTCCCGGAACTCTCGGCGGGCTCGTTCTCGCATATCTTCCGGCTGGATTCACAAGCCCTGAAGGCACTGATCGAGAAGACGCAGTTCGCGATCTCGACCGAGGAGACGCGCTATTACCTCAACGGCATCTACCTGCATGTGCACGAGGGCGGCGGCCAGATCAGGATGCGGGCGGTGGCGACCGACGGGCATCGGCTGGCGCGCGCCGAGATCGACGCGCCGGCGGGCTCGGAAGGCATGCCCGGCATCATCATTCCGCGCAAGACGGTGAACGAGCTGCAGAAGCTCGTCGACAATCCGGACGTTGCGGTGACGGTCGAGCTGTCGGAGACGAAGATCCGCTTCACGATCGGCAGCGTCGTGCTGACCTCGAAGCTGATCGACGGCACCTTCCCGGACTACGAGCGGGTTATCCCGACCGGCAACGACAAGAAGCTGGTCATCGACCGGCAGAGCTTTGCGCAGGCGGTCGACCGCGTGTCGACGATCTCGTCGGAGCGCGGGCGGGCGGTCAAGCTCTCCATCGCCGACGGCCAGGTGACGCTGACGGTCAACAATCCCGATTCGGGCAGCGCCACCGAGGAAATCCCCGCCGACTACGACGCCGACCCGATCGACATCGGCTTCAACGCCAAATATCTGCTCGACGTTGCGGGGCAGCTGTCGGGCAGCGAGGCGCGGTTCATGCTGGCGGATGCGGGCTCCCCCACGCTCATCCACGACACCAGCGACGAGAACACGCTCTACGTGCTGATGCCGATGCGGGTGTGACGCGCTCGTCATGTCCGGCGATCCCGATGCGGCAAGGGGCGGCAGGCCGCCCCAGGTCCATCTCAGCAGCCTTAAACTCACCGACTTCCGCAACTATGCGCAGCTTTCGCTGAGGCTGGAGCCGGGCCCTGTCGTGTTCACCGGCGAGAACGGCGCCGGCAAGACCAACCTCCTCGAAGCTATCTCCTTCCTGTCGCCGGGCCGTGGCCTGCGGCGCGCCACGTTGGCGGAGGTCGCGAAGGATCAAGCCGCCAGCGGCTTCGCGGTGCATGCGACGCTCCAGGGTCCGTTCGGGGAGTGCGAAATAGGCACCGGCACCGCAGGCGGACCGGACGAAGCGGAGACCGCGCGCAAGGTACGCATCAACGGAGCGACCGCGCGCTCGGCCGACGAGCTTCTCGAGTGGCTGCGCGTGATCTGGCTCACCCCGGCGATGGACGCGCTGTTCACCGGTCCGGCGGGCGATCGGCGGCGCTTCCTCGACCGGCTGGTTCTGGCGATCGACCCGGCGCATGGCCGCCGCGCTGCCGACTACGAGAAGGCGATGCGGTCGCGCAACCGGCTGCTGGCCGAGGATTCGCGGGACAATCGCTGGTTCGAGGCGATCGAAACGCAAATGGCCGAGACCGGAACGGCGATCGCGGCGGCGCGGGTGGAGCTTGTGCGGCTGCTCGCCGGCATGATCGCCAGACTGCCCGGCAACAGCCCCTTCCCGCGCTCGGTCATCACGCTCTCCGGCACGATCGAGGAACAGGTCGGGCAGAGGCCGGCGGTCGAGGTCGAGGAGGCCTTTCGCGCCGCGCTGGCCGAGGGCCGCTACCGCGACCGCGCGGCGGGACGCACGCTGGACGGCCCGCACCGCACCGACCTCCTCGTCAGGCACGCGCCGAAGGACCAGGCTGCCGAACTCTGTTCCACCGGCGAGCAGAAGGCGCTGCTGATCGGCATCGTGCTCGCGCATGCGCGGCTGACGGGCGAGGTGGCGGGATCGGCGCCGATACTGCTTCTGGACGAGATCGCCGCACATCTGGATGCCGGACGGCGGGCAGCGCTCTTCTCCATCCTCGACGAGCTCAACTGCCAGTATTTCATGACCGGCACGGAGGCCTCGCTGTTCGACAGCCTGGCCGGGCGCGCGCAGTTCCTGACGGTTTCGGCGGGCAAGGTGTCGCCCACGGCTGGATCATGACAAGGAACGCACGGCGCTCTAAGCTCCGGCCATGAATGTGCAGACGCCTCCGCTCTCCGACGAAGAACTCGAACGCTACGCGCGCCACATCGTGCTGCCCGAAATCGGCGGCGCGGGGCAGCAGAAGCTGAAGCGCGCGCGGGTGCTGGTCATCGGCGCCGGCGGGCTGGGGGCGCCGCTGCTCGCCTATCTCGCGGCCGCCGGCGTCGGCACGATCGGCATCGTGGACGACGACACGGTGTCGGCATCTAACCTGCAGCGGCAGGTGATCCACGACAGCGCCGCCATCGGCAAAGCGAAGGTCGACAGCGCGCGCGCCGCGATCTCCCGCATCAACCCGCATGTGGCGGTGGAGACGCACCGCGAGCGCCTGAGCGCGGCAAACGCCGTGGCGCTGGTTGCCCGCTACGACATCGTCGCCGACGGCTCTGACAATTTCGACACGCGCTATGCGGTGGCCGATGCCTGCGCGCAGGCGAAGAAGCCGCTGGTGACGGCCGCGGTCGGCAGGTTCGACGGCACGCTCACCGTGCTGAAGCCTTTCGAGGCTGGCGCCGACGGCACGCCCAACCCCGGCTATCGCGATCTCTTTCCCGAGCCGCCGCCGGCTGGCATGGTGCCTTCATGCGCGGTGGCCGGCGTCATCGGCGCGCTGACCGGCGTCATGGGCACGCTGCAGGCGATGGAGGTGATCAAGCTCGTCGCAGGCATCGGCGAGCCGCTGGTGGGGCGGCTGCTGATGTACGATTCACTTTCCGCCCGCTTCGACACGATCCGCTATGGCCGCGCCGACGACTGAGACCGAAATCGAGATCACGCGTCTGCCGGCGGATTTCGACCGCTGGCAGGAACTGCTCGACCTCATCCTGGCGGCCTTCGCCCATATGGACGGGGTGATCGATCCGCCCTCCTCCGCCCACCGTCTGACGCCGGCGTCGCTCGAGCAAAAGGCCCAGGTGGAGGCGATCTTCGTGGCGGTCGCGGGCAGACGGCTCGCCGGTTGCGTCGCGCTCGCCGACCGGGGCGACCACGCCTATCTCGGCAAGCTCGCCGTCGATCCCGCCCTGCAGAGGAACGGCATCGGCCGGCGCCTGGTCGAGGCGGCGGAAGCCGAGGCTCAGCGACAGGGCAAGCACGCGGTGGAACTCCAGACCCGCGTCGAGCTCACCGGCAACCAGGCGACCTTCAGCCGGCTCGGATACCGCGAGACGGAGCGCACCTCCCATGCCGGCTTCTCCCGCCCGACCACCATCACCATGCGCAAGGATATCTGCGTGTGATGCTGGCGCTGTCCCCCGAGGAACGCGCGGTCGCCTCCGGAGAAACCGGCGAAGGAACGGCGGTGGCGATGCGCATCGTGGCGGAAGCCGCGCGGCTGCTTTCCGCACCGCGCCTCATCCCCATCGCCTCGGCGCATATAGACGGCGCGCTCTACCACGGCGATTCCGGCACGCTGTTTGCCGAACGGCTGGTGGCGGGCGGCGCCAGGGTGGCTGTGCGCGCCACGCTGAACGTCGGCGCGCTCGACCTCACCGGCTGCGCGCAGGTGCGGCTGGCGGAACCGCAGCGCGGCATGGCGCGGCGCATGATGGAGGCCTATCGCGCGCTGGGCTGCGAGACGAGCTGGACCTGCGCGCCCTACCAGGCGGGGCACCGGCCGGCCGCCGGCACCGACGTCGCCTGGGGCGAGAGCAACGCCGTCGTCTTCTGCAACTCGGTGCTGGGTGCGCGCACCAACCGCTATGGCGACTTCCTCGACATCGCCTGCGCCATCACCGGCCTGGCGCCCGACCACGGGCTGCACCGGCCGGAGAACCGGCGGGCGCGGCTCGTCTTCGACGTGTCGGCGCTCGATCCCGGCTTCCTCGCCACGGAGACCGCGTGGCCGGTGCTGGGCAGCCTCTACGGCCGGCTCGCCGGCGAGGCGGTGGGCGTGGTGGCGGGGGTGCCGGCACATCCCGGCGAGGACGCGCTGAAGGCATTCGGCGCGGCGGCCGCCTCGTCGGGCGCGGTGGGCCTGTTCCATATCGCCGGCGTGACGCCGGAAGCGCCGGACCTTGCCACCGCACTGGGCGGCGAAGAGCCCGAGACCACCATCCGCGTGACGCCGGCCATGGCTGCCGAGGCGCGACGCCGCCTGAGCACCGCCGAGCGGCCGGATCGCATCGACGCGGTGGCGATCGGCAGCCCGCATCTTTCGGCGGCCGAATTCGCCGCGCTGGAGCGGCTGCTCGGCGGCCGGCGGCTTGCCGTGCCGCTCTATGCCTGCACCGGCCGGCATGTGGTGGCCGAGCTCGATCGCGACGGACGCCGCAAGGCGCTGGAGGCGCAGGGCGTGACCATCGTCGCCGACACCTGCGTGGTCGTCACGCCGATCATGCGCGACCTGCCGGCCGGCGTGCTGATGACCAATTCGGGAAAGTTCGCGCATTACGCGCCGGGCAATACCGGCTATGCGGTGCTCTACGGCTCGCTGGCCGACTGCGTGGAAAGCGCTGTCGCCGGCCGGCCGGTGTTCGCGGAGCACGGAGCGTGAGCGCGGCGCGCACGCAGGTGCTGGTGGCGGGCCGGCCCGGCGAGGGCGAAGCGCTGGTGCTTACAGCGCCGATCAGCTTCTGGGGCGGCATCGAACCCGCGAGCGGCCGCGTCGCCGACGTGCGGCACCCGCAGCACGGCCTTTGCGTCAGCGGCCGCGTACTGTTCGTGCCCGGCACGATCGGCTCGTCGTCGGCCTCCGCGGTGCTGCTGGAGCTCGTGCATCGCGGCATCGCGCCTGCCGCGCTGGTTCTGCATGAGCCGGATGCGATCCTGCTGCTGGGGCTGATCGTGGCGCGCGAGATGGACTGGGAGACGCCAGTCGCGGTGCGGATGGACCGGGACGGATTTGCCGCCTTCGTGGGGAGCCGCGCGCGGGTGGATGCGGACGGTGTGCACGCCGCATCGACGTGAGTTGCGCAGCCCTCAGCGACCTCCCCTCAGGGGGAGGTGACGCCGGCCGCGACGTCGGGGCCAATCAGATATGTCTATTCATCGCCACGCCCCGTTTCCGGTCTGGCCATTGAGAAAGAGCTGGCTCCTTTGTGGGGAGCCTCTCAAGCGCCTGCCGCGACGATCCTTCGGATCGCGCTGGGCGCTATCGCGACGATTGCCGAAGGCAATCGCGCTGGGAAAGACGGGCGGCCGTTCGGTCGCTCATCTAACAATTTTATGCGGCCTCGCGGCCGCCCGTCCGGTGGCTTGCCCCGGCTGCCGCAAGGAGGCCCGGCCAGCCGCTCCGCCCGACCCCTCCCGAAGGAAGGTGTGGCACGGCACAGCCGAAGGGGCCCGCCGCTTCGGGAGTTGCCTCCCTCGGGTCGCCTCCGTGACGACGCCGCGCAGCCAGCCTGGGGCCCGGATGTAGGGGTTCATCACCCAGACCGCGCGACCGTAGCGCGGCCCAACCGGCACCGGTTGCCGCCCTGATACCCGGTGCGCACCAGGTTCCCGCGCAGCAACTGGGCTGGATTATGGGAGAGGGGCGAAGGGTGTGGATGAAGTATTTTGGAAAGTGATGCGGGATCAACGGGTTGGGGGAAGGAGATGGGTGGCTCTGTCCACGGGGTGCGTGGCAAAAACACCCCCTTCACCACGCTTCGCGTGGTCCCCTTCCCCCGTAAACGGGGGAAGAACCGGCGTTGCGGCCGGCTGCGACCGGGGTCGGTGCAGTCTGCGTGGCGAATAACGTCGGCGCGGGCGGCGGAAGCTAGACGCGGCCGGGCAGCACGCGGTCGGGTGGGCGGTGGCCGTCGAAGAAGGTGCGGATGTTGATGATGACCTTCTCGCCCATGTCGATGCGGCCCTCGATGGTAGCCGAGCCCATGTGCGGGAGCAGCACCACCCTGCCCTTCTGCGCAAGCTTGATCAGCTTGGGGTTCACCGCCGGCTCATGCTCGTAGACGTCGAGACCGGCACCGGCGATGCGGCCGTCCTGCAGCAGCTTGACCAGCGCGTCCTCGTCGATGATGCCGCCGCGGGCCGTGTTGACCAGCCATGCGGTGGGCTGGATGAGCGCCAGCCGCCGCGCCGAGAGCAGGTGATAGGTGGCGGGCGTGGACGGGCAGTTGACCGAGATGAAGTCCATGCGGGCGAGCATCTGATCGAGGCTTTCCCAATAGGTCGCCTCCAGCTGCTCCTCGATCTGCGGGGCCACCCGGTGACGGTTGTGATAGTGGATCGACAGGCCGAAAGCCTTGGCGCGGCGGGCCACCGCGGTGCCGATGCGGCCCATGCCGACGATGCCCAGCCGCTTGCCCCAGATGCGGCGGCCGAGCATCCAGGTGGGCGACCAGCCGGCCCATTTCTGCCCGCCGCGCATGAACTCCGCACCCTCCGCCAGCCGCCGCGGGCCGGCCAGGATGAGCGCCATGGTCATGTCGGCGGTATCCTCGTTGAGCACGTTGGGCGTGTTGGTGACGGTGATCTGCCCGGCGGCGGCGGCCTGCACGTCGATATTGTCGACGCCATTGCCGAAATTGGCGATGAGCCTGAGGTTGGGCCCGGCCTGCGCGATGACGGCCTGGTCGATGCGGTCGGTGACGGTGGGCACCAGCACGTCGGCCTCGCGCATGGCGGCGACCAGTTGCGGCTGCGTCATGGGCGTGTCGTCGAGGTTGAGGCGCGCGTCGAAGAGCTCGCGCATGCGCGTCTCGACCTGGTCCGGCAGCTTGCGCGTGATGATGACGAGCGGCTTCTTGCGGGCAGGCATCGTTTCCCCGGGGCGGGCCCTTGTTGAGACCTCTTTAACCAAGACCGGCGACACTGCGCGAGCGCAACCGGCCTTCCTCTCTATCAAGGTGGCCGGCCGAAAACAAAGAAAAAGGCCGCCACCCGACGACGCCGGACCGGCCGTCAACACATACGGAAAAGCCGGTGCCTTCCCGCCTCGCCAAATCGCTTCTCGTCGTCGCCGCAATGCTCGGCCTCGCATCGGCCGGCGCCACACAGGCAACAGCACAGACCACCGGCAGCACGGCCTCCGGCACGGCAAGGGGCGCGAGCGGCCTGCCGCTGCCGCGCTTCGTGAGCCTGAAATCGGGCCGCGTTAACCTGCGAATCGGGCCCGGGCTCGGCTATGCGGTGGACTGGATGTACCTGAAGGCGGGGCTGCCGATCGAGATCATCCAGGAATACGACAACTGGCGCCGGGTGCGCGATGCCGACGGCACCGAGGGCTGGATCAACCAGTCGCTGCTTTCGGGCAAGCGCACGGGGATCGTGACGCCCTGGCAGCGGGGCAAGGATGCGCGAATCGCCATGCTGGCGGAGCCCGCCAGCGGCGGGCGCGTGGTGGCGCAGCTGGAGCCGGGCGTGATCGGCGAGATACGGACCTGCAACGGCCAGTGGTGCCAGATGGAGGTGGCCGGACGCCGGGGCTGGGTGGAGCAGTCGCAGGTGTGGGGCGCCTATCCCGGCGAGACCGTGGCCGACTAGGCCCGCGCGCGGGCAGGCAGCCGGCCAGTCACATCCCGAAATCCGATCGAGAAGGCGTCAGCGCCTGGGGCGCAGGCGCACGATGACGTCGACGTTGACGATTTCCATGCCTTCCGGAGGCTCGGGCAGATTGGCCACGGTGACCGGACCGGCAGGGATGTCCATCACCCTGTTCTCGCCCTCGACGAAGAAATGGTGGTGGTCGGAGGTGTTGGTGTCGAAATAGGTGCGCGAGCCCTCGACGGCGAGGATGCGCAGCAGGCCGGCGTCGGTGAACTGGTGAAGCGCGTTGTAGACGGTGGCGAGCGAGACGGCGACGCCGGCGCCCAGCGCTTCCTCGTGCAGCTCCTCCGCCGAGAGGTGGCGGTCGCCCTTGGCGAAGAGCAGCTCGGCCAGCGCGGTGCGCTGGCGGGTCGGCCGCAGGCCGGCCGCACGCACGCGATGCTCGATGGTCCTGGTGTGGATCTGGCTGCTCATGACCCTTCAGTGACTGCCCCGGAGAGGGATGGATCGCGCGCAGGGGGCGCAAATCCGGCTAAAACTATATATTCGCTAGCCATCGGGCGATCAATAGCGGCGCGGCGGCGCCGGCGGGCGGGCCGTGGATACGGCCGGGACCCGCCACGGACACAGAATCGCACCCATTCGCGCGCAACAACAAGCGCGACTGTTTCCACGGCCTTGCCGCTTGTGATAGGGAGGCCGGGCGATAACGGAAAGCATGGGAAGGCAGATGGCGGAACGCAAATCGAGCTACGGATACGAAGACCTGCTGGCCTGCGCCAAGGGCGAGCTTTTCGGGCCGGGCAATGCGCAGCTTCCCTATCCGCCGATGCTGATGTTCGACCGCATCACCGAGATCAGCGAGACGGGCGGCGCCTTCGACAAGGGGTTTGCGCGCGCCGAGTTCGACATCCACCGCGACCTCTGGTTCTTTCCCTGCCACTTCATCGACAACCCGATCATGCCGGGGTGCCTGGGGCTCGACGCGCTGTGGCAGCTGACCGGCTTCTTCCTCGGCTGGCTGGGCGAGCCCGGCAAGGGCATGGCGCTGCAGACCGGCGAGGTGAAGTTCAAGGGCATGGTGACGCCGAAGGTGAAGCTGGTCGAGTATGGCGTCGACTTCAAGCGCGTGATGCGCGGGCGCCTGGTGCTCGGCATCGCCGACGGCTGGCTGAAGGCCGACGGCGAGACCATCTATACCGCGACCGACCTGAAGGTCGGGCTCGCCAAGCAGGACGCGGCCGCGGCCTGAGGCCGGCGGCATTCCAAGGGACAAGGAGCGCGCTATGAGACGGGTCGTCGTATCGGGCCTGGGCATCGTTTCATCGATCGGCAGCAATGCCGACGAGGTGCAGGCGTCGCTGCGCGACGCCAAATCGGGCATCACCTTCTCGCCGGACTTCGCCGAGCACGGCTTCCGCTGCCAGGTGTGGGGCAAGCCGACGCTGGACCCGACGGAGCTGATCGACCGCCGCGCGATGCGCTTCCTGCACCAGGGCGGGGCTTGGAACCACGTCGCCATGCAGCAGGCGATCGCCGATGCGGGGCTGGAGGAAGGCGACATCACCAACGAGCGCACCGGCATCATCATGGGCTCGGGCGGGCCTTCCACGAAGACGATCGTGGAAGCGGCGCTGACCACCCAGCAGAACAAGAGCCCGAAGCGCATCGGGCCGTTCGCGGTGCCGAAGGCGATGTCGTCGACGGCTTCGGCGACGCTCGCCACCTGGTTCAAGATCCACGGCGTGAACTATTCGATCTCGTCGGCCTGCTCGACCTCGGCGCACTGCATCGGCAACGCCTACGAGCTGATCCAGTGGGGCAAGCAGGACATGATCTTCGCGGGCGGCCACGAAGACCTGGACTGGACCATGTCGAACCTGTTCGACGCGATGGGCGCGATGTCCAGCAAGTTCAACGACCGGCCGGAAGTCGCCTCGCGCGCCTATGACGCGGACCGCGACGGCTTCGTGATCGCCGGCGGCGCCGGCGTGGTGGTGCTGGAGGAGCTGGAGCACGCCAGGGCGCGCGGCGCCAAGATCTATGCCGAAGTGGTTGGCTACGGTGCGACCTCCGACGGCTACGACATGGTGGCGCCCTCGGGCGAAGGCGCGGTGCGCTGCATGCGCCAGGCTATCGCCACGGTGAAGGGACCGGTCGACTACATCAACACGCACGGCACCTCGACGCCGGTCGGCGACTCCAAGGAAATGGGCGCGATCCGCGAGGTGTTTGGCGAGAAGATGCCGCACATCACCTCTACCAAGTCGCTGACCGGGCACAGCCTGGGCGGCGCCGGCGTGCAGGAGGCGATCTACTCCATCCTGATGATGCAGGGGCGCTTCATCGGCGAGAGCGCGCATATCGAGAACCTCGACCCCGAATTCGAGGGCATGCCGATCGTGCGCAAGCGCATCGATAACGCCAAGATCGACACGGTGCTGTCCAACTCGTTCGGGTTTGGCGGCACCAACGCCACGCTGGTCATGCAGCGCTACGAAGGCTGAGGACGACCGGCATGGACGGACTGATGAAGGGCAAGCGCGGCCTCGTGATGGGGGTCGCCAACGATCATTCGATCGCCTGGGGGATCGCCAGGAAGCTTGCCGAGCACGGCGCCGAGATCGCGCTGACCTATCAGGGCGAGGCCTTCGGCCGGCGGGTCAAGCCGCTGGCCGAGCAGCTCGGCTCCGGCCTGGTGGTGCCCTGCGATGTCGAGGACGTCGCCACGGTGGACGCCGCCTTCGACACGCTGAAGAGCGAATGGGGCGGGATCGACTTCATCGTCCACGCCATCGGCTATTCCGACAAGAACGAGCTCAAGGGGCTCTACGCCGACACCACGCGCGAGAACTTCATCCGCACCATGGTGATCTCGTGCTTCTCGTTCACGGAAGTGGCGAAGCGGGCGGCGGCGCTGATGGAGAACGGCGGATCGATGATCACGCTGACCTATGCGGGGTCGGTGCGGGTGATGCCCAACTACAACGTGATGGGCGTGGCGAAGGCGGCCCTGGAATCGTCGGTGCGCTATCTGGCCAACGATTTCGGCCCGCGCGGCATCCGCGTCAACGCGATCTCGGCGGGGCCGGTGCGCACGCTGGCCGGCGCCGGCATCTCGGATGCGCGCTACATGTTCTCCTACCAGCAGCGCAACGCGCCGCTGCGCCGCACGGTGACGCTGGACGAGGTGGGCGGGTCAGCGCTGTACCTGCTCTCGGACCTGTCTGGCGGCGTGACCGGGGAGATCCACTACGCCGATTCCGGCTATCACATCGTCTCGATGCCGACGCTGGACGAGCTGAAGCGCAGCGACAGCGGCAAGGACTGATCGCACGGCGACCCCAGCTTTATCCGCGATTGCTAAAATTACTCCGACCCAGGGAAACGGTTTTTAAGGGGATTTGGGCTAGTTTCGTGTCTGAGAGGCATTTCGTATGCACGACACGAGAAATCCCATCCGGGGCCCGGTCTTCCGGCTGCTGACCATCGCGGTTGCCGGCATAGGCAGTTTCGTGCTCGGCCTCTGGGGCCTGCGGCTCGGAATGGGCGACGAGATCGCCGGGCTGCCGGCCGAGGCGATCGGCGCCATCATCGCGTCGCTCTGCGCACTTGCAGCGGCCAGCTCTTCCCTCTCCTTCTTTGCCGGCGTGGATGAATCGGCCGGCTACGTATTCCGCGAAACGCAGGTCGACAAACTGACGGGCCTGCTGGGCCGCGCGGCGATGGTGGGCCGGATCTCGGAAGCGGCCGTGGCCACGGCGCGCAGCGGCGAGCCGGTGTTCCTGATCGACATCGACATCGACCGGTTCAAGCAGATCAACGACGCGATCGGCTACAGCCAGGGCGACGAACTGATCCGCCTCATCTCGGAACGGCTGAAGGCGAACCTGCCCGAAGGCCTGCAGATCGGCCGTATCGGCGCCGGCGAATTTGCCGTGCTGCTGCCGGACGACCCGAAACGCGAGCCGGTGGACACGACGATCGAGCGGCTGATCGACCTGCTGATGAAACCCTACCAGCTATCGAGCCACCTGCAGTCGGTGAACCTGTCGGTGGGCATCGTGGCGATGCCCAAGGACGGCACCGACCCGGTTCTGCTGCTGCGGCGCTCGAACCTGGCGCTGCAGCATGCGCGCGCCGGCGGCATCGGCAACTGGGCGGTGTTCCAGTCGCATATGGGCCAGGTGGCCGACCACAGGCAGTGGGTCGAATCCGAGCTGCACACCGCCTTCGTGCGCGGCGATTTCGAACTGCACTACCAGCCGCAGCTGGACCTTTCGACGGGCAAGATCGTGGGCTACGAGGCGCTGATCCGCTGGCGGCACCCGGAACGCGGCATGATCCCGCCGATGGATTTCGTGCCGATTGCGGAAGAGACCGGCATGATCGGCCCGATCGGCGAATGGGTGCTGCGGCGCGCCTGCGCGGACGCCCGGCTGATTCCCGACGACTGCTTCGTGGCGGTGAACATCTCGCCGGTGCAGTTCATGACCAAGGACTTCCTGGCGCTGGTGCGCAACGTGATCCGCGACACCGGAATCGAGCCGCGCCGGCTGGAGCTGGAAGTGACCGAAACGGCGATGATGCAGGACCGCGAGCGCGCGGCGCAGATCCTGAAAGAACTGTCAGGCATGGGCATCTCGGTGGCCGTGGACGATTTCGGCACCGGCTATTCTAACCTCAGCTACCTCATCGACTTCTCGTTCCAGAAGCTGAAGATCGACCGATCTTTTGTGAGCCGCATGGAGCAGGATTCGAGCTCCGGCGCGGTGGTATCGACCATTGTGGGCCTGTCGCGGGCGCTGGGCGTGCACACGATCGCGGAAGGCGTGGAGACCGAGACGCAGGCCACCCTGCTGCGGGCCGCGGGCTGCGAGGTGGTGCAGGGCTTCTTTTTCGGCAGGCCGCAGCCGCTGGTTATGGACGGAAAGACGCTGCGCGAGGCGGAGCCGGAGCGCAAGGTCGCCAATCTGCATTGATCGCTGGCGCTGCTGGACAGAGAGCGAATTGCACTCTATCTGTTACATGTAACCGGTAGAGATTGGCCCATGCCCGTTCCAACCAACCAAAGGGTCCAGAAGCGCAGGGACGCCCTGCGCGCCGCTGGCCTGCGTCCCGTCCAAATCTGGGTACCCGACACGCGCCGGCCAGACTTCCAGCACGAATGCCGCCGCCAGTCGCTTCTGGTGGCTGCCGCAGACGCGGTTGACCACGATCTGGACCAGTTCATGGACGCTGTCCTCGCGGATCTGGATAGCGAGGCCGATGTGTGAAACGCGGTGATCTCGTCACCGTCGCAATGCCGGGCGACTTCGGCAAACCACGCCCCGCCGTCATTGTCCAGGCAGACCAGTTCGAGGATATCGGCACGGTCACAGTGCTGCTTTTGTCGGGAACACTGGTGGACGCACCTTTGATCCGGATCACGGTGCAACCGACGTCTGGAAACGGATTGCGCAAGCCTTCCCAGGTGATGGTCGATAAGGCGATGTCGATAAAGCGCGACAGGCTTGGACAATCCTTCGGCCGCCTGGACGATGCGACCATGCTGTCCGCCTCCCGATCGCTGGCCGTATTCCTCGGAATCGCCTGACGCTACCGCGTAGCCCAGAGCACCTTGTGGCTGCCGGCGCGGACGATCTCGCTGTAGGAGCGAAAACCGTCGGCGAGCACCTGTTCGTAGGGAAGCCCGCGGTTTGCAACCAGAAAGAGGCGGCCACCCGGCTTCAGCGCCGCCCTGGCGGCGACAATGATGCGCATTCCAAGATCGGGTTCCGCCGCCCTGCCCTGATGGAAGGGCGGGTTCATGACGATGGCGTCGTGCCGGCCGTCGACCGGCTCGGAGGCGAGGTCGCTCCAGTGGAAGGTCGCGGCCATGGCCGGCGCAAGCGCGGCCATGTTGCGCCGCGCGGCCGCAAGCGATGCGTGGTCCGCCTCGTAGAGGCCGACGGAGCGGACGCCCGGACGCTCGGCCAGCCGCACCGAGAGGTAGCCCCAGCCGGCGCAGAAATCGGCGACGGCGCCGGACAGGTCGGCCGGCAGGCTGTCTGCAAGCAGGCGCGAGCCGCCATCGACATCGTCGGCCGAGAAGCCGCCCGGCGCAGTGCTGAAGCGGCCGGCGACCAGACCCGGCGCCGGCGTGAGCGCCGCCACCGCGCGATCCAGCGCTTCACCAACGGGCGGACGCTCGATCCAGAAGATGACGCCATGATATTTCGACGCCGAGCCTGCCACCGGCAGCAGCGCGCCGACACGCTTGCGCAGGCTGGCGATGCCGTCGGTCTTGCCGCCGGCAACGAGGATGGCGCCACCCGGGCGGGTGCGCCGCAGCGCCTCGGCGAGCCAAAGCTCGTTCTGCCGGCGGTGGCGGCCGAGGAGAACGAGAGCGAGATCGAGACCCTCGCCCTGCGGTTCCGGCGCCACATCGCAGCCGGACCGTTCGAGCGCGAGGAACAGGGGACGGAAGCCCTGTACGTGGGCCAGCGCCGCGCCGAAGCCGGCGGGAAGGCGCATGCCGGGCTGCGCGTTGAAGACGATGCCGCGCGCGCCGGCTTCGGGCATCGGCAGGAAACCCGCCTCGAATGGATAGAGCAGGGTGGGCAGTGTTTCGGCCGGCATGTGGCGCTCCATCCCTTCGACTGGCACAGATGAGAAGCGGCGATGGGGCTGTCTTGCCGCGAGAGCGGAGCTGTAGCCTGACGAACGACGCTGAACAAGGAACGAACCATGTGGCATGACCGGCGGATCCTGGACCTCTTCGGCATCGAGGTCCCCATCCTGCTGGGACCGATGGCCGGGCCGGGCCAATCGGGACTGGCGGTGGCCGTGTCGGAAGCGGGCGGGCTGGGCGCACTGCCATGCGCACTGCTGGACCTGGCAACCGCGCGCAGGGAGCTCGACACGATCCGGGCCGCCACGAACCGCCCGATCAACCTCAACTTCTTCTGCCACACGCCGCCGAAGGCCGACGAAGCGCGCGAGGCAGCCTGGCGCGAGCGGCTGAGCCCGTACTATCGCGAGCTCGGGATCGACCCGGCGGCGCCGATTCCGACCTCCAACCGCACGCCGTTCGACGCGTCGTTCTGCGAGCTGGTGGAGGAGTATCGACCGGAGGTGGTGAGCTTCCATTTCGGGCTGCCGGAGGCGGGACTGCTGGCGCGGGTGAAGGCGGCCGGCGCGAAGGTGATATCCTCCGCCACCACGGTGCGCGAGGCGGTGTGGCTGGAGGAACGTGGCTGCGACGCCATCATCGCCCAGGGCAACGAGGCGGGCGGGCATCGCGGCATATTCCTGGACGACGACATCGAAACGCAGCCCGGCACGTTTGCGCTGGTGCCGCAGGTGGCCGACGCCGTTTCGGTGCCGGTGATCGCGGCCGGCGGCGTGACCGACGCGCGCGGCATCGTGGCGGCGCTGGCGCTGGGCGCTTCGGCCGTGCAGATCGGCACGGCCTATCTGCGCTGCCCGGAGGCGAAGACGGCGGCCGCGCACCGGCGGGCGCTGAAGGAGGCGCGCGACGACAGCACAAAGCTGACGCGGCTCTTCACCGGGCGGCCGGCACGCAGCATCGTGAACCGGGTTATGCGCGAAGTGGGCGCCATGTCGGACGTGGCGCCCGCATTCCCGCTGGCCGGCGGGGCACTGACGCCGCTGCGGGCGGCGACGGAGCCGGGCGGATCGAGCGATTTCATGTCGCTGTGGGCCGGACAGGCGGCAGCGCTTGCCCGCGAGATGCCGGCGGGCGAGCTGACAAAGCGGCTGGCCGCCGAGGCGCAGGCGCTGCTGGCGAAACTGGCAGGCTGAACGAAAAAGGGCGCGGCCATGGCCGCGCCCCTTACAAAGCAAAACCCGACTGAATGATCAGGCGGCGTCTTCCTCGCCGTCCTCGCGCTTCTTCTCGCGCACGATCTCCTTGCCGGTGGCCTGGTCGACCACCTTCATGGAGAGGCGGACCTTGCCGCGCTCGTCGAAGCCCATGAGCTTGACCCAGACCTTGTCGCCTTCCTTGACCACGTCGGTGGTCTTCTGGACGCGATCATTGGCGAGCTGGGAGATGTGGACCAGACCGTCCTTCGGGCCGAAGAAATTGACGAAGGCGCCGAAATCGGCGGTCTTCACCACGGTGCCCTCGTATATCTCGCCGACTTCCGGCTCGGCCACGATGGTGTGGATCCACTTCTTCGCCGCCTCGATCTCCTTGGCATTGGAAGAGGCGATCTTCACCGTGCCGTCGTCCTCGATGTTGATCTTGGCGCCGGTCTTCTCGACGATCTCGCGGATGACCTTGCCGCCGGTGCCGATCACGTCGCGGATCTTGTCGGTGGGGATGTTCATCACCTCGATGCGCGGCGCGAACTCGCCGAGTTCCTGGCGAGCGCCGGACAGCGCGTTGCCCATCTCGCCGAGGATGTGGACACGCCCGCCCTTGGCCTGCTCGAGGGCGACCTTCATGATCTCCTCGGTGATGCCCTGGATCTTGATGTCCATCTGCAGCGAGGTGATGCCGTCACGCGTGCCGGCGACCTTGAAGTCCATGTCGCCGAGGTGATCCTCGTCGCCGAGGATGTCGGACAGCACGGCGAAGCGGTCGCCTTCCTTGATGAGGCCCATGGCGATGCCGGCAACCGGCTTCTGCAGGGGGACGCCGGCATCCATCAGCGCCAGCGAGGTGCCGCAGACGGTGGCCATCGAGGACGAGCCGTTGGACTCGGTGATCTCGGAGACGATGCGGATCGTGTAGGG